>Ga0210050_1000720_pt1 | contig 40378 bp, 28 predicted proteins | sample CryGey132114_all_FD_185463 | JGI IMG/M metagenome (GOLD analysis project Ga0210050, IMG submission 185463) | Groundwater microbial communities from aquifer - Crystal Geyser CG22_combo_CG10-13_8/21/14_all (SPAdes) (version 2) | ecosystem: Environmental > Aquatic > Deep subsurface > Groundwater ... | reverse complement strand
CTTAAATATAAAAAGAAAAATTACTCTGTGCCGGAAGTCCTTCTTAATGGTAATCATGCTGAAATAGAGAAGTGGCGTGCTAAATTGATTTAGGAATACCATACGACTAAATTTATACAGTCACAAAGTCAATGAATTATTCAGAAAATATCTACCTTAGTATAATACCAAGCGATGTCGCTATCCGCTTTGGTCTAAATGGTTATTTTCTATTTTCAATTGGGGAATTAACAGTAGCAAAGTACGATGGGTAATAAACAGGACAAAAGCTTGCTAAAAAAATATTTTCCTGTATAATCCTCGCACATACGCAAATTCTCGGATGAGTTCTGGGTTAGAGATATCGCGGAGTAAATCACAACAGTGATGTCGATATTAATAGGGTAATAGAAAATAACTATCGGTAACACATTTTGGTGTTTCTTTTGTGTTATTTATTTTTATTATAAAGTAATCATATTTATCTCGTATGCAATTTAAAGCTGATGAGTACGCGTCAGTAGGAGCGATGCCACAAAAGAAATTTGCCATTAGTCCGGATCCAATGATTGATGTACCAGATTTAATTGAGCCACAACGAGAATCCTTTAAGTGGTTCGCAGAAACGGCCCTGAAGGAAGTTTTTACTGAGTTTTCACCGATTACTGACTATTCAGAAAAGAAGTTTGAGCTTAAGTTTAAGAAATACGAACTAGGCCAACCAAAATGCACACCAGAATATGCCAAAGAAAATAAACTTACTTATGATGCTCCCCTCAGAGCACAGGTAATTTTGAAGAATAAAACTTTTGAAAGTGAAAAGGACCAGGAAATGTTTTTAGCAGATATGCCAGTTATGACTGAAAATGGAACTTTCATCATCAACGGTGTGGAACGGGTGATTGTTCCGCAACTAGCTCGTTCTTACGGTATTTTCTTTACTGCTGGTGAAATTAAAGGTAAAACTGTTTTTGGTGCCAAAATTATTCCAGCCCGAGGTGCTTGGGTAGAAATTGAGTCAGATATTGATGGAGTGATTTATGTCAAGATTGACCGTAAGAAAAAATTTCCTATCTCATCGCTACTCCGAGTGATGGGTATAGAAAAGGAAAAGGAAATGATTGAACTAATGAAAGGAGTGGAACGAGGAGAAGAATACATGAAGGCCACCATTGCTAAGGATCCCGCCAAGACTACAGAAGACTCATTTGTGGAAATTTATAAACGTCTGCGTGATGGTGATTTGGCGACTGTGGATAGTGCTAAGGAATTTGTTAGATCAATCTTTTCAGCCACGCGTTATGATTTATCAGAAATTGGTCGTCATCATTTTAATCAACGTTATGGCAGACCGATTGACAAAAAAGCTACTGATGAAAGAACTATTTCTATTGAGGACATTCGTCTTATCCTAAATAATATTGTAGTAATGAACCATGATCCTCTGGCTTTGCCTGATGATATTGATCATCTTGGTTTTAGACGAGTACGCTATTTTGGTGAAATGTTACAACAACGAATTCGGGTTGGTATGACGCGCATGAAGCGAAATATCCAAGACCGAATGTCTACCATTGAGGCCGAGACCAGTCTACCGATGCAAATTCTTAATCCTAGACCACTCCAGGCAGCAATTAAAGAATTCTTTTCTACTAATCAGCTTTCTCAATTTTCTCAGCAACAAAATAATCTGGCAGAAATAGAGCACTTGCGTACTTTGTCTGCCCTTGGACCGGGTGGATTGACTCGGGAACGAGCTGGTTTTGAAGTGCGTGACGTTCACACTAGTCATTACGGACGACTTTGTCCTATTCACACACCAGAAGGACCCAACATTGGTTTGATTTTACGTCTAGCATTGTACGCTAAGGTTAATCGATTCGGTATCATTGAAACTCCTTATGTTAAAGTAGAAAAAGGAGTGGTAACTGGTGAAGTGGTTTACATGAATGCGCATGAAGAAGAGAAATTTACTATTGCTCACGCAGCGGTAGAACTTGATGCTAATGGCAAAATTAAAAATGAATTAGTGGAAGCCCGTAAAAAAGGTGATCCTCGGACTGTATCGCGAAAAGATATTGAGTACATGGATATTGCTACCAATCAAGCTTTTTCCATTGCTACTTCCATGATTCCATTTTTGAATCATGATGACGCCAACCGAACTTTAATGGGTTCAAATATGCAGAAACAAGCCACTCCTTGTCTTATTACTGAAGCACCGTTAGTAGCAACTGGAATAGAAAAGGTAGCGGCTAGAGATACTGGTCGGGTAATTTTTGCTCAAGAGGCCGGTGAAGTAATAGAATCTGATGCCAGACATATAGTAGTTAAAAATAAAGAAGGAAAGAAAAAAGAATATTCGCTTATTACTCTCAAACGTACCAATGATTTCTCGGCTTTTTATCATAGATTGGCGGTGACTGTTGGGGACAAAGTCAAACGTGGTGATTTATTGGCTGATACCACTTCAACGGATAAAGGACAATTAGCGGTTGGACAAAACGCCCTGGTAGCTTTTATGAGCTGGAACGGTGCCAACTATGAAGACGCTATTGTTATTTCCGAACGTTTAGTTAAAAAAAGTAAATTTGCCAGTATTCACCTTGATGAATTAGACGTTTCAGTCCGAGATACAAAGTTAGGACCAGAAATTACCTCTGCAGATATTCCTAATGTGAGTGAACAAAAACTTCGTAACTTGGATGAAGATGGCATTATTCGGATTGGAGCCGAAGTGCGGACTGGGGATATTTTGGTTGGTAAGGTAACTCCTAAAGGGGAAACACAATTAACTCCAGAAGAAAGATTACTTCGGTCCATTTTTGGAGAAAAAGCGAAGGATGTGAAAGACACCTCTTTACGTCTTGATGCGGGTAAGGTTGGTCGGGTTATTGGAATAAAAATTTTCTCTCGTGAAAACGGTGATCAATTGGAGAGTGGTGTTATCAAACGAATTCATGTTACTGTGGCGCAAGTTCGTAATGTATCGGTGGGTGATAAATTGGCTGGACGACACGGAAATAAAGGGGTGATTTCTCGCATTTTGCCAGAAGAAGATATGCCTTACACTGAAGATGGTCAACCGATTGATGTTTTGCTAACGCCACTTGGAGTTCCTTCTCGTATGAATTTGGGTCAAATTCTTGAACTTCATCTGGGTATGGCCGCTGGTACCTTAGGATATCAGGCCGTGGTACCACCATTTGCGGGAGCTAATGAAAATCATGTTAAAGCAGAATTAGTATCTGCCGGCTTACCTGAAGACGGTAAAATTCAATTGCGTGATGGGAGAACTGGAGAAAGATTTGCGCAACGGACTGCGGTCGGCTTCATGTATATTCTAAAACTCCATCATATGGTAGAGGATAAGATTCACATGCGTTCAATTGGGCCGTACTCTCTTATTACCCAACAGCCACTTGGTGGTAAAGCGCAAATTGGCGGACAGCGGTTTGGAGAAATGGAAGTTTGGGCACTGCTTGGTTATGGTGCTGCCTATACTTTGCGGGAAATGCTAACCATTAAATCAGATGATATTGTCGGTCGTAGTGCCGCTTTTGATTCCATTGTTCGAGGTGAAAAGATTGGTCATCCTCATACTCCAGCGTCCTTTAATGTATTAGTAAACCAACTTCGGGGATTAGCCCTGGATGTCAAACTTACTCGTGATGAACCACCCCGCCGAATACGAGAAAGGTCCGATGATTCGTCTTATGAACCAGCTCAATAATTTCTAGGTATATGTCAACATTTTCACCCAAGAAGCCAGCCTTGATGCCACAACAATTCACTGAAGTGAGTTTGAAACTCGCTTCACCAGAAACTATTCTGGAATGGTCATATGGCGAAGTTACTAAACCCGAAACTATCAATTACAGAACCCAACGACCAGAAAAGCATGGTTTGTTTGATGAAAGAATTTTTGGTCCAGTGGAAGATTATGAATGTTCCTGTAAGAAATATCGTGGTATTCGTTACAAAGGAATTGTTTGCGAAAAGTGTGGAGTAGAAATTACTCGAGCTATTGTTCGACGTGAGCGGATGGGTCACATTGATCTTTGTGTGCCTGTTTCTCATATTTGGTTCTTGCGCGGAGTACCTAGTCGGATAGCTTTAATTTTAGGAATTACGGCCTCCTCTATTGAAAAGGTTATTTACTTTGCCGGTTATATCATTACTAAAGTAAGCGAGGAGGAAAGAGGACGTCTTCTGAAAGAACTTGAAACTGAATTCAAAACTAAATTAAAGGACTTACAAAATGAGGATGCTCGGGAAGCTCTTAAAGTGCGAGCAGATGATATGAAAAAGGAGATTGAAAAAATCCAACAGGGAATTGTTCTTGATGAAACTACTTTCCATAAATATTCCATCAAGTACAGTACCCTTTTTGAAGCCAAGATTGGTGCCGAATCAATTTTTGAATTATTCAAAAATATTGATATGAAAAAATTGCTCGCTCGCTTGGAAACCGAGCGTGAAACAGCCGGTGCAATGGAACGAGCTAAACTTGATAAACGACTTTCACTTGTTCGGGGTATGCTTCATGCTGGAGTCAAACCAGAATGGATGTTTCTAACCCGTATCCCTGTTATTCCGCCAGCAATCCGACCCATGGTAGCTCTGGAAGGAGGACGACATGCTTCTTCTGATCTCAACGACCTCTATCGTCGAGTCATCAATCGCAATAATCGCTTGAAAAAATTGATTGAAATCATGGCACCGGACGTTATTTTGCGTAACGAAAAACGTATTTTACAGGAGGCCGTAGATGCTTTGATTGATAATTCTATTCGTCATGGAAACGCTGCCTATTCTGCTATGGGTCAAGCTCAACGTCGACCGCTTAAATCATTGTCTGATTATCTAAAAAGTAAACAAGGTTACTTTCGGCAAAACCTCTTGGGTAAACGAGTAGACTATTCAGGACGGTCAGTGATTGTGATTGGTCCAGAATTAACCCTAGATCAATGTGGTCTGCCAAAGCATATGGCGTTGGAACTTTTCCGTCCGTTTGTGATTGCGGAATTACTTAAACAAGAACTTGCTTATAACATTCGCGGAGCCGGACGCTTGATTGAAGACGGAGTACCAGAAGTATGGGCGATTTTAGAAAATATTATTAAGCAAAAACATGTTCTCCTAAACCGAGCTCCTACTCTACACCGTCAAGGTATTCAGGCCTTTCGTCCAGTTTTGATTGAAGGCAATGCCATTCAAGTGCACCCGCTAGTTTGTCGTGCTTTCAATGCCGACTTTGATGGTGACCAAATGGCTGTCCACGTACCACTTGGTGAAGAAGCCCAGCTTGAAGCGCGTGAAATTATTTCCGCTAACAAAAATATTCTAAAACCAGGTTCTTCTGATCCGGTAGTATCAGAAAAATTGCTTGATATGGCCTTGGGAGCTTATTGGATGACAAAGATTATTGATGGCGCGTTGGGTGAGGGTAAATATTTTGCTTCACCGAACGATGCCATCAATGCTTTTGATTATGGCATTATTGATTTTCGGGCCAAGGTAAAAGTCTTAGCGACTGATACGGAGAAATATAAACAATTTGCTGGAAAAGTATTTGAAACGTCGGTTGGACGACTCCTCTTTAACTCTGTTCTTCCTTCAGATCATCGTTATATCAATGACGTTGTTGTGCAACGAATGATCTTTGATATCATTATTGATATTATTGATGATCGTGGTCCTGAAGCTGTACCAGCTATTGTTGATAAACTGAAGAAACTTGGTTTCCGTTATGCCACTGTTTCTGGAACCACTTGGGGAATTGATGAGGTCAAGGTACCAAAAGAGAAAGCCACCATTATAGAAAACTCGCGGGAAGAAGAAAGAAAGGTGTTTGCTTTTTATGACGAAGGACTCATCTCTCGTGATGAACGTCGTCGGATGATTGTATCTATTTGGCACCGAGCGAAGACGGAAATTGAAAAAGTTTTACCAGAGACTTTAGAGAAGAAAGGATCAGCTTATGAAATGTGGAAGTCAGGAGCTCGTGGTTCTATTGGTAATATTGGTCAGATGGTTGGTATGAAAGGACTGATTATCAACACCCGGGGTGAGACATTGGAGTTTCCAGTGCTTTCATCAATGAAAGAGGGTATGTCACCAATTGAGTATTTTATTACTACTCATGGATCACGAAAAGGGCTAGCTGACACAGCTCTTCAAACGGCTAAGGCCGGTTACCTTACACGTCGTCTCTTCGTTGTTGCTCAAGATGCAATTGTGACAGAGGAGGATTGTAAAACAAAAGAAGGAACAAAAATAGGAAGGATGAGTGCTTCAGGAATTGAGATTGCTCTTAACAAAGCAATTAAAGGACGTATTCTTTCAGCTGATGCTGTAGATAGTAAAGGTAATGTTCTTTTCCCTAAGGGCCATCTCTTATCACGTCTTGACGCGGTGGCAGTAGAAGCATCTACTTGCGTCGGTGTAGAGGTGCGTTCACCGATGACGTGCAAGACCTTACGAGGAGTTTGTCAAAAATGTTATGGTATTGACCTTACTACCAACAAATTAATTGATATTGGTGAGGCAGTGGGCACAGTCGCCGCTCAAGCAATTGGAGAGCCGGGTACACAGCTCACTATGAATACCAAACACGCTGGCGGTACCGCTTCGGCTGGCGGAGACGTTACTTCTGGTCTACCGCGAGTAGAAGAAGTATTTGAAAAGCGTCAGCCAAAAGTACCAGCCGTTATTTCAAAATGTGAAGGTCTCATTACAGATATTCGGACCGAAGGACGAGAGAAAATTATTGTAGTGTCGCCTGACATGGAGGCCAAGGGAGCACCAAAAAAGAAAGATAATATTGAATATCCAATTCACTACAGACGAGTCGTAATCGTTGCTAAAGGACAGACAGTTCATTCTGGTCAACTATTGACTGATGGCTCAGCTCTTTTGCCAGAATTATTCAAGTTTGGTGGTCAGGAAGTGGCTCAAGAATATATTATTTCTGAAGTAAATAAAATTTATGAGTTGCAAGGAGTAACTATTGCCCGTAAACATATTGAGCTTATTGTGAAGCAAATGATGTCTAGGGTAAAGGTTAATAGCACTGGAGACAGTCACTTTACCAACGGCGACGTGGTTGAGGAGTGGATTTTTATTGAAACTAATAGCAAGCTTAAGGCGGAAGGTAAAGAACCAGCCAAGGCCGAACGTCTGATACTTGGTATCACCGAAACATCTCTTTCTCGCAAGAGTTTTCTTTCAGCAGCATCGTTCCAGAACACTACTCGTGTTTTGATTAACGCTGCAGTGAAGGGAAGTCATGACAATCTGGCTGGCTTGATGGAAAATGTGATTATTGGAAAATTGATTCCAGCTGGCTCTGGCTTCAAAGGAAGTAGAAAATACGAAATGATGCAAAAACTCCAAGGTGGCGCCACTTTTATTGACAAGTGATAATTCGGTTCTAAGTCAGTTAATTATTAATTCTGTTAAAAATTAACTTTTTATTACACCCGAACATTTTCTCGGTATCAGTTCGTAGTGCTCACTAATCAAATTCGCATATCGGTACTAATTCTGTTACTAGACTAATTCTGTTACAAATTTACAATGACTAAATTTTATTATTCTTAAATACTTCTATATATAGAAGTATTTAAGAATTAGTTTTTTGGCCAGGGGAAGAGCAAAAAATGAAGAGGATATTTTAGCTTTAAGGCAGTAAGTCCAAAGGGGTTCATTCTGGCAATCTCGCGACGACGTTTTTCGGTTGTGCGTTTTATTTCTCGCTCAATATGTTTTCCGTAGTCGGGTATCAGTCCTCGAAGCCATAACTCAACACCGGCAATAGTACCTGAACCGACATGCAAACGTTCACAAATTTCATCATACCGTTTATTTTCAAGAATCATTCTGGAAATCCAGATTCGTCTACCAAGCATAATTTGCTCACTTGGCGTCAATAGTCCTTCTAGGAACTTTTTTAGTTGTTTAGCATTCTGAGCAGTTTTTGCTGCTTCAAACAAAATTTTACGAGTAAAGGCCTGATCTTCTGGTGTTAAATCTTCTGGTTTTCTTTTCATAATTAAATACTACTATATATAGAAGTATTTAACTAGAAATGAAGTGAATAAGTTTCTCAAGGTAATAATAAATTTTTATAAATTATCTTTATTTTTTGGTTAGACCTAATTAACTAAATACTTCTATATATAGAAGTATTTGAATTTTCAACAAAAAAGAAAACCCCGGCGAACCGCTGGGGTTTCCGGAGTTATTGAACATGAAAGAATCAGGTGGGCTTGGGGTAGCACCTGTCGAGCTTTGCTTCGATTTCCTGGAGCATCACCCGCTCGGATTCGGGATTGATGGGTGGCAGATTTGCCTCGTTCTCCTCGAGCGCCGCCTCAGCTGCCTCGAACCGGGTAAAGAGGTCTTTCATAACCTCTTCAATTGCCTTTGAAATTTCGTTTCCTTTTTCGATAGTTACCATTTCTAACTTCCTCCCAATTGCTGCGAGTTTACCTTTGAAACCGAACACTCTAAAATAGAAAACAATGAAACATTTAGAGTATGGCGAACGAAGAAGTATTGAACGATTTATCAACAAAGAAAAAGGAGTTAGATACATAGGGAGAGCTTTGAGTCGTAGTCCCAGTTCAATCTCAGAAGAAATCAGGAAAGGTTTGGTCAAAGGTAAGTACCGAGCGGATAAAGCAGAAAAGAAAGCCAAACTCCGGCGCAAACAATCAAAACAACAGTGTCTTAAAGTAGCAATGAATCCAGTAGTTAAAGATTACGTCACCAAACAACTCAAAGACAATCAATCACCGGAAAGTATCAGTGGTCGGATTAAAGAGATTGATATCCAGATACCGTATGTGAGTACCAAAGCCATCTATAACTTCATTGACTCATCTCATGGTGGACCACTTGAACATCACCTCTATCGCAAGCGGGTACATAAGAAAGGGGGACCAAAACGTGGTCGTGCCAAAGCTAGTGATCAGACTAAAGTCAGTATTGAAAAGCGACCGAAACAAGCCAACAATCGCACCGAATTCGGTCACTTTGAGGGTGATTTCATGGAAAGTGGCCAGGACGGTAGGGGATCACTTTTGGTGTTGGTAGAGAGAAAAACCCGCTATCCCTTTATCATCTATACCGAAGATAAAACTACTCTCACCATCAATGAATTGATCGCTGGTTGTCTTAAAGATATACCAGTGAAAAGTATCACTCTTGATAACGATATTTCCTTCCAAAAACATGAAGCTCTCTCTGAGTTGATTGAAGCGACGGTCTATTTCACTCATCCTTATACCTCAAGTGATAAAGGGACGGTGGAGAATAGAAATGGTCGGATTAGAGAGTTTATCCCTAAACGCTGTGATATCTCCAAGATACCAGCTGATGTTATTAAACAAGCTAAGGAACATCTGCGGACTCGGTTTATGAAGTGTTTAGGCTTTCATACGCCAGAGGAAGCTTGGACTGCGGAACTACTTAAAGTGGCGTGTGCTAAAATTAAAAAATCCACCAGAGTGGCGGTGCAAAATTATTAGGTGGGGTGTTCGGTTATTGGGGTCAGTGTGGAGGTGCAACCTATTTAATAGTATAGCATTTTTATATATTTTGTCAATAGATTACACTGCCACGTCTTATCACGTATACTAGTGTTGATTATGTCATCGGATACTGTTCAACAAATAAAAGACCGACTCAATATTATTGATGTGATTTCGCCGTATGTGGAGTTGCATAAAGCGGGGCGACATTTTAAAGGTAAGTCACCTTTTACCAATGAGAAAACCCCGTCATTTTTCGTGTCACCAGAGCGGGGAATGTATTACTGTTTTTCTACCAGTCAAGGTGGTGACATTTTTAAATTTATTGAGGTGATGGAAGGAGTTGATTTTAAAGGTGCCCTCAAAATTTTAGCGGAGAAAGCCGGAGTGGAATTAGTACCAGAAAATCCGCAAAAAAAATCAGCCCGGGATCAGCTTTATACAGTATTAGAATCGGCCACACAATACTTTGAAAGTAAACTAGTCAATCACGGTGAAGCACGTGCCTATTTGGAAAATCGTGGAGTTACTGCCGAGACTATAAAAAAATGGCGTATTGGTTACGCGCCTGGTCCGCCAAATGCTGGTTGGCGGGAATTGCGTCAATATTTAAATAGTGCTGGCTATAACGATACTGTCTTACTTAAGGCCGGACTAATTAAAACTACTGAAATAGGCAAGGAACCGTTTGATGTTTTCCGTGATCGCATTATGTTTCCTTTGCGAGATCAAAACGGAAAGGTGGTGGCATTTTCTGGGCGAATTCTTACCAAAGACACAGAAGCTCCTAAATATGTTAATTCTCCAGAAACTGAGTTGTATCACAAATCTGACTTACTGTACGGTTATGATATGGCTAAGCATAGTATAAGAAATCTTGGTTTTTGGTTAATAGTAGAAGGGCAGTTTGATGTCGTATTGAGCCAACAGGCCGGTTATACCAATACGGTAGCTGTTTCTGGTACGGCTTTAACTGTCAATCATGTTCAACTATTAGAGCGTCTTTCAACTAAAGTCGTTTTGTGCCTTGATGCTGATAAAGCTGGTATTTCCGCCATGAAAAAAGCAGCGGATTTAATGTTAAGGCGGGGAATTGATGTCAAAGTGGCTTCCTTGACTCCTGGAGCTGATCCAGCTGATATGGTACAAAATGACGTTAAGACATATAAAAACGCTATTGGAAATTCTGTTCATATTATTGAATTTCTTTTGGCGCATTTAAAAAGTAATACTCCCGATGTTAGAGCTTTCAAATTACAAGCTCGTGAGGAAGTGATACCCTTTGTGACTTTAATACCTAATCATATTGATCAAGAACATTTTGAGGGAGTTATTGCTTCTGCCATTGGTACCACCAAAGATGCCGTACATTTTGAATTAAATCGCTTAATTGAAGAAGATGAAAAAAGACATGTGACAACTGGCATAAAGGTAGATGTTGACCAGTATAAGGGTACGCTAGTTCATAATCAGACTCATCGTAAAGAGGTCACTCTTCTGTATTTACTTGCGGTAGCGACAATTGTTTCTCAGTCAGTTCGTTCTGTTTTAGAGCAGGAAATAAACAGCATCACTAATTCAAATATAGATGATTTGACAAAAGAAATGTCCACCGACGCGTTGATTAAAATTACTTTTCAGATTGAGGAATTTTTAGAAAAAAATTCCTCTCTGATTATTTACGAGGAATTGGTTTATAAGTTAGAGCAATTACGGCGCCTTTATTTGGATGAACAATTAGCTATTCTACGTCAACAACTAAATGCTAATTCTGATATTAGTGATGAAGTCTTACCAAAAATCCTTGAATTACAGAAAAAAAAGCAATTACCAGCTTATACTATTGATATTTTTCCCAAATTGTGAATATGAAGATAAGAGACGATAGGGCTGGACAATTTCAGTATTTTCTGTATAGTTGTGTTCACGTATGGCAAAAGCCAAAAAAGTTGTCAAAAAAGTTGTCAAAAAAGTGGCCAAAACCACTAAATCAGTACCAAAAAAAATAATAGCTAAGAAGACCAATCCTAAGGTCGTTGCTAAAAAAAACGTTAAAAGTAACCGTACAAAGGTAGTCAAGAAGAAAGAAGTAATAAAAAAGAAAGTAAGCAAACCGGTCGCTAAAAAAATCACTAAAAAAGGTGTTGTAGTTAAGTCTACAAAAAAACCGAACAAAAAAACATTAATCAAGAAAACAAGAGTTGTCAAAAAAATAGCCAGCAAAAAAATAATTCCTAAGAAACTGACGCGCGGTGAAAAAATTCTAGAACTTAAGGCAATGGAGTTAATGAAACTTGGTCACGAACGAGGTTATGTAACCTATGACGAGTTACTGCGCTCCTTTCCAGAAATTGAAAAAAATGTTTTGTTTTTAGATGAACTGTACGATCGTTTTTCCGTTGCTGGTATTGATGTTTTAAAAAGTGGTGGAATGTTGGGTGATGACCCATCAACAGAATTATTAGCGCAGAAAAATGCCTTTAAGCGTAACGATAGTAGTTATGATTCAATCCAAATGTATTTGCGAGAGATTGGCCAATATCCACTTCTGAATGCTGGGGAAGAAAAAGTTCTTGCTAAGAGGATTTTTGATGGTGATAGTGAAGCACGAAATCTGTTGGCGCGAGCTAATTTGCGTTTGGTAGTTTCAATTGCCAAGAAATACGTTGGTCGCTCTCCAGATTTAACTCTGCTTGATTTAATTCAGGAAGGTAATCTCGGTCTCTTTAAGGCAGTAGATAAATTTGATTTTACTAAAGGTTTTAAATTTTCTACTTATGCCACCTGGTGGATTAGACAAGCAATTACGAGAGCCTTGGCTGACCAATCGCGTACTATTCGTATTCCAGTACACATGGTAGAGACAATGGCAAAGTACAAACAAGTTTCACGTCGTCTGTCACAGGACTTAGGAAGAGATCCGATGCCAGAAGAAATAGCGACCGAAATGGGAGTGGAGGTGGAAAAAATCTACCAAATTGAAAAGATTAGTCAGGATACTATTTCACTGGAATTACCCATTGGAGAAGATGATGATCATTCCCGTTTATCTGATTTTATTGCTGATGATAAAATTACTTCACCGGATCAAGAGGTGTCACATAGCATTCTGACTGATCAAATTACCGAAATCCTTGATACCTTATCTGAGAAAGAAAGAAAAATCCTTGAAATGCGTCATGGTCTAATTGATGGTACTTATCATACTTTAGAGGAGGTTGGTAAAGAGTTTGGAGTTACGCGCGAACGTATTCGCCAAATTGAAGCCAAGGCCTTGGAAAAAATCCGTCAGCATGATAAGGCTCGTCGCCTAAAAAGTTACTAATACCATCTCAAATGTCAGACGGTATCTCATTTTCCTAGTGTTGTGCTTTAATGTATAACCGTTTATCTTATTTAAGAGTAAAATGGCTATTAAATATTATCTTTCTAGATTTACAATTTAGGTTATAAACAGTTAATGCTATACTCAATCTATGTTAAAAGATAATTCGCTTCAAGCGGTGTTTAATGAAGCTTATGCTTCATTAAACACCGCTCAACGTCAGGCCGTTGATAATATTGAAGGTCCAGTAATGGTGATTGCCGGTCCCGGGACTGGAAAAACACAAATATTAACTCTCAGGATTGCTAATATTCTTTTACAAACAGATACGGCCCCCGAGAGTATTCTAGCTCTCACTTTTACAGAATCTGGTGCTAAAGCAATGAGAGAGCGTTTACACCGTTACATCGGCACTAGAGCCTACCAAGTTTCAATTTATACTTTTCATGGTTTCGCCAGCTCTCTAATTAAAGATTATCCAGATTCATATAATCGTATAATAGGAGGGGAACCAGCTAGTGATTTAGAGAAAATTTCTATTATTGAATCAATTTTGGATAGCAAAGAAATAAAGTTACTACGACCGAGCGGTAATATTACTTATTATGTAAATCCTATATTGAAAATGTTGGGAGAACTAAAAAAGGAATATATTACTCCAGATGAGTTAGCGAAGATTATTCTCCATCAAGAAGAACAGCTCCTTTCAATGGAAAAGATTCATGAGAAGGGAGCTCATAAGGGCAAGGTGCGAGGTGAATATACAAAATTGGAAAAGATTATTTCAAAAAATCAGGAGTTACTTTTTGTTTATCAACGTTATGAAGCACTCTTGCGAACACAAAAATTATATGACTTTGAGGATATGATCGGAGAAACAGTTTTTGCTCTAACTCAAAATGAATCTATGCTCAGAGATTTACAGGAACAGTATCAATACATTTTGGCCGATGAACATCAGGATGTAAATGGATCACAAAACCACTTATTGGAGTTATTGTGTTCATATCATGATCAACCAAATATTTTTGTGGTTGGGGATGAGAAACAAGCAATTTACCGTTTTCAGGGAGCATCATTAAATAATTTTCTTTATTTTCAAGATCGTTTTAGCGAAACAAAAATTATTAGTTTAATAGAAAACTATCGTTCCGGGCAAATCATACTTGATACTGCACACAGTTTAGTCAAAGTGGAAGATGAGGTTTTACAAAAATTGCGCCTCCCACTTGTGTCTATGACAGTATCAAAATCTCAAGTTACTAAAAGAATCTTTTCACATCAGGCCGTAGAAGATGCTTGGCTGGTTGAACAAGTGTCTGATCGTCTGGTTAAAGGGGTTTCACCAGAAGAGATTGCCGTCATCGTTCGTACTAATCGTGAGGTGGAAGCTCTATCCACAAATTTACGTAAAAGCGGTATTACCACAGAGGCATCAGCAGATGGGGATATTTTAAACCATCCTATTACTGAGTCTATTGAGTCATTAATTTCGGCAGTTTTTACTGATCAAACCGAATCGGCTCTTTTTACAGTTTTACATGGGGCATATTGGGGACTATCAATTAATGATGTTTTCAAAATAACTTCAGCCAGAAGACATGACATTACTTTATTTTCTCTTCTAAATGATGAAGTTAAATTGACTGAAATTGGCGTTTCGTCTGTTGCTCAGGCAAAAAATATCAGTACCGTAATTACTAAGGCAAGAGAATTGGAGTTATATGAAGCTCCACATCGCGTTCTTGAATTTTTATTGCAAGCGAGCGGGTTTTTAGATTATGTAATTACCAGAAGTCCTTTGGAAGGGGCTAGAGTGGTGCGTCGACTTTATGATGAGATAGAGGCCTTAGTTTGTCGTGATGGAGCAGTGACTCTTAGTGCGGTTAGAGATATGTTGGCAAGGCGTAGGGCTTATGGTCTTCCTCTGATTGCTCCTTATATTAATAATAATACCCGGTCCGTACAAGTGATGACTGCACATAAAGCTAAAGGTTTGGAATTTGAAATAGTTTTTATTCCTCATTTACAGGATGATAACTGGGGTGGTGGAAATAAAAGAAATTATTTTACCATTCCTATCACGCCAAAATTAGAAGAGGGGGTGGTCAATTCGCTTGATGACGAACGGAGATTATTGTATGTAGCTATGACCAGAGCTAAAAGAGAATTAAATCTTTCCAGCGCGGAGACAAACTCAGAAGGAAAAGCCCTGATTATAACCAGATTATACGATACGCTTGATCAAACTATTATTACAAATTGTCCCACAGACAAAGAAGAAGAAAAATTTAACCCGATCACTCTTTTAGGACAACCCTTACCAGAAAGAATAATTGATAAATCTTTAATAACTAATTTATTTGCTAAGCGGGGTTTTTCGGCCACCTCATTTAATAATTATTTACACAACCCTTGGGATTTTATTTATAGAAATATACTCCGTCTGCCTGAGACTCAGTCTCTTTCAATGCAGTTTGGTACAGTGGTTCATAATGTCCTGGAGTTTGTGACCAAATATCATACTCGGTCTGGATCTTTTCCAACGGCGACAGAAATTAAAAGCAAATTAGAACAAGGACTCGGTCTTTTACCACTTTCTAAAAAAGATTTTGTTCGTTTGCATGAGAAGGGTCTCTTTGTGCTTTATCCCTACATTGATCAATTAGAAAAGACTTTACCAGTAAATACCAAAGAGGAATTTAATTTGCGTGTGGTATTAACTACTGGAATAAAAGAATTACCAGAATTAATCCTGACTGGTAAACTTGACCGTTTAGACCTGACTAGTGATGGACGAACCTATAGAGTAGTTGATTATAAAACAGGCAAGCCAAAAACCAGAAATGTGATTGAAGGAAAAACCGCCAGTAGTGATGGTAATTATAAACGCCAATTAGTATTTTACGCATTATTACTTTCTCTTTATGATGATGAGAGATATTTGTGTCGGGAAGGAGTTTTATCTTTTGTGGAAACAGACACCAAAGGTCTGTTTCATGAGGAAACTTTTAGTATTACGACTGAAGAAATTGAATCTTTGAAACGAGAGTTGATATCGGCTGTTAAAGAAATTGTGGCTGGTGATTTTTTGTCTAATAAAGAATTGGCTGACAAAAGCTCCTATGCTCATTTAATAAGATTATTGAATGAATAAAATAAAAAGAATTATAAAATAAAGTGGCGTGGGGCTTTGCCCCACGCCACTTTATTTTATCATCATTCTATTTACTCAGCTTTGTTTGGCGCTTCTTTCCCATCTAGTTGGGCAATCAAGTTATCAATAATTTGTTTCACCACGGTATATGGTTGTGCTCCATTGATGACGACCTGTTGATCACCGACTATCACTACAGAATAAGGAGTACCATTAGCACCCGCTGCTGCCGCTTCAGCTACATCTTTTTGTACTTGATCGCGATATTTTCCACTATCAAGACAAGTATTAAAGTCTGATCTAGAAACTCCAGCTTTTTCAGCAAAGACAGGTAACTGAGTCATGTCAGTTTGAACATTAACATCTCGCCCAGCAAAAATATTTTTTGAAAAAGCCCAAAAGGCATCATTACCGCCGAGTTCAGCAACACAATATGCTCCTTCAGAAATTCTTGGTGAATTCGGATGTAATTGAGCAATCGGGAATTGTCGGTAAACCCAACCAACTTTACCACCAACGCCATAATCGGCCATAACATTATTCATGGTTTCGTCAAAGATTTTACAGAAAGGGCAATCATAATCAGAATATTCCACAATCATAATCGGAGCATTAGGATTACCACGAATATGGTCGGTGCTATCAATTGGTCGCACCACATTTGATTTTGTAACTGTTGAATCAGTTGTAGCAGTTGTTTGTTCTTTGGGTGATGTTTTATTATTACCAGTAAAAAATATTGCTACAGCAATAAGAGCAAAGCCAGCTACTATAGCGAAAGGAATTGCTAATGATGAATTTGAATTTGGTTGCATAGAATTAATTAAAACATTAAATACTGAATTATTATACCATGTTGATAAGATTATAAAGTGATTATGGTATACTTTTTGTGAATATGGATTTTACCCAAGCAATCATTTTAGGGGTAGTACAAGGAATAACCGAATTTTTACCGATTTCCTCTTCTGGTCACTTAGTTTTGGTTCAGAACTTACTTCAAATAGAATCAACTGATACTTTTGCTTTTGATGCAGTTTTACATCTGGCTAGTATTATGGCCGTTGTTATTTATTTTCGTAAAGATATCTGGATTTTAATTCAGGCGCTTTTGCGTAAATTGGGTCGTCTGCCAGTGAACGAAAAGGATATTACCATGGTTTACGCACTTTTAATTGGCACTATTCCTGGTGCCTTTATCGGCTACATCTTGGAAGAAAAAATGTCAATATTGTTCAGTAATGTTCTTTTAGTGGCCAGCTTATTGTTTGCTAATGCCTGGTTTTTTATTTTTGCCGAATGGCATTATTTTAATAATCACCAAACTAATGAAATTACGATTAAGAAAGGTTTTCAGATTGGTTTATTCCAAATTGCTGCCCTTTTGCCGGGGGTCTCTCGTTCTGGAGCAACGATTGCTGGTGGAATGATTCTCGGACTGTCACGAACCGAGGCCTCTCGTTTCTCTTTTCTTTTGGCGATACCGATTATTTTGGGAGTGGGAATAAAAAAGTCACTGGACTTGATCGGGCAAACAGAAGATGTAATTTGGGGTCCAATTATGGTTGGTGCAACAATTGCTTTTATTGTGGCTATAATTGTCATTCACTACTTTCTTAAATTTATTTCTAAACACACGCTCTGGCCTTTTATTTGGTACACCATCTTAATGTCTTTATTTGTCGGTTATTTATATCTGGTGCTATAGATTTTAAATCTAATTAGTTATAGATAGTAAACACTACCATTACTAAAATAGAAGAGTATGCGTCATACCATTATCTTCTTTAATCATCCAGGTTGAAGTATCAAGGGGAATTTCTTTCTTTTTTCCACCATCTTTGAATTTAACATGACCGTGTTTGAGGGCATAATCAAAGACTTTTTTGGTGACTCTCACATCCTGTTCGCAATATTTTTTAATTTCGTCTATCTTGCCTTCTTTCCACCACTTGACTGCCTGAAGACCATTAGCGGATTTCTTGGCGCCAATGGTGGCTTCGGCTACTCCATCAAGCCGTAATCTTCTGCCTAAGGAAAGTCGAATGGATTCAAGTAGGTCAATGCTTTTTAGATTAGTTAAATCACCTGGGTAATATTTATTTAAAAGTGGAATATCAAAATGATTACTATTATATCCAACTAAGGCATCTGCTTCTTCTATGATTGGCCAAATAGTATCTAATTCATCAATCGCCACAGTGGTGTATTTATCGGTTTGGCTGTCATACAAGCTAGCGACTGAAATATCAAGGGCCGATGATTCATTTGATCCAACTTCCTCAAAAGTATTTTGGGTTTCAAGATCAAAGACAATGTAACGCATAGTGATTAGTTTAACATAAGATTATTTGAGAATATTATTTTGTAATTTCTGAAATTAATTCTTCTACAGTACCGCTAATTTCGGTGCCATCAGTCAAATTTTTGAGTTTGTATTGTTTAGTTTTAATTTCATCATCACCCAAAACTAAGACAAATTGAATAAATTGTTCGCTGGCGAGAGAGATTTTTTTACCAACCTTTTTGTTACTTAAATCAATGGTGGTTGAGATTCCGGCAGTCCTAAAAGTTTGAGCTATTTTTTCTCCTGCCAGATTGTGTTTTACCTCGGTGGGCAAAATAGCTAATCTAGACGAGGTAATATCGGTTGTCATTAAATCATGACTGATAAGGAAATTACGTAAAGCGACATCGCCAAACCCAAAACCAATCCCGGGGATTGGTTCCCCACCAAATAACTCGGTTAAATTATCATAACGGCCACCACCTAAAAGGGCACGATTATTTTCTGGATCAAGATCCATTACTTCAAATACTATGCCGGTATAGTAATCAAAACCTCGAATGATAGTTGGATCAAAAACAAGCTGGCAGTCTAGGTCGGTCATGGTGTTGATAAGGGTTAATATTTCAGTATAAGCAGGAGTGTCTTTGATTGTTTCGGGAACGACATTAATATTGTCAGCATTTAAAAATGATAAAATTACTGAGGTAGTCTCTCCAGCTATGGATTGCATTTGTCTTTTAAACTCGTCTACTTCCATTTTGTTTTTTCGGTCGGCCAAGCGGGTCACTCCGAGGCGGATTTCTTTATCTAAAGTGAGTGAATCATAAAGTGCTTCTAATAATCGGCGACTAGAAACATGGATTTCATAATGAAGTCCATTTTCCGCTCCAAAGTTTTTGAATATTTCATTCGCTAAAAGAATGATTTCAACATCTGCCGATACATCGTCAATTCCAAAAATATCACAGTTTAGTTGCCAGTGTTCACGAAGACGACCACGTTGCATTCGTTCATAGCGGAAAAGATTAGGGATGGAGTACCAGCGTACAGGGAAAGATAATTCTCGTCGTCGACCGGCTATCATTCTAGCAACCGTTGGTGTCATTTCTGGTCTTAGGGTAACAGCACGATCTCCTCGGTCGGTAAAAGAGTAAGTTTGTTCATTGACAATTTCGGTACTGGTCTTATGGCGATATAATTCAGCTGGTTCAAGAACAGAAGCATTATATTCCTGAAAGCCGAATTGTTCGGCAGTTAAGCGCCAGACTTCAAACATGTAACGTTGTTCAGCCATGTTTTCTGGGTAAAAATCTCGGACACCTTTATAAGGCTCGGTGGATAGTTTTTTATCATTCATAATAAGCAGATTGTAGGCGAGTAAGAGCTACTTGGCAAGTAAGCAAACTATTCAGTTAACCCGGCTGTTTCGCTATAAATAGTCTTTAATCTGGAATCCATGGCAGTTTGAATAATTGCTTGCAGTTCGCGGGGATGGGGAAGGAATTGGCTCTCAAAATTGTTTGAGTTAGCGCTGGCGGTCTGAGCTGTGATAGTGCCAAAATCAAGTAGAGTCGGTATAATACCACTAATCGTAATTTGAATATCCTGTAATCGTTCTAATCGAAAATTACCAACTTTACGATTAAAAAACCCATCTTGTTCAATAACGATAATTCGGCGATCAGTGACCACCCAGAGATCAAGAAAATAATTCGTCCAAACTGTCATCGCTGCCAAACTGCTCAATAATAACCATAAGGCCAAAGAAAAAATAATAAATGAAGAATTGGTAAGAAATAGTTCTCGCCAATTTTCTGGAAGTGGAGTAGCTAATAAAAACATTATAAAAAACAGTGGCAATAAAGCAAAAAGAATAACCAGTGCCAATTCCATATAAATAATAAACCAATGTTTGCGAGCAGTCGTGATAATGGTTTCTTCGTTCTCTAATTCAATTTTATCGTATAACATATTTTATCCTAAATAATAAAGAATAGGTAAATTATCATAATAAAAAGCAAGGGTAGTGTAATTACCAGAAATGTTAAATAAGTGATTTTTGTAACGGAATTATTAGTGGAGTAATTTTCCCAATGATAAAATAAAACACCAGAAAAAATAGCATAAATGGTGACGGTAAGATAAAAAGCTAATTTAGCTATAAATGTCAATGAGATAGTGATAACTGGAAACATGTTCTTACTATTATGCCATAGTAAGAACACTGAAGCGAGGGGAACCATATTGGTCGGGGTGGTTAACAATTTGAAAATTATATTGGTGGGCTAAAGAGGTGAGAGATGTTACTTGGGCTGGTTCATGTTCAATCCAGAGTTGACCAGTATGGGGCCGGAGCTTTGCTCCGGCCCCAGCGACAATCTGTTCAATAATCTCCATTCCACCTTCACCACCAAATAGCGCCAGATGTGGTTCATAAGTAGTAACATTTTTTTCAACTGTTTCAGCTTTAACATCAATATAGGGTGGGTTGGTCAAAATAAAATCAAATTGTCCAGTGATGTTTTCAAATAAGTCACTTTCTACAATCTCGCATCGTTTCTCTCTAATATCGCGATTAATCGCGATATTAGAGAGAAAGTTTTTTTCAATGGTTGGGAGATGGACGGGATCAATTTCCGCAAAAGTAATAAATACTTCAGGTACAGCTTTAGCTACAGCTACTCCAATCGCTCCACTACCGGCACATAAATCCAGAACTCTCAGATCAGCGTTTTGGTTATTTAATATCGGAGAATCAAATTTAGGAATGCTATCCCTAAATTTCTGCTGTACGGAGATTTCTTTGAGAGCTTTTTCAACCCAAAATTCAGTTTCGGCGCGCGGAATAAGGGGTTTTGTGTCTAGCCAGATTTGGCAATTAAGAAAATGGATGAAGCCAATGACGTAACCGAGTGGCACGCCCGAGGATAATTGCTCACAGTCGGCGTGGAAAGCTTCGCTTTCCACGCCCCTGTATTTCTCCTTGAGGAGCCAATTTTCGTCTCTAGTCATAATTTATACTACTGTGCCTGTAAAATCTTGCTCTGTCCAGCTTGAGATACGATTGCATAACCTTCATATACATTTGAGACTCTTTAGCAATAAGAAAAATGAAAATCGGACACGTTTTAAGAAACACTAGAGGATTTGCCAAAGCCACCGCCTCTGCTCTAAAGTGGCGAAGTATGCGCAATAAAGCTGAAGTGGAAAGAAGCTGGTACCATTCTTGAACTGATAAGGCGGTACTTCGGTACCGCCTTTTCTATGTCTATTTTATAATCTGCTATACTGGCTTTTATGCTAAATGCTCCAATGCTTGAAATTAAGAATTTGGTGAAGAGATATGGAAAAGGTAAGAAGGCAAAATTGGCAGTTGATAATATTTCTCTATCAATTCCTCGGGGATGTTTTTTTGGACTCTTGGGTCCTAATGGGGCGGGGAAGTCGACTACCATCCACTGTATTACGGGGATTGCTCAACCGACCTCCGGTCAAATCTTGATTGATGGGGTGGATGTAGTTGCTGACTACAAACTGGCACGAACAAAGGTGGGTCTTTCGCCACAGGAATTTAACGTGGATATTTTTTCCACTACTGAACAGTTGATGGATTTTATGGGAGGATTTTATGGGATTCCAGCCAAGGTGCGATCCAAGCGGATTGCGGAATTAATCAAGCAATTTGATTTAGAAGAACAGCGGAATGTTAAGTTCCAGAAATTGTCTGGCGGACTAAAACGGCGGGCAATGCTCGGTCGAGCATTGGTCCACACACCGGACTTATTGATTCTTGATGAACCAACGGCTGGGGTGGATGTAGAGCAGAGACGAACCTTGTGGGCGTATCTGAAGGAATTAAATAAAGGAGGTAAAACTATTATTTTAACTTCTCATTATTTAGAGGAAATTGAATATTTGTGTAATGATATCGCGGTGATTAATCATGGGCAGATAATCTGGAATGGGACAAAGGAGGAGTTTATGATAGGTGGGAAGTCGGTCGAGGAGAAATATTTGGAATTATTAAAACAATAGTAAATATAGAATATAAAAAAGAGAAACTATAAAGTAGTACGTCTTTATCTTCAATATTCAATTTTCTTTAAAATTTATGAAAACAAACTGGATTGGACTCTATACAATGCTCCGTCGTGAAGTGAAGCGTACCTTGCGAGTGTCTACCCAGACACTAATTGCCCCGACCGTATCGGCGGCCCTTTATATTTTTATCTTCGGGACAGTAATTGGCAGTCGCATTAGTGATTTTGCTGGGGTACCCTACATTTCTTTTGTGTTCCCGGGAGTATTAATGTTGTCGGTGGTAAATGCTTCTTTTGCTAGCGCCTCGTCAGCTTTATACTTCATGCGTTTTTCTCGGAGTATTGAAGAAATACTTATTACGCCGTTCTCGTATTTTGAAATGCTGATTGGTTTGGTAGGAAGTTCAGTGATGAGAACACTGCTGGTTTCTTTTTTGATTTTGGGAGTTGGTCTGATATTTGGTGCTGTGCAACTCGTGTCACCTTTTATGTTTATCTTTTATACGGTGGCAATTGCTGCTATTTTTGCCATGCTGGGTATTATTGTGGCCTTATGGGCTGAGAGTTTTGAACAGTTACAGGTGCTCAATACTTTTGTCATTACACCACTTACTTATCTCGGGGGTATATTTTATTCCATCACGATGTTGCCACCCTTGGTTGCTAAAATGACTGTCCTAAATCCCTTCTTTTATTTTGTTGATGGGATTAGAAGTTCAATGATTGGTTATAGTGAAGCGAATTTCACTGTCGGTCTGATAATTATTATTGGCTTGGTTTTTGGTCTGGGATTTTTGGTAACAAAGTTGTTTAAGTGGGGGTGGAAGATTAGAAGTTAGAATAATAATTAAAGATTTGTTAAAGGGTATGCACATCAATAAGGTCCACTTTTAAATAGTAGCTGTTATACTTTAGAGAGTATGAAAAGAAATGCAAAAATGTATGAAACAGTGGCGGCTTTAATGACGCCCGGAAAAGGAATTTTAGCAGCTGATGAAAGTAATAATACTGCTGGCAAACGCCTAGAAATGGTGCATTTGCCAAACAAGCCAGAAAATCGTCAAGATTTTCGTGAGCTTTTATTCACTGCGCCAGAAATTGAAAAATATTTATCGGGAGTAATTATGTATGATTCTTCAATCAAAAATTTTACTGATGATGGCACTCCATTCCCTGATGTACTTTTGGCTAAAGGTATTTTGCCGGGTATTAAAGTTGATATGGGCACCAAAGAGCTGGATGGTTTTCGGGGTGAGGTGGTGACTCAAGGTCTTGATAATCTTGAAGAACGATTTAATGAGTATTATGACTTAGGGGCACGATTTGCTAAATGGCGAGCTGTAATATTAATTGATGATGATACACCAACTGATGAGGCAATTGAAATTAATGCAGTAATGTTGGCACGATATGCCCAAATAGCCCAGAGAGTAGGAATTGTGCCGATAGTGGAACCAGAGGTTCTTTTTGCTGGTGACCATGACATAATCAGAGCGGAAATGGTAACAACTAAAACCTTGCATATTTTATTCCAAACCTTAATGAAATATAAGATTGATCTTAGTGCCTTGATACTAAAATCATCCATGGTGCTAGCTGGAGATATGAATACAGAGCAATCGTCTCCTTCGCAAGTGGCCAATGCTACTTTGCGCACTTTTCACATGTCAGTACCACATGAAGTTGGTGGAATTGTCTTTTTGTCTGGTGGTCAGATACCTAAACGTGCTACCGAAAATCTAAATGCTATTGCCCAAATGGGTAGCCAACCCTGGCCAATTACTTTTTCTTATTCTCGTGCCATTGAGGAGCCGTTTTTGACAACCTGGCAAGGAAAACCGGAAAATGCGAAGGAGGCCCAAAAAATGCTATTACACGTTTGTCAGATGAATAGTTTGGCACAACAGGGTAAATATGATGCCAGTAAAGATTCAAATTTAAAATAAAAGGATCAAAAAATTAGAAACTCAACAAAAAATAAAACACTATTTCAAATAGTGTTTTATTTTTTGTTGAGTTTTAGGGGTGCTATTTCTTTTGCTTATAAACAGTATGCTTTTTGGCAACAGGATTGAATTTTTTAGTTTCGTATTTTTTGGTTGGGTCTTTTTTTACCTTATTATTAAAACGAGTATAATAAACATGACCCTTGCCAACTCCTTTTTCATCTCCAACGGAAACTAATTTGATAAGTAAATCTTGTGACATATTGGTGAAGATTGTATCAGAAAAGGTAATTACAGTCAATTTTTTGGGAAAAATAATACATTATAAACAGAAAAAAAGTTTAAGTTTCATTTTTAGGGTTTTCAATGTGTTATCATTGGCCTGTCCGTGGAATATTTTTCGTTATTAACGGCATTTTTTACATGAGAGTTCTTACTTTTGGCTGGGATTTTCCGCCGTCGCGTAATGGTGGTCTTGGGGTAGCTTGTTTCGGTTTAACCCGTGAGCTTTCGCGCGACGGAGTGGAGGTCATTTTTGTTCTCCCTAAAAAACAGGACACTATCGGATCACCTCGTTTTGTTTTTGCTGATACGGAAAGGAAAATTAATTTATATGCCAAGGTTTATGAAATTGCATCGTCTCTTATTCCTTATCATAGTTCGGATAATCTAGTTCAAAGTTTAGTATCTTACGATGCAATTGGTTGTCCGGTTCATAAGACTCGTACCATTCTTGAAGAAATACATCGTTATGCGCAACAGGCGGCAGCGATTGCTCAAGAGGAGAAATTTGACGTTATTCATGCTCATGATTGGACTTCATATTTAGCTGGAGTAGCAGCTAAAGTAGCCAGTGGCAAACCACTAATTTTGCATGTTCATGCTACTTCTTTTGATCAAGCAGCTGGTAATAATGTTGATTCTGAAATGTTTAAGATAGAGTGCGAAGGATTTACCCAAGCTGATCAAATAGTGACAGTTAGTCAATTTACTAAAAACATTTTAATTGAAAAACATGGCGTGCCAGCTGACAAAATACAGGTGGTGCATAACGGTTGCGATAACGCACCAGTTCCAAGATACGAACCAGTCCTTAAAGAATTAAAAGCTCAAGGTAAAAAAATAGTTTTGTATCATGGACGAATTACTATTCAGAAAGGGGTGGACTATTTTGTTCGGGCGGCGCGAATGGTAATAGATGTTGACCCCAATGTGGTTTTCGTTATTTCTGGCTGGGGTGACATGCAAAATCAAATAGTAGAGCAGGTAGGTAAAATGGGACTTTCTGGACAGGTTATTTTTGCCGGTGCGCTATGGGAAGAAGAACGCGATCGGATGTATCAAACTGCTGATTTAGTGGTTATGCCTTCTGTTTCAGAACCATTTGGATTAGTTCCATTGGAAGCTATTTTACATGGCGCTCCTTCGCTAGTTTCAAAACAATCAGGTGTAGTTGAGGTTATGACTCATGTCCTTAAGGTTGATTTTTGGGATGTTGAAGAAATGGCCAATCAAATTTTAGCTGTGCTTCGTTACGAGGCCTTGGGTAAACAGCTTAGAGAATACGGAAGACAGGAAATTAATCGTCTTTCTTGGAGCGAAGCGGCCAAAAAAATCTACCAACTTTATAGAAATCTAGTAAACTACATTCACTCTTAATTATGCTTACTGTTTGTCCTTATTTTCATGTTCATCAGCCCTATCGGGTTAAACGCTATCGGGTATTTGATATTGGTAATGATAATCAATATTTTAATGACAATAGCGCCAGCGATTTGAACAATAGTCGTATCATTAATAAAGTGGCTGATAAATCTTATCGTCCTACTAATAAAATCTTAAAGGAATTGTTGGAGACTTATCCCGATTTTCGTTTTGCTCTATCATTCTCTGGTACTGTCCTTGATCAGTTTGAGGCCTATGCACCAGATGTGTTAGAATCCTTTCAAGCACTGGTGGCGACAGGCAGGGTAGAGGTACTAGCAGATACCTATTATCATTCATTAGCTTTTTTTTATTCTCTACCAGAGTTTGAACGTCAAGTAGCTATGCATGCACGGCGGATTAAAGAACTCTTTTCGGTTACGCCTCGGGTATTTAGAAATACTGAATTGTCCTATCGTAATGATCTGGCTAAATGGTGTGAAGATAATGGATATTTGGGAATTATGGCCGAAGGCTGGGATAAATATCTTGGTTGGCGTAGTCCAAACTTTGTTTATCAACCCGCTGGCTGTAGTAAAATCAAAGTTTTGTTAAAAAATTATAAGCTGTCTGATGACGTGGCTTTTCGGTTTGGTAATCGGGGTTGGGCTAGTTTTCCACTTTCGGCGGACACTTTTGGAAATTGGATAAATGCTCATCATGGTGATGGACAAACTATTAATTTATTTATGGATTATGAAACCTTTGGTGAACATCAATGGGAGGACACCGGCATTTTTGATTTTTTACGCGCTTTACCTAAAGTGATTTTACGACGAGCTGATACCAGTTTTAAAACTCCGACGGAAACTATCTTGGCTTATGACTCAGTGGGAACATACGATGTGCCGGATATTCTTACCTGGGCTGATACAGATAGGGATCTGACGGCCTGGAATGGTAATGATATCCAACGTGATGCTCTTGCTAAAATATATAAAATGGAAGATGATGTTTTAAAGACGGAAGAAATAGATTTGATTGAGTCATGGCGCAAGCTCCAGACTTCTGATCATTTCTATTACATGTGTACCAAATGGTCACAAGATGGTGATGTGCACGCTTACTTCAGTCCGTACCATTCACCTTATGATGCGTATATTGCTTTCATGAATGCTTTAAGTGATTTACAATTGAGGGTGCAGTATGCATTGAAGGCAAAAGTGGCAATGGCAGAAAAAGAAGCAGTAGTGACAATCCATTTATCCTTTAAAATGCGTTTACTGGCTTGGTGGCGAAGACTTTATTCCACCTCAAGTTTTTTTAGTAAAAAAATTGGAAAAAAATAATATGTTCTTAAATTTTATGAAAAAGATATCATCAGTTAAAGTACCAGTAGTAATCAAACCTACCAAAGCAAAATCAGTGCCGAAAAAGACGCGTGCCAAATTAATTACTCCACCCCAAAAAATAACCAAACCAGTCTCTGTAAAAAAAGCATCAGTAAAAAAAGTGGCTAAGAAAAAAGTTGCCACAAAATCATCAGAAACTAAAAAAACTTTAGTGAAATCTGTTAATAAGAAATCACTAATACAGGCATCAGATGAAAAGTCATTTTGGGTTAGTGACGGTCAAATCTTAAATAATTTATTGGCTTTAGCAAATTCATTTGAAAAGATGGATAAATTGATTTATCAACATCATGCCAACTCTACCCAAAACGACTTTGCTGATTGGGTAGAAACTGTTTTATGTGATGATGACTGTGCTACTGCTTTGCGAAAGGCAAAAACTCCTAAAACTGCTAATAGAATCGTGACTGAACACCTTAAGTTTTACATTATTTAATTTATGGCTCGCGCGATTACTCTCGGGAATGGAAATCTGCTAGTAGGGATGGACTATCGCGGACAAGTACGGGATTTATATTTTCCGATGGTTGGTCAAACCAACCATGTTAGTGGCGCTAGTGGTATTTTCTTACATCGGATTGGTGTATTTGTGGATGAAAAAATGTATTGGTTGGATGACCCTGTTTGGGAGATCACTGTCGGCGCAACTGGGGATAGTGTGATTGGCGGTTTTTTAGCGATTAGTGAAAGTTTGGGTATTTCACTCCAAAGTAGAGATGCAGTTCACAATGAAAATAATATCTTTTTGCGTAATTTTACTATCACCAACACTAGTACGCAAAAACGTCAGATTAAAATATTTTTTTCACAACAGTTTAGAATTGCTGAATCACGACGGGGGGATACAGCTTTTTATGATCCTAGGGTGGGTGCAATTATTCATTACAAAGGCAAAGACACTTTTTTAATTAATGCCACCAAGAACGGTATACAGTTTACTGAATACAACGTTGGATTATTTGGTATTGAAGGAAAGGAAGGAACTTATCTTGATGCTGAAGATGGTAGATTGGAAAAAAATCCGATTGAACACGGCTCGGTTGATTCGGTAATTGGTTTTACTTGTGAATTTGATAAAAACGGTTACGACGAGATTTCTTATTGGATTGCTTGTGGCTCATCAATTCCGGAAGTGCATGATCTTGATGCCTATATTCTACGAGAAACACCATTGCGCTTGATTGAGTCAACCGATGATTATTGGCAGGCCTGGCTCAGTAAAGTAGATCGTGATTTGTCACCCTTGTCTCCAGCTCTGCAGACATTGTATCGGCGTTCCTTAATTACCATTAGAGTCCACGCCGATAATCGTGGTGGAATAATTGCTTCAAGCGATACCGATATGTTGCATCATGGTAGAGATACTTATAGTTATGTTTGGCCCCGAGATGGTGCCTTGATAGCCAACTCCTTAGATAGAGCTGGTTATCCAGAGGTGGCGGAAAGATTTTTTTCCTTTATTGCTCAATGTCGGGAACCAGCTGGATATTTGATGCATAAATATCTTACCGATGGTTCTCTGGGTAGTTCCTGGCATCCTTGGTTACAAAAGGGAATAGCAAAATTACCAATTCAAGAAGATGAAACCGCCACTGTTTTATATATGTTATGGCAACATTATGAAATTGACCGTAATTTAGAATTTATTGAATCCCTCTATAATTCATTTATTGAACCTGCGGCCAAATTTTTAGGTGATTATATTGAATCTACTACCGGTTTACCACAAGCTTCATATGATTTATGGGAGGAAAAATACGGAACATCAACTTATACTTCTGCTTCTGTTTATGGCGCTCTCATTGTTTCTGCTAGATTTGCCAATCTGTTAGGAAAAGAAAATGATGCGCGTACGTATTTGGCAATTGCCCAACGCTTGCAAAGTGCCATTTTAGAACACCTATATGATTCAGATTTAAAAATGTTTGTGAAGCAAGTTATTCATAATGAGGATGGTGATTTAGAATATGACCGAACCATTGATGCCAGTAGTTTTTATGGCATTATCTTTTTTGAAGTTTTGGATATTGATGATGAGAGAATTAAAGATTCATTTTCTACTATTGAAAAAACCATTCAGGTGGCTGGTGATAGTCATGGCTTTGTTCGTTATCAAAACGATGCTTATTACATGATGCAGGACGCTGACTCTCCGAATCCGTGGGTGATTACAACGCTTTGGATGGCCCAGTACTATATTAAAAAAGCCACTAAATCAGCGGATTTAAAACCGGCCTTTGATTTATTAAACTGGACAGCTTCGCACGCTTCGTCAACTAATGTTTTGGCGGAACAGATGCATCCGCATACACGCAAGCATCTATCTACTTCTCCGCTGATATGGAGCCATGCTGAATATGTTTTGGCGGTTAATGCCTATTTAGACAAATTAATTGAATTACAGGATATTAAAAATACTGCTTCCAAAAACCAAAGTTTTTAGTAAGAGGTAAATAAGTACCGATCCGCAAACGATGAATATGATAAGCGAGGCCAGTGGTGCCAATTTCCATTCCGATTATTTCAGCAAGGGTACGCATATAGGTGCCAGAGCTACAAATGCAGGTGAAGTTGGCTATAGTAAAAGTGTCGGTAGCGGTGCCATTTTCAATGAAGCGTTTCCAGTCAGCACGGATATGGACACGCCTAAAGTCGTTACCAAGGGCCTTGCTGGCATCAGTAACTTCAGGGATGGTTTCAATTTTTTGACTGACTTCAGAATAAATCTCTGTTCTAGTTTTTTGCACAATTTGTTTAACTTTTAATGAGTAGATTCTAGAATGTTTAGTGGGTATGGTAATTTCGTTCAATCTTCCTTCCACTGCCCAGACATGAAGTGGTTTTCCTAAAACTGTTTTGGCAGAAAATTTTGGATAGGGAAGTTCAATGTCACCGATTAGGTTGTGAGTAATTTTTTTGATTTTTGATTTATCAATTTTTAATGCCCCGGTTTCCTTTATTAGACCGAGGACATCACCGGTATCAGAACCAACACCAAACAGAATTGAAAATTTATATTCTTTATCTAAACCGTGATATTTTTCCTGTATCTTACATTCATTTCCAATCAAAATTAATAGTTTTCCAGAAGCCATCGGATCTAAACGTCCAGCATAAGCGAGCGCAACATCCGCCAATTGCGGATGTTGCGCTCTCCACTCTTCAGCGCACTGTAACGGTGTTTGCCCAACCTCTTTTTCTAAAACTACATACTTTTGCATAAGACCACTTTATCATAAAAAGAAAAGGGCGGTCCGGAGAGACCGCCCGCATCCAACATTTTCATAATCAAGATGATACAAAACAAGCTTGATTCAAATCGAATCTGTCCATTCTGACCCATTTTCCCAAAGATAAGACAAGAACTTTTTCATTTTCGTCCTCCTCATCTTGGTAGGGAAAAATTTGGAGGTCTTCTGGTGTGACCAACTCAATCTGCGGGTCCCAACCTATGAACGGCTCACCTTTTACAGTGAGATCATAGATTGGAAGACAATTTGTTATCTTCCAATGTCCAATTGGATTATTCATCGGAATTACCGTGTCCGCATCGGACCCTTCTTGGGCAGGACAAATTTGCCCATAGACCAAAAAGAATACCAACAAAAATGAAAAAACCTTCATGCTCGACCCCCTCAATTATTGGCCACAGTTGATTCCGTTGGCCTTACCTATAATTAAATCATAGTTTTTGTGCTTTGTAAAGCTTGCGGATGGCTCTAACGTTAGTTAATTCAGGATAGTCTATCAGTGCAGATTGTTTTGGATAATTAAATACCCCAAAATCATGTTTGTTTTTGCTGAAAATACAGTTTAGAAAGGGGAACCACCCAAGAATTTATTAACAATCATGAGGAGTACAAAACCACCTAGTACCATAAGAATGAATTTCATATTGGTTAGTATAACAGATTTTTGACATCTAATAACAATAAGGTCGGCGCCAAAGGCGCCGACCTTATTGTTATATTATTAAATCAAGTTGTTTGTTACTTCGTCACAAATGTCAGTGCCATACCGTGTTTATCCGCTCTTCCAGTGCGACCAATACGATGGACATAGTCTTCGTAGGTGTTAGGAAGGTCATAATTGATAACATGAGAAATGTTGTCAACGTGGATTCCTCTCGCGGCGACATCGGTGGCAACTAGGACCTGTACTCTACCAGTCTTGAAATTAGTGAGAGACCTTTGTCTTTGGGGGTGACTTTTATTACCATGAATAGCGTCTGCTTTTATACCAACTCGAACTAATTCTTGGCTGAGTTTTTCAACACTGTGCTTCATTGCACCAAAGATGATGACCCGAGTGAATTCTGGTTTTTTTAGTAACGCTACTAGAGTATCAAATTTAGTGTGTTGTTCATAGTGAACAACATCTTGAGTGATACTATTGATAATATCTTTTTTACGAACTGATACAATAATTGGATTGCGCATAAATTCAGAAACCATACCTTTAACGGTGTCGGACATGGTGGCAGAAAAGAAAAGCGTCTCATGTCCATCAGGAATATCTTGCAGAATTTTACGCATATCATGAATAAAGCCCATATCCAACATCCGATCGGCCTCATCTAATACAACAGTAGTTATCCCTCCGGGTTTGATGTGTCCACGGTCAATCAAATCCTGTACTCTACCAGGAGTACCGATGATAAAATGGTTCTGTCGGCGGAGGCCTTGAATTTGAGGACGAATATTAATTCCACCGACACAAACAGTAGAAAAAATTTTCATTTTGTTAGTTAAACGATGTAGCTCCTGTTCAACTTGAATAGCCAACTCGCGGGTGGGAGCTAAAATCAAAGTCTGTCGATTGAATTGTTTGAGAGTTTTGTTAATTAAAGGTAACAAAAACGCCGCAGTTTTTCCTGTTCCAGTTTGGGCTAAACCTACAACATCATGACCATCAAGAATGTGAGGAATAATCTGGTCCTGTATTGGGGAAGGCGTAATAAGTTCCATGCTAGCAATGTTTGCCACCAAGGGTTGTTCTAACCCAAAATCATTAAAGGTGTGTTTTGGAACATAGACTTCATCGGGCGTATTGTCTACTGGGTTAAGGTTGATATATTTTGAAACGTCAAAGGTTTGCATTTTTCTTCCGCCACGGGAACCGCCACCACGTTGTGATGATCCTCGTCTTCCATTGTTATTGAAGGGTCTGTGACCACCATGATTAGTGTTACTAGAAAAACTTCGGCGTTGACTTCCGCTGGCTGGTTTGTGATTGTTGCTACTAAAGCGTCTTGTACTGTCACTACTATGACTCTCGGTGTGAGGACGAGTAGCAAAAGCTGGCTTCCGACTAGGTCGGGTAATTGAAGAATTCATTTATGATGTAAGTTACGAAGCGTCAAGCGCTTCAGGGCTGTGCAGAAAGATAAAGACAAAAAAGACAAGAATGTCTAATTCGTAGCTCAAGAGCCCTACACGAGAATCTTAAGGTAAGAAGAGAGTAACATGAAAATTGTTTTGCGTCAAATAAATTTAGCCCATCCTCACAGACTTATTTTTGGTTCTGGTTCCTAGGTTTTGGACATATCCCCCTCAAATCCATAACGGCAAATTATAGCATCTATTTCTACCGATTCAGTTATAAAACTTTTTAAGTATAGTTCATCATCGGAATTGAAATTATTTTCCCTAAACTCAAAGCTTTCCTTATTATTTGCTCCAGCGAGACTTCTGGCAATATAATTCTTGTCCACGCTACCTTCTGTGAGAAGTTGTTTTCTCATTTCCATGGCGGCAGCTGTGCCGACACCAGCGAGACTTCTGGCAATATAATTCTTGTCCACGCTACCTTCTGTGAGAAGTTGTTTTCTCATTTCCATGGCGGCAGCTGTGCCGACACCAGCGAGACCTAAGGCAATAGAATTCTTGGACACGCCACCATCTGTGAGGAATTGTTTTCTCATTTCCATGGCGACAGCTGTGCCGACACCAGTGAGACCTAAGGCAATATAATTCTTGGACACGCCATCTGTGAGGAATTGTTTTCTCATTTCCATGGCGGCAGCTGTGCCGACACCAGTGAGACCTAAGACAATAGAATTCTTGGACACGCTACCTTCTGTGAGGAATTGTTTTCTCATTTCCATGGCGGCAGCTGTGCCGACACCAGCGAGACTAAAGGCAATAGTATTCTTGGGCACGCTACCTTCTGTGAGGAATTGTTTTCTCATTTCCATGGCGGCAGCTGTGCCGACACCAGTGAGACCTAAGGCAATAGAATTCTTGGACACGCTACCTTCTGTGAGGAATTGTTTTCTCATTTCCATGGCGGCAGCTGTGCCGACACCAGTGAGACCTAAGGCAATAGAATTCTTGGACACGCTACCTTCTGTGAGGAATTGTTCCATTTTTTTGGTTATTTTTTCGGCAATTTCAAAAGATTCTGAAATTATTTCTTCAGTATTTCTTTCTGGCCCAGCTTCTATTCCTTTACGCCTAGACGGCACGACTGTTGGCTTATATTCTACAACCCGAATCAATTCTTCAAACATATCCCTGTCTGCTTTGTTTTCAAGCTTATTGGAATAATAGTATCTTAGAGCTTGCTGGAAAGTTTCGTTGATGTCTCCAGTATAGAATCGCAAAACAAAATCCCGAACGCGACGGGGCTCCATGCGATCGTCAAATGTGAATGCTTGCGGTTGATCTTCGGCAACTTTTCTGTTCTTTAGAAGCTCCTTTGCCGCTTTATGAAATTCCTTGTATTTTTCCAAAACCTCTATCAATCCAGGAATTTCTGGCAATTGTTCAGGTGTCAAAGACCCTTCCCGAGTTCTGATAAACATATCGGGAGTGACATTTTGAGACGTTGGCTCTGCCCCAAATAAAGCGTCGGTAGAATAAGAGAAAGTGCTTTCTGGTAATTCGGATGGTAATTTTTTATAAACCCATCGGCGTAACTGGGCTGGGTCTAATGGTTCACGTCCAAAATAACCCTTGCCCGGAGGATTCATTAAAGCGATTATTTTTGTCCTTTCTTTGTTGACAGGTACAGCCTCCGAAGCATCTTCAGAAAGAATTACATCACCACCTCGTTCAAGAGCATCTAAAACCTCATGCAGACGAATAAGAATATTTGGAGCGGAAGCGTTAAACTCGTCAAGTATGACAATTTTTGTTTTACCCTCCTCTTGGCGAAGACCACTGGTGACCTTTCCATCGGCAAAAATATACTCAGGATCTTCCGGCTTACTTTTGTGTGGGTTAGGAATATATCTTCCCATCAAATCTTCTACATCAGTAGCACCGTTTAAGTTTGCGTAGTGAATTTCCCAACCGAGTTCAGCGGCCATTTTTCTGACTGTTGTTGTTTTACCTAATGATGTTCCGCCATCAACAAGCAAAGGTTCTCCGCTCAAAAAAGCGATAGCGATATCTCGTTGTAGGGGTAAAGCAACTTCTTTGTCATTTATAAAATCAGCGTACTGTTCTCTCTTGGGCACGAATTGATCGTCGCCAGATTTGGATTTTTCAAGAGTGACTCCTAAGTAGACGACATCGGTCTCCGTTTCCGCAATTGGGGTTTTTTCAATGATGACCTCCGGAGCATTTGATGCATCCTTCTTTTCTGGATCCGGAGTAAGGGCATTAAATTGTCTTTCTGGTGAATTCATATATTTATGCTTGAAAAGCAGGGCCTGTGGATGATAAAAGGTCAAAGCCCTTCTCTTGAATTTTATTTAAATTGTCTTTGTCGACCAATAGTACAATTGCAGAATTTTTATAATCCGGAGAAAGTGTTTGTGAACGCATGAGTTTTTTGTCGAAAATCTCAACCTGTCCTGTGGGATATTGGACGATAAAATCATAGACGTCTTTGTCCACATCTCCAGTGATCACAAAATAAGTTTTTGGGGATTTGAAGAGACCGGCGATATTTTCCGATCGCTTAAAATCAAACCCTTCCATCACCTTTGCGAAACTCGCAAATTCCTCATCATCCTTGGCGATCACGAGCCCGACTTCTTTTCCTCCCTGTATCACAAAGAGGAATTCTTCGATAGATTTTGGGTTGCTTGTGTGGGACATAATGTTAAATATATATTATATTAAAAATTATCGTAATTTGCAATGACCTCTTTTATGAGAACGGCCAATTTTTCGGCCATTTCTTTTACATTTACATTTGCGATACTGTTCGGATAATACTTGTCGACGTGTTCAGTCCCTCGACCGATTCCAAGACCGATAAGTCGTATATCTGTTTCTTCCAAAACTTTTTTGATCATCTTTCCTAATTCGTATTTTCCACGTGGATGCATGGGAGATTCTGCTGGACTGCCGTCGGACATCACCACTAAGAACTTTCGGTCAGCTTTTTGTCTTACTAAACGCCCGGAAGCTTTTTCAAGTGCCCATCCGTCATCATTCCATTGAGCTTTGCCAGTGTCACTGGTGTCGTCAACTTCCCCTAGCATTCTGCCCATGTTCTCCCGAATATGTTTTGACATAGGCTGACCGAAATCTTGGTATTCGTAAATACGATCGTTGAATCCAAGAATCTCAAGATTTATGGATAAGCGGTTCAAAACCTCCGACAAGACAATCACGGCTTTGAATGTTTCTTCTATTTTGTTGTCATTGGACATTGAACCCGACAAATCAACCAAAAGCGATATTGCATAATCCTTTTCATCGGGCATTTCCCGTTTTTGCCATGCCTTGCTCTCCATAGCTGGAATCGACTTTGCCTTTTCTTGAATTCTCCGCTCAATGTCGATTTTTTTTCCGGTGGTGAATCCACCCCTCCACCTGTGGGCGTGGCGAGCGACAAAAATTTCTCGTAGTTCAGTTTCCAATTTATCTATAATAGGTAAAACTTCGCGACGCATTTCTTCATATACATTCGCGTCTTTTTTAAGCTCCTTGGCAACTCGCTCATGATATTTTCGGAGCTCCTCCCGAGTGTCGTCTGACAAACCTTCGCTGGTTTTTTCTGCCGGCATCTCTTTGGTTTTTTCGGGTTCTGGTTGCTCTTCTCGTTCACCTTTTTTTTCTGGATTGTCTGATAGTTTTCCTTGTAATTCTTCATTCAATGCATCTTCTAATTCCTTTAATGCGGTCTGAGCTTTTTCGGCGATTTCTCTTCGTTCTTCTTCAGGTAAAGAGTCAATAAATTCTTTTATTTTTTGCTTAAGCCCTTCTGGCAGTGATCCAAGATCAATTGGCTTGCCCGTTGATGCTTCGGCAGATACAGACTCTGGGACACTATCTTGGTCTGACGATGATCCTTTTTCATCTTTATCACCACTCTTACTGCTTGCTTCTTGTTTTGCTTTTTCCTCCTGTTCTTTTTTGGCGTCTTCGATTGCTTTTTTTACAGCTTCCTCTAGAACCTTCTGCTCTTCTGGTGTCAGCTTGTCTTTAAGCTCTTGAGGCAATCCCTGGCCTCCCTCGCCCCCTTCTTGTCCCTCTTGACCTTTCTGCATATCTTTCAAAAGCTCTTGTGTTTTTTGATCCTCCATATCGGCCTCAATAAGCTTTTTGAACTCTGGCCAAATTTCGTCCCGATTTATCTCATATGATACTTGAGCGTACTTTTTGATAAGCTCCTCGCTTTTATCGGCCTCTTTTCGTGAAGGGTATCTCCACCAAGAGTCCCGCGCCTGTTCAATCGTCGCCCGAACCACGGTTTTGACCTCCTCTGGCAAGTCTGCTGATATTTCCATTTCCTGCCCCTGCACTTCCCGGAACCATTGCTTGATGTATTCAAAACCAGCTTGCATAAAGCGAGGCATAACTCCTAGTTTTTGATCAGCTTTTTCTTTTGCCTTGGCTTCAAAATCTAAATCTTGCGTGTATGCCAAATCCATCTGTTCACGAAACTTCGGATAGCTTTCCGCCACGAAATTGTTGTCCCGTGGATCCTCAATAGCATTCATCATAAATGCGAAGCCGGGCTGTCTCCACTCCTCCAAAGGTATAAAATCGGCTCTTGATATTCTCCGATGGCCGCCCTCGTGAGAGATGACAAATCGTAAATAGTCTATCGGTTTTTCCAAAAGATCTTTGGGGTCAATACGAATTACATTATTTTGAAAATCCCAATGCCAACCAGCACCGGGTTGATTGAGTTCTACTGGAATACGAAAATCTTTACCGATGAAATAAGCAAGGGACGAAAGTGTCTGCTGTTTTTGTTTTATCTCGGCTTGCTGTTCGGGGGTGAATTCAGCTAAGATATCCATCTCTTTTTTGCGATCCAACGCACGATAAACCATTTCCGGATCTGGTGTCACTTCTTCGCGAGGTATTTCTGGATTTGGTCTAAATTTTTCCATATACATATATTTATTTGATATATCATTTAAGTATATACTCTTGATGACGGCAACGGCAAGCTGTGCGATGCTAAAATACTACTGTTTTGAAACGATAATAAGGTTTTCAAAACATTTTGTTTTTATAACGATTTCCTGTTAAAAAATTATATTTTTACATCTCTTGTATCGCGACCACGCCTAACACGCTAATAAATTCTCTATCTAAATGCAACACCCGGTTGTTTTGTGTCTACTAAGATTATTTTTTAATTCTACTATCGCGATTAATCGCGATAGTAGAATTAAAAATGAAAGGAAAATTTGGTGAAGTCAAAATCATTTTTCACATAAGATCTGATAAATAGGAACAAAAACTCCTAATAGAGTTCAAATTTGGTTCTATTTAAATATCTTATCCGACCTTAAATTAGTGTCTATTAAATGATTATCGTTTACAATGGTTGATATGAATAAATGTGATTATGATAGAATGCTGCCCGCAGATTACAAATTAGCTTTTAAGGATGCTGATATTAGAGGTTTTTATGGTACAGAAATTGACGAAGTTTTAGTTTATAGAGTAGCTCAGGCCTTTGTTCTGGAATTTTCTCTAACTAAATTATTAGTGGGACGTGATATGCGTATTTCTTCACCTAGTCTACATAATGCCTTTATTGCTGGTGCCACTGATGCCGGTGCTTTGGTGATTGATGTTGGCTTGGTAACCACACCGATGTTGTATTTTGCTTCAGCTACTTGGTCACTCTATGGGGTTATGATTACTGCTTCTCATAATCCAGCAATTTACAATGGTTTAAAATTAGTGTTGCCTGGTGCCATTCCACTAACTAATAAAACTGGTTTAAAAAATATTGAACACCATGTGACTAAAAATATCTTAGTAAAAAATAAAAAAATTGGTCAAGTAAAAAAACAAAGAATTTATCAGGAATACAATCGTTTTGTCCGTAGTAAGGTTAATTTAGAAGGTAAGAGAAGATTAAATATTGTGGTTGATGCTGGTAATGGCATGGGGACTTTATTGGCACCGATAATAAAAAGTTATCGTCAACTTAATTCCAAGGAATTATTTTTCGCTTTAGATGGCACTTTTCCTAATCATGAATCAAACCCCACTTTAGTCAAGAACCAAAAACAAATCATTTCCACAATTAAAACCGGTAGCTATGATTTTGGGGTTGGCTTTGACGGCGATGCCGATCGGGTGGCTTTTTTTGATGAAAAAGGTCGTTATGTTAACGCCGCTATTATTGGTTGTTTGCTGGCTAGATATTTTCTCTCTCTTCATCCTCGAGCTACCTGCATTTATACATCTTTTACTAGTAGAGTTTATGAAGAAGTGATTAAAGCAAGTGGCGGAAAAGCCGTTAAAGCGAGAGTGGGGCATGCTTTTATCAAGGAAAAAATGCGAGCCAAAGATGGACAATTTGCTTGTGAGCATTCAGGACATTTTTATTTTCAGGATACATTTTATGCTGACTCAGGTATTGTGACTTTGCTGTTGGTGGCCAAACTTGTGACTGAAGCGAAAACTAAAGGTTTGACTTTTTCTCAATTATTAAAACCATTTATGATTTATTATCAGACTGAGGAAATCCTGGTGCCAGTAAAAGATAAAAAAAAGACCTTGCTCTCGGTAAAAAAAGAAGCAGAAAAAAAGTCGCCACAAAGTATTAAATCTTCAGATGGTATAACTGTTGATATGGGGGAATATTGGTATACTGTTAAAAGTAGTGTAACCGAAGATGCTTTGAAATTTGTGATTGAAGCAATCAATAAAAAAACTGCTCTTAAGGAGCAGGCCAATCTATTGGAGTTTCTAAATAAAAATGGCGGTAGGGAAATGAAATAAAGTATAATTGTTAAAATGAAAATAATTACTGATTTTAATAAAGTAGGAGCGTCAGCTTTCTTTGAAACCCAAAATTTTGCTATTAGTCCACATATTCAAACCCTGCGCTCAGTGCTGGTTTCTGGTAATTATATTGCTCCGGAAGCATCAATCAACTTACCAACCGATAGTCATATTCTGGAGGCAGTGGAAAAGGTAGTCAAGAATACTAAGACCACCAACCTAAAATACATTTTTTTAGTAGGTATTGGCGGATCTAATCTAGGTACTAAAGCAGTTTATGAGGCGATGTTTATGCCTCGTGATGTACTTTCATCAGTCTATCCGCGAATAATTTTTATTGATACCAATAATGTGACTCTGCTTCAATCGTACTTGATTTTACTTAATTCATTAAATGACCCGAGCGAATATCTGATTGTTAGTGTTAGTAAATCTGGTGGTACAACCGAAACTATTGCTAATACTGAAATTTTATTAACACAAGTAAAAGAAAAATGGGGGGATAGACCAGATAGAGTAATTATTATTAGTGATAAAAATTCTCCTTTTTTGCAGGCAGGGAAAAAAATTGGTGCGCACTGCCTCGCTATTCCTCCGATTGTAGGTGGTCGTTACTCTGTTTTAGGAGTAGTAGGATTGGTACCCTTAGCTTTGGTGGGTTTGGATATTGTGAAATTTCGTCAAGGGGCAGAAGAGATGGCTAATGTTTGTGTACATCCTGAGATAAATCAAAACCCAGCCGCTATTGCTGCTGTTACTGGAGTACAGGCGTATCGCGCTGGTAAAAATATCCATGATCTTTTTCTTTTTAATAGTGAGTTAGAATCATTAGGAAAGTGGTGGCGTCAACTTTTAGGGGAAAGTATTGGTAAAGCCGTCATTGATGGT
>Ga0210050_1000716_pt1 | contig 40440 bp, 43 predicted proteins | sample CryGey132114_all_FD_185463 | JGI IMG/M metagenome (GOLD analysis project Ga0210050, IMG submission 185463) | Groundwater microbial communities from aquifer - Crystal Geyser CG22_combo_CG10-13_8/21/14_all (SPAdes) (version 2) | ecosystem: Environmental > Aquatic > Deep subsurface > Groundwater ... | reverse complement strand
AATAAAATATTTATATCCCTTCGTCTTGGAGTTCAGAGAGAAGTTTTTTTGCTTTTCTCGAAAGTTTTGTTGGCATTTTCACGCGAACCTTTATCAAAAGATCTCCCTTGTGTGATCCCACCTGGATCCCCTTCCCTTTGATTCGTAAAATATCTCCATGTGAAGTGCCTTGGGGAATCTTAATGTCTATCTTTGTATCCTCTATGGTTTTAATCTCATAGTGTCCACCAAGGATAGCGTCAGTAACCTTGATATCCATATCCATAATAATATTAGAACCTTGTTTTTTGAAAATATGATGAGGTTTTACATGTATTCTCGCATACAAATCTCCAGAAATACCTCCACTTACTGCCTCTCCCGCACCCCTCATCCGTATCATTTCTCCATTTTCAATACCAGCAGGTACCTTAATACTAATCTCTGACTGTTCTTTTACCACACCAAGTCCAAGACATTTTTTACATTTCTTTTCAGGGACTTCTCCTTTTCCATGACAGTGTGAACATACACTTTGATGGGTAAATGTACCAAAAAAAGTATTTTTTGTGTCATGGATTATTTTCGCACCATTACAGGTAGGGCATGTTTTGTATGAAGAGCCACTCTCCGCACCACCGCCATTACATAAGGAGCATGTACTTTGCTTTGTCACGAGTACTTTTCGCTCTGTACCAAATACAGATTCTTTAAAGGAAAGTTCTAGATCTATAGAAATGTCCCTCCCTCTTTTTGTACGCACTCCGCCTCCACCAAAAATATCTCCAAAACCTCCACCGAAAATATCTCCTAGATCAAAGTCTTGAAAATTTTGTGCAAAGCCAGAAAAATCAAAATCACCAAATCCATTATTCCCGGTACCAAAAGTACGACCATATGAGTCATACTCTGCGCGGTTTTTATCATCAGAGAGTACTGCGTATGCTTCACTCACTTCCTTGAACCTAGAATCATCACCACCTTTTTTATCGGGGTGAAACTTGTGAGCAAGCTTTCTATATGCTTTTTTTATCTCTTCTTTGGTTGCTTTTTTATCAACACCAAGAATTTCGTAGTAGTTTTTGTTTCCGCTCATAGAATACTTTTTTAATACAATGAAAGATTTTCAGTTTATTGCATAATATCTCTCATTAAAATTATAGTCGTCAGTATATCCTAAAATACCTTTATTGACAACACAAATATAGTGTATAATAGAAAACTGAACCTTATCACCTTACACGAAAAAGTCATGGATTCTCTAGAATCTTTCAGAATGAGTGGTGCTATGGATCCTTCTATGATACCCGCCTCTCCACCACCCTCTGTAGTCCCTTTTGCACTACAGAAAGCACTCTTTGAAACATTGGTTCGCGAGCTGGAACCAACATCAAGAAAGCAAAAGAAGAGTGAGCTCCGTACAATACGGGTTATACTCGCTTCAGTCCTCAAACTCAGACCATCAGACATTCTTTCGTGGAAGTATATCGACGAAAAATGTATAGAAGTTGAGACTACGGTCGTCAAAACCATTTGTCTCCAGAAAAGTAATTAGAGGCAATCTTAATACTTTTCACCCCTCTCGCACTGATAGTGTGTAAGGGGGAATTTTTTTATCCACAGAAAAGATTGACAAAATACTTTTTATAGTGTAGTATATAGATAGTTAGATCCTTCAAACCAGCCATAAGGTGGAGACCATGTCCTCACGAGTCAAACAGCTCATTGATATAGAAAACTGTGGTGATGAAGATCGTGCTGAAGAGTTGCGTCTTCTACATGAAGCGGAACGATTCAAGCAAGCCACCTCCAGGAAAGCAATCACTTCCACTATCAAAAAACCAAAGGTGTCGCGTGAAAACCATTCACCCACCCACTAGCCAAATTCGTGAAGATTTGAGAGTGTATGCAAGGGAATTTTTTCACTGCACAATGCCTCTAATCAGAAACGAATGCGCGTTGCGTATTTTTGAAGAGATAGAGAAGTGTCTGGGGGAAGGTATCTTTGTTGAAAACTTCTCTATCGAAGCTGATGGTATTTACTTCATGACCGAGTGCGGAGAAAGTGGTAAAATCATCACACAAATCCTCTAACACCATACGGTGTTAGAGGATTTTTTTATTATATAATCAAATTCATACTTTTACTTTCTTTAGAAGATCAAGCCTTCAATCCTCCCTCTCCTTGAGAACCTGACTCTCCAGGAACTACAGTATCCATAAGAGGATTATCCAAGTAATCAACAGTTAGTACGAATGATTGATTATATATTAGTCTTATTTAAAAACTGCCAAACTAGAAATTTGGCAGTTTTTTGTATTTTTACTTACTTTTTATCTTCATCTGATTGATCAGATTTTTCTTCAAACTCAGCATCTTTTACCTCTCCTTCTGGTTTCCCCCCATCTTCTTTATTGGGAGAGTCTGAACCCTCAGAGCTTTGTTGTTGGCTAGCCATAGCTTGTCCTATCTTTTGCATTTCTGTAGAGAGTGCCTCTGTTGTAGTCTTTACAACACCTACATCACCACCACTCTGTGCCTTCTTCACTTCTTCAATCTTTGTTTTTACGCCCTCAACAATATCTGAGGATATTTTGTCTCCTCCATCTTTAAGCGCCTTTTCTGCAGCATATACCATCTGATCTGCAAGATTGTTAGTCTCTACCATCTCCTTCTTTTTCTTATCCTCTTCTTCGTGAAGTACTGCATCTTGCTTCATCTTTTCTATATCTTCATCTGTAAGTCCAGAAGATGCCTCTATTCGAATGGACTGTTCCTTTCCTGAAGCCTTGTCTTTTGCTTTTACATTGAGTATTCCATTTGCATCGATGTCAAATGTTACTTCAATCTGAGGAACTCCTCGAGGTGATGGTGGTATACCATCGAGTATGAAGCGTCCTAGAGACTTGTTATCATGCGCCATTGGTCGCTCTCCTTGGACTATGTGTATGTCTACAGAAGTTTGATTGTCAGCCGCTGTTGAGAAGGTTTGAGATTTTGTAGTAGGAATGGTGGTATTTTTCTCTATAAGTTTTGTGGCCACACTTCCCATTGTCTCTATACCAAGAGAAAGGGGTGTCACATCGAGAAGAAGAATATCTTTTATATCTCCTTGGAAAATACCAGCCTGGACTGCTGCACCAAGAGCTACCACCTCATCAGGGTTGATAGACCTGTTAGGTTCTTTGTTGAAAAGGTTTTTTACTCTCTCGATTATTGCAGGCATACGAGTCTGACCACCTACAAGTATCACTTCGTCGATATCTTTGAAATCAAACTTAGAATCAGCCACTACTTGCTTCGTAATCTCAATAGAACGGTCAATAAACTCCCCTGCGATATCCTCGAGTTTTGCTCGTGTGAGCTTCAAGAGGAGATGTTTTGGCCCATCAGCATCTGAGGTAATAAATGGGATATTAATCTCTGTATCTATTGCAGTAGAAAGCTCAATCTTTGCTTTTTCTGCAGCCTCATCAAGTCTCTGAAGTGCGAGAGCGTCTTTTGATACATCAATACCTGACTCTTTTTTAAACTCTTCTACAATCCAGTTGATTATTTTTTGATCAATATCTTTTCCGCCCATATGCGAGTCACCTCCGGTCGCGCGTACTTCTATACTCTGCTCTCCATCATCATCAGACACCTCAAGCACTGACACATCAAAGGTTCCTCCTCCAAAGTCAAATACTACAATTTGTTCGTTTTTCTTTTTGTTGAAGCCATAGGCAAGCGCCGCAGCAGTAGGCTCGTTGATAATTCGCTTTACATCAAGACCTGCAATTTTTCCTGCATCTTTTGTTGCTTTTCTTTGTGCATCATTAAAGTATGCAGGTACAGTAATCACCGCTTCTGTTATTTTTTCTCCTATTTTTGCTTCTGCATCTGCTTTTATTTTACTCAAAATCATTGCAGATATTTCCTCAGGCCTATACTCTTTATCGCCGAGTTTTACTTGCACTCCTCCATCAGCACCTTTCTTCATCTCATAAGGTACTACTGACAAATCTTTTTGTACCACCACATCATCAAATGAGTGGCCAATAAATCGTTTTATTCCAAATACTGTATTTTTTGGATTAGTCACCGCTTGACGACGCGCCAAGAGTCCCACTAATCGTTCATTTGTTTTTGAAATGGCAACAATAGAAGGCGTAGTGCGTGCACCTTCTGCGTTTTCTAAAATTTTTGGTTCTCCACCTTCAATCACAGCAAATGCTGAGTTGGTGGTACCAAGATCTATTCCTAGTATTTTTGACATATATTTTATTTGTTAAGGTCTAGGATTTAAAGCTTAGGATCTGGGGACGGTGGTGATTTTTAATCACTACACCCCATACCCTAGTGGTTAAATCCTATTTTTATTCTCTATTAATGCCTCTAAACGAAACGAGTCGTTTAGAAACATAGATATAGAATCTAATTTTCTTGTTTATAATCGTATACAACCACCTGCGCAGGACGAAGCACCATCTCTCCTTTCATGTACCCATAATGAACCGTTTTCTCTATTGTACCATCTTTTTCTTTTTCATTTGTAGGAATCATCTCTACTGACACATGAAAACGAGGATCAAAAATCTGCCCGTCGGTATTTATACGACTTACTCCATATTCCTTCATAATAGAATGAAGCTGTTGGTGAATATATTCTACACCTACACGCCAGTTTGTATCTACCGCCTCCCATGCATCTTTGTTTTTAAATGCCATTTCAAAGCTATCAAAAACAGGAAGAAGCTCAGTGATGAGATTTGCTTCTGCACGATTTTTTATCGCACCCCTTTCTTCTTCAAAAGATTTTCTTAGGTTGACTAAATCTGCTTTTGCTCTTTGCCACCCATCAAGATATTCTTGCTTTTCTTCCACGGCTTTTTTCAGCCTCTCTCTCAATTTTTTTGTTGAAGCAGGAGAAAAACCAGAAGCGTTCTCTTCCTCCTCAAACACTACATCTTCGTAGAGTTCATCTTTTTCTTCTTTTTTTACTTTTTTCTTCTCAGACATTGACAATAGATGTATCAGGTGTCATTTTACCTAATATTTTTTTCTATGCAAGATTGATACTTTTTGCCAAAAAGCGACCTTCTCGGTCGCTCTTGTTCTAAGGAAACTTAAAAAACATTATTTGCTCCCTAAAAACACAAGACGTTTCAGGCGACGCTAAATAAAATTTAGCGTTTAGACCATGCTGGACGCTTGCGAGCCTTCTTGAGACCTGGCTTCTTTCGTTCTTTTGTTCGTGGATCTCTTTTTAGAAAACCTTCTTTTTTAAGTGTCTTTCTGTTTTCTGCATTAAAAAGTACAAGTGCTCGTGCCATACCATGACGAACAGCCTCTGCTTGGGCTACCTCTCCACCCCCCTGCACCTTTGCAGTTACAGAAAAAAAGGTTTCGGGCTCTTGTTTATGCAATGCTTCTACCGCAATATTTCTCAACTCTGCAATATTAAAATATTGGTCTACTTTTTTATCATTTACTAATACAGAATGTTTTGCACCACTCTCTACAATGCGAACTCGAGCAGTTGCTTCTTTTCTTCTTCCGATACCTTCAATATATACTTCTTTTTTCGCTGTCTTTGTTGCCATATTACTTGATTATTAGTCTTTTTATTCTCTCTTTACGAAGTTTATTGATAGGGAGCATACCATACACTGCCTTTTTTACAATCTCAGCAGTACCTTTCTTATCTCGTACTTGCTCCAAACTTTCTGACTTTAAACCTCCTGGATATCCTGAATAATGCAGGTATTTTTTTTCTACTGCTTTCTTTTGACTTATAGAAAGGGCATCAACATTCTCTACTGTTACCTCCACATCAGGAAGCACGTTTGGACGAAAATCTGGTTCATTTTTTCCTATAAGAAGTACCGATATCTCAGTAGCAAGACGACCAAGCTTCTTTCCTGTTGCATCTATAGTGTATTTTTTTGTAGTCTCTGTATTCATAATTATTTTACAAGTTCAATTACTGCCATAGTACTCGCATCACTTACACGATTTGGAATCTTTGTAATACGGGTATATCCACCATTTCTTTCCTTATAGCGTGGTGCGATATCTGTTACGAGCTTTTGTACAATATCTTTATTAGAACCACCTATCTTTGATATCAAAATCCTTCGTGAAAATACACTATCTGTTTTTGCTCGTGTAATGAGCTTTTCTACATAAGGACGCAACTCTTTTGCTTTTGCTCCTGTAGTTTCTATTTTTTCGTGTGTTAAAAGAGAAATAGTAAGAGAACGCAAAAGAGCTTTTCTTTGCTTTGTTACTCGTCCAAATTTTCTTTGTTTAATTCCGTGTTTCATATCGTATACACTTATTTCATTATTCTTTTAGGGTAATACCATTTGCACCCAAAAGCTCTTCGAGCTCATCAAGACTCTTTTGTCCCAACCCATCAAGTAGTAATATATCTGATTTTTTCTTTCTTACCAACCCTCCTACTGTTCTGATATTTGCATTGATAAGAGCGTTTTCTGTACGAGTAGAAAGACCTAGTGTGTCTATTCGCGTCTTTAAAAACTCAGTATCAGGTTCTTCTTTTTCTAGGTCTGGAGTCTCTTCCGCTACCTCCTCTACCGGTTCTTGAAAACCAACCACTGCCTTTAACTGATCAATCATTGTACGAATAGAAGAATCCAATACTTCTCGAGGAGAAATAGTACCATCTGTTTCTATAAAAATACGAAGTCTGTTGAAGTTAGTACGATCACCGACACGCATGTTTTCTACTTCATAGTTCACACGACGAATAGGGCTGAAGTTTGCATCAAGAGCAATGCTACCAATATCCACTCTTTCTTTCTGGAGTTCTTCTTTTGGTACATACCCCATACCTCTTTGTGCAGTTATTTCTATATCAAGATTGATTTTATCAGTAACACTACAAATAAACTGGTCTGTACTAAGTATTTCTACTTGTCCAGATACTTCCATATCTGCAGCAGTCACTTCCTTTGGTCCTTTTATTTTAAGGTGAAGTGTCTGAGGTTCTTCGCTATTGATTCTGAGACGAACCCTCTTTAGATTCAAAAGAATAGTTACCACATCCTGCTGGACACCGTCTATAGTAGAAAACTCGTGGTTTACACCATCTATTTTTATTGAAGTAATAGCTGCCCCAGGAAGTGAAGAGAGAATAATCCTTCGAAGAGAGTTTCCTATCGTATATCCATAGCCAGGATATAAACCATCAATCTCAAAAACAGCAGAAAGTTCTTCCTCTTTTATTACTCTTGGTTTTGATGGCAAAATAATGTTGTGGTCCATATAGTAGTATAAAAAGACTAATAAATAATAAATGTGTGTATAATGAATATAAAATTATACACTATTTTTCAACTTATATCAAGTGCATTACCTGCTATAAAATTCAATTACTGACACAAGGCTAAATACATTTTCAGTCACATCAAATGAAGGAAGGGTACCAAGCGTTGCAGTCATTTTCTTTTGATCAACGGTAAGCCATTTAGGAATAGTGGCAATCTGTCGCTCTTCTAGATTTTCAAATACCGTTTTTCCTTTACTTCCTTCTCGTATTGCAACTATATCTCCTTCTCTCAGAGTATATGAGGGAATGGTAGTACGCACACCATTTACTGTTGCATGTCCGTGAGATGCCATCTGTCGTGCCATTCTTCGTGTTTTTGCGAATCCTGCTCTGTACAGAATGTTGTCGAGGCGAGATTCGAGACTTCTGTAAAGTGAGTCCGCAGGATTACCTTTCTTTTCAAGTGCATCTTTTACATAATTTGAAAACTGTTTTTCAGATATACCATAGGTGTATCGTACCTTCTGCTTTTCAAGAAGCTGTAATGCAAAGTTGGATCGTGAGCCACGTCTCTTTGATCGACGAGCATTTTTTGCACGACGAGTCTCCCTCACCACAAACTTTTCTGTTTGTGTTTTTTCAAATACGGGAACCCCCAATCTTCTTGCTATTTTATATTTTGGACCAATCTTCATAAATAAATTTACAATTATAATTATACTCGTCTAGGTTTTGGAGGTCGTGGACCGTTATGAGGTACCGGAGTCACATCTTTTATAAGTGACACGCTTATACCTTTTGTTACAAAAGCCCTTAATGCAGACTCTCTACCTGCACCAACGCCCTTTACTACAACAGAAACACTCTTTACTCCTGCCATTTTTGCCTTATCTCCTACTACCTCTCCCACCTTTGCGGCTGCAAATGGCGTGCCCTTCTTTGCACCACGAAATCCAAGCGCTCCACAAGAAGACCATGCCACTACATTACCTTTAGTATCAGCGAGTGATACTCGAGTGTTGTTGTATGTTGATTCTATAAAAAGAGAACCTTTTTCCATTTTTCTTTTCGGCAACTTAGAAAGAGCTCTGGCTTTCAATCCTGCATCCACCGATCCTCCTCCACTTTTTACAATTCTCTTTTTTCCCATTATATTTTTCTTATGAGTGTAACAAATTAATAAAACATTATTTCTTCTCTACCTTCTTCTTTCCAGATCCCATCGTCTTTCTCACATTCCCACGAGTTGTTCGTGAATTTGTTTTTGTTCTTTGACCTCGTGCTGGAAGGCGTTTTGCATGACGAGTACCACGATAGGCTTTTATATCCTTCAAACGCTTTACATTTGATGACACCTCTCTTCTCAAATCACCTTCTATGGAAGTGTTTTCTATAATCTTTCGTATTGTATTCTCTTCTTCATCAGTAAGATCTTTTGCAACTCTCCCATAATCTATACCAGCCTCATCAAGAATTTTCTTTGCATAAGGACGACCAATACCAAAAACGGCCGTGAGACCTATCTCTAACCTTTTATTGTCTGGAATTGTAATACCTGATATACGCATAATGTAATTTCAAATTTTTAATTTCAAATGTCAAAGGATAGTTGTCATTTGATATTTGAGTTTATTCTTTATCCTTGTCTTTGTTTATGTCTAGGGTTTGCCTTACACACAACATACATACGACCCTTGCGTCGTACTATCTGACATTCTTTGCATCTTTTTTTTACTGAAGATTTTACGTGCATATAGCTAATTTCTCTTTATGATTCTACCCTTTCCCCCATAAGGCTCTATCTCATAGGTCACAGAATCACCTATCAAAACCCTAATACGAAATTTTCTCATTTTACCAGAAAGATAAGTCAGTACATCCTCCCCTTTTTCGTTTTTGACACGAAACATAGTATTCGGCAACGCTTCTACGACAGTGCCTGACATTGTTTCAGGTTGTTCTTTTTGATTATTCATTCAAATCTATATATTTCAATTGAAAACACCTCGCAATCAGATTGCTGGTGCTCGGGGTATAGTAACAAAGTATGTCTTTTAACGCAAGCCCTAGTCAATAGTGGTATAACTTATTTTAATATCTTTTATATTATCTGGGAAATTCCTCTTCCAAAAAGGCCTCATAATGACTTTGACATTGGTAATACTAGGGTAATCTTTAAGAACCCAATCCATATCTCTCTTTCTTTTATTAATAAGATCTTCTTTAAGTTCATTTTCATCAAAAAGCCATACAAGCACGGTATTGCCCTTGAGAGAAAAATCAATAGTATCGAGTGAAGTAATCGGTGCCTTATCCTTATCTTGGAGCACAAAGAGTAGACTCTCAACACCCACGCCTTCTACAGGAAGCCCATCATAGTTTGTAAGCTCAACACGCGCAATTTCTTCGGAAAGCTCTTGTGTATTAAATACAATAGCATGTACTGTCCCTTTTTCTACAAGCTCTGCTTTTCCCTCGGAGAGAGTCTTATCAAGCTGACTCTCAAAATCAAACTCCATTGCACCGTCGTAGAGCACATACCCCTCTGGCAACTGCAATCTAAGTGATTTTATAAGTTTTTCTCGGAGCTCTGCCTGCATAGCAACGACGGCATTTTCTCTATCCGTCTGTGAGACTTTTTTAATAGTTCCCACAAAGCCTCCTGTCATATCTGTCTTACTTCGTGCATAAAAACTATCATATTGAGCCGAACCTTTAAGACCTGGAATCGTAAAATCCACTAAAGGACTATTGTATTCACTACCCTCCTTATCAGCATACACCACCACCTCTAGGCTTCCTGGTATCTTTTTGCCTGAAGCATCAGTTTTAAATCCAGGTACGGTAATAGCATCCTTAATACGATATATCAAACCTGAAGGAGATTCGAAACGGGTATTTTCGATAAGTTTTTGTGGTGAAGTGGAATATTCGTTATATACCACGATTGTCCCCGAGGCCTTTGTCTCCAAAAACTCTTCGCCAGAAGATGCAACAGATCGAGAAGAAGTGTCACTAATGGAAAGAGTGTCAAAAGAAAGCGCACCTCCTTCACCACCTTTTACTGCTCGAAAATTTGTTTCAAATGAAAGAGATTCTGTTTTTTGTGTTACGACAATCTTACTTCCTGAAAACAAAATCGTAAAAGAAAAAAATAAAAACAGTACTGCAAGAAATGCAACAAACCAAATTCCAAAAGACTTACCTCCCCCTCTACTCACGGCATAAGGGTTGTGTGCAGATGCACCGCTAAAAACGGTTTCCCTCCTATGAGGTCGTCGAGAATCTCTATTAATAGAGATATCTCTAATAGAGGTTTTTTTATCTCCACCAATAATGTCTTGTATCTTTTTCATTGATTATATATGTGTTACGCCAATGTATCGTGAGTAAAACCATACTCACCTTCTGTCTTATAATACACTTTCATGTCATGAATGAAAAGTGTCCAAACCCCCCTCATCATAGATTTCATGAAAAGTATTGAAAAAAATAGTCTCCATACTGAGAAATGTATCCTTTTTAACATCCTTTGCTGTTTGTACATATTCCTCAAATTTTTCATAACTAGCGATAGTGATATCTGGAGTAAAGCCATATGAAAGATTTTTTACTACCGGCTCTTGCTGGAATAGTCTTTTGAAAAAAGAGCTAAAACGCGCATCTGTCATAAGTACCATATGTGATGAAATCACATTATTCCTCCCAAAATCTTTTATAAGATCAGAAAATTGTTGACACCATTCAGTCTCTACCTCATGGAGTGTTTTTTCTTTCTTTTCATCAAAAATCAGTACAGACTTTTCTTCTTCTGACTTGAGACTCATTAAAGAAAATACATCTTCATTTGAAAGCTTTAAAAGTACTCCTGCGCGACGAGCAAATGTATTAATACCAAAAGGAAAAGTGCCTGATTCTAGTATTTTTCCATCACGCACAAGAGTTACTTCGGTCACCTCCCCCGATATATCAACAAGTAAAAAGGTGTGTAATCCTAGAATATCTCGAACTACAGAAAAAGAATTGAGTGCAAAAGAATGAAGGTGAAAACTTTCAAGATGAAATACTTCAGATACAACATCTATTGCACCTTCTGCAACCTTTTCAGGAGTCATTGTCGAAAAAAGAGAAAGCTCAAGGTTATCAGTTTTTTGATTATGAAACTCTGTAATCTCATAACCGTCTATTTCCACCTTCAAAAGAGTATGTTCTAAAAGATATAAGGAGTTTTTTTCTATTGAACCGTATTCTTTTATTGCATCAGTGAGAAAGAGTTCTTCCTCTTCTTCTAAAATCTTTTTTATAAACCGTGCATCAATAGATTTTTTTTCTTTGTAGGTATTTTTTATATGTTTTGGTTGTGCAAGATACCAAGGGGCAGAAAAAGTGCAATATGCAGAACGCACTCTCTTGATTTTCATCGTACGAAAGTTGACCCTCTTTAATCCATTTTTTTGTATATCAAGAGCAACAGATTTAAGTGTCCGTTTCATTGATAAAAGAAGTCTTTCTGGCTCTACTTCACTCGAAAAAGCTATCTCTTTTCGCGTAGTGTAGAGTATAAGAGGTTTTTCTGAGGAAGAAAATACCACGAGAGCACCTCCTACACTTGAACTCCCTATATCAAAAATAACTCCTAACTCTGTATTTTTTTTATTCCTCTTAAAAAGCCGAGAAAACATCGTGCTTTAATTATACAACATATTCAAAATATAGAATTATGAATTGTGAATTGTGAATTTTTAAGGTCGTACCTATTCAGGACTCCCAACCTACCGGTAAGTAGGTTGATTCAAAACTTTTGATATCTGTAATGTGGATTTGGAATTTAAGTTAGTACCGCTTTTATCCTCCTCACTCCTTGAGAAACAGCCTCTTCTTTTTTAATCTTGAAAGTACCCATAGTACCGGTTACCTCTACATGAGGACCTCCACATATTTCCATACTTACCACTTCTTCACCATCACTAATAGAGTAGACCTTTACACGATCTCCGTATTTATCATCAAACACACCAATGGCACCTTTTTGTTTTGCTTCATCGACAGACATTTCACTCCAAGATACTCCAAGATCACGCATAACCGCATTGTTAACCCAATCCTCTATCTCTTTTTTTTGCTTATCGGTAAGTTTTTCTGGATGAGAAAAATCAAGACGAAGCCTTTCTTTATTTATATTACTACCCTTTTGTTCTACATGTTCACCAAGTACATCACGCAAAGCCGCAAGCAAGAGATGTGTTGCGGTATGATACTTCACGGACATCTCACTATGGTCTTGGAGCCCGCCCTTGAACATACCTGCTGATGCAGTACGACTCGCCTCTTGGTGTTTCTCCATTTCTTTTTCAAACTCTTGTATATTTATTTCTATACCTCTTTCTTTTGCAAGCTCTATTGTAAGCTCAAGAGGAAAACCATATGTAGAAAAAAGCACAAAGGCATCAGCCCCCGACATGTGCTCGCCACTTACTTTTTCAAATTCTTTAAGTCCCTTCTCTATAGTGAGAGCAAATTTTGAAAGCTCTTCTTCTATTACTTGCTTTATAATACCTCTATTATCCAGTAGATCTGGATATATTGAAGAATAGTTGTCTATAACGAAATCAACCAATGTAGAAATAGTAGCTGTGTTGATTTCTCTTTGTGTAGATTTTATGACAGACCTTCTTAGTAAGCGTCGAAGTATGTAGCCTCCACCAGTATTAGAAGGAATGACGCCGTCAGAAATCATAAAAACCGCTGTTCTAAAATGATCAGATATAATCCTTTTTGAAACATTATTATCTGCTACCAAACCAGCTTGATCCATAATCCCTTTAAACAAGTCTGTTTCATAAATGCTTCCTACAGCATTTTCCTGTACGAGCAATCTCTCGAGACCCATACCGGTATCTACCCCTGTTCTCTCAAGTGGTGTAAAGTTTTTCTCTCTATCTTGAAAATATTCATTGAAGACTACATTCCATACCTCTACTCCGTTTACATAAATCTCTGTCGTTGGTCCACACGGCCCTTCTTCTCCCGTTGGTCCCCAGAAGTTGTCCTCTCGTCCAAACGCTCGCACCTCTATAGCGGGGTCAAGTGATTTCCATATAGCCTCTGACTCATCATCACGAGGTATACCATCTGTACCTTCAAAAATAGAAACATAGTCTATCCCGAGTCCCATTTCTTTTGTAATGAATTCATGGGCAAAAGTAATTGCCTCCTTTTTAAAATACGCACCTTCTCCAAATGAAAAGTTTCCGAGCATTTCAAAGAATGTGAGGTGCGTATCATCACCCACCTCTTCTATGTCTGATGTACGCACACACTTCTGTACTGAAGCAGTACTAAAAGACCCAAAATCTTTCTCTGGATCTCGTGCACCCACATAGTAAGGCTTAAACTGTTGCATCCCTGCTGTAGTAAAGAGTACCGAAGCATCATCCTCGGGTACGAGTGATGACGAAGGCACCACCACATGTCCCTGTACTTTAAAATAGTCTAGAAATTTTTGCCTGATTTCTTGTGATGTCATCATATCTACAAGTTTACACGTTCAAATGTTTTAGTAAATCCTCACCATTTTTGTGTGGACCCACTATTGCAAGATTCATTTTCTCCTCTTTAAATACTAAATTTGCCATTTTTTTAATATCATTAGGAGTCATTTTCTTGATTTCTTTTAGAAGCATTTCAGGCGTCATGAGATCCTGATGCATCATCTCTTGATTAGCTATCCACATTGCTACTTTATCTGAGGCTTCAAGGCCCATACTTAAACTCCCCATAATATGCTCCTTGCTTTTATTCAACTCCTTTTCCGTTACGAGATTAGTTTTAATATCTTTAATTTCGTTTGAGATTGCAGTGAGAACCTCTTCGATTCTTTTAGGGTCAACACCTGCAGAAATACTGAAAACTCCAGTATCGGTAAAAGCCTGGTTTGAACTCCTTGTGTAATACGCCACACCAAGCTCTTCTCTCAAGCTCTGGAATAAGCGTGAGCTCATGCTACCTCCAAACACATCAGCGAGGACTTTTAGCTTGATGTTATTTTTCCCTTTCACTCCGTATGTTCTAAAACCAATCACGAGATGTGATTGATCTGTTTTTTTGTACTTTACTGCAACTTGTTTCTTTGACTGCTTTTCTACAACTCTTGGCTTTGTACCGCCCTTGTCAGTAGAAATATCCTTAAACTTTTTCTCAACCTCAGTAAATACTTCTTTAGGATTCACATCACCAGATACAACAACCGCTGTTTTAGACGCTACATAATGTTTTTTTCTATACTCTAGAAAATCATTGCGTGAAATTTTTCTAATATTAGATTTTGGACCGAGTATGCTCCAGCCGGCGGGCTGATCACCATGCATGAGCTTATCCAAAAGCTCTTCTACAGATACCTGAGGTAAATCCTTATACATATCAATCTCAGCAATAATCACACCTCTTTCTTTTTCAATCTCTACCTCTGGGAATTCTGAATTCAAAAACATATCAGAAATCACATCCGTTATTTTTTTAAAATGCTTTGCCCGTGCTTTCGCATAATACCCAGTATATTCATACCATGTAAATGCATTCGACATCGCACCCAAACCATCGAGTTCACCACTTATTTCGATAGATTTCTTACGCTTTTGTGTGCCCTTAAAAAACATATGCTCAAGGAAATGAGAAATACCATTATTTTCTTTTGTTTCATATTTTGATCCAGCCTCCACAAGCGCAACCGTAGTTACTGTTGGACTTCCTGGCATTGGTACAACAATAATACGCATACCATTATCTAACACTTTCTTAATCGGTTTTTTCATGATTTATTTCAATAACTTTTTAATACGAATAAAATCTTTTTTCAAAACACTCAAATTCTTTCTGTTATAGAGTGTAAATGCCGGATGATAGAGTGGTATTATATACAATCTCCCCCATTTTGCATCTACTTCAAGTAGCTTTCCATGCATTTCGCCAATAGATAAGAGATTAGTCTCTGGTAAAAAATGCTTTATTACTACACTCATGGGATGTCTGCCCAATGTCGCTATCACTTTTGGTTGTATAAGTTCAATTTGCTCTATCAAGTATGGTTTATAGAGTTCAATCTCAGCCTTACTTGGGTCTCTGTTTGCCGGAGGTCTATCTTTCACAATATTCGTCACATACACCGAATCTCTATCGAGCTTAATATGCGTAAGGAGTTCATTAAACACCCTTCCTGAAGCTCCACAAAAAGGCTTTCCTGTTTCAGCTTCTTTTCTACCGGGAGCTTCTCCTACAAAAACAACAGGTGCATCAAGAGCACCTTCGCCGATCACAACCTTATAACCATTGTCTTTTCGATACAGATAAAGCGGTGATTTTTTTAAACGCACCACACTCCTCTCTATACGCTTCATTTCTTTATCTTTTACTGACATATCCTTCTTTTTTTAAGAGATCCTCCTTCTCACCTCTAATGCCATTATAGCCACCGATACTGCCGTCGGATTTTATTACTCTATGGCAAGGCACTTCTTTATCTTTATTATTTGCCATTATTCTACCCACTGCTCTTGCGGCATTTGGTAGACCCGCAAGAGTGGCAACTGCTTTATACGAAAGAGTACGACCTTTGGGGATATTTTTTACTATATTCAAAACCCTCTCCTTAAAAAGTGACATGATAATTATTAAAACAGTGTGCTCTTATATCCACCTTCCGAATCCATATTTGTAGGAGGAGTATCCTTACGATGATTAAGCCCTTTCATACCAGCAACTTCTTCAACAGTCTGAGTGTACGCACAGTAGTCACATGTAGGCAGAGAATCCGGTATAGTATCTTTTTCTAATACGGTTTTGATCTCTTTGAGCTTTTCTTCAACCCAAGAGTCACTACCCTCATAGGGGATTATTTTCATCCTAAACTCCAAAACCCCTTCAAACTTTTCTTTATCTTTTCTTCCGTTTGCATATACAAAATACCCAATATTAGAAACCTTAAATCCATTTTTCCTGAGAAGCCACTGGTACACTTCCATTTGTCTTTTATATCCATCTTGCCAATCGGCATCAAGAGTAACCTCTTCATCCTTGGATGTAGATTTATAATCCACCACATACAACTCTCCTTGTGGATTAACCCATACATCATCAACCGCTCCAGAGATGGTCATATCTAAATCTTTGTCAAAATAATCTACTCCTTCAAAATTTTCCCTCCACTTATCCATTTGAGGATTTTCAAAAGGTACCGCATCAATACCAAACTTTGTCATCAAAGGATGTGGGGTCTGAGATTTTCTATGTATATCAAACTCTTTTTTCAAAAGATGATCAACTGCACTATTGAGATTAAAAGGATATCCTGGTGGACGCTTGGTGCCGAGCTTATTATCAACATAAAAACACCGAGGACACTCTATAAAAAGATCTATTTTTGAGCGTGAAAGACGCCAATTTTGACCTCCGTAGTTCCACGCTTTACTTCGTTTAGGGTTATAAAATCCTGACATATAGTTACAAGTATATCATGGCTTAAAAAAGAATATAAAAAGAGGCCGCACACATATGTGTACGGCCTTTGAAAAATCAGTGTTTGAGCAACCTGCCACGAATATTTCGCACCTTCCGTAAGCGATACCTTATCCGTGTATCGTATTTTCTTCCCGCGAGAAAAAGGACTCTCTGGGAGTCCCCGATAGACCTTGTTCTCTCAATAATACCAACCAAACGATCCTGAATCTCCGGACCTAAATCTTCACTTGGTACACATATCAAGACCTCTGCAGCATACTTACTCGCGTCCATGCCTTCGAGCAATTTCACAAGATGTTGTTGCCTCGCGAACGAAAGAGAAGAAGAAAGTGTCTTGAACATTTGCAAAACCTCCTCATGACTCAAATCATCCATCGCCTCTATTGTCCTATGCATATGCTTCCTTGGTGTCTATGTGATACAGTTCTAAAAATATTATATCTTAAAAAGATATTTTGTCAACGCCAAAAGATACAACCACATGAGTGTGAGAACCTGGTTCTCACACTCTTTGAAAAAGAGTGTTGTATTAAAAAACCAATGACTTATTTTGAGTCATTGGTTTTAATTTAGTTTCTAGTGATTCACTACTCATTTCTCACACACTATCGAGGTGTGCCGTCACTTGTAGTAAATGTTCCGACAATCTCTTGTTGCGCACTATCGACTACAGGTATGTCTTTCTTAAAATCAAATTCTCTATCTCCGTCATCTGCGTGTATCTTTACATAGTAGAGAGAAGCAGGTTCTGTTGCTCTTAGTAAAGTGACTGAAGCTTGGGTAAGTACACCCTCATCATAAAGGTGCGCCCCTAAAATATTTCCAGCAACCCCATTATTGTCTTCATACACCACAATCCAACTCGCTCTATCAAGAGAGACGCTATCTACAAAGACAGTGTCTCCAAAGTTTTGATCAGATACGACAAGTGATACACCATCTACCACGACTGGTGCGGGTGTCTCTGATGCAGATCCAAGATCAAGGATATCTTCTGTAGTAGAGTCTACTTCTTCGAGTGTCGCATCATTGGATGCACCCTCTTTGTCTCCAAATACCAAAAACCCTATACCAAAACCAACGAGTAGCGAAAGTAGTGCGACAACTATAAGTTTTGTTGTAATGTTGTTTTCTGTTTCCATACGAGTGTTCTTATTATGCAAATCCATCTTTCTTTTTTTCTTACGAGAAGATGCTTTGAGTGCATTAAACTCTTCTTGAGCACTATAGGTATCTTCCTTTAATCTAAAAAGTATTGTTTCCATAAACTAATAATACATCAATAATAGCTATTGATACGGTTAAGTATAGCAATTTTACCCAAAAAAAGTCCAGAAAAAACACTTTTTGATACAAAAAAGCAAAAAGTCTATAAATAAAAACTAAAAATAGCCTAAAATAGTACTTATAAGATGTATTAAGAAGAAAAGGACGACTCATTGAGTGCCTTTATCTCTTCTTGGACATGAAGAGAACTTACGGCATCAAGTCCAGCATCAGTAAGAATTGTTGGTTTTTCTTGAAGAGTTTTACAAAGCACTATGTCATTATCGAGCAAAAACTTCTTATGATCATCGGTAAGTGAAGTAAGACATGTGACCGGCTGTAATCCGCTCTTTTCTACAAGTTCTCGTAAATTTCCCGTATGAGGGTATGACCACCCCACCATAGTAAGTCCTGCACACTCAGCATATTCTATAGAATTGCTTGTAAACTTAGTGTTTGTCATGAGCCAAAAAACACACTCTCTCCCATCAGCGCCATAATTATCGAAGTTATTTTTTACTAAATCATCATGACGAGCCTGTACATAGAGGGCAACTTTCATATCTGACTTTACGCTTGGGTTGTTGTGAAATTTTGATTCTATAAACAACACTTTCTTTTCATTTTCTGCGACAATATCTATTTCATGTTCTGCACAATGCCCATGGACTATGATATTTGTTTTCGAAGTGTACCCATGCTCAGCAAGCACCTTTGACATAAATTTTTCAAAAGGAAAACCACTAGGACCAAGGAGTGCAATAGCACGGCGAAGTGAATATTTTGCTGCTACAGCGCCCCCCTTCCTCTTTAGGATTTCAAATGCATGTCTAAAAACCTGATCGCTCGTCACATCAGTACTTATTTCTGTCCTTACATGAGCAACAATGTCATCTACATCCTCCTTACTCGCACCAGCTCGCTCAAGAGAACGGATCAGCTTTTCTTCCTTAAATACCTCAGCACTACCGTCGGCTTTTCTAATGAATAGTGTATGCGACATAATTATAGTTAGCTAGTCTCTGCAGAGTCTTCTACCATCTCTTCGAGACTATCTGTTGTACTAGAGCCTTCTGTAAGTACAAGAGTAACTGGCACCCCATTAAATGTTGCATCTACAACTGCCTCAGCGCTTGCGGTAAATATAATCCTAAACTCTTCTTCTTGTATTACTTGTATACACATTTGATCAGGCTCTCCTCCATCTGTCGTAAAGGCCAAAGTCACCTGCTCTGGATAAGATTCTCTTACAATAGCCTCTGTAGAGAGTGAATAGCATGGGTTTGGGAGCATGAGCGTACCATAATACTCATGAGTATTATTATCGTATACATATGTCGCATCAATCGAGTCTACAATGAAAGTGTCTCCTGAAGGAATATCTTGAGGCTTCTTTTCGAGCGGTCTATTGAATAAAAAAATACCAACAAGTACAGTAAACACGAGTACGAGAAGACTTATAAAAAAATTGTGTTTCATCTTTTTAATACAAAAGCTAATAATAGCAATGCCTACAGTATAACACAGTAGACCATACCCTCAACAGAATACCTCTTATTTATACTATAAGTTCCTTCATAATACCCCCACCCATACACACCTCCCCATCATAAAGCACCACTGATTGCCCGAGTGCGACTGCTTTTTGAGGAGTATTAAATGTGACTAAAGAAGAGGATTCAAAAGTACATTCTTGAAGCTCTTGTCTGTATCGTATTCGCCCTGTATACACCCCTCCCTCTATGGGAGGCGTGCTCCATACCATATTTTCAAGAAGTATTCTACGCGCATTAAAAAGCGGCGATATACCCTCTCTTTTATCACTCACGGTAATAGTATTTGCATCAATGTCTTTTGCAATCACAAAGTAGGGTTTATCTTCGGGTGTCTTTTTTGTAATAGTAAAACCTCGACGCTCGCCAATAGTATAGAGGAGTGCACCCTCATGCCATCCTATTACTTCTCCATTCTCATTGAGTACTTCACCCACTTCTGTGGAAACATATTTTCTCAAAAAATCCTTCATCGACACTTCACCTAAAAAACATATACCCTGACTATCTTTCTTTTCTGCTGTCAGTAATCCTGCTTTTTTTGCGAGTGCTCGTACCTCACTCTTTTGGAGGTGACCGATAGGAAAAAGTACCTTGGATAGTTGTTCGCTTGTAAGCGTCCAAAGAAAATATGTTTGATCTTTGTTATCGTCAAGACCCTTTAATAGTTGGAATTTTGGTAATTTAGATTTGTTTAGTATTTCGTGCTTAGTATTTCGTGCTTCCAGAATTTTGTCTCCAGACAAAATTCTGGCATAATGCCCCGTTGCCACAAAGTCTGCCCCTTCACTAATTGCCCAGTCTAAAAAACCTCCAAACTTTACATATTTATTACACATAACATCAGGGTTTGGTGTACGCCCCTCCTTATACTCACTAATCATATAGTCTGCCACTTTCCTCTTATAGGTCTCCTCGAGGTCGAGTTCTTTAAAGGGTATACCAAGCTCGGCACATACTCTCATTGCATCTCTACGCTCATCTTGCCAACTACATTCCAAAAAATCCGGATACCAGACACGAATAAAAACACCAGTTACTTCATACCCGGCCTCTTTTAATAAGTATGCTGATACAGAAGAATCTACACCTCCTGATATACCTACATATACAGATTTTTTATTTACTTCGTGCATAAAAAATAAATTCCAAATTCGAATACCTAAATCCTAAACAATATTTAAATAATAATGTCTGAAATTCAAAAACTATTTAAGATTTAAGAAAATCTTTTTTTGATTTTCTTTTCCTCCACTCATCAATATCTTTGTGATGACCCGAAAGAAGGATTTTAGGAACCTTATACTTCTTTCCTTTATACTCAAGCACTTCTGGTCGGGTGTAAAATTCTGAACTTGCTACTCTCTCATCCTCATTAGATTCAAGATTACCAAGCACACCAGGTATCTGACGAGCCGTAGCATCCACCACCACCAGTGCAGGTAATTCTCCTCCCGTAAGTATATAATCACCTATAGACACCTCTTCTGCTTTCAAAATCTTCTTTACACGAGAGTCTATCCCCTCATACCTTCCTGCGATCAAAATAATATGATTATTTTTCTCTACTAATTCTCGTGCATATGTGTTGGTAAACTTTCTACCTGATGGAGAAAAAATAATAATTTTAACTTTTTTTTTTCTCCCAATAGCTTTAGCGACTGCCTTTAATACAGGCTCAGCCTGCATTACCATTCCTGGTCCACCTCCATAAGGCTTGTGATCAACCCGCTTGTGTTTATCTGTGGAAAAATCACGTGGATTATATATATCAACCTTAATCTTTTTTGCCTTTATTGCTCTACCCACAATAGAATCCTTTATGTAGGAATCAATCATCTTTGGAAAAAGAGAAATAATATGAAAATGTAATCCTTTTTTCTTTGACATAAACTTAAAAAAATCTATAAATAGAAGACTACAATACCACACATACAAAGTCTCGTCTATATTTGTTGTATCTAAGAATCACAAACAATACTAAAAAAACACCCCAGAAAATTTGTGGTGTTTTTTTAAAAAATAATATTATTCTCCTTTGAGTTCTTCCATTACTTCATCGACTGCGGACTCTGCGTCAGATGCTCTAGGAATATCATGTGCTCTGGTACTACCTTCAGGCTCGTTGATCTTTAGATTCACCCGTGCTTGATTTTTCATACCTACCACACGAAGTAGTGTTCGTATTGCTTTTGCGGTATTACCATTTCGTCCAATAATCTTACCCATGTCTTCTTTGTTGACATCAAGGGTTATAAGTACTCCCATCTCGTCTACTGTCCTGTCCACCTTTACATCTTCTGGGTGGTCAACAAGTGACTTAACGACATACTCGAGAAATGCTTTATCATCCATAGTATTTTCTGAATTACTTCTAATGTACAAACTAATGTTACATATTTTATGCAACCTCTCTACTATACTCTAAGAGGGTTCTAGAATCAAACAAAATACCCACCGTATGTGGTGGGTATTCTTAGTATTACGCTTCTTTTTTTTCTTCAGCAGACTCTGTTTCGTCTTTCTTTTCCTCTACGGGTGTGTCATCTGGAGTTGATACTAACTCTGCTTCAGTCTCAGGCTGAGGTGTCTCTTCTACGACAGGTGATGTATCAGGAGTGGGTTCAGTCTCGGTCTCTTCTTTTGCTTCTTCTGGTGTGGCCGATGCTTCCGGTGCTTTCTCTGTCTCTACCTTCTTTTCTTCTCCTGCCTCGGCAGGTGAGTCTGTCTTTTCTTTAAGAATTGGTGTTTTTTTAGGAAGTACATTTTTTTTCTTGCCTTCGATCACGCCCTCACTTACTAAAAGGTTGTGAACAGTATCTGATACTTGAGCTCCTTTTTCTATCCAATATTTTACACGATCTGCCTGGATATCTTTCTCTCCTTTTAGAACATTATAAAAACCTACATTTTCAATGTATTTTCCACTCTTTGGCCCGAGATGCTTTTCTGTCACTACAATACGAAATGACGGATCATGCTTTCGACCAACTCTTTTTAATCTGATTTTTAACATGGGGAGTATTCTAGCAGAAGAAAGTACTTTTCGCAATAGTGATTTTATCTGCTACAATGAGCCACTATGAACAAAAATGACACTATTACAGGGCGTATCAGTATCCACCAAAAAGGATTTGGCTTCGTAGAACAAGAAGACAAGGATGTATACATCCCCGAAGGAGCAACAGGACTTGCTCTTTCTGGTGATCTGGTGGAGATATCATACTCAAAAGACAAAAAAGGGAGATCAGAAGGGAGAGTTCTCAAGGTGCTCGAAAGAGGAAAAACAGAATTTGTTGGAAGCATCTCCAAAGAGGGAGATCGTATTCTCTTTCATGCTGACGATGCCAAGATACACACTCCTTTCGATCTCAAAGGAGCACCCGTACATGCCGGAGACAAGGTGCTTGTACAATTTGAGACATGGACAAAACCTACTCTACATCCTCTCGTCTCATATGTTCGCACTATAGGAAAAAAGGGGGAGCACGAAACAGAGATGCAGTCTATTATTATCAAAAATGGTATTCTCTATGATTTTCCTCCTCATGTCGAAGAAGAAGCACGCGCAATAAAAGCCCGGGAAAAAGAAATTTTTAAAGAAGCTCTTTCTAACCCCAACAGAAAAGATATTCGTGACCGACTCACTTTTACTATAGATCCAAAAACTGCAAAAGATTTTGATGATGCACTTTCTCTCAGAGAAAATGATGATGGAACTCTTGAAATAGGAATACATATTGCTGATGTATCTCATTATGTAACACCCAACAGCGGGCTTGACGAAGAAGCCCAAAAAAGAGGATTTTCAACATACCTTGTTGATCGCACCATACCCATGCTCCCGGAAGAACTTTCCAATGACCTCTGTAGCCTCGTACCACACACTGATCGACTCTCGTTTTCTGTTATACTCACAATGACAAAAGAGGGTCGAGTGCTTGAGAGCTGGTTTGGTAAAACTCTCATACACTCAGATAGACGCTTTACCTATGAAGATGCACAAAAAAATATAAGCAGTGAGTCAGGTGATCATGCAAAGGATCTCATAATCCTCAACACTCTAGCACACACTCTTCGTAAAGAACGATTCGATAATGGCGCCATAGACTTTAGTGATGATGAGGTGGTTTTTGAGCTTGATGAAAAAGGAAAACCTCTTGCCATTGTAAAAAAAGAGAGACTCGACACACACAAACTTGTAGAAGAGTTTATGCTTCTTGCAAACAAAGAGGTTGCAAAAAAAATATACGAACTATCAGAAAAAACACAAAACAATCACCTCTTCGTCTATAGGGTACACGACCTTCCTGACAAAAAGAGAATCAATGATTTGACTATTTTTGTACGAGCACTTGGACACACTTTTAAACCAAGCGATGAAGTAACCCCTAAAGAAATAAATACTCTTTTACTACAAGTAAAAAATACAAAAGAAGAAAGCCTCATCAACACCGCACTTATACGATCAATGGCAAAAGCAATATACTCTACAGACAATAAGGGGCACTTTGGACTTGCCTTTGAATACTACTCTCACTTTACCTCTCCAATACGACGATATCCTGACCTCATGGTTCACAGACTTCTCCACGCTCATCTCAATAACATTACCCTGCCTTCAAATGAGCTCGCTCGATATGAACAGGCAACGCTCGAATCATCTGATAAAGAAAAAAGTATCATGGATGCTGAAAGAGAAAGTATTAGATACAAACAAGTTGAATATATGCAAAATCATGTAGGGGAAGTATTTGATGGATTCATTAGCGGTGTCGGTGAACATGGTTTTTATGTAGAAGAAAACAACACCAAAGCGCAAGGTATGGTATCACTGCGATCTCTCAAGGATGACTACTACTCACTCAATGAAAAAAAGTATTCTATAGTAGGTGATAAAAGGGGAAGAACTTTTACTATAGGAGATGAGGTTCGAGTAAAGCTACTTTCTGCCGATCTCGAAAAAAGACAGCTTGATTTTGAAATCGCTACATAGACTACCCTCTATAAAAACAAAAACCCCAACTCACACACGGTAAGTAGGGGTTTTTCTCTTGGTCTGGCGTATTAGCCAAGCAAGACGTGGTTGGAAAGCTCGAAGAGCCAATATGTCACAGCGATCTGCACCGCTATTGTGGTGGCTGCAGAGAACCGTGAAGTTCTGTATATATATGCTCCAAGTATTGCCATAAGTGCTGCAAATACAGCGAACATAACTACAACTTCTTTAACTGCAACCGCTATACCTACTACTACAAATACTACAAGTGTTGCTGCGAATACTATTATAAGTAAGACAAATACTATGGATGATACGACCACTGTATCTAATGTGTGAATCACATCAGAGGTGATCTAAAGAGTGGTAGCATACACAACAGATATAAAGATGGTCATAGCGACAGAATACTGCCACTGTGACAAACTTTGGAGTCTTTCTTTCAAGGAAAGTGGGCTTTCCATTTTTTTTAACCGAGTTTTGTAAATGAAGTCCTATGTATATGGTATCACATATTAGACAATATGTCAATGTCTTAGAGAACCAGGTTCCCCAAGACAATCTAGCTGTATTGTTTTTACTGTTTTTTAATTTATAATTTAGTTTTTGACAATATAAAAACCGCCGAAGCGGTTTGTATATTGTTTATTCATCCCTCAGTGGTGCATTCTTGATAATATCTATCACCTCTTCATCAGTGTCTACTATTTTATAGAGATCCATATCCTCAGGATCTATTGTTTTAAACTGATCTCGAAGTACTGTCGCAATAAAATGTTCAAGGGGCTCCCAATATTCCCTTCCTATAAGGATTATAGGCACACGGGGTATTTTGCGTGTTTGCACAAGGGTGAGAATTTCAAAAAATTCATCCATTGTACCGAACCCTCCTGGAAAATATACATATGCTTCTGCTGAAAAAGTAAGAATCACTTTTCGTGCAAAAAAATAATAAAAAGAAACACTATCATCAACATGAGGATTAAGCACTTGTTCAAAGGGAAGTTCAATATTTACCCCAAGTGAGTGTCCCGGACCCTTTGACTCATGAGCACCTTGATTACCACCTTGCATGATTCCAGGACCACCACCAGTGATCACATCATAACCAAGTTCTGCAACCTTGTGACCAATAGAACGAGCCCTTTTGTAGTACGGATGACCTTCTTCAAATCGTGCCGATCCAAAAAAGGTTACAGACCGGGGGTGTGACTTGAGAAAATCAAAACCCTTTAAAAATTCTTTGTTAATCCTATTTACCCTCTCTTGCATCTCTACAAATATTTCATCAAGATGCAATGCATCGGTATGTAGCTTTACTGAAGGTATATTAATTTTCTTTTTGTCCATCATATAGTTGTATATAGTATCAGATTCAGATATTTTTTCCATTTATTTAATTTTAAAACATTTGGACATTCAAAATTAAATTAAAATTAGAAATTTTAAATTAAAAATTTACTTATTTAGCAACTAAAACTGCCTCATCGAATGCGATAGAGAGAAGTCTAGAGATACCATCTTGCTTCATAGTAACACCATAGAGAAGTCCTGCTCGGGACATAGTCTCTCTGTTGTGGGTAATGAGAATTAACTGAGAATACCTCGAAAGGCTCTCAATCATGTCGCCATAACGCTTTGAGTTGGCTTCATCAAGCGCCGCATCTGTCTCATCCAGGATGATAAATGGAGGTGGATTGATTTGAGATAACGCAAAAAGAAGTGCAATAGAAGTAAGCGCGCGTTCTCCGCCCGAAAGCATATCAAGGGAGTGTATTTTTTTCTTTGGGAGATGTACTTCTATCTCTATCCCCTCTTTTATTTCTTCCTCCCCCACCTCATCCAAAAGAGAGTTGGATTTTTTTCTCTTTTTTGGAGTTACTAATACAAGTTCTGCATATCCTCCACCAAACATAGTTTTGAAAAATTCACTAAACTGCAAAGTAATAGTTTCGATACCTTTTCTAAATCGTTCATTAAGCTCTTTTTCTATATCTCCTATCATTTCAAGTAGCGACTTTCGAGATCGCGAGAGGTCCTCTATTTCTTTTGCAAGAAATTCATCGCGAAGACGAACATCTTCATACTCTTTTTCTACCTCACTAATACTCCCAATCCCCATCTCTTCAAGTTTTATACGAAGTCGCTCTATCTCTCTATATTCTTTTTGGTGCTCCTCTTCATCAAAATCTCCTTGATAGATGCCGTATTGCAAAACCTTTCTTCCAAAAATCATTGCTATCTCCCCAATATCTTTTTTGAAATTTTCTTCTCTTTTATCAAGGATAAGACTTTTCTCACGAATACGATCTAACACTGATCCAAGCTCATTTTTATGAGCAAGTACTTTAAAAAGGTCTCTCTCTGCCCTAAAATGCTCTTCTCTGTCGGTAGTATAGCGTTCCTGAATACGACGCTCTGTTTCCAAAATCGCAGCCTTTCTTTCATCTACACGAAGTATTTCTTTTTGTAATACATTCTTTTTTTCCTCCAACAGTGTTTGACTTGTCGCGACAGGAATAATCTCTTTTTCTGGAGATTCTTTTTTCTTTGTAAATGAGTCTAAAAATATATCAAAAAGAGAGGGTAGCTCTCGAAGCGTTTCTTTTATGTCTACACCCTCATCACCACTAAGGCTCTCTTGTATACGAGACTTTATCTCTTTGAAGAAAGATACTACTTTAGTATGGGGTATAGAGAGGACTCCTTCTTCTACCTTGTCTCTCTTCTCTGCTACACCAATACGAGAAAAAGCATCTATTTCACCTTCCACCCTACCAAGCTTATGTGTCAGTGTGTTTCTCTTTTGTTGCAAAGTTGCAAGTTCTCCCGATAAACTCTCTAACTCCCGCTTCAAAGAATCATCTTTATTCTCCTCATCAAGAATCTTTTGTAGATCCTTTATCTTTGTCTCAAGAGAGAGGTGCTCCTCATAAGGCTCATGTCGTGCTGTCTCTATTGCGGTTCTTTCTTTTTGTATATATGCCTCTTCATAAGAAAAATAATGCTGTAACATTGTATGTAATTTTTCTTCCAAAGATCGTGCAACCTCTGCTTTGTCGATTTGTTTTTTTAAAAAATGAAGATGGGGTTTTATTTCTTTTCTCAACAGCTCAACTTCTTTTAGATTTTGCTCTGTTTTTTCTAGCCGTGATATACTTTCTTTCTTTTTTAGATGAAAAATACGCAAACCAAGTGCATCTTCTATCATAGCCCTCCTCTCATCAGGAGATACAGAAAGTATTCTATCTGCCTCACCTTGAGAAATGATGTGGTGCCCGGTAGAACCTATGTTTGCTTTTGCTAAAAGCTCTGCAATATCTTTTCTTCGTACACGACTTTCATTGATTTTATACTCATGAGTCCCATCTCTATGTACCACCCTCTCTATAACCACCTCATCAAAATCAATGTCAAGAATTCTTTTTGTATTATCAAGCATGACCTTTACACTTGCGCGATTTGAACGAGCGCCCCCATGAGAACCATTAAAGATAAGGTCTTCACTTCTACGGCCTCGAAGCGACTTCATAGATTGTTCTCCTAGAGCAAACCGAAAAGCCTCAGCCACATTTGATTTGCCAGATCCATTTGGTCCCACTATAGAAGAAATCGGGGACAAAAAATCAAGACGAGCTTTTTCGCCAAAAGATTTGAAGCCTGATATTTCGATTGATTTAAGCATGCTGTAGACTAAATTGTATCACAGCGCACATTATACAAAAACGAATATGCGTGAGTATTTTTTCTCAATCTAAAAAGAAAATTGACATGATTCTATATTTTATGTAGTATCCTTTTTGAATTGTTCACTAAAAAAGAGCACAATGACGAAACCAATAGAGATGTGTCCGCAAGATGCATATCTCGAACTTCTCAATCACAAACCTTTTGGCTCAGGAAGAGAGTTTTTGATTGAAACCGTATTGAAGAGTTCAATGTGGTCATATCACACCTTTCCCAGATGTGATATGACAGAGCCTGAGAGACAAAGGCTGATACAGTCTTTCATCCAGGATAAGGGATATGCCCATGTTGCACTCGGCAACAAAAACCTTTTGGATGAGGAGCATGAAGTACTCATGCAGTCCAGGTACGAATTGGCATAAGCCAACATTATAAATGCAGGATATCCCAGTGAGGGTATCCTGCATTTTTTATATTTTTTTGTGTATAAATAATTCTTAATCTTAACTATTCCATCCTTTCATTGTAAGTGCATTGCGAGCAGCTTCTTGTTCTGCTTCTTGCTTTGACTTTCCCTTTCCTTCTGTAATTGTTTCGGTGTCAAAAAGTACCGCAACAGTAAAATGTTTATCGTGGTCAGGCCCTTCTTCTTTTACGGTTTTATAGGTGGGAGTAATATTAAGTTCATCTTGAGCTTTTTCTTGAAGCAAGCTTTTTGCATCTTGCCACAACTTTTTCTCTACTATTTCATCAGTACGACTAAAGAGTGTTCGAGAGATATGTTCTTTTGCTTTTTCGTACCCCTGATCAAGATAAATAGCACCAAGTAGTGCCTCAAATGTGTTAGCAAGGATATATTGACGCGCTCTTCCTATGTCTTTTGTCTCCCCTCTAGAGAGTAGAAGGAAATCATTCATTTCAAGATCTCTAGCAGCAGAAGAAATAGATTGTGTATTGACAAGTGCCGCACGCACCGCAGTCAGTTCCCCTTCTGGTTTTTCGGGATATTTATTAAAAAGATATTCTGTGATGATAAGCTCGAGCACCGCATCTCCCAAAAACTCCAACCTTTCATTGTGTTTTTTAGCATCTCTATTTTCGTTAACATATGACCTGTGGGTAAAGGCGCGAATAAGAAGATCTTTATTTTTAAAGTGAATACCTATCTTTTCTTCAAATAATGTAAAATCCTTCATGATTTTTACTGTAATAAATACGCCAATAGAAAAAGGAGTCTCGCACGATTATTTTTCTCCTTCTTTCCCTAATAAAATACTAATCGCTTTTGTCACAATAGGAAAAATATCTTCATAAAAGTTTAGATTGACAACCTCTGAAAGAGGAAACCATTTTGCATCATCAAGACCTTTTTTATCATCAGTACTTTTAAGGTCTCCATATTCTGATTTTGCCAAAAAATATTTAACCTGTTTACGAATCTTTATCTTTTCTGGATGAGATGAAATGTACTCATTGTCTCCGAGTGTGTCAAGTATCTCTATCGAAAGCCCCATTTCCTCATTGATTTCTCTTATTGCTGTCTCTTCGAAAGATTCACCTTCCTCCACCTTTCCTTTTGAGAGTGTCCAGTGTCCAAAAATATCATGCACAAATGCAAAAAACAATTCATCATCCTTGAGTGCATAAACAACGGCTCCAGCAAGTTTTAATACCTCCATCTCTTCATAAGGAATGTCTTCTTTCTGCTTGCTCTTTTGATCTTTGCCCGGCTCCCCCATCTCTCTATAGACAGAACCTAGTACACCATTTACAAACTTACCGCTTGACTCTCCGCCAAAGTTTTTAGCAAGTTCAATAGCTTCATTTATTGCAACTTTTGGTGGCACATCTTTTGGATCGCCGTAAAGGAGTTCATAGAGACCAATACGCAATACATTTCGATCTATTGTTGCTATTTTTTCAAGTGGCCATTCAGGAGCAGCTTTAGTGATAATATCATCAAGCTTTTTTTGTTTAGCGATGATGCCAGAGAGGAGTGTTCCCATATATTCATCATCCCCTGAACCTGGAGCAAATTCTCCAATATTACGCGTGAGGATAGAAGGAAGAGTTTCTTTTGAAAACTCTCTCGACTCCCACTCAAAGAGTGTCTGCATTACTATAGAACGTGATAAATGCCTGCCGGCCATAAAAGAACAAATTAACTAATATAATACGAATTATACTAATAACACTAAATAAATACACCCCTCTGTGTGTGCATTAGTGACACTAGTACTCTTCGTATTATTCCTCTACTTTCTTGCTAGTGTCTACGCCCATCGCTTTATTTTTTCTTTTGGTGCGGAGGGCTTTTTTTGTAGCCTGAGCTTTGGCGTCTACCACAGCACGCCCCCTGTAAGTTCCACAGTTGGTACACATGGTATGCCTAGGATGCATTGCAGTACATGTGGAGCACTTCGAAAGACGCGGGCTCTTAAGTGCGTGATGAGCTCGCCTGTTTCGTGTATGTCCTTTTGTATGTCGCATTCGTACTGTCATAGGGGGCTATTATATGACAAAAGAAAAATAATTCAAGTCTTTTAAAGATTTTCTTCTTATAAAAAAAGAGCCCATCACACGGTAGTGTCATGGGCTCAGGGAGAGCACTCAACCTTCACAAAAAGATTGAAAGCTCCTTTGTTCCAAAAGAAGAGATTTAAACTCCTCATTTCTCCTACATGCTTCCTCGAGAATAGCGTTAAAACCATCCACATGAGTTGGCAAGAGCCTTCTTCGGAAATAATAGAGAGATTGCCAAAAGGCAGGAGATTCTTCTCTAGGGTCTGGATGAGGTATTGAAATCTCACCTTTCCATCGCAGCGCAAAGAAAAACATTCGTGTATGAAGATTTCCCAACGCATCAGGAATCACTTCTTCATATACCTTTTTTTTCCTGATGAGAACGATACCTTTTCTACCAGCATCATCCCCACCTGTTTCCTCCATCACCTCTCGCATGAGAGCTTCTCGAGGATTCTCAAAGCTACCATCTGCTTTTTGAAGCCAAGTACCTCCTACGAGTTTTGAATAATAATTCAAATGACCGCTTTGAGATATAGACTCACATGCTGCAACTTTGATTTCTCCGTCTTCTCTTTTGAATATTCCCACAAAAGAGGCTCCCGGACTTTGCATGGATGTATCCTCAGTCATAGTTTTCTCGGTTTTTTCTATACCTCTCCGACACTTTGCCGAACAGTAACTATTTCTTTTATATTATACACCAAGTATTTGATTTAGTCAATAAAATAGTGGACAATATATTATGCAAGAATCACACTCTCTCATATTTTGTAAGAGATATTTTTTAAATAACTTTTTCTATGAAGTGTTGTAACACCCTCTCTTTCTATGGCACGACGATGGTTTAGGGTTCCATAACCCATATGAGTTTCAAATCCATAAGAAGGATACTCTAATGCGTACCGTTTCATTTTTCTATCCCGAAAAACTTTTGCAATCACTGATGCAAATGCTATTGAAACCTCCTTGGCATCTCCACCTACAATAGTCTCTTGGTGCGAAAAACGCTCTGGTGCATAGAGTAATCCATCAAGCAGTACCAGAGTCCCCTCTTCCTCCACTCTCGAAAGAGTAGATGCGACAAGTGATCGTATAACTCGCGCTATTCCTTTTGTATCTATTTCTTGTGCTGATGCAGTACGAATATAAAATTCAATCTCTCCGTCCCTCCTCCACTCTAATGCACGCATATACCACTCTTCTCTTTTTTGGGGACTGAGTTTTTTTGAATCATCTATTCCTTTAAGTTGTTCTATATTAAACTTTTTTGGCAATACAACCGCACACACTGCCACAGGTCCTGCTAAAGGACCTCGCCCCACCTCATCAACACCAACTATTCTTTTCTTTTGTATAACACTATTCATCAGAGTATACTCTACACCCAATCTTACTATAGTATCTACAAAAAAGAGCGGAAAAGGTAACTTTTCCGCTCTTGGGTATACTACTAGATTGAAATGCTTGATCCCATAATCTCTCGCCAATGATCCTCAAAGGAGAGTGTCTTTTGACGGGGAGAAATGACTCGCTGAACTCTATTTCTTACTCGTCTTAAGAAATCAACATTCTCCCAATTATTGATTGCACAATGATCCCAATCAACAGAAAGACCCTCTTTTTCCATCTGACAAGGAGAAAATCCTTCCTTGAGGGCACACTGGTTGCCTCCCGAAGAACATAATGCTCCAGGAAAATCTGCAGAAAAACCATAAAAAGGACACCTATGTACCCTCTCAAGAGAGTCATTCATTCTGATATACCTCCTTTATTCTATTATGTGTATGTGTTCCAAAGGCAACATACATTTTATACAAAACAATGTCAATATATATACCCTAAAGGCTCTATTACTTATAAGGTATACTACATATATCATGAGTGATTTTATACACCTTCACACACACTCTCATTACAGTCTTTTAAGCGCTCTTCCAAAGATCCCAGAGCTTGTTGCGGAAGCAAAAAAACACTCTATGCCTGCTCTCGCACTCACAGACGCAGGTAACCTCTACGGTGCAATAAAGTTTTATAAAGAATGCCAAGAGCACGGTATCAAGCCCATCATTGGAGTAGATTTTTATGTCGCACTTCGTAGCCGTCATGACAGACAAGCCGGTATAGACAACAAACGATTTCGTCTTGTATGTCTTGCATACAACAACGAGGGGTACAAAAACCTTAAAGAGCTTGTAACACACTCCTACACAGAAGGTTTTTATTATAAACCTCGTATAGACCGAGAGCTCATGAAAAAACACGGTAAAGGTATTGTTGCGATTATTCCTTCTTTTAGTGGAGAAACGACTGACCGCCTTAAGCTTAATGATCAAGAGGGCGCAGAAAAAGTTCTTGCGTTTTATCATGACGCATTTGGAAAAGAAAATGTCTATCTCGAAATCACGCACCATCCAGAGATAGAGGGGCAGATGGATTTAAAAGAAAAAATTATTGCATTCTCACAAAAAACGAAGACCCCTCTTGTTGCAGCACATGGTGTGTATTATCTCCAAAAAGAGGACAAGCCTGCTCGCGATACCCTTCTCTCTATTCAGTCCTCAGGAGGATTTGGCTCCGGACAACGAATCAATGATAAAAATGAAGATTTTTCATTTATCAGCAGAGAGCAGGCTCTAGAATATTTCAAAGATACCCCAGAGGCATTAGAAAACACCATGCGTATTATGGAGCAATGCAACATAGAAATAGAGCTTGGGACATGGGTCTTCCCAAATATAGAAATACCGAAAGACTCTACCTATGCAGAAGAGCTTAAAAAACTTTCGTATCAAGGTATAGAAAAAAGAGGGCTTGAAAAAACAGACACCCTTCTAGAGAGACTTGAATATGAGCTTGGTATTATAGAAAAAAAGGGATTTTCACCATACTTCATCATTGTGTCTGACCTTCTACGCTGGGCAAAGAGCCACTCTATTGCATGCGGACCCGGAAGAGGTTCTGCTGCAGGATGTATGGTGGCATACCTTACAGAAATCACTGAAATAAACCCCCTTGAATATGATATTCCTTTTGAGAGGTTTCTTAATCCAGACAGACCTTCTCCCCCAGATATCGACATGGACTTTGCAGATGATCGTCGTGATGAGGTGATAGAGTATGCCCGAAAAAAATATGGTGCTGATAAAGTAGCCCAGATAGGAACATTTGGAACAATGATGGCGCGAGGATCGGTGCGTGATACCGCGCGCGCACTTGGTTTTCCTTATGATATTGGAGACAAAATTGCAAAACTCATTCCTATGGGTTCTCAAGGTTTTCCCATGACGATTGATCACGCTCTCGAAATGGAAGAAGATCTCAAGTCCCTCTACAAAAAAGACAAAGATGCCAAAACAATACTAGACATGGCACGAAAAATAGAAGGGTGTGCCCGTCACATCGGCGTACATGCGGCAGGCGTAGTGATATCCCCTACTGAGATTACAGACTATACTCCACTACAAATCGATACAAAAGGAGGTAAACTCATTACTCAGTACGACATGTACACTGTAGAAGATGCGGGTCTTTTAAAATTTGATTTTTTGGGGCTTAAAAACCTTTCTGTCCTTGCTCAGGCGGTGCGTCTTGTAAAAAAACTCGAAGATATTGATATAAACCTCAACACCATACCACTTGATGATAAGAAAACATTTGAAATGCTTGCAAGAGGAGAGACTATGGGGCTTTTCCAACTCAATGGACAAGGTATGACCAAATTTCTAAAAGACCTCAAACCAAGCACTATCCATGACATCAATGCCATGGTTGCACTCTATAGACCTGGACCAATCCAATTTATTCCTCTCTATATAGAACGAAAACACAACCCCTCTCTTGTACGCTACCTGGACCCCTCTCTCGAATCAATCCTAAAAAAAAGTTATGGAGTACTCGTCTATCAAGATGATCTCCTCTTGATGGCACGAACTATTGCTGGATATTCATGGCTTGAGGTGGATAAGTTTAGAAAAGCTGTCGGTAAAAAAATCCCCGAACTCATGGCAAAGCAAAAAGAGCAATTTATAGAAGGATGTATAAGTACAAGTGGCTGGACAAAAGAAAAGGCAACTCGATTATGGGAGTGGATAGAACCCTTCGCGGCATATGGTTTCAATAAAGCGCACTCCGTGAGCTACGGACGTGTCGCGTACCAAACAGCCTATATGAAAGCAAATTTTCCTGTTGAATATATGACCGCGATTCTTTCTGCAGACTCAGGTGATGTTGATAAAATAAATGAGGCTGTTGCTGAATGTAAACGAATGGGCATAGAAGTACTTCCTCCCGACATAAACCAAAGCTTTGGACCGTTTACAGTTATTCGAGACAATGCGTCACAAAAAATTCGCTTTGGACTCTATACAATAAAAAACTTTGGTCAAGGTATTGCAGATACTATTATAGGAGAGAGAAAAGTCGGTGGTCCATATACATCCATTGCAAACCTCTTAGAGAGGGTGACGAACAGAAATCTCAATAAAAAATCACTCGAAGCACTTATAAAATGCGGAGCTCTTGATTCTCTTGGAGAAAGAGCCCAGCTTCTTGGTAATATAGAAAACCTTCTTGCATACAAAAAAGAAAAAGAGAGCGAAGACAAGGATGCGGTCTCACTCTTTGCACTTATGCCTGAAAGTAGCGCACTTCCTGACCTCACTCTGGAAGCAAAAGCTCCTGCAAAAAAAAGTGAGATGCTTGCATGGGAAAAAGAGCTCCTTGGACTCTATATATCTGGCCATCCTCTTGACCGCATAAAAGATAAACTCGATGCTCATGGCACCAACATAGAAAAAATCCACAGTGATTTTAAAACAGGAATGAATGTGGTGGCTTGTGGCATGATAGAGAGTATCAAACCCATACTCACAAAAAAAGGCGATCATATGGCTTTTGTGACACTTGCTGATTTTACCGCCCCCATAGAAGTGGTGGTATTCCCAAAAGTACTTAAAGAATTCCAAAACCTTATTGAGGTAAATACTTGTGTGGCAATAAAAGGTCGTGTCTCTGACAGGAATGATTCTCGCACAATTATTGCTGAAGTAGTAAAGATAGTATAAGACCTTCCATAGAATCTTTTTCCTTGCTATGATTGAAAAATATGAGTCACAATAAAGAACATTTAGAGCATATGCGCCACACTCTGGCCCACCTAATGGCAGCAGCGGTGTTGGAGATATATCCAGACACAAAACCAACAATAGGACCTGCTATTGAAAATGGTTTTTACTATGATTTTGAATTTAGCATAGCACCAGGAGAGTCAGACCTTCCTCAGATAGAAGCAAAAATGAAAGAACTTCTTCCGTCATGGACAGAGTTTACACACAAAGAAGTCTCAGCGGATGAAGCACGAGAACTCTTTACCAACAACCCTTATAAAAAAGAGCTCATTGACGAGCTCGAAGAAAAGGGAGAAACCATCACACTCTACACCTCTGGTGGTTTTACTGATCTCTGTCGGGGAGGTCATCTTGAAAATCCAAATAGAGATATTGATACTCGTGCTTTCAAAGTGACACATATGGCTGGTGCGTATTGGCGCGGAGATGAAAAAAATAAAATGCTTACTCGTATTTATGGATTGGCTTTTAATACAAAAGCAGAGCTGAAAGAGTATGTAGAAATGCAAGAAGAAGCCAAAAAGCGTGATCACAGAAAGCTTGGCAAAGAGCTCGATCTCTTTACTTTCTCTGATCTTGTAGGTCCTGGACTTCCCTTATGGACTCCTAAAGGTACTCTCATGACGGACTTGATAATGGAGAAAATAATGGATATCCACAAAACATATGGGTACCAGAAAGTAAGAATTCCACATATTACAAAACCAGAACTCTACAAAACATCAGGGCACTGGGACAAATTTGGTGATGAGCTTTTCAAGGTTACAGGCAAAAATAATGCAGAGTTTGTACTAAAGCCAATGAACTGCCCTCACCATACTCAAATCTATGCATCAAACCCAAGAAGCTATCGTGATCTCCCTCTTAGATATATGGAGCTTGGGGTAGTATACCGAGATGAGCAAGCAGGAGAACTTTCTGGACTTTCACGAGTACGCTCTATATCTATGGATGATGCTCATGTCTTTTGTCGTCCAGATCAAATAGAAGATGAAATCAAAAAAATAGTGAGCGCAATAAAAGAATTTTATACCTCTTTTGGAATGCTTGAAGAAGGAAAATACTGGGTTTCACTTTCTGTTCGTGATCCAGAGCATAAAGAAAAATACCTAGGAAGCGATGAGGTATGGGAGACTTCAGAGGAAGCTCTCGAAAAAATAGCACAGGAAGAAGGTATCACTTATAAAAGAATGGAGGGTGAGGCTGCGTTTTATGGTCCAAAGCTTGATTTTATGTTCCATGACGCAATAGGAAGAGAGAGACAACTCGGTACGGCACAGCTAGACTTCAACATGCCAAAGCGATTTGGGCTTGAATATACAGATTCTGATGGTTCTAAACAAACACCAGTAATGATACATCGCGCAATCGCAGGGTCTATGGAGAGATTTATGTCTGTGATGATAGAGCACTTCGCGGGAGCATTTCCTTTTTGGCTATCCCCTGTTCAAATCACACTCTTGCCTGTTTCTGAAACACACAAAGAGTATGCCGAGAAAATTTTAAATGCATTGGAAGAAAAAGGATTGCGTGCAGAGATTAGGACGGAAGAAACGCTTGGAAAAAGAATAAGAAACTGGAGCATTTCAAAAAACCCTTACGCATGTGTACTAGGAGATGAGGAAGTAAAAAACAATACACTCTCTGTTGAAAGTCGTGACGAAGGAAAACTTGGTGAAATGTCTCTTGAAGACTTCATAACAAGTGCACACTAAAGCAAAAATACAAAGAAAAAACACCGTCAATACCCCAAAGGTATTGACGGTGTTTTTTATATAATTTTTTATTTTTTTACAAGAAAGTGTCGCTCTATGACATTTTGTATTTCTTCATACCACAATCCATATCCATCATCATTGAGATGAAGACCGTCACGAGCGTAGAGGTCTTTGTGAAAGGGGTTATAGCTCATATCTTCTTTTTCTCTAAAGAGGTCGACATAGTAGACACCTTCCTCCTCCGCAATACGAATAAAAAGAGTTCTGGCATTTCGTGACCAGTATTCATAAAGATTGGAGAGAGGCCATGGGAAAAAGCGTGTAGCTCCCACATTTCCCACGGCAAGCCACACCACATTAGGAGAAAGCTCTTTTGCTTTTTGTACTACTTTTCGAGCATCAGACTCTATTCTTTCAAAAGAATGAAGCCTAAGAACATCATTTGCACCTATCTGCATCACTATAAGATCATAGGTTTTTGTTTCTTGTGCGAGTATCTCTACAAGTCCCTCAAGCTTGAGTCCATTAACCGCAGTATTATACACACTAAAATCAGGGTATGTTTTTGCAAACCTGCCCGCAGTTGAGTTGCTTTTATTCTCCACACCCGTACCAAATGCAGTAGAGTCACCCGTAAAAAGCACTTCACCCCTCGCAATAGGGAGTATTCTCTCAAACTTTTCTGCACTACGGGCAACACCCTTACCTACCTGCACATGTGACCACACCTGAATAGTCACCGCAAAGATTGCAAGCAATATCAATACAAAAAGTAGCTTTAAAGCTTTTATAATATGTCTCCCCATACAGGCTAATTAAGAATAAGAAGTGTCACATTAAGCATTGTGGCAAATGTCACCCACAAAAAATAGGGCACCAACAAATATGCTGAGGCACGATAATCATGCCAAAAATGTTTTATTAAAAGGAATATAGAGTAGAGTAAGAGGAGTATTACAACAAGACCACCTAAAATGCTCTCCATACCAAAAAAAACAAGCGACCATAGGGTATTCAAAAGAATCTGCAACAAAAAAATCTTTAAAATCTTTTTTTGATAATGAGTTTCTATCCCCCTCTTCCAAAAAAGAAACAAGGAGATTGCTATCATAAAATAGAGGAGAGACCACACGGGCCCAAATACAAAATCAGGTGGACTAAAAAATGGTTTTTCCAAGAGTCTATACCAAGACTCTATCTGAGGCATGGTAAAAAAAGACCCTATAAAACCAGCGCCAAAAGAAAGGACTAAAGAAATACCTGCAATGGAAAGCGTTCTCTTCATATACTATAAGTATAGCAAAAAATCCGCATTATGCGGATTTTTTACAAAACTCTAAGAGTGTGTATAACTAGAGAAGTGTCACCACATCAGCCGCAGATCGTAGTGTCTGCACGAATGCATTAATAGCCTGTTGCTGTTTTGTTTGTACGATTTGTTGTGATACTTGATCTCTCACTTCCTCGAGAGGAGGAACTTCTTGACCTGCATCTACTGCTTGTTGATACAAAGCCTCTATTTCAGCATCTGTTGCGGTAATGGAAGATACATCAACATTTGCAGTAAGGAATTTTTGTAGAGTGATTTGAGCTCTGATATTTTCACGCAACCCTTCTTCAGTAAGATTTGCAGTATCAAGTTGATTTGCAAACTCATCTCCTGCCTGTGTCTTTACAATCTCAAATTGCTCTTCAATTTCTGCAGCAGTTGCGGTAATGCCAGATGCAGCAACAGCCTGATCTACTACTTCATTATTGATAAGATCCTCGAGTGTTTGTGCTTCGATCTGAGTTTTATTGGTCTCATCATCGACATCCACTCCCTGTGCACGAAAACTCTCTATCGCCGCAGCAACACCCGCATCATATGCAGCACGAGTAATTTCGACCCCATTGACTGTTGCTACTACCTCTCCTTCGGTAGCAACCTCAGTATTCTCAGCATCCTTGTTCATCAAAGTAACAGCACCATATACGACAAGCCCTATTACAAGAATAGCGAGGATGATAAGTGAAACTAATTTCCCTTTATTCATAATCTCTAACTTAATAACTGATAAATGTACCATTGTTCACTGGCACAGTAATTTAATACCCTACTATTGTAGCATACCACCATATACCTCTTGCAGGTTGACTAGGTCTCATTTTAAGGCTCTAATAGGGATTTTTATTACACTCGTATCCGTGTTGCCCTCCTTAATAAAAAGAAAACTCATACCTCAATAAGACAGAACCATCTTTACAAACACGGGAATTGGTATATTTTCCACTATTCGCCTCTATTATACGTTTAGACGCAAGGTTATCTTGATCGCAGGTTACAACAACCATTTCAAATCCTATTTTTTGTGCTTCAACAAGCGCAAGTTTTAAGGCCTCTTTACCGTACCCTTTTCCACGCTCATGCTCATTTATTTCATAATAAATATGACTTGAGCATTCTTCTGGAACACCAACACCTGCTGAAGCACTTTGACGCACCTGGACCATACCAACCCTTCTATCATCATCAAATAAATCAAATTCAAATTTTGGAAAATCTCCCAGTATTTCTTTTTGTTTTAAGAAAATCATTAAAATAATCTGAAAGCTTATTGTAACCGAAAGCACCATGAAAGAAAAAACTCGCACAAGGCGAGTATTTTCTTCTGTTATGGACCCGACAAGAATCTTGGTCTCTACGAGACCTGTATAGTTTTCGAGTGTTCTCAACTGTTTGCGAACAGTCTGCGAGCACATACTCAAACTTTTCAAGTCCTGCACGCAAGTCCTCAGGACTTGCTCGGGTCCACA
>Ga0210050_1000715_pt1 | contig 40447 bp, 11 predicted proteins | sample CryGey132114_all_FD_185463 | JGI IMG/M metagenome (GOLD analysis project Ga0210050, IMG submission 185463) | Groundwater microbial communities from aquifer - Crystal Geyser CG22_combo_CG10-13_8/21/14_all (SPAdes) (version 2) | ecosystem: Environmental > Aquatic > Deep subsurface > Groundwater ... | reverse complement strand
CGCTTGATGGTGAATTTTATATTAGCGGTCTTAGGACACGCTCAATAGGAGCATATTACAAGTTTTCAAAATTAAGTCATTCACCTTGACACAACGTTTTCATAGGAGGATGAGCCAGCGGGGATTGATTCCGCCCAAGGCCGGATCCGTTCTCCCGCCAAAGGCGAGGCTCGCCACAGGCGGCTGGCGGAAAGATTAACTCCCCGATGGCTCATCTATCTCTTCACAATAGATTATTTATCTCGCCACAATAGATTTCTTGAAATTACTTTCTATTTGCATTGAAATGTCAGTTTTTTTGTGTGAATAATTTTAATGAGGATAAATTCCGGAAATTTGTGAATTTAGACCGAATATAATAATCCTGTTTAAACAAAAATTTTGGTGATTTTGTAAGTCATTTATTATGAATAACTTAAGAACTAAACATTTTAAGGTGCTGGGATTGAATTTTATCTATTATTCAGATATAATTTTAATACTTTTATAAGAGTTTTAATAATAGTCATTCATCCCGGGGTCATATCTGCTAAAGATAAGGAAGCGATAAAAGGCCAATTTTATGACTATCTGGCAACAGGGAAAATATTTTAAAGTGTTGCGAGTCATTGCATTTGCCGTTGCGATCGTGTTTACACTTAACACAATCGCTTGGGCAGACGGCCAGGGCAATCTGCTCAGTTCACTTCAGCAATTAAATCAACAAGTTTTATCTGATCCTAATCTGAACCCCACCTCGCTTTCCAAAACCGTTTTTGATACGTCGCTCATTCCGGAAAAAATGGGGACCGTGAAGAGCCGCTTTCAAGGTAAAAAAGACGAGCTCGTGATTCACATCCAAGATGCCCATGTGAACTATGATGCGCAAATGAATATTGCCCGTATCATTGAAACTGTGGCCAAAGCGCAGAAGGTTGATTTGATTAATGTCGAGGGCGCTTCGGGCAAACTGAACCATGAAGTATTAGCCGCGTATCCCGATCAGGCCGTCAGAAAAGCGGTAAGTGATTACTTTGTCCGCGAAGGACGCTTGAGCGGTCCTGAATACGCCGTGATTGCCAATCTTCCAAAGGCAGAAATTTATGGCGTGGAAGAAGAAACGCTTTATGAAGCAAACCGGCAAGCTTTTTTAAAAGCACTTGACCTCAAGCATGATGACCGGGACCTTCTGGAATCCCTCGCCCGGGGATTGGATCACCTTAATCGATATATCTTCTCGGACGACCTCCGTGATTTAAAGCATCACCGGGATGCGTTTCAATCAGGCTCGCTTGCCATGAACGCTTATATTCGTTACCTGGCAGAAACCGCTCGGAAACACAGCATCAGCCTTTATCCTTATACGCAAATTGATGCGTTTAGAAAACTCTTGGCTTACGAAAAAGACATTGATGCGGCCAGTGCCGAATCAGCCGTCGATATCTTGATCCTGGATTTAAAAAATCATTTGGCGCCGCTCGATATGGCTAAATTTGTGGCCACCACTGTCTCTTACCGGCGAAATCAAATCGGACAGAAGAAATATTTTGAGTATCTGGACACATTAATTCAACGGACACCGGTTGATCTCCAAAAACATCAAACCGCCCTTGAATATATCACCTACATGAATTTATATCACACGCTGGGGATCGGGCTCTTTGACGAAATGAGCTCCTTGGAAGAAGACCTGAAGAACAAGCTTTTCCGCAACGAAAAAGAAGTGAAGCTGGATAGGTTTTATCGATTGCTTGAGATTTATGAGAACATTTTCTCTTTTTCACTCACCAAAAAAGACGCTCAGTTCTTTTATGCATACCGAGACGAATTTGATACGCACCGCTTTACGGATTGGATGCAACAGGAAGCCAAGGCATTAGGCATTCACGCGGAGCTTTCAAGCGGGCTCGAACGAATTGATGAAGATTTAAAACAAATCGAGCGCTTCTACGAGATTGCCCTAAAGCGAGACCATGTTTTGATTGAGCGCAGTGTTGAGCGCATGGAAGCCACCCGCCGCCGCGTTTCTGTGATTGTGACCGGCGGATTTCACACACCGGGTATCGAAGCTTATCTCAGGGCGCGGGATATTTCCTATGTGGTGATCGCACCGCGCATTGAAAAAATTGATGAAACAGAAGACAGCCAGCGCTATGAAGCTGCCATGCGCAATGAAATTTCAAATGTAGAGACCTTGCTGAGCGAAATGTATTTTGCGCCCAAATCACCCATGGTTAACGACCCGCACTTTCAATTAGCAGCACATAAATTGCTGCTGCCCGAAGGTGTTTCTGCCGCAGAACTCGAGCGTTTATTTGTCCAAAAAGATCCCCGCGTTCTTTTTAACACAGTTTTCGCCGATATGATCCTCGGTTTTGTGATCGCCGGTTTTCCGCCGGAAAAAATACCGGCGGCGGGTCATGCAAAACTAAGTGAACTGATTGATCTCAGCCAGGTGCTGGCAGGATCTGCCGCGGCAGCGTTTGTTTACACGCACACGTTGGGCAATGCAGAAGTTTATTTCAGGCCGCATGGGATTGTGTATATCGTCGGCGAAGCCCAACTTCAGCCGGAGACGGGACAATCTAATCGCATGGTCATGGCAGTTTGGCACGAGAAAGATGATCGTTGGGCCAATGCGGAATTAAAAACAGCCACCCGTGCTCGGATTATTAAATTACCCAACATGAAGAGCGAAATACGCATGAGCATGAGTAATTTATCGCCTTTTGAATGGGAATCGCTTAAGACCGTGATCGGCATCGCCAATGAAAATGCACCAGAAACACCGCTCAGAGAACCGGAATCAGCTCGTGCTGAACTGAGAGAAAGCACGGAAGGCTCTGAAGATGAAACACCGCCATCGATTTTTGATCGCACTCCCGAGCAACTTGCCAAGTTAGCCCAAGAGATCACCGCCCAAGAAACACCTATTACGACACCTGAGCCCGTGACGACGACGGATGCAGATCTTAAAGTAGCAAGCGATCGTTTTAGCAACATTGTTTTTACACAATTGGTTCAAGAAGACTCATCCATCCAATCAGAGGCGGATGCGTTTCGTGAAGCAGTGAACGCAGAGGCAGTTCAGGCGGCGGATGACGTTGTCCGGCTTTTGATTGAAAGTCTCAAACGAATAGCCGATCGTTATTTGGCGCAAATAGCAGACCTTTCTGAACAACTGAGTCAAGATGGCGTTAGTGTTGAATGGTTTAACCAACTCAAAGTATTAGAAAAGCATGTGGGTGGTGTTCAAACCGTTCTGTATGGTCGTCTGATTATTAAACGTGGGGATCACACTGGTGAACCGCAGGTGACAGGTGCCTCAGAACAGGCCATTAACTCTTTAAGCGTTACGCTGGCCCGTTTCGCCGATTTAAAAACGCAGATTGAAACAAAAAATCGTGAGGGCAAGCAAGTCATTGAATCTTACGTGTCTGTTATGAGCGATCATATCAAGGGGATGGAATCAGCTGATCCTGCGGTTTGGGCTGCTCTTACCGACGGAGAGCGTTTAGCCATTTTAGATTTCACCATTCAGAATTTTAGCAAACCGGGACTCCAATACAATACATTGCTGGATGGTAAAACCGTTTGGCGGTTAATGGCAGATCGATTGGGTATATCACTCAGTGAAAGTGGCATTACTTATACAGCCAGGGTGGTTAAAGCCCTGTATGCGTTAAACGAACACCGACCAATTCGTGTGATTGTCTCAGATTTTGGCGACATGACGGAAACCGGCGAAAATTATTTTAGAGAAGTGATTGCGTTCTTGCACGAATTTGCTTTGAACGAAGAAGGACAAGCCCGCAGCGCCCAGCTGCGTTCATTGGATCATATTTTACGTCAACTTTCTCAAGATCGTCCCCATTTAGTCAACATGGAAGTGTGGACACGGATTTCTGATGCCTTGGAAGAAAGCGCTCGTGATGAAGAATTGGTAGAACCGATTCCATCAACCGAAGAAGTGCAGCCGGCTGTTGCAGTCAAGCCCGTGCAAGAAACCAAGCCAGCATTGCCGCTTTCATTAAATGGGCTTACCGAAACGCTTGAAGCGATCAAAGCCAAACACACTTCGTCTCAGTATGCGGTGAACCGTTTATCACCCAGTGCTTCTCTTCAAGAGATTCGAACATGGATCACTAAAAATTTTGGTTATGACGGTGAAGATTTCAATGCGTTGGCGCGCGCGTTGGGCGTTTCCATTGATGACATGAATGTTGATGCATGGCGTTATGTTGCGCGCGAGCTTGACCGTGCTCTGGAAAAGAAAAATGCGATCCATCAGAAAGTGCACACACCCGTGACAGGCAGCTTGATGGAACGCATCAAACAACGCCTCGTCAATGCTTATACATGGCTTGTTTCGCTTCGATCTATTAAAGCGGTCGTGATGGCAGGCCCGCATTTGCTTTATGTCTTTTTCTTTGGATATTTTCTGCGTAAGTGGCATTTTTATCTTCTGCCTAATGGCATCAAGATGCCTTTTAATTTGGGCAATGTGGTGAAGCCCATCAAAACACTTACCGTTAACGAATCAATCGATATTCTGGCGGGCGCTTTAATTAACGCGCATCAAGAAAATTTTGGCGTGGAATTTATGGAATGGCAGAAAGGCAATTATTTCCGCCGCGGGATTTATCATGCGGTTTTACGGTGGCCGCCTGTTCAAGCGGCAATTTCACGTCTGCAATTCAGCCGCTGGTATTTGTGGGTTGAGCGGTTGATTTTACAGCCATTGGTTATTCCAACCCTTCAATTTTTAGAAAATCGATGGAAGCTTGCCGTCTTTGGTGCGCTGGGATTTGGCGTTATCACAGTCGCCGTTCCCGGAAGTGTCGGCGCATTAGGAATTGGCAATATTCCGATTTTTTCAAATCTTTTACATTTCAGTGCAGACATTCCTGTCATTGGCGTTGCTGCAAAGGCACTGGCGCAAGCTTTCACGATACACGGTTTACTCAATACGGGTTTGCTGGCTTTTCTGCTGACCTTGCCGAAATTTGCGGCGCAATTTGCCCACATGAAGCACGATCAAATTATTTTAGGCAAGGGAGTTAAAAGAGGATTAAATTCGCTGCAATCCCTTGGCCGCCTGGCATATCCGGATGTTCGGTATGTGATTGACACTGTTATAAAAAGTGAAAAGCCTCTCGGCGAGAAGCTTTCCGTTTTACAGGATTTAACAGCTGTCATTTCGCAGGTGCGGTACAACACGGAATCCGAAAAAACATTTTTACAGCACTTGGCAGCACGGTCTATTTATGAATTAGAATTGGCACTAGGCAGAGAATCCAGAGCGCCGCCGCATCCTGCCATCACAGTTCATTGGCTACAATCTCTTTTTATCTTTCCGGCTTATGGGATCGCTCGTTCACTCTTCCACGCCGCTTTCTTAAGCGCCTTTATTTCAACTTTTTTTATGATGACAACCGTCGGCGCCGAAATTGCGCTGCTGGCCGGCGGTCATTCGCCTCAAGAAATGGGCGTTTCTCAATATGCCGACAAGTTTATTTCAGACGCCGTCTCGCGCGTTCTTCGCACGCCGGTTAATTTATCGATTGTCTCAACGCCAGTCACTTTTGTGGAGCACAATGCGATTAATTGGGGGCATTGGTCCTTAGATTGGCTTCAACAGCAATCCGGCGTTCATTTAAGTTCAATCACCATGGAAGCCAGCGCTCATTTGTTGGGTGCCCTTGGCATTCATACGGAAGTGGGTGATTTGGCGGCGGCCGGTTGGCAGTCGTCCGAAATCCAAGAAATGCAATTTGCTGAGAGTACACTGAAGCATTTCACCCAGCAAACGGGACATCGCGCGGATCTCGCCGATCGAACATTAAGCGCCTTAAAATCGAATACGTTTAAAACACCTCAAGCCCGAAGCAGAGAATTTGAACGCATCAGTCTGAGTTTGGCGCTCGAACAAATTGCTCAACAGGTTGTTCCGTTTGATGTGAGCGGCCAATATGATACAGGTGAATTGCACGCAGCAATAGACGCATTCGAAAAGAATTTGCAAGACCCCGAGTTACCGATTCGAGGTGCTCAAGCGGGGCGCATCTTACAGTCCATCGCGCAGCAAATTCAGATTCTTAACCTGCTTCCGCCGGTTACCAAAACACAAGCAGAATCTTCGGCTGCTGAAATCAAGCCCGAACAGGAGGCCGCGCCGACACCCGTGAGCGTCACGGACGAAACAACACCGCTTGAAAAGGAACAAGAGGAAGCTGTTGTTAGAGCAAAGGTGCTTCAGCTTCAAGGCCTCACCAGCCTCGCAGGAACTTTTACTTCGCGTTGGCTCAGGGATTGGGAGAGTCGCATCAAAGATGTTCGGCAAGAAACGGCGAGAAAACAGACATACCTGGCAGAGCAAAATGCGGACGCACAGTCAAAATTTGTTAACTTGGTGCGGGAAGATTTAGCGAGTGAAATTCAACAAGCGATCCAAAACGGTGCTTTACTGACCAATAATGATATCTTGCGCGCGGTAGCTGATTCACCGGATTTCTCCGAGGTATTTGCGAATGTGATGGTTGGTTATTTAAACGAACTCACAGAACAAGCACCGTGGAAAGCAACGCCTGATCAATTTGCCGAAGCTTTCAATGCTGCGCTTGACGACTCAATAACCAAAGACCGTTTTCCGATTAAAGCCGTTTCGCTCTCAGACGGCAGTTCGATTGCTTCCAGTGAAGTGATTTGGCATATTCAAAATGTGTTAGCAAAAGCATTGGAAATCCGCTTTGTGCCAAGCAAAACAACTGCCGCTGTTAAAGAAGAGTTGGATGCCCATGCTGCTTTAGGAATCCTTTCGGATAAAGCGGCATCAGGCTTGCGTCAGCTCGAACTTCATCCGACATTGCAAAATTTGACATTCGATCAAATTGTAGAAAATGCAGTGATCATACATTTGAAGCAAGCGCTTCGGACGGAAGCTGTTCAAACCGGCAATGCCAATTTATTGCGTGCTTTGAATGATCCCACTTTTGATTTGATTTTACAGGCGCGCGTGTCTGAGCGCGGCGTGAGCGTTGGCGCAGGATTTGAATTTACCTTCTATATCAAAGATGCATCGCGTCAGGAACGGCTGGCATTGGCCAATGCCATAGAAGAACAAGCTCATTTAATAAAACAACGCGACGTCGTTCAAATTGCTTCAGAGGCTTCGCGGTTAACGAATGACTATATGCGCGCGATTGCCGAGCGCGACAATCTTCAGAAAATAATTCAAGATGTCAATGCCCGCGTCGCCCGTCAAGCAAAGGAACGAACGCATGCGCGCTTGGATATGGATTCCGATTACATTGTTCAGCAATTGCTGCTACGGCGTCTTGAAAGACACGCGCAAGGCGTTGAACAGTTTATTTCCGATACCGAAGCGCGCATCGGACTTCTGTTGGGGGTAACCGATAAGCGTATCAGTTTAGACGATACTTTGTCTGACCCGGCGATTTACACGGATGTGGAGGCAAAAGACAAATTGATTCGGGAATCTTACCAGAAAGCTTTGGCGACATTTGGGATTAGCCCGAGTGATGACGGCGCCACTTTGGATGAGCAAATTATCAAGGCACAATATGAACTCACAGAAATGGAAAATATTTATCGCCGTGCGAAAGAAAAATTCTCAGTTCTTTTTGACCTCCGGATCATTTTTGGCGCCAACGGGAGCTTGGATTGGTTTTTCCCTGTCCAATTTCAGCACGCCGATAAACTTCCGCCGCGTATTTACCAGCTCAGGTCAATGCGCAATACATACCAATACATGATGGCCATTGATCGGTTGAATGCGGGTATGATTGATGCGCGTACGCGCGTCGAAGAATCAATTGAACGTTTGCAGAATGCCCAAGGCGAATATGACGCGGCACAAGAGATGCTCAATGCACAAAAAGCTCGTTTCAACGAAGGCGGACCCACCAGCGATTTGCAGGCAGCATTTGAACGGTATTTGCGAGCTGATTTGACGCTAGAAGATGCCCGACACGAACATGAACGCGTTCGAATTCGATTACGTGAATTAACTCAAGGTGTCAAAAGTGATGTTAACTTTTTGGAGGCGGAGGATGAAGCGGGGCGTTTTGAGCGCAGATATTATGATGCGCTCATTGGCCCGCAGCCGTCTCATCAGCGCGAAGGGATAGACCGTGAGAGTAAGGGCTGGGTGAGCGATATTCAGAAGGGGCGCAATTGGCACAATGAAATCGAGAACATTAACATACAGGAAGCCCGTGAGCAGTTAGCAGATCTATTGCTCAAAGAAGACAGCAACTGGTTTATTGTGAGTTTTCAAGGTGACCTCACTAAGAAATTAGGGGAGATAGCGGACCGCCAGAACCGTGTGCTGAAGAAAATCCGCGATAATGGCGCAAAGTTAATAAATGCCGGCCAAGCCAGCAGCCAATTTGATGAATTGATAAAAGAACGCGACCGTTTACTGGAAGAAGCTGATCAACTTCAAGCTCAAAAAGACAGAGAACTAGATCATGTGCTTGAGCGAGCGATGTTGTCAATTTGGCGCGAACAAGCCGAATTAATCAAGCGAACCCTTGCGCAAGGAAATTTGGACGCTGAAGATCAAAGAATTTATGAAAAACGTCTCGATATGCTTGAAAGCCAAATCAAAGATGTGAGCGGGATAGAAAATTTGGGATTCACGCCTAAGGGTCAATTAGCATCGGTGAGTCTTGAAGCAAGCGGTGCAAAACAGTACGACACAAGTTTAGGTCCCAAGTTTAGTTTTAATATTGGCAAAACTTATCGAGGGCAAATTGAGTTACTTTATCATGTCATCAATAAAGAAAAAGCCTTTGTCGATGCCCGCAATATAGACTTTGCTGTGAATGCGGCAAAAGCTTACATCACACTTCAGCAAATTAATGCACGTCTTGCCAATTTCACTGACCGCGAAACTGCCTTAACAAAACAAATCGAGACGCTTCGCGGTGAGTTGATTCGCACGGCACCTCAAGGCGGCCGGTTGGCTGAACAACTTAAACAATTGGACAAAAATCGAGAGCGTTTCCCTATACTCAAAGATGATTATGATCAAAAAATAAAAGCTGTTGAAAATCAACTGGTTGCCGCCAGCCCGAAAGGCATTGAATTATATGCTCAAATTACCTCCGCTCAGGTTGAATTGGCAGATACGCGTGAGGGCATTCGGTCCTTAACCGCTGAGAAAGTGCGAGCGGCACGAGCGTATTTGGTGACGTTAGGTTATTCGCCGAACGACGGGCTGGATATTCAGTTTGACGATTCAGAACGATTTAATCATGTCATAAGCTCTGAGGAGTTCGCCGCGGCTTTGAGGGAAGCTGTGCCCAACTTTGATCCCGATGCGCTTGCCAAAGCAGTGGAAGAAGATTTATGGATTCAATGGGCTTTATTTGATATTGCCCACCAAGCCAAAGGTGTTCGTGCTGATATTCTTTTGCAATATGTTAACAGTAGTTTGCTCGCTGACAGCGGAGAGAACGGCGGGGTTGGCAGCGGGGTTGGTTTTTTTGGGGATGTTCATTTAGCCAACTTGAACCAAGACCGTTCCATTCAAATTGATAGAGCAGAAGCGCTTCATAATATTCATAAAGCCTGGTATACGTTGCTAACGCACAACAATAACCAAAAAGGCAGCGATACCCGCTTGCTTTTGACGCAAGAGAACACAGCCGATCAGTTGATGCTCAGCGGACAACTCTTGGGTGAAATTGAATCTGATATGTCGCGTCTCAATTCGCAGATGTCGGCAGCAGCCGTGACCAGTCCGGAGGAAGGGGAAAGCGTCCATGCTGCTTCAGAAGTAGACCGAATTGCTGCCGGTGATATTGTTTTACTTCGCCTTTTGGATCACAACCTGATCAATCTGCAGTTGGCGGCACGCGCCGGGGCTCAAAGAGCAAAGGAAGAATCTGTCTTTACAGATGAGAATTTGCGGTTGGAGCGAATGGGGCTGAAAAATGGTACGCTGACGCTAACCAATGAGGTGCGCCAAAAAATTGCTGATGAAGTGTTTAATGTCACGAGTCATTTGAACACTGATATTGCGGCTGCCGTTGCCCATATCGAAAATCGTTACCAATATTGGCGCTATTTAACGGTAAACGGACTTTTGATAGCACACCCGTTCAGCCAGATTTCCCGAACCTATGTGATTCAAGGGCCAGTTCTGGTGCCTCAAGATAGCAGCAGCCAAGCGTATCAATTAACGCTGGGGCCTGATATTGCTTACTCTTATTTGGAACCGATTTACAATCGGGAGCGCGAGATAGCGCAATTACGTGAGAGTCAATTGAAAGAGGATCAGCAGTTTGCGGATGCGCAATTACGCACGGTGGTGGATTTGTCTTCGCATGATTTGGTGCGGACGCATCAATTTGTTCTGGTGCGCGAACGGCAGTTGAAAGAAATCAAAGATTTGTTGACGCATATCGAAGCCATCTTGACGGCAGTGGGTGACGATGAACCATTCCGAGAATTGTTAAAACAGCGCCGGACAGAACTCGAAACCGAAAAACAGGCATATCAAATTCAGGCCACCGTTTTTAAATTACTGGCAAATATTCCTTCCTATATTGACGTCCAGCCCTCGCCGGAAAATACATTAAGCCAGAACTTAAGCCTGGAGTCAAATGTCACGGAAGATCAAGTCATTCAGGCCATTGAGAACCACCCGACGCTGCAGGCTTTTCGAATCAACCTGGATATCTCGGAGCTCAAGCAAAATCAGCTCAAGTGGGAACGATGGATTTCTTCGCGCGCCGATCTTTTTGCCGGTCTGTCGACGGGGACTGATCAACTTGGCAAACAGTCAATCGCTGATCAATCGGTATGGAGCGCGGGCGCAGAAGCCAGGATCCATTTATTGGCATCACTACGCCAGCAGGAGGTTCTTCTTGAGGGAGCCATGTCAGCATTGGCTGAAAGCCAAATTCCCGATGTTGAAGATAAAGTATCTTTTCAGATTTTGAGTGAATATTACGCCTTTGTACGTGCCAAGCGCCTTTTGGTCGAAAAAACGGAAGACTATTTGGATGCCAGCGAGCGATTTCGAAATATTCAGGACGACTATCGAAAAGGCCGCAGCCGCAACGATCTTTTTGCTGCTCTCACCCAAAAACACAACGCAGAGTTAGCAGTGGTTGATGCGAATTATGAATTCTTAAAAACAGTTACCAATTTAAAGAGCTCACTCGGCTTGATTGGACTCGAGTCCGGCACCGTATCCGGCGAGGTTTCGGCTTCGCGCCAAATGATTCATTTACCAAGCGAAAAAACAGCCGAGCATTTACAAGCAGAAAATGCATTGCGTGCCAAAATTGAGGCAGCGCAATCGGAACAAGAAAGAATCCAGGCGCAGCCAAAATCACCGCAAAATGTCGAAAAAACGATCGGCCGATTGGCGGATGTGATTGAGCGAGGCGCGCGTTTGATTAATCCAGAGCGGGATGATGTCAGGACAATGGAAGAAAAAGTTCTTTTTGAGAAATTACAAGATTCGCAAACAGTTGAATTCAACCGGCGCTTGGAAGCGCCTGAATCACCAACAGAGTTATCCCAGACAAGCCGCGTTTACTACGAGGATGACGCGAAAGCCATTGCGGAATCACTTTTTAAAATTCATCAGTTTGAAGAACCTGAATACGAATATATCCGTAAACCTGGCGCTCAAGATGATCAGCATGCGGTACGGCATTTACGTAATGTGGTAACCCTCCCGGTGTTTGTTGATGATTTATTCGGCAAAACAGCCCGTGCACGTGATTTGACTTTGCCATATGAAGAACGCTTGCGTTTGAAACTGATCCGGCGTTTGGCAGGCGATGATTATGTGGGCGGTTATTTAAAATCAATGGATGGTTTGATTCAAAAGTTACCGAAAGACCACCCCTTGGTTCTCAGGTGGGAGGAACCGCTTGAAAGCGGGTTAACCATTGAGCAGCGTATTCGGATGAGTTTGAGCGAAGCTTCCAAGAACGATCAAAAACTTGATCTCCGCATCTTAGGACTGTTGGATTATTATGCGATGCGTTTGCTTCCATATAAACCATCTAACGAAGACGTCTTTGGCCATACCATTGATGAAATTGCCGACAAAATATTGGCAGATAAAAGCGATATCCGCGACGTGATTCATAAAGATATGATTTTCTTGCGGTTAGGTTTAGAGGAACTTGAAACAAGTGTGTTTAAACTGGACGACGCCGATATCGAATTTCTGACCCGGCCCGGTGTCATTAGTTCCGACATTTGGGAAGGCGAAGAACTTCTAGATTACCCGGAATACAAAACGGTTCATTTTCAGGCCTTTTACGCTGAATACCGACATGACCATTATGATGATTGGCGAAAGGCTCATGCCGAGGATCCTGAAAGCATCTTTGAATCGTTAGCTGAAGAAGCTTTCCGGACACAATTTGTCAGGGAGATTTTTGCGCGATGGCTTGTCACCAAAGGCATTGATATTACCAAACGTGCCTACTTTAAATTTTACCGCGATGAAAATGACACCGAATCACTGATAGCCATTCGAAATCTTCTAAAACCCCTTTACGGCAACCTGGCAATCTACGGCGATGTAGAAGATGCCGCCAAAATCACTTCCTGGTTATTTTTAGCGCGCTCGGGTGATTTTTATGATTCCGACCCGGCGGCAGGACACGCACGCTTGGCGAAAATCGTTGAGCTGGTCGCGCGGATGAAGGCAAATAAATTTAATCTGTATGACCGCATGTATGCCCCTCTGAATGAAGATGATCTTGTTAAGATGCCGGGATCTAATTTATTGCGTATGTTGATTAAAGATCGTGACGCGCGGACTCTTTCTGGCGCGGAACGCAAAGCCAGAGATGAGCAGATAGACCGTCAAAAAGAAAACATTGCCGAAGGGACTTACTTTGGCGAGACGATCTTCACAGCGCAGTATTTTATGGCGAAATACGTGGAAGAAAAAACCAAGGAAATGAAGGCGAACGAAATTCTCGCAGAATTTACGTTGGACGATTTGACCGATCGGGATATGGACATTATTTATGCACGTATTGAGGATTATTATTCACGGGCACCGAAAATCCGGGAGCTGCTCGATTCGAGCGGCCTTTACAAAAATAATCCTATGGATCCGGATTTGGACATACAAAGAAGCAAGGGTGTTGTGGACGGATGGTACGAATTTGTTCAGCGTTACAACTTGAGTAACGATGAGTTAAAACTCGTTCTAGGCGTTGCAAAGCAACTTAAAAAGATAGTGATTGATTTTAAACGAGAGGCCGCCATACAAGAGGGTTTTCCCGAGGATTCACCTGAAGCTACATTTGACATTTACCGCTCACGTGATGCGGGTAACTTGCTCAGTCATGTCGGCGCCGTTTTAGGATATGTGGGTTGGGATGAAGTTTCTGAAGAAGACAGGGCGCTTTGGTACACGAACGATCTCCAAAATCGAATTGATAAAACCATTCGATGGCTTGAGATGTCTATTAACCTTAATAAAGCCATCGGACACCCCCTACACACCGATCAAGGCGGGAGATATATCGGTCAATTACTAGCAATTGCGAGTGAAATTGATTCAGGCGAAGGCGGCTGGCATGAATTCTTTGATAAAAATGGACAGGCCACCTATCCAATTCGCGTGAAAGCCGTTTTTGAATTGATTAAACAGCAAGAAGAGAAAGCGGGTGAGGGCGAGGTTAAGCCAAAGGCAGTCGAAGAGGATGAGGTGGTCGAACCGGATGCCACCGAGGGTGCTTATCAAAACGATATTGATTCATACTTGCAAGAAACAGATAAAACAGGCATTCAATCGACTAAGAACTTAAAACAACGAAAGGGTGATTGGATTGCGGTTGCCAAAGAGGCGGTACTAGCTGCGGAAGAAGAATTGAAGGATGCTTCAAACTGGAGTCAATTAAGCGAACAGGAAAAGATGGAAGCAATTTTGAAAAAGACGCTTGAAGTGCTTAATAGAAGAAAAAATATTTTTCAAGTGGCAAATGAGAAAGGGGTAGCCATTAATCGCAGTGCACTTGATTTTGAGGACAGGAATTTGCGGGACCTCCAACAAATCCTGCCGGACTTGACAGCCGAGAGTTATTATGGATGGATTGCGGAATCATTTAAGACCCAGAAAACTGTCGGCAATAAGATTTTAGATGAGATGGGTGTTGCTAAAGATCGAAAAAAGGCAGAGCCCTCGCAGAAGAGATTTTGGATGCATGACGTGGAATATAAGAGATTTATTGTGCATATCCAAGGCGATGGCAAGCGCTTTGTTGGCCTCATGAATGAACCTGAAGATGCGATGGCAGTCCGAGCTATTGTTGACCAGTTAATCAAAACTGGAAAACTGTCCACAGCTGAGGATGTAGGCGACAAAGTTTGGGCGAGAGTTCGTTTTAAAGCTGAAGTTGAAATGATCTTGCAGGCTGCGAATATGCTTTACGATACGGAGCGGAATGGTAATGACGATATCTCAAGAAAGCTTTCGTCTGGAGATTTGTCAGCAAAAGCAAATTCCGTCATGAATGCTTATGATGAAAAAGTCAGTGACGGAGAGCTGACGGATCGAGAAAGGGAAGAATTGTGGAAATTGATTGACATGGAAGCGCAGAAACTGAAATTAAAAGGGATTCTTCAAACAGCTTTCAGCGGAAGAAAGGTTCCGGATCTTCCTTACAATGATTACAAGGAATTTGATTTTATTTCAGCGTTAGAGACGTGGTTTAAGCACGTAAAAGAGACCTCAAAAGAACCGGTTGGCCAAGAACTTGCTAAAGATCGTAAGTGGATTGAAAAATATATGCGCCCAATGAGTCCCGAGAAAGCAGAAGGTGTCATCTCGCGTATTTTAGACATGCAAGCATGGAAACATCCTGATTTACCGGAAGATGACAAGGCTGGCGTAGATATGCTCTACCGGTGGCTGGATGACATGGCTTTCCTCTCGGCGGCAAATTTTAAGAATTACGGCTATTTCCCGACGTACGAAACGTTAAATGGTCAGCTCAAGTATTTTCGCAAAGGCGAACCAACCATACCAACTGCTCTGAAAAGCGATTTTAGGATACTCCTTCTCTATCATCCTGGGGAATCATTAGTGGATCGAGAATTGCGAACGAATTTAAGATTTGACGCTGATTTTCGAGAGCTTGACACCTTTGGACGACTTTCAAATGGTACAGGAATAAATGGTAACACAGTTCGTGATATCGCAGTTGCCTACAAAAGTGTGTTTGGAGAGAATTTATTAGGGGCTGCCACATCATTAACCAGTCAAGAAAATCCGCTTGAAATGATGTGGTGGTTGGCTAAATTTGATGAAATTCAAGACAAATTTCAAGATACTTGGCAAGTGTTAAACGAAGCGGACGTAGATGGCCGCACTGAAGTATACGAAGCGCAAGGTGACTTTATGGCATCAGCGAAAAAGGCGCGAAGCACTTTCTTAAATGCGCTTTTTTATAAGCAATTTGATGTTGGCGATGCTTTATCAAGTCAGGAAACGCAACAAGCGATTAATCAATTTTTGAACGAGTGGTCAACTGAATATATCAAGAATTATTGGGAAGAAAAGACCCGCAAGGAACGTCTCAAATCACTGGCCGTCAGCGATCGCGATCAGGCATTTAAAATAAGCTCTAAGAAATTCAGGGAAGACCGCGCGAAAAGACTTCAGGATTTGAATGCAGCCGTAAAAACAGGTGCGGCCTCGTACGATTCGCAAATCACGAAAAACATAAGCCAAATAGACGCTTCTGTGACGACTTTTCGTGCCGATGTTGAAAAACTGAAACTTGATGAAATGCTTAAAAGTACATTGAGTAGAAATGATGGCACTGGCCTGCCGGCAGATTTAATTGAAAGATTAAGCGCTTTCTTCTCTGTAGAAAATGTGGATGCCAAAACAAAACGTGTCTATGCGGGTGAAATGATTCAGGAAGGTTACTCGGCTGAAGAGATTGTTCTCTTAAGGGTTTATATAAGACCCGCCATTATCGCGATGAAAGAGGCTGTATCGGGAGAAAAAGTTGATACTTCGGATGCGAAATTACTTGCACGCATTGACCAGTATGCCATAAACGTCTTGGATCGAGCGGGAAGTGCGGATGATTTAAGCAGGCTGATCGGGGCGCTTGACGATTTTTGGAAAATTGAAAGCAATAGACAGATGTTCACGAAGAAGTTTGAAGCTTACCCGGATTATTTTAAAGATGAAAAGGCAAAAGAATCCGAAATCAATCGACTGGCGAACGATGTCTACAATCGTAAAATTAAATCTACCGTCATTAATTCGTGGTTCAAGTTGGCGGCGGACTTAAGGGCGGCAAGTCAAAAACAGATGACGCTTCAGCGCGCGCTGTGGGAAGCAGACAGATTGATGGGATTAGGAATTGCTGCCACCGTGCTGCCTGAAGAAACTGACCAAAATACGGCGGCTAACGTCCATTCTCTTGTGTCAAACGCTTTTGGCTGGGTTTTTCAAGAACAAGAATCAAATCAAAAGGCGACAAGTTCTCAGATTAACCCTTATGATAAGGATGGAGCGTTTACCCTTGAGGAAATTCAAGGCAATGACACGTTCGAAAAATACTTGAGCGAACGATGGGCGAAATCGCCTAAGTTGAAAGAGCAGATGAGAAAGGCGCTTGAAGAGAGAATCATATCATTAATGTCTGGGGAAGATGGCCGCTTAAGTTCAGCGGATTTGTATGACTTTATGGCCCGATTTAAAAGAAACTGGGACTTGTACGTAAATCATTACAAACAGGGGAAAGATGAAACGTTTCAAGAGGAGGACTTGCCTAGGCCGAATTTTGTATCACCTCTGGCAGTCCTGTTGATGAGTGACCTCCAGTTGCAAGATCCCACAAAACGAATTAACTTAATGAACATCCTTTTGCGGGAGGAGGTAGAAGGAAAAGATCTTCTCCGCTATGACGAAGCTGTTAACAACGCTTACGCAGCAGTGTCCCGCCGGTTGATGGCGCAGTTTACAAATCAATATTCACCTGTGCCTGATCGCGAAAGAAGCGTTTTTAATCGAATTCTACGCTCGCCTGATCCCAAAAGACCATTCAGCGGTGTCGTATCAGTTACGGTTTTGATCACAAGTGTTCTTTTGTTATTAAGACTTGTTCGGAATGTTTTCTTAATCCCAATTCATCGGTTTAGTGAGAGATATAGTGAGTTATCGGCTGACCAAACACTACAGTATAAGGAGAAAACACTTGCAAACACCAGGATGGCACTTTGGAAATTTATGACGGAATTTATCAGCATCTTTGGAGTCGGATGGATGCTGCTTACGGCAAATCCGTGGGGGGCTGCTATCACTGTTAGTTTTACACTTGTCTTAATGCTTTTTCATAAAGCCTTATTCTCCAATTTGGCGTACTTACCGGTTGCTATGCTGACCGCTCGATGGAAAGGCGCTCTCGTGCTTTTAGGTTTTGGTTCTGCTGTTACGCTAGGGTTTGATCTTGTAACAAAGACCGTTATCGTAAAAACCGTTATCGGCATAACCGCCGGAGTATTTAGCGCATACCCATTTCTATTGATGCCGGCGGTGGTTTGGTTAATTATCATGATTTCCGGCTCTCCCCTTGTCGTTAAGAAAAGTAGTCTTGTCAAATTAGACAAGCGGTATGATGGTTTTCCTGAAAAAACAGAAGATGAAATTGATGCAATCGACAAACGAATCCGCGAGCTTTATGAAGAATTGAAAAGTATCGAGCAATACAGAAAAGACCATGGCAAAGATGAAAAGTATCGTCAAGATTTGGCAGCTTACAAGACACGAAAGACCGCTTTGGTGAGTAAGCTTGAATTTAGAGACGTCAATGAGTTTGTTTCGGAAGAGCCGATTACTTTTGGGGAGAATGAAACGGTTACCGATTGGCAGCAAAGAAATCCAACGGCTATTGTTGAAGAGCGGAACGGGCAGTATTATAAAAAATATGCCAATCGGGATGAAGTGTTTGTTTCTGTGTCACCGTGGGTGCCCGACCCTGACACTTTGGATGCGGGAGTTCGTGCGCTTGCGCGTCAAATTATTGGAAATTTGTTGAAACAACAACGCGTGGTTTTGCTTGCCAATTCACGGGATATTACAAACATGAACAAAGGCCCTAAAGAAAAACAGAAAGCCGAAGATCTTTTTGAGAAAATACGAAAAGAATTAATGCCTTATTGGGAAGTCTTGTCTTATCAGGATTCCAATGGGCGAGAAGTTCGCGGTGATGAAATTGTCCAAGTTTTTTACGCACCGGGCGGAAGAAAGCCTGAGCATAATGTGATTAAGTGGAGCGCTTTTACGGGTTTTGGGGAGGATGGGACTCCGGGGTATGAACTTGGACGCCTTTCAGGAGGTGAATTGATTACGCCGAAGGTAGTGACCATATTTGGGCATACCATTCTCATCGGTCCGAAATATGTAACGGATTTATATATTAGCGGTCAAAAACAATTTGGAGATCACCATAAGCAAGACCAGATTAATGATGCAAGAACCGACGGGATGTTGCGGCAGCTTTCTATGCCGTTTGCCCACACCAACTTTTTTGCCGGAATTGCGACGATGGATAACGATTTTGTTCCCTGGGCGGATGCTAAGGAAATGTCATTAGTTAGTCAGTATCGTCCGACATTCAACGATACAGAAATTCGGCTCGGAAGAAATGAAACGATTCAAGATTGGCAAAAGCGAAACCCGAAAGCGATTGTTGTTCTAGAGGAGCGAGATAATCTTTTTTCCAATGGACAAGAGGATATTTATTATCAGCGTGAGTTTATACGGAAGGTGAAATGGTCGGTTACGACGGATGGAGGAAATGCGATTACGTCAGGTTCTGCTCGGTATTTTGCAGACATGAATCAAAAAAGGCCGGACATTGGCTTGTCACAAGCGAGTACGGGGTATCGAGAAGATAGAACAACCATGCATTGGGAATCAGGGACTTTTGCACATTGGACCCTTTCACCGCTTCAGGAAGCTGACGCTTATGTTGCCATGGCTAAGCGCGCCGGTGGAAAATATTATGTTACAACGGAGGCAGGTTCTCAAATGGCAAGGCCAACCAATGAACTGCCTTTTAATCCGTATTACACAAGAACGGTTTTGCTGTCCGGTCTGGCATTTCGGGAGCTTGCCAGACGAATGAGAGGGTTGGGAAACTTCGCGGTCGGACAAAATGACATCGACGGCTGGATGGATCCGGTAACAGGCATCCCCACCATGTTTAACGGAGAAGATGAAATTGTGAGCATGACGGCGGAAGATACATTCGCGATTTATGACTTGATGCGATCACGATGGAAAAGATTTTGGGTCACCACGTATAAGAATTTGCAGGCACGTTCTGAGTTACGCGGAATTATTGGAGCAACGGTAAAAAGGATTCTGCTTGGGGTTATTTGGCACGCAGCAATCAACCAATGGTGGATTGGAAGACAGTCTCCCATGAGTCGTAGGTCACTGAATGAATTTGAGAAAGATTACCTGTTAAGCCTTGGTGAGATGAACCCGCCTCTACAAGGTGTCAATACGGCAATGTTATTGCGTAAAGACGGCAAATACATGGTGACCGATGACCGCAACATGAACATTATTGAAGAAGAGCGCAAAGCTGAATTTAAGTGGAAATGGGTTAACGACCTCCCAACTCTTGTTCTGCGATTCATTGGAAAAAGCGTCTTTCTGACCTTGCCGGGAAAATATTACGACGATTTCCCAACATTCGGTATGTTCATTACTAATATTTGGGTGGCATCACTTTTGATGATGCTCTTAACGGCCATTTTCCCAGGATTTTTCGGTACTACCGCGGTCTATTCCGCGATGGTTTTTACTTTTACAATCCTTTCGATTGTGATTGGAATCCCGCTGGTAGGGGCTCTGCTCAATCGCTTGGAGTCGCCACGTTATTTACTCAAGACAAAGCCAGGTGATAACGGGCTCTTGAGAATAGCAGATGCCGTTCTTTCAAGGATGGCGGAGATTGTCATTTGGGCTTTTGTTGATACGGTTAAATGGTATGCTGAAAAAGGCATTTCTTCGGTTTCTTACCTTTCCCGCATTACCGGTGTTTGGTCCATGGTAGAACTCCCTATTAAATGGGTTTGGTTCGTTCGCCATGGACGAGTTGCACCCGCTCCGCCCGCTCCCTTGAAAGAGAAGACGGAAAAGCTTTCGCGCTATTTTGGAGAAATGGCAAGTTATCGGCGGGGGTTAACGCTAACTTCATCCGCTGCAATGATTGTTATCGCTAAAGTGCTTCTTGGAGCGCTTACACCATCGCTTCCTTTTATCGGTTCGTTTGTAATTCCTTGGGCTGTTATCGGTTTAGTCATTGGTCTGTTTTTGATGAGTACCGGATTTTTTTCTGAAGATTACCAAGGCCCCAAAGGTGTTTTTGCAGGTGCTTATAAAGATATTGGGTTCAAGGGGGTAGCAGATCGTTTGAAAAAGCGGCATTTGGTAAATGTTAAATCTCCTTCTGCATTTTTAACGCCGGTTTACGCTTTTCCGGCAGGTATCGGCATAACGATTCTTTGGGGGTATTCGGTTTATAGAAGCATTAAAGCAGTTTTTCAAAAAGGGAAACCGTTCGACGTCCTTCATTTCAGGACGTACGTCACGCATTTGATGGCTCCCGTTTTCTTCCTTGGATTAGTCGGATTCTTTATGCCCATCATGATGCTTATTCCTTACCATTGGTTTATGTTGGCCGGAACCATTCTGAGCTTAATGATTGTTGCTCCAATCGGAAGTTTTCTCTTTGGGTATCAGGCAAATACAAAAAGATTTTATGGGAAGTTATGGAGATTACTGAGAATAGAAGGTAAACCGGTCCGTATAGCATCTCTGATGAATTATGCTTACGGGGTCGGTTCCATTGGCACAACCGCTTTATTACTTATCTCCACAAGAGTTTTCCCGCATTCATGGTTTGGAGTTTTCTTTGAAGAACTTCTTCATGATTCTTTTTTTGCGGCAGCAGCCAGCCTGCCAATGGCGGATGGCGGTGGCACTATGTTTGGAATTGTTTTACAAGGGCTGTCACCTCTCTTCATGTTTTGGCTGATCATGATTATTGGCGCAGCTATCACGGCTTTTGCGGCAGGAATTGTCTGGTGGGTTTTGCATCGATTAGGAATTGGGAAACTTTCATGGTTTGCTGAAATACAAACTCACCAGTTCGACAGAATCGCTAAAAAGTACGCTTCCCAACTCCGTGAGGTAAGGAGTCTTGCGAGCAAGAATGACCCCACCGCTCAAGCTAGAAAAAATTCATTAACTGATGATCTGTGGGGTGCTATTTCCAGGAAAGAACGTGAGGTACTTCAAGATGCCAATAACGGCAATCTCCGCTCAGCCAAACGCGATCTTTACAGTCAAGTTCGTGATCAGCTAGACGGCCGACTTGATCAAGCAAGCCCGCGCCCTAGATTACGCAGGGAAAGAACGCGCCTGAAGAAGGTTGCGGTGTTAGCATTGCTTGCAACGACAGTGGGCGGCGCATCCGTCTTGGTCAAACATTTTTTTTCTAACCAAAGTGAGCCTGTTAACCCCAACGTTCCTGTTGAAGTTGTGCCCACGGAAGAGGGAATGCTGCCGGATGAGCAGATTGCGCAAGTTGAGGAACCCTTCGTTGGAGAAGAGCAAGCAGAGGAGGTTAAAGTTGTTCAGCCAGAAACCCAGCCAGCCACACAAAAGGCTGCGGAAGAGAAAGCCGCCTGGCCTGTATTGGCGGCCGGCGAGGTTTCCATTATCGAGAATGCCGAATGGCGCGTGATTGGAACGAGTGATACAGGGCCGGAAGCACGCCAAGTTCAGTTGCTCGATCAAAATAAGGGCTTTACAGAAGTCAAAATAATGCATCGAGCCAAAGCTGGAGCGGCCGCAAGTCAAATTTTCTCCATGAAAGGAAATGGCTATTTGCGATCCACTTTGCCTGGTTTAGATTGGGGAACAAGCTTTGTGACGCCGGGCTACTGGGTGAACGGCGAATATCTTCATAACGCCAAAATCACACAGGGCACGTTTGAATTTGGAGAGGACGGAAAACCTGTTTTTCGAGGCAGGCTGGTGGATGACAAAGCTAACTTTGAGGCTAGAGATTTCACTATAGTTTTTGACGTGCTTAACGAAACAACCGCCGAAATGCACGTATCGATGACACTCAAAGCGCTCAAAAGCTTCACGCTTGACAGGAATCGAGTCCTTGAGCATCAAGCATTCCGAATTGGTCAGTTCAGTTCCAACGACGTAGAGTCTACTCATGATGCCACTGCCGCTAAATATGTGAACTCAGAAGGTCGAGCAGTCAAATCCAGCACTAAAAAGAATGACCAATTCATTTTTAATAGGCTGCAGTCATTGGGCAAAGATGGAACCATCTATCTTGAGAACGCGCGGCCATTGCCGGGGCGAAATGCACCCACGACCTATATCCGTTTGGGTAATGGAATGAATCCGGCTGATTTCACGCCGCAAGGCTGGGTTGCTCGCTCCGACGATCCGGATGCGGACAATGTGGGTCTATGGCTCAATGATGATCGTGCGGAAAGTTTTAAGGCCGGTGATGACATTGGGCGTTATGAGTTCACATTAGGCGCAACAAGCAAGGGGTCAGAATTGCGAAGTGAGCTGAGAAGGATTGTGCCCAGTGAGCAAGAGCGTTTGATTGAGGCAATTGAGGCAACTGAAGCCATGAAGGGCGCCATGCGGCTGCAAAGATTTGTAAATGAGAATGGCATAGCTGCTTTGGGTAATCATTTAGATATTGGCAGAACCATTGTTCCGATAACGCAGCCTGCGCATGTGGTGGTGGATTGGTATGAGGGACTGACGGTTCAAGGTTTAGCTTCGCTAATAAATGACTTGCCGGACAGTGTCGATTTGACCATTAGAATACCGGAAGGCCAGTCTGCCGTGATGTCTGCGCTTCATGCTGAACGGATAGCACTCGGTCTATCACGATCGAAACTTAAGATGAGCACAGGCGAACTAAGCACCGTTGTTCTGATGACCCTGGTTTCAATTGGCGCACCGCTTGAAGCGGATTCTGTATCACAGTTTGTACCGGATACAGGCACCGAAGCTTACCGCGAGGCGATTGTGAGAGGCGTAGCATTAAATGCTCAGGCGGGTGAAGTGAGCGTGGTTTCTCGCGATCCGATCACCATCGGTGGCGAACAGGTGGATTACCGTCTCATTACCGTCAGCGACTTAATCGATGCGATGGAGCGTGCTGAAGCAACGAATGAACTTGTTGGCCGAATGGCATAACGACTTTTGCAGGCGTTCAATGCCTCAATCCAGAAAAATTTAGCGTAAGCGCTTATTGAACTGTGGGGGTGCCAATCTTATTTAGTAGTACTGAATAGTTCAATATTATACATTAAAAACTTATATTATATCTTTACATCTTGACTAATGTAAAAACTGAGTTTTATAATTTTAGATACGTTGCTAATTAATAGAAAGAGGGCAATCCATGCTTATGCGTTCAAAGCAATTTTTCTTTAAGGCAATTTCACTGGTCGCAGTTCTCTCCTTTACTTTTACCTCTACCGCAGCTTATTCCGATATCACTTTCCGCGATTTAGACCTTGATCAAGATTTAATTTCACACATGCGTCCAATGTCCATTGAAAACACGGGTCCGGCATGGTTAGAAGGACTGTTGCCACGTACGACGACAGTCACAAATCGCAAGCCGCAAGTGACAAGAAGTTCTTTATCTGATGAAGGTGCCAAGAAAGATCTTGCAACTCAGAAGTTACTCAATCGTTCTGAGTTACGGACGCAACGAGGCGTGAGTTGGCGGGATTTGTTATTGCTTGGCATGACGGGTGCTATCGGGTTTTTTCCGTTAGCGTGCAAAAAAAAGGCTGAAGAAAATCATCAGGCGGCTACATCAAAAGAATCGGCTGAATCCGTTGTAACAGAAACACCTGCCGAGATTCCTACAGCGTCCGCCGAAACTCCCGCAGCACCTTCGTCCTATCGGTTTGCGCCAAAGTACTCTCTCAAAAGTCTGGTAAGCGACACATCGCTTCGGGATGCTTTCTTAAAAGAGTTTCTTTATTGGGATGGGAAATTCCACCAGGCAGGGGTTGCGTACAATGAAAAGTCAGGCATTACCTATGACGGTTATATGTTTGACATTGAAACGGGGCAATTGGTTGGCGGCCCTCACAATTGGAGCGCTGCGTCAAAAGAGTCTTTACACGTCGCGATTTTAGCAATGGCCATTTCCGGGAACGAACAAGCTAAAATGTTTGTTTCTCCGGATAATCCCGGGAAAGCGGAAGAAATTGCCCTCGATCTTTTAACCAAGAAGATAGCAAGTTATGAAAAATTTAATCGGGAGTACCCGGGTTTTGGAGGTTTTTTGCCTTGGTTTTTGGTGTTTGATGAAGGTTTAAAACCTACTGAAAATCCGAAAAAGGCGGAGTACGACTGGAGCCATCGTGTGCCTTCGCTGGATAATGGTGAATGGGTTTGGTCGCTTTATCTAGCCTATCACACATTAGCTTCAGCAGGTTACCAGGCGCTTAGCGTACAGTACAAAGATTATTTTGATTTGCTTGCAAAAAATGTGGTTACAGTCTTTTATGAAGGTGATGGAAAAGTACGCGCCGAAACAACACTCGTCGATAATCAAGCAACACCGCGCCCCCGCAATTATGGGAACGAAAAATCATCGTATTATTTAGATGATCCGTATGAGGGGGAGTTGATGGTGTTTTTTATGACCCTGTTTGGGCAATGGAGCAATTCAAACGACATCGACCGGATGTGGGAATTGAAAAGAAAGAAATTAGTCTCGGCTTCGTACAAAACCCCGGAAGGCCATTTGACTATTCAGCGCGGGCATTGGTTTTCAGCTCATGAACAGTGGAAATATTTGGTCCTGCCTTATACCTCCATTCCGATCGCCAGAGACATTTTTTTAAATGGAGAAAAAGCACGGACATGGTATTCGCACACGCATAATATTCCGGGGCTATTTGCTTCAACGTATAATGTCGTAACAGATCATTCTGCACCGCTTTATTTGTCCGCATTAGGCATACCTGAGTTGGCAGCCCAGGCGAAAGTGCAGCAAAATGTAGTAGCGCCGTACGCATCATTTCCGGTCATTTTAGCAGCCAGGGAAAGTGGAGCAGTTGGTATCGGGGAGGCATGGTTAGCCTTAATGCTGCAAGGGCCAAGGATGCAAAATAGTTACGGCAGTACCGAATCGATTAGTGTGCAGGGTACGGCCATTTCGCCTATTATCACATGGGATACAAAGGGACTGGTCGCACTGGCTTTAATGGGCGGTATTTCAGAACCGATTCAAAAGGCCCTTCAAGAGGATGGAAAGTTTGATGCCTTTTCGCAGATTGTTGAGCGCGAACATCGCCTAGCGTTTCCGCGGGTCGAAGGAGAGGAAATTGGTTTTGCGGAACCCGCAAGCACCATTCCGCACCGCCTGAGAGAGTTTGATGCGAGCGCAGGCACGAGCAAAGTCGATGTTCTTCTCGGAACGAATTTTGACGGTGAAGGCTGGCTGCAAATGGAACATCGTTTCGTCAGAGGAAAATCACTATCATTACCGAAAGGGCCCGGGTATGTCTGGAACCGAATTACCAACGTTAATTTGCAGGAAAATCCCATACTTGACTTTGAAGTCAAATCTGACCGGGAGAGGGGGTGGTTTTTTCTCGAAGTGAAGAATACGGACGATCAGTCAATAACGGCTTTACCGATTGTTATTTACTTAAAAGGGACAAATGGCGCAGTGAAGCATTTTTCCATTGATTTGCGCGAGCAAGGTTTTGCCAGAGAAAATTTAAAAGGCGCCTTTGTCTCCTTTGCGGATCCAACGAGCAGTTTAGAATTCCGTTTTATGCGTTTTATGCCGTCACGCCCCAGGGGCAGAGTGGGTGTGTTATCTTTTGACGGCCGGCGTTTCATTGAAGGCGGCAAGAATCAGTTCGATAGCAGCAATTTACTGACACAAATTAATTTTAGGATTGGGGATCTTTCTGAGTTCTCACACGATCGCAACCTTCAGGTAGAGGGTTGGCATGGCTGGGTGTGGGCAAGCACACCTCCTATTGACATTGGTAAGAAGCACTACTTAATCTTAAAAGTACGTACCAATGCGCAGATTTCTTCATTTATGGAGTTCAAAAATCAAAAGTCAAAACCGATCATAGGCGGTGCGAATCTAGGCGGGATTAAAATGCCCCTTAATATTCCAAACACCCATGGCAGCACCAAAACGCTTGTGATCGATTTGTCGAATCACTTCATGGAAGTGGCAGACAAAACAGCTACGATCATTGCGTTTTCAAATTTCAGCAGCTTGCTAGAAATCGAATCCATTCAATTCTCGGAAATAAAACCAAAATCAGAGCTTCGTTCGGTAGCGTATACAACTTCAAGTTTTTCAGACCAAGACTCACCGGTAAAATTGGCGACATTTTCTGAAGAACTGAGGCGGGAATGGGAACGATTGGCTGATGAAGGCAAAACGACGCGTTGGCCTGATTTTCAGAATCCGATCAAGATTGGTAAGTTTGAAGCGGTTATTAATCCCCACGGCTTTGCGGAAGCCCCAAAATGGAAAGGTCTAAAACCTGTCCGGGAAATTCGTGTGGAGGACTTTAATTTTTACAAGATAAAAGGCCTTGTTAAGATCTTTGAGCGGCTGCATTTTTTTGGTTCCGACTACTTCGTGATGCCGGATAAAAATCCAACTATGAGGCATCATTCATTAATGGTTTCAAGCGAAGTAAGGCCCAACACCCTGACGCAGGGTGATATTCAAACCGCGTTATTGATAACGGCACATCATCCAGATCTGAAATTTCTTCAAAACACAGAAGCATACACCGCTAATCATTTTCACATGCACATCACCACCCAGGAATTCCCATTTGAGAGATTGGGTCAAGTTAGAGAAAAAGTTCTCGGAATTAAGAATGGGGTCACGGTCTCAACTTTATCAGAGTGGCCGCTCACCAACGTCAATTTTCGAGGAGATGATCTGAATCGAGTCACGGAAGAAGCCTCGCAGCTGATTGATGTCTTGAAAGCGGAAAAAGTAATTCCCCATTGGACTTTTGTTCGGAATGGGCAAGTAACTGTTTTTATTGGCAATCAAACACCTCAGCCAATTGCTGAAGTGGGTGACGTTTTGGGACAATATCACACATTTCACGCGCTTGGAACGGTAGGCGTATTGATGCTTGAAGCGGAAAAGAATGAAGGTGGTCAAACAAGGGAAAATGAAAAGATTAAGGAGATTCTAGGCAAGCTGACGGAGCGTAATATTGAACAAGCATTTCAATTGAAAAGCCTGAGTGATGAGGCGTTTGCGACGTTACTTCAGAAAATCGGTCTCCCGTCAACGCCACGTTCGGAATTACGGACCCAAGGTTTTATTGATTCTCTTAATCCAGCATTCGCTTCTGCTGCAAGCGTAGCAGATGAAGTAGTGCTTGCTTCATCGGTAACGGGCGCAGTGGAATCGCTTGTTAACCCGGGAGCCCGCTCAGAACTGAGAAAGTTCTTTGCTGTTGATCAGTCAGTTCCTGCCGAAGGCACACGCTTTTCAGTCTTTGGACATTCGCTTTTTAATCAAGCACTTCCGGCGATGGCGGCTTACGCCATTGACCAGAATCAGCCGATGGCAGTGGTCTATGCGACTCGATCTGAGCTGCGTGAGATTGAGCGATTGAATGCGCAAGTGGGAGTTCTGGCCTTACCAAATGGGCTTCAAGTCGATCCTCTTATTCCCGCTGCTAGTCCGCGTGAAGCGGTTCAAAAACTCAGGCGTTTGACAGCGCGCGCGGGTATTTTAGCGCGTTACATTTATTACACTTTACTTGAAAAAGATGCTGATAGAGTCAAAGATGCTTTTCAAGAAGTGAGAGTGTTCTCGCGTCAAGAGTTCGATACCTTTATTCATAGCGTGGCCGGGCTAGCCAAGCATCTTCACAGTTTTCAAAAAACCCTCAACCGGATTGCCGAAGCTGCTTAGTATGGGTTTTAAGGATAGAGTTGTGGTGATGACCAATTAAAACCTCCGCGTGTATATTTCTAATTTGAATCGATGATCCAAACGGTTCGTTCCGAACTTCGTTTGCCTACTATTCAATTATAGTACTGTATAGTACTATATAGTTATTTTTATACATATTTATAAACCTTTTATTTGCAAAACAGCGGATTGGATGCTATATTCTTTCCTATATAAGGAAGTTGACGAGGAGTACAAAAAATTCCATGCGTTTAAATGTTCTAACCAATAAAATTATAGCGCTGGTGTCCGTTAGTACCTTGGTTTGGACGAATATGCTTGCTTATTCTGAGATAAACACCAGCCAAATGCCCGCCGATTTAACAGCTAACACCAGGACCAAATCAGTTTATTCGGCAGGCTTAGCGTCCTTATACCTTGGCGTGCATGCCCCTGACGCAGCATTAAGCACAGAAGTTGCGCACTCAGAACTTCGATCTTCCCGCTCAAGCCACAGAATTCCTGTTTTTAACGCAGTGCAGCTTCAATTGATCGAAGACTCCCTTAATTTATTACCCCATCGAAAAGAAGATGACTACGTCGTTGATGTCAGAGACATTCCGATTATAAAAGAGGTTTTGAAAGTGCACAAATGGGGTGAGGTTCAAAGAGAATTAGATCCATTGTTTTTAGAGCTAGGTTTTGTGCCGTCTACGGATCCTTATCGCTATCGCCGAAGTCAAAAAGAAGATACGCCGGGAGTGCTTATTTTGGGCTTGGACGAAACTGCTTTAGGAATCATGGAAGCCCACCGAATAAAAGGTGCAAACGTGGTTGGCTATGATTCCAGTCCTGAGAACATGCGGGCGTTGGAACAACTATGGCAAACCAGGGCGCGTCCTATCACAGAAGGAATCGAGTTTTCAAGCACATCAACAACTCTTTTTAGTTTATTGAACTGGAAAGGTAAAAATGGAAATCTCACCAGAGCTGTGATTCAGAGTGATGTCATTATTTTAAATTTAGATCCCGCTAAATTTAACTCGGTGACTCAATATGAGGAGCGTGTTTGGGAAATGGTCGCACAGTTGGCGCAGGCGCTTACGGCGGCACAGGAAAAAGGTCACAACGAATTCAAAACCATTATATTTAAAAGTATTGTACCGCTGAAAGATGAGAAAACGGCTTTCATCCGGCATATTGATAATCGTCTGCGCATTGCATACAAAGAATTTGAAGTTATTTACCAATTATCCATCACGCCTCGCGAACCCTCGACCGATCAAATGAAAGATGAAAAAGTTATTTTTGGCACTTTAGACGGGAAGCCGCCGGGCGGCCGGTGGGCGCTTGAATCTCTTTACGATTTTTCTAAAGCAACCATCACACAGGCTAGAGATGTTGAAGCAGCTCAATATTTTATTTTGCTGTATTTGGCCGGCAAAATGTCAGCTTTTAATTCGTTGGAACAGCTGGCAGTTCAAATCGGCGCAGATGCAAATGCTTACCGATTGGGCGCGGGTTTAGACAGCAGACATAAAACCAACCATACACGCGGCAGTCTCGGTTTCAGCGGCTGGCCGCTTCGGGTCGCTAAAGAATTTTTAGCACGGGCGGAAGAAGCTCAAGTTGAACAAAAGGATAGCGAGGGGAGATTTGCGTTTGAACAACTGCAAAAAATCATTCAAAGCATCTTAAGCGTTAACGAAACACAAGTGAGACGGATGCAGGACCTTATCCGCCGGCACATGCCGCGTTTTACAGTTCATACCCAGCGTCCTCTAGAAGGCCGGCATGTTGTCATTCTTGGTGTGGCCAATAAGCCAGACGGTAAATACGTCACAGATTCTCCCGTGCTTGAAATGATTAAATTTTTCAAAAGAGAAGGCGTGCGGGAGCTCACTATTTTTGACCCCCACGTTGACCAAGAGAGTTTTACAGCCTGGTATGAAGCTCAAAAGCAGTTAGATCGCAGTTATGAGGGGATGTTAAAAAGTGTTCGATTCATTAGAGACTCCGGCAGATTAAACAGGCAATTAGGACGAGCCTCTATGGTATTAATTGGGATGGCGCACCCGGAAATTGAAGCGCTTAACCCAGAATTTCTTGCAAACACTCTCAAGCGGACTAACGGACCATCCGCTCCTGTTTTTGACGGGTGGAATATTTATGGTGTTCAGCCTGATGGCAGACGGCCCGATGAGAAGACGCTCTTTTCGCTGAAAGCTGTTCAAGAATCCGAACTGAACTATATTCCCTTAAGCCGCCAACCGGTGGGCCCCGCATTTCAAAGCGAAACGTCATTTTTTACCAGGCTTTACGAAAGTGCCAGTGAAGTCAAGCAGGTCATCCAGGGTGATCAAGCTGATGCGGACAGCGTTTTGAGGCCTGCAGAATTTCTAAAACCTTCTTTGCGGGTGGCGGTCATCGGCGGCGGCTATGTGGGATTGGTTCAGGCGCTTAAGTTTGCAGAAGACGGACATCAGGTAACGGTAGCGGATATTTCATCCGAGAAAATAGAGGCGCTTAACCGAGGTGAAGTGCCCATTTATGAACCGGGACTCGATGAATTATTGAGGAAACATCGCGGCAAAAACATCTCTTTTACGACTGATATAAAAGCCGCCATGCGCAATGCCCAAGGAATTTTTGTTGCAGTCGGCACGCCTTCGGATTCGGACGGTTCGATTGATCTCAAATACATCGTAGGTGATAATTCAGATGGGCGTTTGCAGGTTTCGCAAAACCACAGGGTCAATTCGGTCATTCGAGATGTTGGAGAATTAATTACTCAGCTCAAGGCGGAACAGGGAGCATTGAAACCCGATGATAAGAAGATTGTTGTGATCAAATCAACAGTAACGCCGGATGTGTTTGACAAAGCGAAAAGAGTTTTATCATCATCATTTAATTTGGAGCCCGGTGTTGATTATTATTTTGGTAGTAATCCCGAATTTTTAAAAGAAGGTTCAGCCTTGGAAGATGTGTTATATCCGGATCGCATTGTTTATGGGGTTGACCCGGCCATGAGCCCGGAAGCCATTCAGCACGTGGAAAGTTTTTTACTAAGCCTCAGTTATCCGCATTTGGAAAATTTAGACCGTGAACGAAAAGCAAACTTAAGATCAGTGCCGCCGGTGCGCGTGCTGGTGACAGATATCCGATCGGCACCGCTTGCCAAATACATGGCAAACGGTAAATTGGCATTTGATATTTCATTGGCAAATATTTTAGCCCCCGTTGCGGCGTTTTACGGCGCTTCTTATGTCGAGATTTCTAAAATCATGCGTGCGCATCCGCGTATTTCGGCCAAAACCTTTCTGGAAGAGGGCTGCGGTTATGGCGGCTCCTGTTTCCCGAAGGATCAGAGAGCCATCACCAGTTTTATGAGAAAAAATGGCGTCAATCCCGAATTATTGGAATCTGCTGACACGATTAATGAGTACGTCAAAAGCCATGCTTTCGTTGGTTTTGCTGTGGAATCCATTACCGGCCGCCGATGGAACCGCACATTAACTGCCAAACCGCTTGATGATATGCAAATTGCAGTTTGGGGACTTGCTTTTAAATCCGAAACGGATGATGTCCGCGAATCGCCCGCTTTTAGCGTGATTCATGGCCTCATCAAAGCCGGCGCACGCGTGATTGCGCACGACCCAAATCATGGCGCTCGGAAAAACTTTGTGCAATCAATTGGCCGCTGGAAAAGCGAAGTCGATCAACATAAACGAGAAGTGCTGCAGGCGCTCGAAGAAGCTTCAGAGACTCAAAAATTGGTCATTGTGGAAAATCCTCATGAAGCAACGCGCGGAAGTGATGCATTGGTCATATTGACCGATTGGAAGCAATATCAAGTCAGACACGAAACAGCCAGACCAGACGGCATTGATTATAAGCGTGTTTACGACGACTTGACTCCTCGGCCAGACGGAGTACCGATTGTAGCAGGTAGGCGTATTCAGCGTTTGATTCATCCGTCTGAGTTAGCCGAAATAGGTTTTGATGTTTTTATGGTGGGGCAGCCAACCGTCAGAGCAAGGCGTTCCGAATTGCGGTTTCATATGTTAACAATTCCACCGCCGGCCAATTTAGCAGCCATGGGTGTTTTGATGGATCTCGCTCATCAAACCGGAGAACAAGTTCCTGCCGGGAAAGCGAGAGAAACGATGAATCAAATTTTTGGATTGGTCAATACAACAGATACGACAGGTGTGCTAGTGACTTATCAGGCATTGACAGCTGGTTCCGGCATCCATGTCACCACACCTGTCTTATTAGCCTTGAGACGCTTTGCCGAAGTTTCGGGTCATCGGATTGCTGTTTTGATATCAGATGATAATATTTTAGGGCGTTTGATTGACGAAAACGTGAATGCACACTTACCGCCCGAAAAACAAGTCATTAAAGCCAAAGGCTATGAGGCGGCCAAAACAGAATTACACGCCGAGGGTGTAAGCGCTGTCCATGTGATTGCTTCACAAGATGAAAGTCATGGACCGCAAAATGCACTGCTTAGACGAATCGGGGATTCCGTTCAATTTATCAGTACACAAGACGGTTTGTTCAGCGCATTGGGTATTACCAGGGAACTCGCCGACTCGTTTCGCTCAGAGCTTAAACTCGCTTATTCAGCGTAATATCAAATGGCGTTTTCTTGACCGCTCGGAAAAGGTTTGATACCGCTTAATCTTTTTCTTCCGTAGTCGATAAAAGGTATGGTAAACTAAAAAGGTCACCATGACGCAGCCCGACTCAAAAATCAAACCGTTGTCCGAACGTCGTTCAGTCAAAAATATTATCATTCACCGCCCGATGCAGCGTGAGTTTACACTCATTGCGATTGCGCTGATGATGATTTCTGCAGTCATGGTTAATTTTCTCATTCAATATACGCTGAACGAAGTTATCTCAAATAATATCAGCGGATTTGGGAGAGTGGGTGGCTACAACATTCTTTCGGATGTCAGTTTTGATTTAATTGTCCGCGTCACTCTTGTCATGTTTGTTACCATTCTGACAGTTGCCCTGTTTGGTATTTTCTTCCTTCATCGTGTCGCAGGCCCTGTATATCGGTTTCATCAGATTTTCTTGCAAATGAGCCGGAGAGGTGAAATCCCGCAAGATGTTGCCCTTCGCCAAAAAGATTTCTTTAAAGATACGGCGACAGAACTGAACTCAGTTTTCAAAACCCTTCGCCAACGCCGTTCCGTTATCCGGCAGGCCGAAGAGCAGATGGAAGCGTTATCCCGCATTCAAAACCCCGCCGAAATACAACAACGCATTAAAGAAATTCAAAAGATTTTACGCGAAGCCAGTCTTTAAAAAACCAACGGAGCAATCCTGTGATGTACTGACATGGAATTTAACTGTGCCAATTTGGCACGAATTTAGTAGGTCTCATCGGTCATAAAAAACCTGCCATCTAAAAACTGATCATGCTAGTTGACTAAAGAAGTAAAGCGAGTATAATAATACTACATTTTTGGAATTGCTTAAAAAGTGGGCTTTGTGCCCACTTTTTTTTGTTTCGAATGCTAAGCAGGGAGATAGAGATCATATGAACCAAGAATTAATAGGTATATTAGAGTCGATCGAAAAGGATAAAGGGATTCCGCGTGAAACCCTTTTTGAAGCCCTGAAATCCGCACTCCAGTCGGCTTGCCGTAAGACTTTCCCGGACAGCGAAAACATCGAAGTCGATATCAACTTACAAACAGGCGCCATTAAGGTTTTACAGAACGGCAAAGAAGTTTTTCACCCTGATTTTGGACGGATCGCGGCTCAAACAGCCAAACAAGTCATTATTCAGAAAATCCGAGAAGCTGAACGCACGACCATTTTTGATGATTTTTCTAAGAAATTAAATGACATTGTTGTTGGTCACGTTCACCGGGTCGAGAGCCGCGCCATCATTGTAAGCTTGGGGCGCACGGAAGGTATTTTGCCGGCACGCGAACAATCGCCTAACGATGGTTACCGGCAAGGCGATGTGATCCGCGCTTATGTCATTGAAGTCAAAAAGACGCCGCGGGGACCGGAAATTATTTTGTCGCGGTCACATGACAATTTGGTAAAGCGTTTATTTGAAATGGAAGTGCCCGAAATTCACGAAGGCATCGTGGAAATTAAAGGGATTGCCCGGGAAGCAGGCTCGCGGACCAAAATCGCCGTCTTCTCGCGCGATGAAAAAATTGACAGTGTCGGCTCTTGTGTCGGGATGCGCGGCCAGCGTGTCAAGAATATTGTCCGCGAAATCGGCGGCGAAAAAATTGACATTGTCAGATGGCATGAAGATTTGGATACATTTATCCGTAACGCCCTAAGCCCGGCCGAACTAGCTGAAATTAAAATGAACAAAAGTAGAAAGTCCGCAGAAATTCTTGTGAATGATGATCAATTGTCGCTTGCCATCGGCAAAAAGGGGCAGAATGTGCGCTTGGCTTCCAAACTTACCGGATGGGAGCTCGATGTGAGATCCCTGACGCAGCGCATTCCGCTTAATCAACTGGATGGTATCGGAGAAAAAACAGAAGAATTGCTACGGGCGTCGGGAATTAACTCCATCAAAGATATTCTAAAGGCCGGCAAAGAATCTCTTCAAAAGATCGAAGGGATTGGCGAAAAAACAGCTGAAAAAATCATTGCAGCAGCTCATGAAGCCATATTACAAGGCAAAGGGAAAAGCGATACATGACCGCTGAGAAGAAAAGTAAGGAAAAAAAAGCGAAAGCCAAGCCGGCAGCCAAAACCGTTTCAAAGAAGAAAAAACCGGCTTTGACAGCAAAAAAAGAACCCGCAACGGAAAAGAAAACATCCGCCAAGAAAAAAATCAGCGCTAAAAAAGAAATAGTCGTCACAGCACCGGCAAAGAAAAGTACCCCCTCCGCTGAAAGCACGGCGCCACCCGTCAAATCTCACGAACCTAAAGTGACGATTTCAACCGCTGTGCCTGCTCCTAAAAGTACGCCCGAGCCGAAACCCAAGAAAGAAAAGGTTCCGGTAAAACTTTCCACTGAAGAAGAATTGCTGTTAAAGCAGATGGAAGAAGAGGAAGATCGGAAGCGGAAAGCGGAAGCGGCTAAGATCAAAGTTAAAATTCCCATTACTGTTGGTGCTTTGGCAGAACTGTTTGGCATGAAGCCGGGCGAGCTTATTTCGCAGCTCATTCAATTGGGTGTTTTTGCCAACATTAACCAGCTCTTAAGTGATGAGGTGGTTTTTAAAGTGGCTGCCAAATTGAGCAAGGTGATTGAAAAAGAAAAAGATGAAGCAGAGAAAGTATTTAGTACAGATGAGGGCGAAGATAAGACTACCCTTAAACTAAGACCGCCTGTTGTTACCTTGATGGGCCATGTCGATCATGGTAAAACGTCCTTATTGGATGCCATTCGTCAATCCAATGTGGCAGGTGGTGAGGCCGGAAAAATTACTCAGCACATCGGTGCTTACATGGTGGACATACCGAATAAAGGTCACGTGACTTTCTTGGATACGCCAGGCCATGAGGCATTTACTGCTATTCGGGCGCGAGGCGCTAATGTAACGGATGTGGTGGTATTGGTGGTGGCAGCCGATGATGGCGTCATGCCCCAAACGGTAGAGGCCATTAATCATGCGCGCGATGCCAGTTGTCCGATTGTGGTTGCAGTGAATAAATCAGACCTTCCAACGGCTAATCCACAGCGGGTGATGCAGCAGTTACAGCAGTATGAATTGGTGCCGGAAGAATGGGGCGGGAAAACTATTTTTGTCAATGTTTCTGCTAAAACAGGCGCGGGCATTGATAAATTGCTTGAGTTACTTATTTTAGAAGCTGAAATGTTAGATTTAAAGGCCAACCCGGATACACATGCCAAAGGCACAATTTTAGAAGCCAAATTGACAAAAGGTCAAGGCGCGGTTTCGACTGTTTTAGTTCAGCGCGGCACTTTACGTATTGGCGACATGGTGGTAGCAGGACCTTACTATGGCCGTGTTCGCGCCATGAAAAATGACCGCGGTAAGAATATCAAGGAAGCCAGCGTATCGCACGCGGTTGAAATGCATGGACTGCCCGGCGTGTGTGAGGCAGGCGAGCTTTTCTCCGTTGTTGAATCTGAAGCATTAGCGCGTCAGATTGCTGAGAAACGGGAATTAGAAAATCGGGAAAAAGAAATGCACGGCGCTCAAGCCAAACATTTTTCTTTGCAGCAGCTGCATAGCAAATTACAGGAAGGACAACTCAAAGAATTAAAATTGATCATCAAAGCGGATGCGCAAGGGTCGCTTGAAGGGTTGACGCGCACTTTAACACAAGCGGTGTCGGATAAGATCTCGGTTCGCGTGATTCACGGCGGAATTGGCGGGGTGAATGAGTCCGATGTTATGCTGGCCATGGCAAGCGACGCTGTCATTATCGGATTTCACGTTAAAGCGGATGTCAGGGCGCAAACCTTAATTGAAAAAGAAGGGATTGATGCACGTTTTTATCGAATCATTTATGAAGCAGCTGAAGATGTTCTTAAGGCCATGGAAGGTTTGTTGGAACCCGCTGAAAAAGAAGTGGTTGAAGGACGTGTCGAAGTGAGGCAGGTTTTTAAATCATCCAAAATCGGCAATATTGGAGGCGCTATTGTTACCAAAGGCCGTGTGGCACGCAGCCATCATGTGCGGCTTATTCGTGACAACATTGTCGTTTTTGACGGCAAATTAGCGTCTTTAAAACGATTTAAAGATGATGCAAGAGAAGTGCAAGAAGGGTATGAATGCGGCATTGTTCTGGCAGGTTTTGACGATCTGCAGCCGGGCGATATTGTGGAAGCTTACCGTTTGGAAAAGGTAGCATCAAAACTTATCTAAAAGTATGACGATAGGTCTTTTGCAGCTGAAAGTGCATTTCCCAAATCCTCAGTCATTAAAAGAAAAAAGATCCATTCTCAAACGCCTTCATGCAAAGTTTAGACGCGAATTTAATGCAGCTTTAAGTGAGATCGGTGATATGAATTTGTGGCAATCTTCCGTTTTAGCATCCGTATGCGTAGCGAGAGAGCGTCAGGAAGCCGAGAAACAGTTGCACCGGATTATGAATTTTTTTGATCAAGAAAGACAGTTGGAAGTGATTGCACAACAGACGGAGTTATTATAATCATGCAAGGAAAACGAGAAGACAGGATATCGGAATTAATTCGTTTGGAACTCGGAAAGGTGATGGCGACCCGCTTACGCGATCCGCGTATTGGATTTGTCACGATCACCCGCGTTGAAGTAAGCCCCGATATGCAGCATGCCAAAGTTTTTTACAGTGTCATGACCAACGTTAAACAAGGCGAGAATACCAGCCATCAAGTGTCTGAGCGTGAGCAAACCCAAACGGCGCTGGAACACGCACGCGGATTTTTACAGCGGGAGATTGCAACAACAGTTAATTTACGTTATACACCTCATTTAGATTTTTATTACGACGAATCGCTTAATCATTCTTTAGAGATTGATCAAATTCTTAAAAAAATTCACCAGGAAGAAAAGAAAGACCTCTCAAATAATGAGCCCGATTAAAAATCCTGTCCAATATTTTTGCCAAGGACTCAAGACTAAGAATGATTTCTTGCTTGCTTCACACGTCAATCCGGAAGGGGATGCGGTGGCGTGTTTGTTGGCTGTCGATTCGCTTTTAAGACGGTTGGGTAAAAAAAGCACCATTGCGTGCGAAGATGCATTTCCGTCACGTTTAAAAGCGCTCCCTTCGCATCGATGGAATCAAGTCAAACACATTAAACGAACGGCACGCTTCGGCGCTTTACTGGTGGCAGATTGTGCCACGCTGGAAAGAATCGGTAAAACGATTGAGCTGGTGAAGCGCCGCATGAGCATCTTTAACATCGATCATCATGTCACCAATCAGATGTTCGGTAATTATAATCTAGTCATGCCAAAGGCAGCAGCCTCCGGTGAAGTTGTTTATGATATTTTTAAATATTTTAAGTTACCTTTTACCAAGGAAGAAGCAACAGCCCTTTATGTTTCTATCGCAACGGATACAGGGTCTTTTCGCTATGGTAATACGACGATTAGAACGCATAAGATCGCTGCTGAACTAATGGGCGCGGGCATTGACACCGCGAGAATTAATGACGACCTTTATTCTGTTTTCACTCTTCCCAAAATCAAACTCTACAGCATTTTGATGGATAAAATCAAACTCGAGCACAAAGGTCAAATTGCATGGGCGGTGGTTTCACGCAAAGACCTCAAATCAAGCGGAGCAACTTACGAAGATATTGAAGGGTTTATAGATTTCTTAAAGTATATTCAGGGTATTAAATTTGCTTTCTTAATGACCGAATTACCTGCGCCTAAAAACTTACGCATTTCTTTTCGTTCAATGGGCCACTATGATGCCAGCCAGATTGCCGCTTGTTTTGGAGGCGGAGGACACCGAAAAGCGGCGGGATGTACCATGGCCGGTACGAGCGACGGAGCTGTCAATTTAATTTTGGCTGAAATGGCTCATGAGTTAGAATCGAAAGGAAACTAAGTGGACGGGATTTTAGTCGTTGATAAAGAAAAAGGGTGGACGTCGCACGATGTCTGCGCCTTTATTCGTTCTCGATTCCGATTAAAGAAAGTGGGGCATGCAGGCACACTTGACCCATTGGCGACCGGCGTTTTGATTGTTTTATTGGGACGCGCGACAAAGATGTTCGATCATTTTTCCGCAAGCGATAAAAAATATGAAGGCACCATGCAGCTGGGCATCGAAACTGATTCACACGATATTGAGGGAAAAACGATAGCTGAAGTGCCTTGGCAGCATGTGACAGCAGAGCAAATTCAACAAGCTGTTCAGAATTTCAGAGGTGAACTTTTGCAGGAGCCGCCCATGGTATCCGCCCTCAAACATAAAGGTGCGCGCCTTTACCAGTTGGCCAGACGGGGTCAGGTGGTTGAGCGAACAAAACGGCCGATTACCGTGTATCAATTTGATATCAAGTCAATCGAACTTCCATTGATTCATTTCTCAACCCATGTTTCAAAAGGGACTTATGTCCGCACGCTAGCGCACGATTTGGGTAAGCATTTATCAACCGCCGGCGTTTTAAAAAACTTGAGGCGGACTTGTTGCGGAGAATTTTCGGTTGAGGAAGCGGTTTCGATTCAAATGCTTAAAACAATGGATCCGCACGAATTAGGCAAATGGGTTCGGCAGAGCTCGCTTTCAATGGTGGGTAAATGAAGGTTATTACGCAGCTTGATGTATTCGCTGCTCACCCCGGAAAACCTTTGGTGGTTGCACTTGGCAATTTTGACGGGGTTCACCTGGGCCATCAACGTATTCTGGATTTGATTAAATTGAAGGCGAAAGAATTTAATTGCGAACCAGCAGTGATTACCTTTCGTGAACACCCGCAGCAAATTCTGCATCGCAAGGGGAAAGCGCTTCTTTTAACGTCGACCTATCAAAAATTAGGACTGTTGGAGGAGGCAGGCATGCCTTTTTGTTTTGTATTGGAATTCACGGAACAATTCTCGATGCAATCACCTGAAGTGTTTGTAAAACAAGTCTTGGTCGATCAATTGCATGCGAAAGGAGTTTGCATGGGATTTAATGCGCGTTTTGGTCACGATCGTGAAGGGACAGCGCAGACCATGGATGTCTTGGCGCGCCAAAATGGTTTTGAGTTTTTGTCGATGCCGGCGATCTCGCATGGTGAAAAGCCGGTAAGCAGTACTCGTATTCGCGAGTTAATATATGCAGGCGATCTGGATGAAGTGAGATGCTTGCTGGGACGTTATTTTTCTCTGTTTGGAACAGTTGTTAAAGGTGCCGGTCTGGGAACACACATAGGCGTTCCGACAGCCAATCTGGATCCGCATAGTGAGGTTTTCCCGCCGCAAGGTGTTTATAGTGTTTTGGTGGATGTTGTCGAAAAAGAAATCACAGATGAAAACTCTGAGGGGTTCGAGTTTCATTTGAATAAGAGCCAAGAGAAGTTGCCGGGGGTCCTTAACTTTGGGTTAAGGCCGACAGTGGCCTCAAGCAGTGCTTCGGTTCAGCCGACCATGGAAGTGCACTTGATGGACTCCAAAGCCGGCTATCAGGGCAAGGTTTTGGATGTCAAATTCATTAAAAAAATAAGGAATGAGGAGAAATTTTCAAGCGTTGATGCTTTGCGTGATCAGATTAAACGTGATATGATAACAGCCAAGCAGCACATCCAGGAAGTGCTTCAAAATGACGCTTCGCACGATCATCTGCGCAATTCAAGCGATTCATTTTCAATGATTCACTGATCACGTTATTCTGTAAGATAGCTATCATTAAATTAATAGGAATTAGAGGAGATTCTATGAATAAGCCCCCTGCGTAAGTTGGGGTTGACGATCAGACCGAGTTGCCCGATCGTTATGTTGGGAAACCAACAAACGGAAAGGGGGCTTGGAAATGATTTACATCGGAATGGATG
>Ga0210050_1000714_pt1 | contig 40504 bp, 28 predicted proteins | sample CryGey132114_all_FD_185463 | JGI IMG/M metagenome (GOLD analysis project Ga0210050, IMG submission 185463) | Groundwater microbial communities from aquifer - Crystal Geyser CG22_combo_CG10-13_8/21/14_all (SPAdes) (version 2) | ecosystem: Environmental > Aquatic > Deep subsurface > Groundwater ... | reverse complement strand
TTATGAGGGCGGTTTCTCACTTTAAATAAAGAGATAGTCTGAAAAGACTTCTCAAAAAATTTAGAGATCCTGCCGACCCTTCCGATGATATTTTTTGTTTTAAATTTATTATATTTTTTGTTTTAAATTTATTAAATTTATTAAATTTATATTTGTATTTTAAATTTATTTATGAAAAATTTAATATAAAAGAGGTGGCTCATCAGTCTAAGTACAGCGGTAGCTTTTAAAAAAGCTCCATAAAATTTATATAGATGTAGCCACCACTTATACACAGATTATTACACAAGAATACGATCTACTTTGTAGGTAGGTTATTATAGCAGTCTAATTAAAAATACTCAAAAATATAAATTTAATTATCTTTTAAAATTTTAAGATGATAATTACCCTGTCAGGAACAATCGGCTCGGGAAAAACAACCATCGCAGACGAAATTTCAGACACAAACTTTGTACACATATCTGCAGGCGGAATAATGCGAAGAATGGCCAAGGAAAGAAATTTATCGCTTTTGGATTTTTCTGCTTGCGCCGAAAAAAATTTTGAAATAGATAGAGAAATAGATAATCTTCAAATGTCACTGGTTGAAAAGGAAATTAAAAAGGGAAATAATTGCGTTGTTGAGGGCAGAATTTCGTGGTTTGTAATGAAGTCAGATATAAAAATTTTTCTGGATGCAAATATTAATGTCAGAGCAAAAAGGGTTGTCCAAAGAGAAAAATGCAGTTATGAAGATGCGCTCAAAAGTATAAAGAACAGGGAATTGAGCGAATATAAGCGGTTTAAGGAAATTTATAACATAGATATAAACGATTTAAGAAATTACGACCTGTGCATAAATACCTCAAAGTGGGGCATTGAAAGCATGGAAAAGATTATTTTCACGGCAATTGAAAATTTAATAAACGAAATTTAAAAATTTAAAAATTTAATGCCCTCTGAAAGGCGATGTTACATAAGAAATTATATCATTCAGCCATATCTTTATGTATCCTACTTTTGGAATAAGAATCCACGCATTTGTTACTACCTGTGTTTCGGGAATTAGTTGCATTGCTGTGCGTGTGTCTCCCATTAAGCCGCACTGGTCGGAAATCGGATTATTGTCTCCTTTGGTTATGTAAAATTTAAAGTTGCATTCTTTCGGAAAATTTTTGTATTTGCAGATTCCTTTTATTACAGGTGTGTTTGTGTTGTATGTTGTTTCTTCGTTACATATTTTAACACTTTCTATTGCTTCTTCAATTTGTTCCTCTTTAATGCAGTCCAATGTTCCAGTATAATTCTCAAATTTACAGTCCTTTATAGTAATAATTCCAATGGCTCTGTGAATAATCGGAGCTGATTGTGAGCTGTAATGTTCAAAGTCCCTTTCATAAATAATTATATCTCCGATATTTATGTTATCCGTTCGCTTGGTTATTATTACATCTCCTTTATCAAATCCGTTAATAAGCGGAAAGTTCGTATAATTTAACTTATTTTCTTCAAACCAGTTCTTCCATTGTGTATCTTCGTGCAACATACTTGTAGAAATAACGACGACAATCGGAGGAAAAGGAGGGCCTAATATTTGATACATAGCTCCGAATACGACCAACACTGCCACAAGTGCATAAACAACATCCTTCACGAGTGAAAATGCTTCATGTTTGATATCTGATTCGGGCTTATAGTTAGATGGCTGCATCTTAAAATAAAAGATAAAATTTAAAAAATCCGGGAAAATAAATAAAATTTAAAATAAAATTTATCAAAATGTCCAAAATAAAAAAATTTAAAACCTAAAAATAAAAAATTTATATTTGTTTGGTTGTAGGATTTTTTATTCTTTATCTGTCACAACTATAGATATACTTGATTTACTTCTGTCATTGGTGTTGCGTTTTTGGCTCTTCCGGAAGTTGTATATCTATTTGCTTATTTATATCATTATACACAAATTTCATTTGCATATTTATTTTCATTTTCATACCCTGCACAGATATATCTATATCAAAATTTGCATCTTCTTTTTTGATGAAATTTGTTGCCTTATCTACATAGACTGTGTATGAACTGACATTTATAGTTTCTATTCCAGGCACCGTTGAATTTTTGCTAATCTGTTCTTTTAATTTTTCTGCATCCGGCACAACATTCACTTTATAACAGACCACTCCATCCACACTTTCTTCGCCAACAACATCAATCTTTGTCTGCGAGCTTTTTAAAATTTCTACTGTTTTCTCATATTGTTTTGCCAAATCTTCAAAACCAGACATTCCGCTTCTCCCTTGTTCTAAATCGGACTTTGTCATCTTAATCCATTGTTCTGCCTGTTTTATGTACATTTCACCGCCAATCAGATATAGTTCCACAATTAGTTCTGCCGTGCTTATATTTATATACATTTTTTTGTTCTCCACATCAACTTTTCCGTTCATAGGCATAGTAACAGCAGCTTCCGTTCCAGGCACCTTATAAATTGTCTCGCTCTCAAAAGTATACTGCTTTACATTCTTCTGCGCCTCAACCACCTTATTCACAACAAATCCTCCGCCATCGCTTCCGATACATCCGGACAACAACAGCATACCTGCAACGACAATTGCCCCCAAAATAGCATATCCTTGTTTCATTTTAAAATTTATAATTATAATATAATTATTATTAAAAGATAAAATAGGTAACTATTCAGTCACCAAAAAAATACGCTCACTATTATTTATGTATTTTCAAAAATTTCATTTTCAAAATTACGAGTGTTTTTTTGACTTTATGGTATTTTTTAAAATTTTCAAAGGTAAATTTTTGCACCCCTTGAATAGTTACTAAAATATAAAATAAGGCAAATCAGATAACATATAAAATTATATAAAATAAGGCAAATCAGATAACATATAAAATTATATAAAATAAGGCAAATCAGATAACATATAAAATTATATAAAATTAGTCATATAAGATAATAGAAGTAATATCAGAGGCATTAAATCCATTTGAAATTCGAAACAATTCACTAAAATTTATCACGATGGAACAAAAAACAGCACAATATATCAAAAGGAAATTTCAGGAATATTATATTAAGCACAACATCTCTGCACCACCCGAGGTCCATCACAGAGAATTTGGATTTTGGCTGGATTCTGAAAGAAAATCCGTACCAATCAGACCTAAATCGTTCAAATCGGAAAGCGAATTAAATCATTATCTACGGACACATCAGTCGCTTTTTCATATTTCATATTCTGCAGCATATTATGAATTTCCTGAAAATGAAATTTCCCGCAAAAACTGGCTTGGAGCAGATCTGCTCTTTGATTTTGATGTTAAAACAGACTTTATTGAACCCAGAAAAATCGGAGAAATCTGGGAGGAAATTTTGAAACTGCATGACTTTTTGAAATGTGATTTTGGATTTGCCTCACAGGATATTAAGGTAAATTTTTCAGGAAGCAAGGGATTTCATGTGAAGGTCTTTGATGAAAAGGTGAGAAAGTTAGGAAAGGAAGAAAGAAGAGAAATTCTGGGATATGTAATGGCAAACGGCTTGCTTAAAGACATTAGAAAAAGTGCATTTTTTGAGATAAAAGAGGTTGGGACAGGAGTGGAAATAATGAACAGGAAAAGAAAAGGAGCCGAAACAAAAACAGAAATTCTGATAGGTCCAAAAATTGACGATGTCGGATGGGGCAAAAGGATAGTAAATTCAGCAGTTGAAATTTTAAAGGAACAGGAAAATAACAAACGGCTTGGAGAGGAAAAAAGAAAAAAAATAAAAGAAATACTTGAAGATATAAAAAATGGAAATTATAATAAATTCAGAGAGTATCTGAAAGATAAATATATGAAGGATAAAATTAAAAAATATGCCGTTAATTTAACCGCAGATACAGACAGACAGGTTACGCAGGATATATCACGATTAATACGTCTGGAGAACACACTGCACGGAGGGACAGGACTCATAGCAAAAAAAATTGACGATGTTGAAAATTTTAAGACAGAAAGAAATTTTAAGGAATTTGTTGCGTTTAATGAAACCGATGTTGAAATTTCTGTTAATGATGACCTGAAATTCTGGTTGCTCAATGACTTTGAACTAAAAAAAGGAGTTAATAAAATTCCGGAATATGTTGCAGTCTATCTGATGCTGAAAGGAAAGGCAGAAATTTTAAAATTTTAAATTTTATATTGCACAAATAAATTTTATAATAACTAAAAAAATTAACTAAAAAATTAAAGGTTACTGGTTATGTACCGTATGAAAGTAGGACACTTTTCTCTTATGCCTTTAAAAATATATACTTCAAAATCAAATAACTTATGGAAGACATAAGAAGTAGGTAATTTAGGGTGCTCATCCCTTTAAATTGGGTTAATTAATTTGAAAGTAATCTGTTCGCTTCTAACATCGTTTTTTTTTTATTTTGGTTTTCCATTGTTTTCAAAAATGTTTATAAAAATAATAGTAAAAAACAAATATATAATTATCCCAATTTTAGTAGGCTAGCACCAAGAATAAATACTATGCTTTATGAAAGGACTGCTTTATCAAGGTTACCGGAAAAGACAATTGAAAATCAGTTAAAGGAATTAAAAGAGGAAGATAAAATGACGCCGGAACTTGTTTTTAAAGACAAATATGTTTTGAACTTTTTAGGACTTTCCGATACATATAGCGAAAAGGACTTAGAGCGGGCAATACACAATGCCATTGAAAAATTTATCCTCGAATTTTGCAGGGATTTCTGTTTTGTAGCAAGGCAGAAAAGAATTACTATTGATAATGAGGATTACTATAGTCATTTTGACATCTTTTGATAATATTGTTTTTGTCCATATTTATTCTTCAAATCATAATATGTAATATTGATGTTCAAAATAAATAATCAAAAGTTGAAATTTTCACTATATATTGATTTATTATTCTATCATAGAAAGTTAAGGTGCTTTATAGTAATTGACTTATTAAATCACAGAATTATAGTTGAGAAAATTTAGAAATGGACAAAGGAGAAAATCCACCTGTTGGTATTATTCTTTGCACGGAAAAAGGGAAAGAACTAATTGAATTGATTTTCTTGCCCAGGGACAATATAAAAGTTGCTGAATATTTAACAAAATTACCTTCAAAAGAACTATTTGCCGAAAAATTGCACAAAGCTATACTGACTGCAAAGGTAAAATTAAAAGAAGACAAAGATGTTAAAATAAACAATAATTCCACATAACAAAAATCCCAATAAATTTAACTGATTACATTTAAAATTTAATATGGACAATACCGATAACGAATTAAAGGATAAAGTTGATGAATTAAAGGATAAAGTTGATGAATTAAAGTATTACGGATTTAGTGATAAAAAGGTTTTGGAAATTTTAAAAACAGACAGTAAAAATAAAGATTCAGATGAAAAAAGCATAAGAAAAACCAGAAGAATACCTGTTTATAAAATGGTTGATACTTGTGCAGGAGAATTTGAGGCATCAACACAGTATTACTATTCTACCTACACCGATGAAGAAGATGAAGTTAATGTTTCAGATAACAAAAAAGCAATAATTTTAGGTGCCGGACCAATAAGAATCGGGCAGGGGATTGAATTTGATTACTGCACAGTTCATGCAATATCTGCATTAAGGGAGGAAGGAATAGAAGCAATTATCATAAACAACAATCCCGAAACGGTCTCAACCGACTTTGATGTTTCCGATAAATTGTATTTTGAACCGTTAACTTTGGAGGATGTATTAAATGTCATTAAAAAAGAGAGTAAAGATCTTACTGATAAAAATTTTCTTGGGGTTATTGTGCAGCTTGGCGGACAGACATCAATAAATCTGGCGAATGCTTTGAAAAAAGAAGGAGTGCCTGTTTTGGGAACACATCCTGAGGATATTGACATTGGAGAGAACCGGGAAAAGTCAGAAAAATTTTTTGAGAATTTGGGAATATTAAAGGCAAAAGGCGGAACCGGATATTCTTTTGAAGATGTCCGGAGCGCAGCAAAAGAGATTGGTTACCCTGTATTAATCAGACCGAGTTATGTTTTGGGAGGAAGGGCGATGGAAATTGTTTATAATGATGAGGAACTTGCAGACTATATGAAAGAAGCAGTAAAGGTTAGCGAAGATGAATTAGGCAAACATCCTATACTTGTTGATAAATTTCTTTCCGATGCAACCGAATGCGATGTTGATGCTGTATGTGACGGAACAGATGTTCTAATCGGAGCAATAATGGAACACATAGAGGAAGCTGGGATTCATTCGGGTGATTCCGCTGCGGTAATTCCCCCGCAGACATTAAGCAAGGAAATCATATCGCAGATCAAAGATTTTACAAAAAAAATTGCGATAAATTTACGGACTGTCGGAATGATTAACATACAATATGCAGTTAAGGACAAAAAAATTTATGTTATTGAGGCAAATCCACGAGCGAGCAGAACAGTCCCTTTTGTAAGCAAAGCGACCGGGATTCAATTGGCAAAACTCGCCACAAAGGTTATACTTGGAAAGAAATTGAATGAACTAATAAATGTAAACAAACACAATGAAAATCTTGAAAAAATAAAGCATGTTTGTGTTAAAGAGGTTGTTTTTCCGTTCCTGAAACTCCCGAATGTTGACCCTGTACTTGGCCCTGAAATGCGTTCAACAGGCGAGGTTATGGGAATTGCTAATAGTTTTGGAATGGCATTTTATAAAGCAGAACTTGCAGCAGGCACAAAGATTCCATCAGAAGGAAAAATTTTTATAAGTGTCAGAAGCGATGATACAGATGAAATTTTGCCGTTTGCAAAAAAATTTTATGATTTAAATTTTAAGATAATTTCAACATCCGGGACATCGCGATACTTATCACAGCACGAAATTCCGAACACACGGGTTTTAAAGATAAGCGAGGGTGAGCCAAACATACTAAATTTAATGAGAAATAGGAAGATTGACCTTGTAATAAACATTCCAAAGTTAGGAGCAAATCCGAGAAAGGACGGATATATGATAAGAAGGGCTGCTGTTGAGCTTAATATTCCTTACATAACAACATTAAAAGCAGTGAAGGCGGTTATTAATGCAGTTGAAACATTAAGAAAAGGGGAGGAAATTTCTGTTAAGGATGTAAATGAGTATAGGAATGGATAAAAAGTGTAACCGGTTATTTTATAATGCAAAAGAGATATACAAAACGTTGAAGCTGATGATGGAAATAGAAGTCATGTTTGGTGCTTTTAAGAACGTCCTTGATGCAGATAGACCGTATTTAAGTGATGATTATAAAATAGAAGGCTGGATGCTTATAAATTTTATCTCACTAATATTCTATTACAGAATTTATAAACCGCTTGTAGAAAAATCTTTGTTGAACACTTATTCTGTGAAAGATGTTCTCCTGCATCTCTCAAGGATATATAAACTCAAAATAGGAAATGAATGGCTGAACTCAGAAATACCAAAGAAAACGAGAAACTTAATTAATAAACTCGAAATACCTACTACTTAAAATATACAAAGTTACGGATTAAATTTATTAAAATTTAAATTTATCCTTTATATTTCTCTGCTGATTCTTCAAGCATTTCAAAATCCCTTGGTTTTTTGGAATGACATGAAATCAAGGTTGCCGTTGCCAGATTTCTCTTTGTTAAGGATATTCCAAAATGTGTTTCATTCAGTTCTGTTTTTTCAAGCAAAAAATTTCTGACAACCACTGTATTTATCATTCTGCTTTCGGATGTCAGATACTGGTGCGGAAGCCGGAGCAGGCATAAATTTTTCCTTACATTATCATCAATATCCGCAGATAATTTAAGCATCGCCTGCTGAATCAAGCCAATTGCATCAATTTCTTTAAATCCACCAACCGGAAAAATGTAATGCAGCATATCTTTAACATTATCACTCGCCCTTCCTATAACTGAAAATCCCGGTTTATGTGTATCAAGAAATGAAGTTGCGGTAATAAAGTCATTCATATCTATCACAGGCGGGTTTCCTTCAAATTTTGAAGGGTCAATCTGTTCAAGTGTCATTCCCTCACAAATATCAACCAAACTTCTTGCTATGTAATCATTATACCGTGAAAATAATGCCTCTATATTTTGGGCATAAGAAATTTTTTCATTGCTTGCGAGGATTATTGAGTCAGCATAGTTATAAATTTCATTCAATGCATCAACCGCATTTTTTGCAGTAAGAGAGCCCTCACTTTTTGCAGGAGTAATCAGAACAGCGATTACATATATTCCTAAATCCTTTAAAATTTTTGCGATTGTCGGACTTAATCCGCTTCCAGTTCCTCCGCCAAGAGATGTCATCAAAAATGCAAACTGAACAGCCATTTCTTTTCCTTTCGCTGTCCGTGTTTCAAGATAATATCTTATTTTTTCCTGTAAATCGGAATGCTGCCTTTCTGCATCGTCTTTTGATTTTGTCCTGTCCTGTCCGTATCCGCCAACTAAATAACTTTCTAAATTTTTTGTCGTTCCGTCAATAAATCCCTTGTCCTTACTCATTCCAAGCCAGTGTTTCTGTTTTATGTGTTTTAAATTTTTCATGTCCTTTGCAGTGGAATTTATTGCTATTGGCTTTGCTATTTTAAATAGGTCTTTATCATAAAATGCAGAGTCAAGTAATCCGCAGCCACCCTGTCCGACACCTATAAATGCGTACATTTGAAATCTGGTTAAAAAATGAATAGATTAATATGTTAAATTTGGATTAAATTTTGGATTAAATTTATATTTTTAAATTTATATATGAAATTGTGTAATCAAATACGAATAATGAATAATAAATTAAAAATTTCAACATAATTGTATTTTATTTGTTCTTCTTAATCTTTTCTTAATGCTCATCAGTCATTTACTCATTTATTGCATTTGTTTTATTCTTTAACAATGTAAATTTTTACAAGTCAACAATTTATATTCTAAAACCGGCAGCCCATCAAAACCGACGGGAATGACTCCTTTTTCTATTAATTTATCATTTGCGTTATTTTCATACGATTCCGGTTTTCTGATATATATCTTTCTTCCTTTTCTTATACCATCTGTGACTCCCGACCATGTTCCGCCTTTTTCATCTGATTCTGCCACATAAATTTCCCCTGCCAGCCCATATATTACAGAATTCCTTGCCATGGCTAACCCTACACTCCATTGTGCCTTTGGAAAAAATGTGCTTAAAACCAGAACATTTCCTTCAACAATTTGTCTGTAATAATTTTTAAATCCTGAATAGAAAGTCATTATTCCCTGTGGCAATACAATGATACTTTTTCCTTTATATTTAAGTGCGGATTCCAGTGCCTGCCTGTCCACGCCCCTGGCAAATCCACTTATTATGACTTTGTGTTCTCCTGACGCCAGCATTGCAATGTTGTCTGTCCATTTCAATGCAATTTCCGATGCGTTCCTTGATCCTACAATTGCAACAGAATTTTCTTTTAATAACTTTTTATTTCCTTTCACATAAAGAATGGGTGGAGATTTGTATCCTAAATTTTCTTTTAATGTTTCAGAGTATTCGGGAGAATTTACCGGAATTATTTCATATCCCTGTGCAAATAAATCTTCTGCCAGAAAAGAGTATTTAGGTATTTCTTTTTTAACATTTTCTAAAAGATCTGTTTCTTTTTTGCTTAATCCGAAATGATCTGACCATTTTTTTGAGGACAAAGAAAAGAATTCCGCAATGCTACTTTTTGCATTATAGTTAATTTTTATGACAAAATTATTAATTTGCTCATATTTCCATCCCTCTGTGTGGATTAATGCCATCAGGCAGGGTATTTCCTGTTTGTTGATCATGATAAATCACCTCCGATTGTTTTAGATATTGTTAAAGGAGCTATTTTTACCGCCCCTAATTTAGTAAAATATCTGCCAATTTCTTTTATGGTGTGTCCGCTGTCAAATATATCGTCCACTATTAGAATTGACTTTCCTTTAATATCGCGTGGAGGTTCATACTCAAATGCGTCTTTTACATTATCTCTTTTTAAAATCCAGTTTTGAAAAATTTTTTGCGGACTTGTAGCCCTTGTTTTTTTAAGTTTGTGAGAAACGGGAATCTTTAAGTTATAAGATATCTTTTCGGCAAAATTTTTAACCAAATCACCGGACTCCGTAGAAGGAACATAAACAAGCAAATCAAATTTATCTTTGCAGAATTTTTTTCTGAATGCTTTAAGCGTCTGTCTTAACAGGAAATCCGGAAAATCACCGCCGTTTTCATATTTGCATTTATGAATTACCGAACCAACATTTGAAAATCCATAATATGAAGATGCGACTCCATCAACCATATTATTTCGTTTGGATTCTACGGACAAGTCAGGAAAATAATTATTATTGAATTCTTCAATTTTATTATTCCAGTAATCAGTTAATTTTACAATGGCATGTTCTTCTTCTGCCATATCATTATCACATTTCCCGCAATCTTTTGCTATGTTATCACCTAAATAATCACAAAGAAATTTCATTCTGCACTGGCTGGTTTCAGCGTATGCTACTATCTTATCCAATTCGGCAAATTTTGTCTTTATCAGTTCTTCAAAGGAGCGAAAATCTAATTCAGGCGCATTTACTTTGAGTTCATATTTTTTACTTTTTCCGTAATAGGCCTCATTGATTATTTTCTGATCAATTAAATTTGCTTTAATAACTCTAACCTGCGTCTGATTTAGATTTGTCTTTCGCATAATATCCTGTTCACCTAATGGTTCTGATTTTAATGCATTAATGACTCTTTGATATTTATCTACGGAAGGCATGCTATTTTTAATAAACGACTTTGGCAGATCAGTGTCTTTGGGACTATAAAGAAGAATTATCTCTGTTGGTTTTCCGTCTCTTCCGGCTCTCCCGATCTCCTGGTAATAGTGTATTGGAGAAGCAGGGATTTGTGTATGAATAATAAAACGAATGTCCGGTTTATCAATTCCCATTCCCAAGGCATTGGTAGAAACAACACATTTCCATGCATTGTTCATTAAACCCTGTTCTATATGTTTTCGCGATTCAGCGTCCAGACCAGCATTGTATGCAATAGATGAAACACATAATGACTGTAACCCCCTTGAATAAATTTCTGTATTTGTTCTGGTGCCAGTATAAATAATACCGCTACCATGAATTAAATTTATATTTTGGCCCAGCCATGCCAACTTTTCATTATCTGATTCAACCTTGATCACTTTTAAATAAAAATTTTCTCTTAAAAGATTTCCCCTTATAGAAATTATCCTGCCGCCAATCTGTTCAACTATATCTTCTTCAACTCTTTTTGTAGCGGTTGCTGTAGTGGCCAGAACCGGAAAATTTTCAGGTAAAAGATTTACAAGATTAATTATTCTTCTAAAGGATGGTCTGAAATCATGCCCCCAAACAGAAATGCAATGTGCTTCATCAATAACAACCATTGATAAATTCATTTGTCTTGCGGTCTCAATCCATTCAGTATTTTCCTGTCTTTCAGGGGTTATATAGAGAATTTTTATCTTATCTTGCTTGGCTTCCCCAATTATTTCAGAATTTTCTTCGGGGGTCTGTTCGCTGTTTATACATTTGGCTTTAATTCCAATTTCATTGAGTTTTTTAACCTGATCGCGCATTAATGCAATTAACGGAGAAAAAATAACAGTTATTCCTTCAAACTGAGTTGCAGGAAATTGGTAACATAATGATTTGCCAAAGCCGGTTTTTTCTATCAATAAAACCCTTTCACCCTTTAAAATCTTTTTAATGGTCTCCCATTGTGTATCGTAAAAATGCCCGAGCCCAAATATTTGTTTCAGTTTATGTTCTGCTTCTGTTCTGTCCATAGTCAAATTGTTCTCTTTCCTTAATTTTCCAGATGATTCCATTTTGGAGTTTATTGGTGATTCTGATGCGTCTTTCTGCTCTTTTTTCTGATTTTCTTTTAGATTATCTAGAAAACAACTTCATTATCTTTCTACAATTTGGTTTCATTTGATTTATATATCTTTATAATTTCCAATACAGCATCACTATATTTTTTAATTTTCTTTTCGCCAAATCCGCGAATATTCATTAAATTTTCTTTTGTGGAAGGCAAATTATTTGAAATTTCAATCAGTGTTTTATCATGAAAAATACAATATGGCGGAAGATTTTCTTCATCAGCAACCATTTTTCGCCAAAATTTCAATTCCTTTAATAATTCGGGATTTTTAGAGACGCTGTTTCTATCTTTAATGTTTGCTTGTAATTTCACTTCAATTTGTTCGTTATTATCCAATGCGTTTTTACCTAACACTGTCATGTATAAGAGAGGTCTAGGAAAATTTGTTGTTTCGCTCTGCTTGACTATTAGATAACCTTTATCTGTGATTTGATCTATAATAATGATAACTTCATCGCGGGTATATCTCTTTAGTATCCCATAATATTCTGATTTATCAATATTCTGATTTATCAATTTCTTTGATTTGGAGCCTGTTAATATGTCTGCCAGTAATGACCTGCCAGCAGGAAAACCAAGTGTATTTATTAAACCCAGCATTTTTAACCCCGTATTGTCTTTAACTTTCTCGCCATCTTTTGAAATTTTTGTTGCCTCTCCACAGGATGCTTCTTCCGGAAGAATGTTTTTTGTTTCACTTAATTTTTCAGAAATTGTTTTAATCTTGTCAATCTCAATTTTTTCTTTCTTTAAGACAGCTGCCTTCCCTGTTTTTGATATTTTAACCGTTGGGTACAGTGGTTCTCCAGCTCTTTCAAGATACATCTTCTGCATGAGCTCGTCAATAACATCCATGATGTCATTTGTCTTAAAGTTTTCGAGAACTCCGCAGTATTTGCTTTTGGTGCAGCTATGCTCTCCGATGGTTTTCACTTCAGACCCTGTTAATATACCTACAATCTCGTTTTTATCTGATTTTTCGCTGAATTCAAGGACGCATTTAAGAACAGTCAGCGGGATCATGCCTTTATCTTCAATTAACCCTGTTTCCTCCCAGACTTCGCTTTTGATTTTAATGGAAGTTTGCAGGTCTTCTTCTTCAATGATTTTCTTTTTTGCATCCTCTATTGCTTTTAACACAAAAGGTTTGCTGAAAAATTCCCTGCACAATTTCTCGGCTTCGTCAGTGAAATGTATTTCATAATCCGGCGGCAGGCATTTCTTATACTTCCAGTAATTAAACCGGTAGTCCATAAGAACTATCGCCCCGACATCGTTTTCGCTCCTGATCCCTCGTCCTGCCGCCTGAATCACCTTACTTATCGCTGGATATATGTGCCCGTATAGCTTTCCTTTTTCTCTGCCAAATTTCTTAATATAATAATCCAACAGATTTTTTACTTCAAGGGTTGGTGGGCTCAACGGCAGTCCAACAATTAATACCGCGCGAAGAATGTTGTTCCGGTAGTCAACGCCCTCGGAAAGAGAACCGGACTGCACGCCCATCAGAATTTTATTTGAATTTATTTTTAATTCCCTGTATAATTCGTCTTTAGCGGATTTACTCATGTGCCTATTTTCAAGAAGGATGTTGTCTGTTTTGTCCCGGATTTTAAAGTCGTTGCTGCTTTCAAATTTTTTGGATATTTCCTCCATCAGCAAATAAGAAGGAAAGAATACTGCAATATTTCCTTTAACTGCGTCATGTACCTTTGATATTTTCTCTGCGATATCAATGTACATTGAATCATTTCTCTCGGTGTAAAGGGTAGTGAGTTTTTCTGTCACCAGAACAATCTTGTTTTCAGAGGGAAAAGGTGATTTGTATTGCTTAAGCAGTGAATGCTTTGCTCCAAGTATGTCGGCGTACATCTCCACAGGATAAAGTGTCCCGCTCATCATGATTGTCGCGTGTGCATTTGAAATTATGTCTCCACTTAATACTGACGGATCAAGAAGCCGAAACGAAAGCTGTGGTGTGTTCTCATTTTTATAAATCCGTGAACACGGAAGCTGTGTAGTCCATTTCTCAAGAAAGTCAATTAATGAAGTTACAGATGACATCTCTTTTTTATTGTGTTTCTCTTTTTCTACAAGCCCGGCTTCTGCATCTTTTAAGGCACCAACAAATTCAATGTAACTCATACTATCACCAAGTGCCTCCTGAAGTACCTGCTCAATTCCATCAATAATATTCTCCCGGTTAATGTTTTTTTCTGTGTTTGCTGGCATACGCCGAATAAAATCGTCAAAAAACCTGCCTATTCCTTTCAGGTGCCTGTAAAGTTTCTTATCTATGGCATTTATTTCCTTTGCTGTTTCCTCAATGAGATTCATAGTTAGCTCGCCGGAAAGCTGGCCTCTTAGCCGGTCCGGGAGATTATGGGCTTCGTCAATAATTAAAATCATGTCGCTGACTGATTTATGGGTTTTCTCAAGAACCGTCTCAAAAATATCTGAGAATACATAGTTGTAGTCACATATAATGATGTTGGTTTCGGATATTGCATCAATCGCTGCTTTGTGTGGGCAGATTACATTCCTGGTGCAAAAATCCTTCAGTTCTTCAACATGCATGATATTCATAAGTATGTGATTGGTAATGTTCTTATCACTCCTGAAATACCTGCACTTCCTGGTTTTTTGGTCATGGATACATTGTTCATTAAATAAAGTATAATATCCCTGTGCAATATCTCTTGGACACATTGCCTGCTTGGATATTATGTCAACAACCGAAAAACTATCATTATTTTTATTTTTATCTTTAATGAGCCGTAGCGTGTCAATTACAATTTTGTGTTGGGATTGTTTTGATGTGAGAAACAAAATAATTTTGTCGTTGTTTACAGCGTATTCAAGTGCAGGAGTTATAGCAGCTGCGGTTTTGCCAATTCCTGTCGGAGCGTGGGCTATTAATGTGCCTCCTGTTTCAAGCACTGTTTTTATGTCTTCTATTAGTTCTTTTTGCCCGTTTCGGATTTCTGAAAATGGAAATAATAAATTCATCTTAAATATCATCTTAAATATCAAAGTTATGGTCCAATAAGAATTTTATTCAATATAAATTGCTGGTTTTAATGGCATAGCAAACCTTCTGCTGCCTTTCGGATCATAAGTCGCATTGACATCAATGTTTATTTCTAAATTTAATTCCTTCTCTAAAAACTTCTTTGCTTCTTCGATCTTTTTGATTTCTTCTGCGGCAGCAGGGATAAATTTAACATCGTCTTCATACGTCTTTTGCATTATTGATAAGACCTCCTTAGAGTGTTGCTTAAATTTACCCTCTTTCATAACATCCTTTATACCCATTCCTTCACTGATTTTGCCAGACAATTCCCTTTTCCAGTCCTCTGCAAAGTAAATGAAAACCATTGTCGGCTTTTTATATTTTCTTACCAGTCTGGCAAAATTTCTTGTGTTCTCAATTAATTCAGTTATCATAAATTCCATATTTTCGGCACCCTCATTAATTGCGTTCTTATCTACCTTTAAAGAACACTCTGCACTGACAAATCCTTCTTTTCCGATATTTCTCCATAGTTTTTCACATGTAAAAGGAATAAATATTGACATCACTTTAATCCACTGTTCAGAAATTTCCTTCAGCACTCCTTTATTTTGCTTTGCCTGATTTGTCCTTCTTAAATACCACTTTACATCATTAAAAAATTCAGAAAAAATTTTTTGTAGTGCTCCCCTTATTTCCGATTTGTCCATTAAATTTACGAATTCCTCCAAATGTCTGTTAAATTTTGAAACGAGCCATCTGTCCATATCATTAACTTCATCACTGTTGTTTGTGTTTTGCACTATTACTGAATTTATAAAATTTACGAATTCCTCTATCTTTGTCTTTGTTGCAAAGACATCTTTTTCTTTCCAGTCAAGCGTGGAGCATGTCTCTGCTACATAACATAAATGTAATCTGACAACATCTGCGCCAAATTTCTCACATGTGTGTTTAAGGGGAAGGGCATTTCCAAGCGATTTGGACATCTTTTTTCCTTCGGAGATGAGCATTTCATTCAAGGAAAATTTTTTTGGCCACAGATTTTCGGGAAATACCGCAGCATGATGAAACAATGAAAATGTTAGATGGTTTGAAATATGGGATATTCCTGTTCTTCTCTCATCCATTGGATAATAATAAATAAATGTTTCCCTCAGATTTTTGTATTTTTCGCAACCATCAAATTCCTTTCCCAAAAATACATAATCAAAAAATTTCTCATCCATCTCATCAATGTCAAAGTTCCTCAACATATGTGCAATTGTATAAAATGCCATATAAATCGTGCTGTCGCTTAAACTCTCAATCATCCATTTATTGTCATAAGGAAATTTTGTTCCAAGTCCGCGGTTTCGTGTGCACGGCCATTCGTGAAGCCATTCAATTGCATTAGCAAATGCAACGCAGTAAATTTTCGGCTCAATTGTCATATTTTTTAAGGCATTTCTGGCTAAATTTTTCCAGCCCTCATCTGCATAATTTAAAAACCATTGGTCTTCAAGCACCCTTATTTCAAGTTCTGTTCCGCATCTGCATACACCTTTGACTATCTTTCCTTTCTTTTCTTTAATGTTGTTTTCATAAATTTTGTTTAGTAAATTTAGCAATTTAAGCTTTTCAGAAACCTTTTCCTTGGCAGTGTTTACCTTCATTCCCTTAAATTCCATACAATTTTCATTCATAACTCCGTTATAAAATTCATCTTTATACAATTCCTGTGTTACTTCTTCCAACCTTTCATCCCTTTGGTCTTTTATGTCCTTGGCAATTTCTTCAACCTTGATTTTTGAATCGATTATCCTAAAATTTGCATTTTTGTCAAAATTTATCCTTAGGTCTCTCAGTGCAATATAATCATACGGTGAATGCCCAGGAACAGAATTTACAACTCCTGTTGCAGTATCATCATCAACAAAGTCAGCCTTAAAAATTTCAACTGTTTTATTTGTTAATGGAGTTATCGCCTTCTTGCTGGTTAAAATTTCCCCTTTAAATTCTTCAATAACAGTGATTTCAAAACCCTGTTTTTTTAATTTTTCGCATGCTTTTTTTGAAATTATCCATGTCTCATCAGTTTCCATATTTCTTACATTTGCCCTGACATAAATTTTTTCATGATTGACCCATAAATTTGTAATTCCAAAGATTGTTTCTGGACGCAATGTTGCTGCAACCAAATAGCAATTTTCATTTTCAGAGACAATTTTTTCTTTGAGCATATAATACTCACTCATTTCAATGTCTAATTCATCACCGCTTTTTATATCATCTGTTGTTACAGGATTGTTACACGAAGGACAAAAATACACTGCGTGCCTTCCTTTGATTATTAAATTTTGAGCCGCAAATTTTTTGTATTGCCATTCAACAAATTTATTGTAAAATTTCTCACCTGTGTTAAATTTCCTCCGCCAGTCAATGCTATATCCCATTCTTTTGAAATCGGCGATTATAACATTGGCATAGTAATTTGCCAGGACATCCGGCTCTTTAAACGATTGCACGATTTCATCAATCTTGCTTTCATTTTTTTCATAGATAGAAACATATTCCTTATGCATTGCGAGCATCTTTTTATCGTTTTGCTCTATCCTTTTTGCTATTGCCAATATAGGTGTTCCGCTTATATGGAATGCCATAGGGAATAAAACATTGAAACCCTTTAAGCGATAATATCTTGCGGTTACATCTCCAAGAGTATAACTCCTTGCGTGTCCAATGTGCAATGCTCCTGATGTATAAGGATATGGAACAGTAATAAAATATTTTGGTTTGTTCTTATCTGCATTGCTTTCAAAGGTCTTTGAATTGTCCCATGATTCAATTATCTGTTCATCTGAAAATTTAGTTGTGTTTTCCATTTTATTTTTAAATTAAATTTCCACACATAAATATAAATTTTAGGTGCTGCCCCACTAAAATTGGGATAATTATATATTTGTTTTTTTTACTAATATTTTTACAAGTTATAGGACTTACTTAGATTATTTTGTAAATGAACATAAAAAGTCAAGAATTCATATTTGTTTTGTGTATGTCCTATAATGTTTAAAATTAAATTTATAATATTCAATTTTAATTTTTAAGCAGATTTTTAAAAAATATCTCACAAATTAATTATCCCAACTTAAAGGGATGAGCACCAAATTTTACACAATAATCATAATTCTTTAACAAAATTAAAATTTAAAATATTTAAAATGAATATTGTAGGAAGTTATACTGCAATTGTAACGCCATTCAAAAAAAATTTAGAGATTGATTATGACGGATTAAGAGAAAATATAATATTTCAGATTGAAAACCGTGTTGATGGAGTTGTTCCCTGCGGCACAACAGGAGAGGCAGCAACACTTTCCGTTGAGGAACATGAAAAGGTTATAGATACAGTAGTTGACGAAGCAAATGGAAAAATTAAGGTAATTGCAGGAACCGGCTCAAATAATACTGCTGAGGCGATTGAATTAACAAAACATGCAAAGGATGCAGGAGCAGACGCTTGTTTGTTAATTACTCCGTACTACAATAAGCCAACACAGGAAGGAATCTACCAGCACTACAAAAAGATATCTGAAACAATTGACATTCCTTTAATTCCCTACAATATTAAATCAAGAACAGGAATTAATATAGATGCAGATACAACAATAAGATTAAGTCGGACTAAAGGCATTATTGGTGTTAAAGAGGCATCTGGTGATTTAGATCAAATATCAGGAATAATAAACAAACTGAAATCAGGGAATGATAAAAATTTTACCCTTCTTTCCGGAGATGATATCTTAACCTTGCCAATAATTGCATTAGGCGGAAAAGGTGTGATTTCCGTTGTTTCAAACATAGTGCCAAAAGAGGTAAAAACATTAACTGATTGCTGCTTATCAGGAAATTTTGAATGTGCAAGAGAAATACATTATATATTATTAAATTTAACAAAGGCTATGTTTATTGAAACAAATCCTGCCCCGGTAAAATACGCGATGAATGTTTTAAAAAAAAGCGGGAAATCGGGAATGAATGCGGGAAATTTAAGGTTGCCTTTGGTTGAGGTCTCAGATGCGTCAAAAGGAAAAATTAAGGATGTTTTAAAGGAAACAGGGCTATAAAATTGCGAAACCGCGCTGATAAAAAATAAAATTAAATTTTAAATACGCTCATTATTATTTAAGTATTTTAAAGAATAAATTTCTTAAATGGCTGAAGAAAAAATAAAATTACAACTGACTGTTGAGGAAGCAATGACAGGAGATGTCGGAAGAGGCAAGGTTAAAATAGATGACATTGCAATGAAATTTCTCAATATCATCCCTGGCGATGCAATTATGATAACCGGAAAATATCCTTCTGTTGCAATTGCCCTGCCTTTACATTATGACGATTACGGAAAGCAAATTATAAGAATGGATGGGTGGGTCAGGAGAAATACCTGTGTTTCTGTCGGCGAAAAGGTTGATATTTCAAAAGCTAATATAAAAGATGCGGAGCATATAGTAATTGCACCTGTAAAAAGTAATGAGATATTTTCAAAAAATGCAACAAATTTAATTAAACAGTATCTGCAAAATACAAGAATTCCGTTAGGAGAGGGGGACCTGCTGCCAATATCCATAGGTTTAGGTGTATGGAAAAATCTTGTTGTTGTCCAGGTTATTCCCCAGGGTTTTGTTATGTGTTCGGACTATTCAACAATAGAAATCACTTATGATTCAAAAGCATATTCATTAAAGAAAAAAGGCGCAATAAAAGGTATATCCTATGAGGATCTTGGCGGTTTAAAAGACATAACCCGAAAGATAAGAGAGATGATAGAACTTCCTCTTAAATATCCAGAGGTGTTTAAACGACTGGGAATGGACCCTCCAAGAGGAATTTTATTTTATGGGCCGCCAGGAACGGGAAAAACATTACTTGCCAGGGCAATAGGTAATGAAACAAAGGCGCATTTTATATCCCTAAATGGTCCGGAGATAATTGATAAATATTATGGCGAGTCAGAAAGAAAATTAAGGGATATTTTTAAAGAAGCAAATGAAAAAGCACCATCAATAATTTTTATAGACGAGATAGACAGCATTGCTCCAAAGCGGGAGGTAGTAAGAGGAGATGTTGAAAAAAGAGTCGTTGCACAACTCTTAACCTTGATGGACGGATTAAATTCTGAACATAATGTGATAGTTATTGGTTCTACAAATAGGCAAAATGATATTGATTCTGCATTAAGAAGGCCCGGAAGATTTGACCGGGAAATAAAATTTCCCGTACCTAATAAGAAAGGGCGAAAAGAAATTTTAACAATTCATACAAGAGGTATGCCGCTGGCAAAGGATGTTAGTTTAGATGAGATTGCGAGGTTAATACACGGCTTTGTCGGGGCAGACATCACCGCATTATGCAGAGAAGCGGCCATGACTGCATTAAGGAGGGCAAACATATTTCAAAAAATTGATCCCGAAAGGAAAGAAATTCCTGATGGTGTTTTAAAGAATTTGTATGTTGAAAAAGCGGACTTTCTTGAAGCAATGAAGGTTGTTCAGCCGTCTGTATTGCGGGATGTGCTGATTGAAAAACCCAATATCAGATGGATGGATATTGGAGGCCTGGAAGACATAAAACAGAAGTTAAAGGAAATGACAGAATGGCCGATAACCCATCCTGAGTTATTTAAAGATGTTGGAATAATGCCTCCGAAGGGAATTTTAATTCACGGGCCTCCTGGGACCGGAAAAACATTACTGGCAAAAGCAGTGGCAACGGAAAGCGAAGCAAATTTTATAGCAGTAAACGGTCCGGAATTACTTTCAATGTGGCTTGGAGAAACAGAAAAGGGTATCAGGGAAATTTTCAGGAAGGCACGGGAATCGGCACCATGTATAATTTTCTTTGATGAATTTGACTCAATCGCATCTGCAAGAGCTGAAGACACAAAGGTAGATACAGCAAGAACAATTATAGCAAGAACCACGGTTAATCAGCTTTTAACAGAACTTGACGGAATAAAAGAGTTAGATAATGTTTTTGTTATAGCCGCAACAAACCGACCCGATATGATAGATCCTGCATTAAGAAGGGCCGGGAGATTTGACAGAGAAATAAAACTTCCCGTGCCCGATGTAAATGCGATAAGAGAGATTTTAGCAGTCCATACAAAAGATATGCCCCTGGCAAAAGATGTTGATTTGAATGAAATAGCAGGCTCAATACACGGTTTTGTAGGTGCGGATATTGCCGCGTTGTGTAGAGAGGCAGTAATGTCCGCGTTAAGAAGGACAAAAATATTTCAAAAAACTGATATCAAAACGAAAGAAATTTCCAAAGACGCCCTGAAGAATTTGTATGTTGAAAAAAACGACTTTCTTGATGCAACGAAAAAGATTAGTCCGTCTGTATTAAGAGAAGTGCTGATTGAAAAACCAAATGTAAAATGGAGCGATATCGGAGGATTAGAAGATATAAAACAACAATTAAGGGAAATGGCAGAATGGCCGATAACGCATCCCGGGTCATTTAAAAACATGGGAATAAGTCCTCCAAAGGGAATCATGCTCTATGGTCCTCCTGGAACCGGAAAAACGATGCTCGCAAAAGCAGTGGCAACGGAAAGTGAAGCAAATTTTATTGTAATTAATGGTCCAGAATTACTTTCAATGTGGGTTGGAGAGACAGAAAAAGGCATCAGAGAAATTTTTAAAAAGGCAAGACAATCTTCTCCCTGTATAATTTTCTTTGACGAATTTGATGCGGTAGCGTCTGTCAGAACATCCTATGTGTCGGACACAGGCAGCATATCAAGAACCATTGTAAATCAGCTTTTAACAGAACTTGACGGAATGAAACCATTGGATGAGGTTTTTGTTATAGCCGCAACAAACCGGCTGGATATAATTGACCAGGCATTGCTCCGTCCTGGAAGATTGGGGACAAAAATTTTAGTATATCTTCCTGATGAAGAAGCAAGAAAAAGCATATTTAATGTCCATGCAGGAAAAATGCCCCTTGCAGATGATGTAAATATTGATTTACTGAATGAAAGGGCAGATGGCTTTACCGGGGCAGATATTGAAAATTTATGTGGGGAAGCCGGTTTAAATGCTTTGAGAGAAAATATGGATGCAAAAGAGGTAATGATGAAACATTTTGAAGATGCGTTTAGAAAGATCGCGCCGTCAATTCCGAAGAATATAGCGGAATATTATCAGAATATTGATAAGAAGATGGGTGAAAAGGAAAAAGACAAGCAGAATTATATTTTGTAAAATATCTTATGCAACTGTTAAGGAGGTGTTAAATTTACCAGGGCATAAGTGAGGCGATTTTAAAATCGCTGAGATTTATAAATACCGAAACATTTGGTTTCAATCTTACTTTAAATTTCGTTAGAACCCATTAACACGAAAAAAAATTAAAACGACACACAATAATAGAAAAACAACGAAGGGTTGAATGTCAAATAAAGGGGAACATAAATTTATAGAAATTTAATTAAAATTTATGTTTCCAAAAAACGAAAATAGTATAGTAACTATTCATCCGCCCAAGGAAATTATTGGTAAATTTTAGAGTTTTACGCTCACTTTGTTCCACTCACTTTGTTTGTGTCTTTTTGAAATCTTTATGATTTCAAAAATCGTGTATTTGAAATTTTATAAATTTTAAAATCGCATTTTTTTGAAATTTCACGCTCACTTTGTTCCACTCACTTTGTTCGTGTCTTTTTGAAATCTTTATGATTTCAAAAATCGTGTATTTTCAAACAAGTTTGAAAATAAGTTCGTTCCACTCACATTTAAAAATTCCGTAAATTTTTAAAGATTGAAAACCGTGTAAATTTTTAAAGATTGAAAACTTGCAGTTTTCAGTATTTAAAAAATCCCACAGATTTTTAAAGATTGAAAATCCCACAGATTTTCAGTATTTTAAAAATACCAAGATTTTTTAAAGATTGAAACCAATGGTTTTAGTATTTTAAAATCCCACAGATTTTTTAAAGATTGAAAATCCCACAGATTTTCAGTATTTTAAAATCCCACAGATTTTTTAAAGATTGAAACCAATGGTTTTAGTATTTTAAAACCTCAAAGATTTTTAAAGATTGAAAATCCCACAGATTTTTTAAAGATTGAAACCGAAGGTTTCAGTATATTTTCAAAACTTTGCGTTTTGAAAATTACAGGTAAATTTTTGTATCCTTTGAATAGTTACAAAATAAAAACAATTATTGCAGTAATTCCTCCACCCTCCCCGTTTCAATGCCCTTTTTTATTTCTCTCGCTATTCTCCTTCCTGTGCTCATCGGCTCATCATATCTTAATTTTGTGTACTGCGAACCGTCAATATATAAATTTGTTCCTGCAACTATCCTTGCTGATACCTCAATAGCATAAAATTTCATGTCATCGGTAAGAATTGTCTCAATGCAAAACGGCCCCCACAACCCGCCAAAAAACCTGTTTGATGCGTTAACTAAATTTTCCCCCATTTCAAATATTCTCGGCAGTAATGATTCTCTTATTACGACAGGTGTATTGCCAACAACAACATAAGTCGGATTGATTTTATCTGAAAATTTCGGAGGAATCCTTCCGATACCATCTGCATTACTCTCATATCTTATATCTATTCCAAAAAATTCCAGTTCATTGTCCAGTTTTGAGTAAAAGTAATGTGGATAAAATCTCGTGCCAACAACATATTCCTGGATTATATAATCCTCAGTATCCTTTATCTTTTTCATTTTTTCATAAAATTCATTTTCATCTGAAACAAAGAAATAACCTTTGCCTCCTTTTGCCCCGTAAAATTTTATGATGCATGGCCTGTCTATTTTGTCAGGGCTGTTAAAAATTTTCGGAACTTTTATTTTTGAATCATTCAGCCATTTAAACATCTTTCTTCTGTCACTTTCCCATTCCAGTGATTTGCTGTTTCCAAAAAATTTCAAATCGCTTTTCAGCATGTTTTCATAGCCGATATATTCAACAAAACTGCCATGTGGGATAAAGATAAAATTGTTAAATTTATTTTTAAATTTTTCGCCAAGCATATCTTTGTAATTATCAACGATTAAAATTTCGTCGGCAACCTTAAAACTATCGTAAATTTTTACCATCGGCTTTTTGGTTATGACTGCGGTTTTAAATCCTTCTTCCTTGGCACCTTTCAGAATCTGAAGTGAGGAATGGCTTCCTATGGTTGCGATTACAGGCATCATCTATAGGGTTATTAAAAATTTGTAAATAATTAGAATACATGGTAAAATCATAGGTAAAAAATATAGTAAAAAAGGTAAAAATAAAAAACAGGTAAAAACACAGAGGCAAAATTTAAATTCAGAAATTTAACGCTCTGGTCGGGATTCGGACCCGAGACACAAGCTCGACAGGCTTGTATGTTAACCGCTGCACTACCAGAGCAAAACCAAAATCTAAAAAAAATAAAAAATAAAAAAATCCCTCCTCCAGGATTTGAACCGGGGATCTTCCGGTAACTGCCTATAGCGTCCCTTGCATTCGCAAGTTATTTATTGACTACAGCCGGACGCGTTAACCGCTACGCTAAGGAGGGATAAATTTTTTCTGCATTTTAATTATGAACAGGACATTAAAAAATAATGAATAAAACATAATTAATTTCCACAAAAAAATAAACCAGAAAATGCTTAAGCCAAAACTTAAATTAAAGAGTAAATTTATATATCTTGATATTGCATTGGTTGCGATAGTTATTATTGCCATTGTATTTATTTTTTTCACAAAAATCTGGAAATTTTAGTTTAAATTAAGTCAATGAAAACAGTAGTTGCAACAGGGGTATTTGAAATTTTACATCCAGGGCATATAAAATTTCTCACGAAAGCGAGAAAATTGGGAGATAAATTAATCGTGATTGTTGCAAGGGACAAAAATGTATGCCTACAAAAAAATATTATCATTCCCGAAGAACAGCGGATTGAAGTAATTATGGCATTAAAAATTGTTGATGAAGCAATATTGGGCGATGAAAATGACATATTTAAGCCAATAGAAAAAATAAAGCCGGATATTATCGCACTTGGAAAAAATCAAGATGTGGATGAAAAAATGCTCACGGATGAATTAAAGAAGAGAAATTTAAATTCAAAAATAATCAGGCTTGAAAATTTTTATAATACAAATCTTAATTCAACAACTAAAATAAAGGAAAAAATTTTAAAATTAAAAATTAAAAATTAAACAGACAATCAACAAAATGGTATATGTAAAAATTTTAAATAATATGTGGATTTTTGCCATAAGTGTTTTTTTAATTGTCGCGGTGGCTGGTGCCGCAGATGCGGGTGATAATACAAATAATCTAGGAGTTATTGAAATAGATATTTCTCCTGTAAAAGATGTTTATTATGCAGATGATGAAATAAATGTAAACTTTATCGTTACGCCAAACAAAAACGGTTGTTTTGTGACTCTTCTTCTCACAAAGATTAATGGCACCATAGAGACCCTGTTCCGGCATGAAACCGGTTGTAAGTCATGCGGACTGTCAAAACCTCCGTTGAGAGAAAAGATGACAAATAAAATAAAGAAAAAATTTGATGAACCCGGAATTTATGAGATTCAAGGAATGATAACTGATGCCTGCACATACCAGATGGATTATAAAACAATAAAAATTATCGTTAAGGATGCTAAAGACAAAAATGACAATGCAGAAAAACATATCGTTAAGGATGCTAAAGACAAAAATGACAATACAGAAAAACATATCGTTAAGGATGCTAAAGACAAAAATGACAATACAGAAAAACATAAAAAAGAAACCGAAAGTGAAAATACGGATGAAAACAATACCCTGATTCCTGTTGTAATTGAGGTCTTTACCAATGACGATTGTTCTATATGTTATCATGTTGATAAAGGTGCAAAGAAATTAGCGGACGAGTATAACAAAAGGACTAAAAACAGCATAATAATTTTAGAATATCATTTAGCAGATACACAGGCGACACATGCAGGCATTGACAGAAGAAAATTTTACGGCGGGGATGAATGGCAAAATACCTGCAATTATTATGCTTTGACTTTATTTAACGGAGAAGATGAAAACTGCGGAGGAACACACAATACAGAAAGTAATTACGCAAATTTTAAAAACAAGGTTAAAAATAAAAATCTAATTCCAACAGTAAATATGCGGGCAAATGCATCTCGCGACAATATTTCTTTATATGTTGATGTTAAAATTAAAACAACATCTGATGAAGCAAAAAACTCAGAAGTATATTTGTTTATTCTTGATGACACAAATGTCCGGGCTTCTCTGCAGAAACCAGCAGGGACTGGTAAAAATAATGAGATGTATGTTAAATTTTCATTTCCTTACAACGAAATTTCCGCATACAGAAATTTAAAGATAGTTGCACTCATTCAGAAAGGCAAAAAAATTTTAAATGCCCGCGTTATTGAACTGTCTGACATTCAGGAGATAAAGATACTGAAAGAAGCGAAAGAATTAAAAAAAAATATTACTGAAGGTGCTGGTAATAAAGGTCTAAATATGACAGGCGTAAATAAGACTGGTATGAATAAGACTGGTCTAAATATGACAGGCATAAATATGACAGGCATAAATATGACAGGCATAAATATAACTGCTGTAAGTGAAAGCAAAACAGAAACAAATATAAAATACAACAATAAAAAAATAAAAAATCAGATAAATTTTATGTATTGTATGGCAAGCAGGGACACACTTTACTGTGCAATTTTAAACTTATTTGGGATAGCAGAAATTAAAACAAAAGATAAAAATGAAATTTAAAAATATGAAATTTAAACCGGTTAATGTCGCAGTTCTCGGACCCGAAGGAACTTTCTCTGAAATTGCCTCAAAGAAATTTCTTGCAGATGAATGTATTAATGGAAATTTTGTCTATTGCAATGAAGTTGATGAAATTTTTGAATTGGTTGAAAATCAGAATGTCAGTTTCGGTGTTGTGCCTTTGGAGAATTCAATAGAAGGAAGTATAAATTTAACAATTGACTGCTTGCGTGAATATTATAAAATCGTTGAAATATATAAGGATATAATTTTAGATGTCCGATTGTGCCTGTTGGCAAAGAAAGACCTTGAATATGTCAGTGTTATCTGCTCACATCCTCATGCAATTGCACAATGCAGAAAATTTTTAAAAAAACTTAACAGAAACAACGACAACCGGTTTAAAATTTCTACTGTCAAAAGCACGGCACTGGCGTGTAAAATAGCAAAGGACGATGAAACAGTTGCGGCGGCGGCGGCTGAAGAGGCGTCAGAAATTTACAGATTAAATTTGCTCTTTAAAGGCATAAATGACTATAAAAGCCAGACAAGATTTATAGTTATAAAAAGGAAATTTACTGATGCAAACAAAATTTCCGGAAAGAAAATATCCCTGATTTTTGAACTGGAAAACAAACCAGGAGCATTATACGAAATATTAAGGGAATTTTCGGAAAAGGATATAAATTTAACAAAAATAGAATCAAGGCCTTCAAAAAGAAGGTTAGGAGAATATTTTTTCTTTTTGGAATTTGAGGGGAATTTGGGAAATGAAAATACAGGCGAAGTAATAAAGAATATTAAAGGCAAGGTAAAATTTATTGAAATTCTGGGGAATTATTAAAAATCACCTCATTAACATTCGGAGATTTCAAAACAAGTTTTAAAATGCATGGTTATTCAAAAACCGGAATTATTGGAGGAGGAAATTTATACGACACGAAAATTTTAAAAGAAGCAAAGGAAGAAATGACTTTAACTCCTTATGGCAGGGTCCATTACTATCTTGTGGGAAATCAGCCGTTAATTATCCGTCATGGTATTCAGAGGAAAGTGCCTCCCCACAGAATAAATCACAAAGCAAATATCTTTGCGATGGAGAAGCTGGCAGTAAGATATATCTTTTCTTTTAATTCGGTAGGTTCTTTAAAAAAAGTCATAAAGCCAGGGGACTTTTTAATCGTTGATGATTATATAAATTTTAATCCCGTAACTTTTTATGATGATGTGATAAAGCATATTTCTCCTGAAATTTCTCCGGAACTGATAGATGTTTTGAGCAAAATTTTAAAGAAATTAAATTTGAAATTTCATCAGAAGGGGATTTATTTTCAGACGAGTGGGCCGAGGTTAGAGACAAAAGCAGAAATAAATCTGATAAAAAATTTTGCAGATATTGTAGGAATGACAATGGCTTCGGAAGCAACATTGGCTAAGGAAATGGATTTAGAATATGCTTCTCTGTGTTCGGTTGATAATTATGCCAACGGTATTTCCGAAAACACGCTTTTAGCAGAAGACATCATGAAAAACCAGTCAAAAATGACAAAGAATATTGAAAAGATTATTAAAGAAATTGCTGAAATTAAAATTTAAGAAAGTCCTTCAGGCAAATATTAGATAAAATTGAGTGATTTCGCCTTTTCATTTTATTAGGACTTACACAGTTCAACTTGTAAAAATGAAAATATATTGAAAATATTTGGGATTTTCAATCTTTAAAAATATTTGGGATTTTAAAATACTGAAACCTTCGGTTTCAATCTTTAAAAAATCTGTGGGATTTTTTAAATACTGAAAATATTTGGGATTTTCAATCTTTAAAAATCTGTGGGATTTTAAAATACTGAAACCATTGGTTTCAATCTTTAAAAAATCTGTGGGATTTTAAAATACTGAAAACTGCAAGTTTTCAATCTTTAAAAAATCTGTGGGATTTTAAAATACTGAAAATATTTGGGATTTTCAATCTTTAAAAATATTTGGGATTTTAAAATACTAAAACCATTGGTTTCAATCTTTAAAAATTTACGAAATTTTTAAATGAGGGTGAAAGGGACTTATTTTCAAAACGCAGAGTTTTGAAAATCTCCAAACGAAGTGAGGTGAAAATTTTGTATTGCTTTTACATAAGTCCTGTTTATAAGGGAAATTTGTTGGTTTTGGTTATGTGCCGTATGAAAGTAGGACACTTTTCTCTTATGCCTCTAAAAATATATACTTCAAAATCAAATAACTTATAGAAGACATAAGAAGTAGGCAATTTATAGTGTTTCACATTATTAAATGCCAGAGAAATAATATCAGTGGCACTTGATTTTACTTATTACACTTTTCCTAAAACTGAGGAAAAAGTAAATTTTATTTACTAAATTAGAGTCCTACATTTATTTGGCACTCAACCATCATTAATTAGTGTCCATCCATAAACTCATAATTTTACTGAAAATCTGTAAGATTTTCAATCTTTAAAAATCTGTAAGATTTTTAAATTGTTAAAAACATAATAATTTACCTTGAAAAAGTTAAAATTTTTTCAAAATTTTATACTTTATAGATGGACACTAATTAATCACGAATTAATAAATGAGAGCCAAAATAAAAAATAAAAATGATTAAAAAATAAAAATGAGTATTCTGATTAAAAATGTCGTTTTAAACAACAAAAAACAGGATATTTTTATTGAAGGAAATAAAATTGAAAACATCGGAAGGTTAAATTTTAAGGCGGAAGAAAAAATTGACGGAAAAGGAAAGGCAGTTTTGCCTGGTTTTGTTAATTGTCATACTCATTCAGCAATGAGTTTACTTAAAGGTTATGCCGATGATTTCCCCCTAAAAAAATGGCTTACTGAAAAGATATGGCTGCTGGAAAAGAATATAAGTAAAGATGATGTTTACCTTGGGACAAAACTTGCATGTCTTGAAATGATAAAAACAGGAACAACATGTTTTAATGATATGTACTGGCATGCTGGGGGAGCGATTGAAGCAGTAAAAGAAATGAAAATAAGAGCTGTAATAGGTCTGATAATGGCTGATTTTTCGCAGGCAGGAAGCGAAGAAAATGTTAAAATCTCATATAAAAAATTTAAAGACAGATTGCCGGAAAATATTTCTCTGGCGATTGCTCCTCATGCAATTTATACAGTTTCCAAAGAAAATTTAATTTGGGCAAAAAATTTTGCAAATGAAAATAATTTATTGTTGCACATTCATTTGTCGGAAACCGTGGATGAAGTAAAAAACTGCATTGCACAGCATAAAATGACACCTGTTGAATATCTATAAAAAATCGGATTTTTGGGAGAAAATTGTGTTTTGGCACATTCAATTCACATAGATGAAAAGGATATTGAAATTTTGGCAAAAAGGAAATGCAGTGTTGTTTATAATCCATGTTCCAATATGAAACTGGCTTCCGGAATTTTTCCTTATAAAAAATTTAAAACGGATAAAGTGAATATTACTTTGGGAACTGATGGAAATGCTTCAAATAATTCAGTGGATATGTTTTCCGAAATGAAATTTGCATCTCTTTTGCAAAAGATAAATGAGAAAGATACAACCATAGTGAAGGCAAAAGAAATTTTTAAAATAGCAACAAAAAACGGGGCAAATGCACTGAGAACTAATGCAGGAGAGATAAAAGAAGGAAAACTTGCGGACTTAATTTTAATTGATTTAAGTCAAACCTTCTTTCAGCCGGGGCACAATTTAATTTCAGATATTGTTTATTCTGCCAATGGAAATTGTGTTTCTGATGTCATCTGTAACGGAGAAATTTTAATGCGAAATTATAAAGTAAATGGAGAAGAAAAAATTAAAAAAAGAGGCAACAAAAAGAGCAAAAGAACTGGTAAAAAAGGCGTAGATTAAATTTCTTGTAACTATAGTCATTTTACTGACTTTTTGCAGTAAAATGACTATACTCGTAAATTTGATAACGGTGCAAAAAGTTAGCAAATTTACTATATTCAGAGGGTTTTTTCAAAATGAAATTTTGAAATACTGAAACCTTTGGTTTCAATCTTTAAAAAATCTTGGGATTTTTTAAATACTGAAAACTGCAAGTTTTCAATCTTTAAAAATCTGCAAGATTTTCAATCTTACAAAATGTTATGAACATTTTGTAAATCTCCGAACGAAGTGAGGTGACAAAATTTACCTGCGATTTTAAAAACGCAAAGTTTTGAAAATATACTGAAACCTTTGGTTTCAATCTTTAAAAATCTTGGGATTTTTTAAATACTGAAAACTACAAGTTTTCAATCTTTAAAAATCTGTAAGATTTTGAAATACTGAAAACTACAAGTTTTCAATCTTTAAAAATTTACGGAATTTTTAAATGAGAGCGAAGCGAAATTATTTTCAAACTTGTTTGAAAATACACGATTTTTGAAATCATAAAGATTTCAAAAAGATACGAACAAAGTGAGCGTGAAATTTCAAAAAATACAAAAAATCAAAAATTTACATACAATTTTCAAAACGAAATTTTAAACCTCTGAACTAATTGATGTGACAAAATGTTCTGAACATTTTGTAAATACACGAACGATAGTGAGCGTATTTTTATGGGTGGCTGAATAGTTATTTAAACTAATTTATTTAATTCTTCATTTGCAATCCTTCTTCCGAATTCAATTAATTCCTCTGCCTCGCTTTCTGTTTTTCCTTCTGCAAATATTCTGTAAATCTCCTCTGTCCACGATGGTCTGAATAAAATCCATCCGCTGCCGGATAAAATTTTAACTCCGTCTGTCTCGTCAATTTTTGCATCGTTGTATTCTGTCCTGATTCTTTCTTTTATCGCCAGTGTTAATTTATTCTTTAATTCATCCTTACACTGAATTTTTTCCTTAATCTGGTAAAATTTCGGATAGTCCGCAATAATTTCCGAAAGTTTCTTCTTTTTGTCGTGCAAAATTTTTAAAATTTTGACAGCAGTTAATCCGCCTTCTCTTCCCAAATTCAGGGTTGGAAATATACTTCCTCCGTTTTCCTCAAATCCGAAAACCGCATTATTTTTCATTATTGCCCCGACAACATCTGCTGCCCCAACCTTTGTTCTTATAATCCTTCCTCTGTGCTTTTCAGCAACATAATCAATTATTGCCGATGTGCTTATTCCCGTAACAACGATGTCGCCTTCTCTCATTAAATAATCTGCGATAATTGCTCCTGTTATGTCTCCCATAACATATTTCCCTTTATCGTCAACAAAAATACTCCGGTCTCCGTCTCCGTCAAATGCAACTCCCAAATCAGCATTTAATGTCTGAACAACCTTCATTAAATTTTCCAGATTTTTTTTGTCCGTCTCGGAAGGCCTGCCCGGAAAGAATCCGTCCATCTGGGCATTGAGCGTTATAATTTTATGTCCCAGTTCCCTTAAGACCAGCGGCATAATATATGATTGTGCTCCGTGTCCCGTATCAACAATTACGGTTAATTTTTCTTCTTTGCTTACTTTTATTCCTTCTCTTAAAAGCATTTCTTTATAAATTTTTCCGGCATCAGCAGCATAAATTTTTCCGATTTCATTCCACGAAGCCCTTTTAAATTTATCGCCAAAATATATATTTTCAAGCTCTTCTTCAATTTTCCCATAAACCTCGTTTCCATCGGGCATAAAAAATTTTATCCCGTTTCTGTCTATCGGAATATGTGAGCCGGTAATCATAATGCCTGCATCAAATTTATAAATTTTTTCCTTAACCGCGTACTGTATTGACGGTGTTGAAGTAATTCCAGAATCATAAACATCACATCCCGCAGAAAGCAATCCGCTGATTACGGCATTTTTTATCATATCCGATGATGTTCTTGGATCCGTCCCCACCAAAATATTTTTTGCATTAAATTTTTCATTCAGATAATTTCCAAACACGCAGGCGATTTTTGAGCAAAATTCAGGCGTTAAAAAGTCATTTGCGGTTCCTCTTATTCCAGTTGTTCCGAATAGTTTTCCAACCATTTTAATAAATTAGATTATAATAATCAAATCAAATTTTAATTATTTTTATGTTAGAAATTATATTTTTAACTAATAAAAATTTAACCACTCATTTAAAATTTCACATAAGATGAATGTGGATGAGCACGGGAATATCGTTATATAGTAAAAATTTTTAACATAAATTTCATAAAAACATAGAAATCAAAACAAATTATTAAAACCCATCTTTCCCAACATCAAAAAATTACGATTAATTTTAAAAATTTACAAAATTAATTATGCTTAACAACAAAAATACGCTCACTATCATTTGGATATTTTTAAATCTTTGGGATTTGAAAATTACGCCCAAACATTTAAGCGGGAGTGGGAAACCCAGGTTAAAAGGAAAATTAAATTTTTAAAAAATACGGAGGATTTTCACAGATGAAAATTTACGAAAAAATTTTAGACATCGCAAAGAGGCGGGGAATATTTTATCCGAGCTGTGAGATTTATGGAGGAATAAGCGGGTTTTATGACTACGGAACAACAGGAACACGGATAAAGAAGAATGTTGAGGACATCATAAGAAAGGCGTATCTGATAGAGGAATACGGAAATTTCACCTGCTATGAAATTGATTGCCCGACCATGAGCGTTGAAGATGTATGGACAGCAAGCGGGCATGTGAAAAATTTCAGCGATTTTATTGTGGAATGCAAGGAATGTAAAGAACCGTTTAGAGCAGACCATCTGGTTGAGGAAAATTTAAAAATTTCATGCGATGGAATGGGTGCAGAAGCACTAACCGGCTTAATAAAGAACAGCAATTTAAAATGCAGGAAATGCGGAGGCGGGCTTAATGATGTCTATAACTATAATCTGATGTTCAGGACAGAAATCGCACCCGGCAAAAACAAACGAATTGGTTATATGCGGCCTGAAACCGCACAGTCAACTTATATTGCCTTTAAACGGCTGTGGGAAATTTCAAGAAAAAAACTGCCATTTGGGATTTTGCAGATAGGAAAATCATACCGCAACGAAATTTCTCCAAGACAATACATAATACGGTTGAGGGAATTCGCACAGGCAGAAATGGAATTTTTTACAGATCCTGATGACAGGTTTGAGTATTTAAATTTAAAGGACGATGCGGCGATGAAAATTATGGACAAGAATGATAAAATTTCTGAAATTTCGGTTAAGGAAGCGCATAATCAGGGAATAATAAAAAACAGGGCGATTGCATACTTTTTACAGAAATCGGTAAATTTATTTGTCAGGATGGGAATTGATGGCAAACGACTGCAGTTAAGACAGCATAAGGACTCTGAAAGGGCATTTTACAGCAAGGATACCTGGGATGTTGAGTTCATGAGTGCGTTGGGGAGGATTGAAATTGTCGGAGTTGCGGATAGAGGAAATTATGACCTGACTCGGCATGCGAATTACAGCCATGAACCAATGGAAATTTTCTGGAATAACAGGCGGTTTGTTCCAGGTGTTATTGAAGTTGCTTACGGGATTGACAGGCCAGTTTATTGTGTTGTTGAATCGTGTTATGTTGAAGAAAAGGACAAAAAAGGCAATGAACGGATATATTTTAAATTTCCACCTGAAATTTCACCATACATAAGTGTATTTCCGCTGATGGCAAAGGAGGGACTTCCTGAAAAGGCGGGAGAGGTTATTGATGTTTTAAAGAAGGCAAATTTATACGCATTTTATGACGAATCCGGAAGTATTGGAAGGAGATATGCAAGAGCTGATGAAATCGGCGTAAGTTATGCAATAACAATTGATTATGAGACATTAAAGGATAATACAGTTACAGTAAGATTCAGGGATACGAGAGAACAGAGGAGAGTGAAGATTGAAGAACTAGAAAAGGCAGTGAAATAAATGAATAAATGAAACAGGAATATGAAATTTTATTAATTTATTAAAATTTAAATGCGAAAATATGAAAACCAGATTATTCCAAAATTTCGTTACCCGCAAACCTCCAAAGATGTGCTAATATCTTTTTTTACAAAAATTTAGAGTTAAATATTGAAAATGAAATATAATCTACTTTCTTTTTGTGTATAACCATCTAATCAAGTTTAAAGTATTCTTTCTTATCCAATTTCTTCTTTTAATAGTACAAATCAAAGAATTTAAAAAGATTATTGCCTAATTACTTTTATGGCAAAAAAGAAACCAGAATTTAGGACCATAAAATCTATTAAAATATCGTCTAAAGACCCCACCAGTCCGAACGATTCAGTCCTATTAGGAGGGAACCAAAAGAACAAGATTGTTTTTGATAGCGCAGTCAAATCCTCTTGGGAATATGTTGTTGAGACTTATAAAAATCCAAAATATCCTGTTTCGCCTTCAGACATCGCGAATTATCTAATATCGTTGGTATTTTGTTTGATTAGTTTGACTTGAAAACATATTTTTTAAGTAAAAAGATAAGTAATATTCCTAAAGATATTGCAAAAAATGTAACAGCAACAAATTGAGCAATGCTAAGTTGTAGATAACCTTTATATAGAGGTATAATAAATCCTCCTGCAACTGCTACCCTAACCCCAAAAAATATCATAACTATGATGACAAATTTAAGATCACTAATCCCATATTTGCGTTGTATTTTTTCAACACTTCTCTCATATCTACTATTATAATGTACAAAGAAGGTAAAATATAGAATAACTGCAACTGGAGCCAATATTGTTAGATAGAACATCGTAGATAGAGATATATATTCATTATTAATTATCTGGCTAGTTATATAGCTGAGGTTTGCAAATATGATTGATGTAAAACTTAAAATGATATAAATAATAAGTTTTTCTTTAAAACTCGTTTCTTTAAATATTTCGTAAACTTTTTTTTCTTTCTCTTTTTTCTGGATATCTTTATTTGTTTCCATTTTGTTTTTTATTCTTTAACCTTATATTCTTTTAATTTTATAGTGACAAACATTAAACCATCTATTGATTCTTCTTTTACCATACCAACACCATAAGCAAACCACCTGTCAGTTGACACCAAAATTCTGCCGTCATCATCTCTAACTATGATATTTACTTTATAAGTTTTGAATGTTCCAGCAGGAATGGTTATTGTTTCTTCTCCTAACACCTCTCCTTTTAAATTTGCTTCCTGTTCTCCTACTTTACCACTCCATTCCCATTTTTCTTCCTTTTTAAGTAATGAGAAATCATAAAGCAATTGTGGAGGAGCAATATAAAAATTCGGTGCTCATCCCTTTAAGTTGGGATAATTAATTTGTGAGATATTTTTTAAAAATCTGCTTAAAAATTAAAATTGAATATTATAAATTTAATTTTAAACATTACAGGACATACACAAAACAAATATGAATTCTTGACTTTTTATGTTCATTTACAAAATAATCTAAGTAAGTCCTATAACTTATAAAAATATTAGTAAAAAACAAATATATAATTATCCCAATTTTAGTGGGGCAGCACCCAAAAACCAATTACAAAAAGGAATGAGAATTTCTACTTTATTTGATTTCTGACATAATTTTATAACTAATTTTATAACTAATTTTTAAGCAATTTTACAATAACAAAATGCTGAAAAAAAGCGTAAAGGAAATAGAAAAAGATATTGAGGACTTTTGGAACACTCATAATATTGCGACTCAATTTAAAAATTTAAATAAAGACAACAACAAGCAATTTTATTTTTGTCAGGGGCCGCCATTTACAAGTGGAGAAGCACATATTGGACATGCGTGGAATCATATCATCAAGGACGCAATAATTCGCTACAAAACAGCACAGGGCTATAATGTTTTTAAGCGGGCTGGTTGGGATATGCACGGACTACCGATAGAAGTAAAGGTTGAGGGAAAATTTGGAATAAAGACAAAAAAAGACATTGAAATTTTCGGACCTGATAAATTTATAGCAGAATGTAAAAATTTTGCAATAACAAATATGCAGGCAATGACATCCCAGCTGAAAGAACTTACTGTGTGGCTTGACTGGGAAAATCCTTATCTGACAATAGATAAACATTATATGGAAAGTGTCTGGTTTGGAATTAAAAAAGCACATAAAAAAAATTTGTTGTACGAGAAGGAGAAGGTCATCCACTGGTGTCCAAGATGCGAGACCGCAATGGCCGGCTATGAAGTAGCAGACGGATATAAAGAGGTTACAGATACGGCAATATATGTCCGGACAAAATTAAAATTAAAGAGTAATAAGAGTAGTAATAGCAATAAGAGTAGTAATAGCAATAATAGTAGTAATAGCAATAATAGTAGTAATGGTCATAGTAGTAATGGTCATAGCAATAATGATAATATTACTGATAATAACGACAAATTTAATAAATTCAATGATGCATCCATCGTTATATGGACAACAACTCCATGGACGCTTCCTGCAAATGTTGCAATTGCAGCAAACCCTGATATTGATTATTGTATTCTTGAATATAAAAACGAGAAAGAAGAAACAGAAAAAATAGTATGCAGCAGGAATAGTATAAACCGCATCTTCGGAGGGCAAAAAAGCAAGGTAAAAAAAGAAACAAAAACAAAAAAGTACAAGGATGATGTGTTTGGAGTTAATGCAAGGACCGAATATATTAAGATAGAAAATCCGGAAAATTCAGAGGAAAGTAAAGCATACGAAGGTAATAAAGACGAATATGAAGGATATGAAGAATATGAAGATGAAAATTTAAACATCACCGGGACATTTAAAGGAAAAGAACTTGAAAATTTAAAATATGAGCCGATATTAAACATTCCATTGCAGGAAGAAATAGAACACAAAATTGTAATGGCAAAAGAATTAGTTTGTGAAGAAGATGGTTCCGGATGCGTGCACATTGCCCCGGGACACGGGGAAGAAGATGAATATGTTGGAGAAAAATATCGTCTTTCGTCTCCTTCTCCTGTTGATGAATCAGGAAAATTTACAATAAAGCCATACAAAGGAATTTATATAAAGGATGCAAATAAAATAATCATAAATACATTGAAAGAAACAAGAAAATTATTGAAAACAGAAAATGTAACGCATACTTATCCTCATTGCTGGCGATGTCATACGCCACTTTTACTGAGAAAGACAAAGCAATGGTTTTTAGCAATCTCAAAAATAAGGGATGAATTGCTAATGGCTAACAAAAATATCAACTGGGTTCCGGATTTTATCGGACACGGTGGAAACAGCCGATTTGAGAACTGGATAAAAGAACCAACTGATTGGTGTATAAGCAGACAAAGATACTGGAATACTCCGCTTCCGATTTGGAAGTGTAAATATTGTAACAACATTGATGTGATTGGGACAATTCCTGAATTAGCAGAAAAGGGTTATTTTGTTGAAGGAGGAAATTTAAAAAATTTAAAAAAGATAAATAATGAGTCCGAAATAACCGACATACATAAAAATTTTGCTGATAATATTGTAATGAAATGTGAGAAATGCGGAAGCAATATGCACAGAGTAAAGGATGTTATGGATGTATGGCTTGATTCCGGAAGTGCATCATGGGCAAATTTAGGATACCCAGCAGATAAAAGCATCATGTTTCTGTTTCCTCCTGACTTTATAACCGAAGGAAGTGACCAGACAAGAGGGTGGTTTTATTCGCTTTTGGTTATGGGAACTATTGCCTTTGATTCACCTGCTTATAAAAATGTCCTTTATCATGGATTTACACTTGATGAGAAGGGTAAGAAAATGTCAAAATCACAGGGAAATGTTATAAATCCAAAGGATGTAATAGGCAAATTTGGAGTAGATGTTATGCGAATGTATGTTTTAAGTGCAACCCCGTGGGATGATTTGAAATTTTCAATGGAAGAGGTTAAAAATACTGACAAATTAATGAATATGCTGTTAAATGTTGTTGCCTTTATAAAGACATACAGCGGACTTGATAATTATGTTCGTGATAAACATAAGAGCAGCAATGAATATTTTGACAAAATAAAAAATTGTTTGCAGATTGAGGACAAAATGTTAATTTCTCTTATTAATTCACTTGTGAAAAATACAGAACAAAATTTTGATAAATTTAACATTCATGCAAGTGTCAATGAAATGGAAAAATTTATAAATATTATAAGCAGGTATTACCTCAAAATCATAAGACGAAGGGTGTGGATGGAAAAAGAAAGTATGGAAAAAGAAACCGCTTATTTCACTTTGTTTTACACTATGGATAAATTTTGTAAAATTTTGGCACCGATAGCACCACATATTGCAGAATATATATACAGAACACTTTTTATTCCAGTGAGTGAAAGAGAAGAAAGCATACATAAGTGTTCATTTCCTGAATATGATAAATCCCTGATTGACGAAAAATTAAATATAAAACTTGAGATCTGTAATAATATTGTTACTTCTGTTTTGTCTGCAAGAGAAAAGGCTAAAATAAAACTGAGATGGCCGATCAGAGAAATAACTATTAATATAGAACAGGCTAAAATAAGCGACCTGAATGAAGTAGAAGAGGCAATCTTAACACTGGCAAATGCAGAGAAAATTTCTTATAAAAAGGTAGAGACCATTATAAAAATCAGGCCGAATTATGCCTCTTTGGGAAAGAAATTTAAGGAGAAAACAGCAGATGTTGTTAATATAATCGGCAAAATTTCTGATGAAGAATACAAAATAATATGTAGGGATGGAAAAATAAAAATTAACAACTTTGAAATAACACGGGAGGATATAAAAACCGAAACACTGCTTCCTAAAGGAATTGTGGGTGAGAAATTTGACGGAGGAATTGTGTACATTAATACACAGATTGATGAAGACTTGTTCCGGAGAGGTATAGCACAGGAAGTGATAAGAAGGATTCAGACGATGAGAAAGGATTTAAACCTTGAAGAACTGGATGTTGTGGAATGTGTTATTGAATGTGATGGGGAATTCAGCAGGATAATTAACGACTTAAAAAATTTGATTGAACATGAAACAAGGACAAATATAGATTTAGTTTTGCTGCATTCGGAAAAAATTTCAAAGGAATATTATGCGAAGGACTGGGAGATTGTGGATTTTGAGATTAAAATTGGAATGAAATCTTAATCGGGTTATTGTTTTAGGCAATTATTTTTGAATACTTGATAATCATCTCGCTGTTGCCGGATGTCTAAAAGTCATTGAAATTTTAAAATACTTGAAATTTGGGTGATTTTAGGTGCTCATCCCTTTAAATTAAGATACTTGATTTGTAAGGTATTTTTTAAAAATACAATAAATTTTTTGAAATATCTTTTAAAAATCCAAAAGATTTTTAAAGATTGAAAATCTCAAAGATTTTTAGTATTTAAAAAATCCCACAGATTTTTTAAAGATTGAAACCGAAGGTTTCAGTATTTTAAAATCTTGTAGATTTTTAAAGATTGAAAACTTGCAGTTTTCAGTATTTAAAAAATCCCACAGATTTTTTAAAGATTGAAACCGAAGGTTTCAGTATTTTAAAATTTCGTAAATTTTTAAAGATTGAAAATCTCAAAGATTTTCAGTAAAATTGCATAATGTCTTATTAGTGCTATTACAAACTATGTTTTAGTTTTAGGATTTATAAAGGAATATTAGAAATATTAGTAAAAAAACAAATATAATGGTTATGTAGCATATGAAAGTAGGCCACTTTTATTCTTGTGAATTATTAATTAAATTTTGTGGATTAAATAAAAATTTTAATATCTGATATTTTTGATTACAAAATTGATTTTTTTTACATTATTTAGTTTTCCGTCGTCGTTCTCTATGTTTATAGTCAATTTTTTTGATTTTAGATCTAAAACACAAAAT
>Ga0210050_1000712_pt1 | contig 40556 bp, 45 predicted proteins | sample CryGey132114_all_FD_185463 | JGI IMG/M metagenome (GOLD analysis project Ga0210050, IMG submission 185463) | Groundwater microbial communities from aquifer - Crystal Geyser CG22_combo_CG10-13_8/21/14_all (SPAdes) (version 2) | ecosystem: Environmental > Aquatic > Deep subsurface > Groundwater ... | reverse complement strand
ATCTTTGCCAAAAGGCCTGCCCGATGTTTATATTGATCACGACAGGATTGCACAGGTGTTTGTTAATCTGATAGCCAATGCCATGAAGTTTACGCCGGATAAAGGCAGGATAATTGTTTCGGCGCAGCTTTTAAAAAAGAACAGGCTTGCAGATAATGCTGTGCTTGATTTCGTGGAAGTATCGGTTGAAGATACAGGCCCTGGTATTTCCGCAGAAGATATCGATAAATTGTTTGTAAAGTTTCAGAGGATACCGCAGAAATTAGACGCTGCCAAGGTAAAAGGCACAGGCCTGGGGCTTGCCATAACAAAAGAAATAGTGGAGGCGCATTCCGGCAGGATATGGATAGAGTCAGAGCAGGGTTCAGGCGCCAAATTTTTCTTTACATTGCCTGTGTATGATGAAGAATTTTTCTTTGTGGAGTATCTTGATAAGCAGATAGTAAAAGCAAGCGATACCAAGGGCAATGTATGCCTGCTTGCGTTTGATCTGGCAAGTATAATGGGTTTTAAACAAAGATTTACGCCGGCTCAGTTTGAGGCAGTGGTGGAACAGTTGTATAAGACAGCAAAAGAAAATATACGGAGGCCTACAGACTTAGTAGTAAGGCAAAAAAGCAAAAACAGGATATTGATTGCCGCGGATGCCGATAAGGCGGGTGCCGCTGTTTTAATAGAGAGAATTGTCAAGGATTTAAGCAAAAAAAAGATTAAAGATAAAGATGACAGGCAGATAAGCGTGGCCATAAGGGCCGTGCCTTTGTTTTTTCCAAATGACGGCTCTATTGCCGTTGATCTGCTGAAAAAACTTGATATGCCTTTAGGGGGTTAAATGCAGAAGAAAAAGATTTTGATCGTAGAGGATGAAAAGGATTTTGTGATTGCCATATCAGCCCTTTTAGAGGCCGAAGAATATGAAGTTACCGCAGCAACAGACGGGCTAGAGGGCCTTGAGAAAATAAAAGCGCATCATTATGATCTTATCATTATGGATGTCATGATGCCTAAGATGGATGGGTATAAGCTTAGCCGTATGGTTAAGTTTGATGCAAAGTACGCGCATACGCCGATAATTATGCTGACTGCCAAGGCGCAGGACCAGGACCGCCGTACAGGAGAAGAGTGCGGCGCGGATGCCTATGTTTTAAAATCACAAAACCCGGATGTATTGCTTTCAAAGGTAAAAGAGCTTATTAAAAAATGAAACCAAATATTTTTGATATTTCCGGCGCAATGTCGAAGCATGAAGATGTGCTTGGTATTGATATCGGCGTTTCATCTATTAAGATAGCGTGGGTGCATAAGGCAGCTGCCGGCGCTGAAGTTAAGGCCAGCGCTGTTAAGCAGGTTACCAGGTCAGAGACGGGCAATTTTATAGATTCGAACACTGATTTTGTAGCAGGCATTATAAAATCCTATGTTAAGGAAATAAACTTTCCAGGCAAAAAAGCATATCTTTGTATAAGCGGCCCAAATATATTTGTAAGAAGGATATCTTTGGTATCCATGCCAAAGGATGAGTTGCAGCAAGCCGTGAAATGGGCCATCAGGGACCAGGTTTCGGCTGATCTTGAAAAAACAATAATAGATTATCAGGTATTGGGAGAGGCAAAAGATTCAAAAGGCACTGTTTTAATTAACATACTGGCAGCTATTGCGGGCAAGAGGTTTGTTTTTGAATGCGTTGATGTAATAGCTAAAGCAGGTTTGAATCTTTCAGGTATAAGCCTGTTTGCCTTCAGCCTGTCAGATATAAGCAAGAAAAATCCTATTATGGCGGTTCTTGATATAGGCGCTTTTAAATCGGAATTCATACTTTTTAATGATTCCTTGCCGCAGTTTTCAAGAGTGCTTCCCGGATCAGGCAATGAGTTTACAAAGACAATGACAGGCGCTTTGGTTTCTGACAAAGGAAAACTTGAACTTACATATGATGAGGCGGAGAAACTTAAAATAGAGGTTGGTATTCCTGACGAAGGCGCGCCTGTCGTAAAGCAGGAGATCTCAAACGCGCAATTTATATCCATGTTCAGGCCTGTTGTTGAAAAGCTGGAAAATGATCTCAGGCGTTCGATGGAGTATTGCAGGGCTCAGCTCAAGCTGTACGTTCCGAAAAAAATATATGTTACCGGGGGAGGGTCGCTTCTTAAAAACCTGGATAAGATTCTTGAAAAAGACATTGGCATGGAGATAGCCTATTTCAAAGACAAAGAGTCTGTTATCTTTGATGCGGCTATTGCTGTTGCCGTTGATGCGGCCAGGCCTATAGATCTAATTCCCGCAGAGGTCAGGGATGCAAGAACCCGTAAACTGCAGCGCGCGTATCTGAGGATGGTCAGCGTTATTTCTTTTTCAGTGCTTTTTCTGGCATATCTTTTTATGAGCATGCAGGTAAACGGTATACAGAGACAGATAAAAATAGCCAATGCAAATTATAACGCTATACAGGAAGTCACTGTGCTTAAAGACAAGATAGATAAAAGGCGTTTTTTGCTGCAGCAACTAGGTATAGGCCAGCATAAAGTATCATCGTTGCTTAAGGCCCTGAGTAAGTCAACGCCGGCTGTTATAGAGCTTGATTCGTTTGCGAAAAATTCAGATTCCAGTATAAGCATAAAAGGCACTGTTGCGGGCATAAGGCCTGAGGTTACTCTGGCGGATTTTACAAAGGTTATGCAGGAAACAAAGGTTTTTGATAATATAAAAATTATATCCCTGCAGAAAAACACAAGCCAAACGGCTATGTCGAATTTTACCATATATTGCGAGGTTGCCGATAAATAGAATAAGATTATGAAGATAGCTATTACAAAACAACAGCGAAATGCGTTATTAATGTTTGCGGTTTTGGTTTTGAGTATAACCGTTTTGTTTTTGTTTATCTATGCGCCGAAAAGCGCTAAGCTTAAAAAATTGAAAAATGAATTGGCTATGATAGAGGCCTCTATGAATAAGGTTCATGCCATTATCGGCGAGAAAGAGGATCTTGGGAAAGGCATATTAAGAATGAGGCAGGAGGCTGATGTATACGATGCGAAATTTATAAAACCCAAGGAAATCAGCGGCCTTCTTCAGGAACTTGCGCAAGAGGCAAGGTTGCAGGATTTAGAAGTCGTATCAATGCAGCCTTCAGAATTCTTTTTGTCCTATAGTGATAAAGGTAATACCTTGAGCGTAGATGGCCAGGAATGTAATACTATAAATATAGAGATGAACCTGATTGGATCTTACAGGTCTCTTATAGAGTATATGAGTATACTTGAAGCAAAGCCGGCGCAGTATTTATTAATAAATAGGTTTAATATCGAAAGGCAGACAACCAGCGATAAGTTGAAGGTTCATATTACTGTTTGCAGTTTTGCGTTGTTGGATAAAAAGCCGCAAAGGCGATAAAATATGGCAAAAGCCAAAATAGAACAATATGTTACAGCAGGTTTGATAGCGATCTTTGTCATTGTGTCTATAAATTTCGCCAGGACAATGATAGCCAAAAAGAATAAAATAGCCCAAAGCGTATCCCAGGCAGTGTCAATGGGTAGGCTTGCGCCTGTTAAGGCTGCCGAGGATAAAAGTAAGATAGAAGAGATGCTTATGGATGTTGTAGGCAGAAATCCATTTAAGCGGCAGAGCAGCGCAGAAGAGTTTTTCAGGGCCGATAAAAAAAGAAATACAGCGGGTGTAACAGGCATATTGCTTACAGGTATAGTGTATGACAAGGAAAATTTAAAACATAGTTATTGTATAATTAATGGCCAGATAATAAAGGCGGATGAAAGTATAGATGATTTTCTTGTAACTGTCATAGAGGAAAACCAGATAACCCTGTTGAATGAGTCAGAGGCCAAGGAATATAAGCTCAAGCTCTGGGAAGATTAAAAGGCAATGCATGAAACACGCAATAAGAAGAAGATTTGTATATGTAGCCGTAAGGATTGTATCAACCGTATTTTTTTTACTGCCGCTTAAGATAGCTGTTATCTTGGGCGGGAAATTAGGTGTTTTAATATTTTTTCTTCTCGCAAAACATAGATTGGTGACAATTGAAAATCTTAAAGCAGCTTTTCGCGGGCAAAAAACAGACAACCAGATTAAAAAAATAGCAAAACAAGTTTTCCAAAACACGGGTAAAAGCGCCGCTGAATTTATAAATCTGCCAAAGATAAATAGTTCGAATATTGACAGGCTGGTTAAGGCGCAAGGTTTAGAAAAGATAGACCATGCGCTTTTAGCAGGAAACGGCGCGATAGTTTTATCCTGTCATTTTGGTAATTGGGAATTATCAGCAGCGTATTTTGGGCTTAAAGGATATACTGTAAATGTTGTATTCAGGCCGTCCAGGGACCCCAGGTATGACGGGATCGTAAACTCCGTAAGGCGCTCCAAGAATATAAACATCATTCCAAGAGAGAATTCTTTTAAAAGGATAATATCTATTTTAAAAAGTAATCAGATTGTTGGAATTTTACCTGACCAGGACATAGACAGCATTGACGGCGTATTTGTTAATTTTTTTAATAAATCTGCCTATACGCCTACAGGGCCTGTGGCATTAGCCATGGTAACCAAATCGCCCATGTTTTTTGCGTTTTGCATAAGAGAAAACGGTACTCATAAGATTGTTATTGAAGGGCCGATAGAATTAGAGCTGACAGGCGATAAAGAGAAGGATTTGTTAGTTAATACGCAGAAGTGGTCGGATATCGCGGAGCGCTACATCAGGCAGTATCCTGAACAATGGATGTGGTTTCATAGGCGTTGGAAGACGCAAAAGCATGATTAAATCTGTAGTAATAATATTTTTAGTTTTATTTATGGCTTCGGGATGCGCGAAAGAGCCGCAGGTGGCGGATGAAATTGCCAGCCAGGCGAAGAATTTAGAGGACGGCGTGACGCAGGAAGTGAGCACGTTTACGCTTTCAAGCGTGGGCGATGACGGCCAGTCAAACTGGGAGCTTGAGGGTGAGACAGCCGATATAATGGAGGATAAGGTTAATCTGAGTAATGTAAAAATAAAATCAGAGTCAATGGGTTCTAGCGTTACGATGGAGGCAAAGAAAGGCGTTATAAAGAAAAGCGAGAACAAGGGCACATTTAAGGATGATGTCGTGTTGGCCTATGATGATGGCACAACCCTTGCAACTGATACAATAGACTGGTCTTTTAAAAATGAGATAGCGACCGCCCCGGGAGCGGTTTTTGTTAAGAGCGCTGGATTAGAAACAAAGGCTATGGGTGCTAGGCTTGATAAAAGCATAAATAAGATACAGCTTAATAAAGATGTGTTTATGAATACACCTTCAGGCACAACTATAAAGTGTTCAGGCCCGCTGGTGCTTGACTATAAGGAGAATACGGCGGTATTTAAGGATAATGTGGTAATAGAAAACCCCAAAGGCACTATGGCTAGCAGCGAGATGGTTGTATTTTTTGACCCTGACAAAAAGAAGATTTTAAAGGTCAATGCCAATGGCGGGGTGCGGCTTATAAGAGGAAACAGTATTTCAGTGAGCGAAGAGGCGGTTTATTTTGCCGAAGAGGGCAAGGCCATACTTACAGGCAACCCGGTTATTTTTATAGACTCTAAAGAGGCGGATAATGCATTTGCTCAGGATAGAAGGCCTTAAAAAATCGTATAATGACAGAAGAATAGTTGACGGCGCTTCTATTTCTGTAAATAGGGGAGAAATAGTCGGGCTGCTGGGCCCTAACGGCGCAGGAAAAACAACCACTTTCTATATGACAGTCGGCATAGTCAGGCCTGACGAAGGCCGTATTGTTTACGGTGATAAGGATATATCAAGGCTGCCTATGTATAAGCGCGCCAGGCTTGGAATAGGATATCTTTCACAGGAGCCGTCCATATTCAGAAAACTTACCGTGGAAGAAAATATTATGGCAATACTTGAAACGCTTAATATTTCAAGGGACGAAAGAAAAAAAAGGCTTAATCAGCTTTTAAGGGACTTGAGGATTTCTCATCTTGCCAAAAATAAGGCGTACACGCTTTCAGGCGGCGAGAGAAGGCGGCTTGAAATAACAAGGGCGCTTGTTACAGGCCCGGTTTTTATGCTTTTGGATGAGCCTTTTAGTGGAATAGACCCCATAGCAGTCTCTGATATACAGGAAATATTAAAAGAGCTTAAGGCAAAAGGTATAGGTATTTTATTAACTGACCACAATGTAAGGGAAACTCTTTCAATAACAGACCGCGCCTACATTATGGACGAGGGTAAGATACTTATTTCAGGTACAGCAGACGAGCTTATAAAAGATCCGCAGGCAAGACAGATATATTTAGGCGAGAAATTTCGCATGTAGCGAAGTAGCATAAAAAGAAAGGTGTTAAGAAATGGATATATTTATTACAACAAGGCATTTTAATGCAGAAGAAAAAATAAAGGCCTATCTTACGGAGAAGTTAGAAAAATTAGAAAATTATTTCTCGAAGATAGTTTCAATAAAGGCTGTTCTTGCTAAAGAAGGTTTCAGGTATGCCGCAGAACTTATATTAACAGCAAAGAATATAAATATTGTGGCAAACGAGGAGTCGGATGATATACATTCGGCAATAGACTTAGCGCTTCATAAGCTCCAAAAGCAGCTTTTGAAATACAGGGATAAAACAAAGGAGCATAAATCGCTTAAGATGAGCCAGGAACAACAAAATCAACAGGAAGAAGAGGTGGAATAGGGTCATGAAGAGTACGCATAAAATAAAGCAGTTGGAACATTGCAAAATTTTTTTTAAAATAGAGGTGCCAAAAGATGAGATGGCTGTGCTTTATGAAGAGGCTTACAGCCAGATCCGTAAAGATGCAACCTTGCCTGGTTTCAGAAAGGGTAATGCGCCGTTTGATCTGATCAAAAAAAATTACGCGGGTTACGCCAAGAAAAAGGTTTTGGAACTGGCTTTGGCGGATTCTTATAGGGACGCCTTAAAGGCTTCAGGCCTTTTTCCGGTAAACTCCCCATTGATAGAAAATGTGAATTTCAATCAGCGCGGCGATTTAACATTCGATGCGACAGTTGAAGTAAGGCCGCAGGTGCAGCTTAAAACATACAAGGGTTTTAAGCTTAATAAAAAAACAGCCGCTGTAAACGAAGAGGATGTTAATAAAGCGTTGGAGAATCTAAGGCAGATGGCCGCGCAATACAAGCCGGTCCAAGCCCGGCCGGTAAAAGAAGGCGATTATCTGCAGTGCGATATAGAATGGGTGGTGGATGGCGTATCAATAGATAAGAGAAAAAATACCTTTCTGCCTGTTGAAAAAAATACGTTGACAGCTGATTTGTTTAATGGTATTTTAGGCATCGTAATCAACGAGAAAAAATCCATATCAGTAAACCTCGATAAGGATTTTCCCAAGAAAGAATACGTCGGAAAGACCGCGATAGTTGAGGTTTTGGCGCGCCAGATAAAGGAAAAAGAGATTCCTGTCTTAAGTGATGACCTTGCAAAAGACCTCGGGGTAAAAGAAGGCATAGACGCTTTACGCAAAAATATAAAAACACATCTTGAAGCCGAGAAACAGGAAACTGTGCGGCTTGACATGCAGGATCAGCTGATAAGCCAGCTTTTAAAGGCGCATTCTTTTGAGTTGCCGGCATCTTTGATTGAGGGTGAGCTTAACAGCCTTGTGGAAGATGCCAAACATAAATTGATGCATCAGGGGTACAGCCAGAAAGAAGACCTTTCCAAGGCGCTTATGCCTCATGCAGAAAAACAGGTAAAGGCATTTTTCATACTTGAAGAGATAGCTGAAAAGGAAAAATTGCAGGCAAGAGAAGAAGAGTTGGAGAGTTTTATTGATCAGCTTGCTAAAAGACAGGGTTCTAAAGACACAGCGGCCTTAAGGAAGCAGCTTGAACATGATAACAGGATAAACAGCCTGTTCTGGCAGCTTACAGAGGCCAAGGTTATGAAGTTTCTGATGGATAATGCGAAGATTGAAGAAGAGTAAAAATAAGGGGGGCGTTATGGCTAATTCGCAAATATTAGTGCCAATGGTAGTTGAGCAGACCTCAAGAGGCGAGAGGGCGTATGACATTTATTCAAGGCTGTTAAAGGACAGGATTATTTTTATAGGTAATGTTGTCGAGGACAACATGGCAAACATTATAATAGCGCAGCTTTTATTCCTTCAAATGGAGGATGCTGACAAGGATATAAGTGTTTACATAAATTCACCAGGCGGCGTTGTTACAAGCGGCTTAGCTATATACGACACGATGCAGTTTGTAAAGCCTGATGTGTGCACTTATTGTATAGGCCAGGCCACTTCTATGGGCGCTGTGTTGTTAGCCGCCGGCGCAAAAGGAAAAAGATTCGCGTTGCCAAACGCAAAGGTAATGATTCACCAACCGTGGGGAGGGGTGCAGGGAGCCGCGGCGGATATTTCCATTCAGACAAAAGAGATATTAAACATGAGGGATAAACTTAACGGTATCATCGCAAAACATACCGGCCAGGCAGTTGAGAAAATAGCCAAGGACACAGACAGGGATTATTTTATGTCTGCGGAAGAGGCAAAAAAATACGGTATTGTTGATGAAGTGATCCAGGAGATCGGAAAGGGAAAGAAAAAATGAAAAAATTATATTTAATGACACCAGGGCCTACGCCGGTACCCGAGGCTGTGATGCTCGAGATGGCAAAGCCCATAATTCACCACAGAACCGCGCAGTTTCAGGAGATTATAAAGCAGGTTGAGGAAGATTTAAAGTATGTATTTCAGACAAAAAATGATGTTTTAATCTTTGCTTCATCCGGCACAGGCGCTATGGAGGCTGCAGTATGCAACCTGCTTTCAGCGCAGGATACAGTAATAGTTGTGCGCACAGGAAAATTCGGCGAGCGCTGGACAGAGATTTGTAAGGCCTACGGCGTAAAATCAGTTGATATTGATATTGAATGGGGGCATGCCGCAGACCCGAAGATTATAGAAGATGCGCTAAAGAAAGAGCCGAATGCAAAAGCTGTATTTGTGACGCTTTGTGAGACATCAACGGGCGCTGAGATTAACACAAAGGCAATAGCCGATATCACATCAAAGACAAAAGCAGTGCTGGTTGTGGATGCTATCAGCGGGCTTGGCGCTTGCCAGCTTAAGACAGACGAGTGGGGAGTGGATGTGGTTGTAAGCGGGTCGCAAAAAGGGCTAATGATTCCCCCTGGCCTTGGGTTTGTAAGCGTAAGCCCTAAGGCATGGGAATTGGTAAAACAGAGCAAATCGCCTAAATATTATTTTGATTTTGTAGCTTCTAAAAAGGCGCTTGATAAAACAGATACGCCTTATACGCCGGCTATTACATTGATTATAGGGCTTGCAAAGGCGTTGAAGATGATAAAAGAAGAGACTATTGAAGCGGTATGGTCAAGGCATGCCAAAATGGCGCAGGCAACCCGCGCGGCAGTAGTTGCCATGGGCCTTGAATTATTTGCTCCAACAGCGCCGAGCGCTGCGGTGACGCCTGTAAAGGCGCCTGCAGGTATTGACGGTGAGCAGATTGTAAAACTTCTTAAATCAAAGTATGGCATATGGGTTGCAGGCGGCCAGGCGCAGTTAAAAGGCAAGGTTTTTAGGATAGCGCACTTAGGCTACATGACAGCCACAGATATTTTGATGACAATAAGCGCTCTTGAAATGGTTTTAGTTGAGTTGGGAGTTAAGATTAAACAGGGAGCAGGGATAGCAGCGGCTCAACAGGAGCTTGCGAAAAAGTAAAAGGAGAGGACCCCGATGTATAAAATTTTAGTAAGCGATCCTCTTGCCAAAGAGGGAGTCGCTATTTTAAAGGCAGAGAAGAGTTTTCAGGTGGATGAAAAGTATAAACTTGCGCCTGAGGAGTTAAAAAAGGTAATCAAGGATTACGACGCGATTTTAGTCAGGAGCGAGACAAAACTCACTAAAGATATTTTAGCATGCGCCGATAAACTTAAGGTTATCGGCCGCGCAGGTGTCGGCGTTGACAATATTGACGTTGAGGCGGCAAGTAAAAAAGGCATCATAGTAATGAATACGCCCGGCGGAAATACCATATCTACTGCCGAGCAGACAATGGCGCTTCTTTTATGTATGGCCAGAAATCTTGCCGCTGCAGTCGGTTCCCTTAAAGAAGGAAAATGGGAGAGAAAAAAGTTTACAGGCACAGAGCTTTTCGGAAAAAACATCGGAATCATCGGCTTAGGCAGGATAGGCACTGAAGTTGCCAAGCGCGCCAATTCATTCGGTATGAAGGTCATAGCAAGCGATCCCTACCTTACTAAAGAAAAAGCCGAACAATTGAGCATTCAGCTGGTCAGCCTGGACGAGCTGTTGAAGCAATCAGATTTTATAACCGTTCATACCCCCATGACCAACGAGACAAAATACCTTATAAGCGATAAACAGTTTGCGTTGATGAAAAACGGCGTGCGTGTAATTAACTGCGCGAGGGGAGGCATAATAGACGAGGCAGCCCTCATAAAGGCTGTTGAATCAGGAAAGGTGGCTCAGGCTGCTCTGGATGTTTATGAGAAAGAGCCGCCTGATATGAACAATCCTGTTTTTAAACAGGAGAAGATTGTTACTGCCCCGCATCTTGGCGCATCAACAGAAGAAGCGCAGCTTAACGTATCCACTGAAATAGCCCAGCAGGTGGTGGATGTACTATTAAACAAGGGTATACGAAACGCCGTTAACGTGCCGTCGCTTGATTCGGAGACATTGAAGATTTTAGAGCCATATATAAATCTCGGTGAAAAAATAGGCGCTATACAGGCGCAGCTTGCAACAGGGCCCGTAGAGCAGGTAAAGATACGTTACCGCGGCGAGATTATAAATCAGAAGGTGCAGCCTGTTACCATAGCAATAATAAAAGGCCTGCTTACGCCTGTATTGGGTGAGACAGTTAATGCCGTTAACGCCTTATCAATAGCAAAAGAGCGTGGTATATCAGTAGTTGAGTCAAAATTTGCCGAGATAGAAGATTTTGCAAACCTGATAAGCGTGGTTGTAAAAACAGACAGCTCTCAGCATGAAATACTTGGCACATTATATTTAAAACGCGACCCAAGGATTGTGAAAATAGATAATTATTACGTGGAGGTTATTCCAAAGGGTTTCATGCTGTTTATTACCAATGTCGATGTGCCGGGTATAGTAGGCCATGTTGGCACAGTGCTTGGCGAAAATAAGATAAATATAGCCGGCATGACATTTGGTAGACAGAAGCCCGGCGGCGCGGCGGTAACAGTGCTTAATGTTGACAGCAATGTGTCTTCGAAAGTGTTGGATGAATTAAAGAAGCTGAAATCAATATATGATGCAAGATTGGTAAAATTGTAATTTGAAAATTTGAAAGGGGAATATTTGCATGACAAAGAAAAAGACGAGTAAACAAAAAAGGATTTATCTGGTTGATGTGACAAACAGGGATGGGGTCCAGACAGCAAGGTTAGGCCTTGCAAAGCTGCAGAAGACAATGATAAATATGTATCTTGACCAGATGGGCGTTTTCAGGAGCGAATTCGGTTTTCCTGTTACAAGGCATGAGACCAATTACTTAAACGCGAATATAGAGCTATGCAAGATTGGCGCTATGCCGTCGATAAAATTAAGCGGTTGGGTGCGCGCTATTACGCAGGATGTTGATACGGCCACCACGCGCACCAATGTAGAGCATCTGAACCTTTCCATTTCAACAAGCAAGCAGATGCTGCAAAAAAAGTTTATGGGCAGAAGTTCAGAGGCCGATATAATAAAGATGATGACAGACGCGCTTGATTTGGCAAAAAAACGCGGTTTAAAATTAGTCGGCGTTAATGCCGAGGATGCTTCAAGGTCTAATATTGATTTTCTGGTGAAGTTTGCCAAGGCAGCCAAAAATCACGGCGCCAGCACGTTCAGGTATTGCGATACGCTGGGTTATGATACGCCTTTTACCATTTATAAAAGGATAAAAGAAATAGCCGATAAGGTAGGCATAGATATAGAGCTTCACTGCCACAATGATTTAGGCATGGTAGTGGCAAATAGCGTGACAGGCGCTATAGCTGCTATTGACGGCGGAGTAAACGCCTATATCAATACAACTGTAAATGGAATGGGCGAGCGCGCAGGAAACGCGGATCTTGTTAGCGTGATACTTGCGGTAAAATATGGAAGCGGTATACAGGGTAAATATATACTTGATGAAAAAGTAAATCTGGGTATCACATGGAGAATAGCCAAGTACGCTGCTTATGCATTTGGCGTGCCTATACCTATAAATCAGCCAGGAGTCGGCGCAAACGCTTTTGCGCATGAATCAGGCATACATGCCGATGGAGCCCTTAAGGACAGGAGAAATTACGAGTTGTATGATTTTGAGGTTTTAGGAAGAGGCGAGCCTGAACTTTTGGAGACCGGCAGGCAGATAGTCGCAGGCGAATACAGCGGAATTAAGGGTTTCAGAAATGTCTATGATAAGCTTGAGGTTAAATTTAATGACGATAAACAAGCCACAGAGATACTGGAGCTTGTCAGGTACGCGAATGTCCACACGCAGAAACCGCTTGTGCATGATGAGCTTATATTTATAGCAAAGTACCCGCACATCGCGAAAAATATTTTTACAATGAATCCATAAGGATAAAAATGCCGAATATAATTTTAGTAGGTACTCAATGGGGAGATGAAGGCAAAGGCAAAATCATAGACATGATTACCCAGGACGTTGATTATGTCGTCAGGTTTCAGGGCGGCAATAATGCGGGCCATACGGTTGTTGTAGATGGCAGGCAGTTTATACTTCATCTTGTGCCTTCGGGTATTTTGCATGAAGATAAGATATGCGTGATAGGCAACGGCGTCGTAGTTGATCCTGAAGTGTTGATAGAAGAGATTAAGAGTTTAAAGAAAAAAGGCATAAAGGTTGACACAAATCTTTTAATTAGCGACCAGGCGCATATAATTTTTCCATATCATAAAATGATGGATAAGCTGCGCGAGGCCCAAAAGGGAAAAGGTAAGATAGGTACAACCGGCCGCGGCATAGGGCCGTGTTATACGGATAAAGCATCCCGTTGCGGTATACGCCTCGCCGATTTATTTAATGACAGTGTTTTCCACGATAAATTAAAAGAGAATATCGATGAGAAAAATACAATATTCTGCAAGGTTTACGGATGTGACGGGTTTTCTTTTGACGAGGTTTACAAGCAGTATAAAAAATACAGGCAGTATTTAAAAAAACATATATGTAATTGCTCGCAGGTATTAAATGACGCTATAGCAATTGGCAAATCAATACTTTTTGAAGGCGCCCAGGGTACGTTTCTTGATATAGACCATGGCACATATCCGTTTGTTACTTCATCAAACTCTACGGCCGGCGGCGCTGTTATCGGCACAGGCGTGGGCCCGAAAAGAATAGATAAGGTAATCGGCGTCGCCAAGGCATATACGACCCGCGTAGGCGAGGGCCCGTTTCCTACGGAATTCAGTTCCGTAATGATGGAAAAAATCCGCACAAAAGGTAAAGAATTCGGCGCCACCACAGGCCGGCCGCGCAGGTGTGGATGGTTTGACGCGGTGCTTGTAAAATATTCCGTAAGGTTAAATAGCATAGACGAGATTGTAATTACAAAACTGGACGTGCTTGATGAATGCAAGAAAATAAAAATATGCGTAGGTTATAGAATAGGCAAGCGCCTCATCAGGTATTTCCCAAGCGATATAGGCAGTTTATGGCGGTGTAAGCCGGTTTACGAAGAATTGCCGGGTTGGTATCAGGACACAACAAGGATAACGAAATATGAGAATCTTCCTCAAAAAGCGCTTAAATATTTAAACAGGATATCAGAGCTTATTGGCGCCGGGATTTCTATAGTGTCGGTTGGCTCAGATAGAAAACAGGCATTTAAGGTTTAATTGAAAAAATCGAGGACTTTTTAAAATGGATTTATTATGGTTGGCTCCCGTTGGTTCGATAACAGCTATTTTATTTGCGGTTTATCTTGCTACGTATATATTAAAGCAGGACGAAGGCAATGATAAGATGAAAGAGATTGCCCGGGCGGTCAGGGTAGGCGCGCGCGCCTACCTTAAAAGGCAATATACAGGAGTGTTGATATTTTTTATAACAGCATTCTTTATATTATTGCTTCTTTCGCTGAAAGGCTATCTTGTGATATTTGTGCCGTTTGCGTTTTTGACAGGAGGTTTTTTTTCAGGGTTGGCGGGTTTTATAGGCATGAGTATAGCCACCCAGGCATCAAGCCGCACAGCAGCGGGCGCTATGAAGAGTTTAAATTCCGGCCTGCGTATAGCATTTTCAAGCGGCGCTGTAATGGGGCTTACTGTTGTGGGCCTGGGGCTTTTGGATTTAAGCGTGTGGTATTATTTTCTTGACTGGTATTATTCTTCGCATCCTATACCTCTAGGTATAGACAAGATTACCGCTATTACATCTACAATGCTCTGTTTTGGCATGGGCGCCAGTTCCCAGGCGTTGTTCGCGCGCGTTGGAGGAGGCATATTTACAAAGGCAGCTGATGTTGGCGCTGATTTAGTTGGAAAGGTTGAGGCAGGCATTCCTGAGGATGACCCCAGAAACCCGGCTGTAATAGCTGATAATGTCGGTGATAACGTAGGAGATGTTGCCGGCATGGGCGCTGATCTTTACGAATCATATGTGGGCTCAATAGTGGCGACATCGGCATTGGGCGTTGCCGCAGGCCTGGGCGTAGCGGGCGTTACAGTGCCTTTGGTTATGGCGGCAGTAGGCGTGGTCTCATCTATAATAGGCACATTTTTTGTAAAATCAAGCGAAGAGGCGTCGCAGAGCGTTTTATTGTGGGCATTAAGAAAGGGTGTGCTTGTAAGTTCGTTATTAGTTGCGGTTATTTCATATTTTCTTATTAAACATATTTTGGGTATTGAGCATATAGGGGTATACTGGTCTGTGATTACGGGCCTTGTTGCCGGCGTTTTAATAGGGTTGTCAACGGAATTTTATACATCAAGTAATTTTTCGCCGACTCGTTCAATTGCGAGCGCTGCGGCAACAGGGCCTGCGACTGTTATAATTACAGGCCTTGCTGTAGGCATGATGTCTACATTTGTGCCGGTTGTTGTAGTAGGCGCAGCAATACTTGCGAGTTATTTTTTCTCAGGCGGGGCGCATAGTTTTGCATCCGGGCTTTATGGAGTGGGAATTTCAGCCGTTGGTATGCTTTCCACGCTTGGCATAACGTTGGCCACTGATGCGTATGGGCCTGTGGCTGATAATGCCGGAGGAAACGCCGAGATGGCTCACTTGCCGCCGGAGATAAGAAAAAGGACTGACGCGCTTGATTCGCTTGGAAATACTACAGCAGCTACAGGAAAAGGTTTTGCAATAGGCTCAGCCGCGCTTACAGCATTAGCGTTGATAGCCGCTTATAAAGATCAGGTGGCTTTACATGGAAAAGAACTGGTTTGCAGCCTTTTAGATCCCGGTGTGCTCGTAGGTTTGTTTATAGGCAGCATGCTTCCGTTTTTGTTTTGTTCTTTGACTATGCGCGCTGTGGGAAGGGCTGCTGCAAAAATAGTTATAGAGGTCCGCAGGCAGTTTAAAGAGATCACAGGGCTTATGGAAGGCACAGCAAAGCCTGATTACGCGCGCTGCGTAGACATTGCAACAGCCGCAGCTCAAAAAGAAATGATCCTGCCGTCTTTATTGGCAATACTTTCGCCTATTATTGTTGGGCTTGCCATAGGCGTTAATGCGGTAACAGGGCTGCTTACCGGAGCGTTAGTTACCGGATTTGCGCTGGCTGTTATGATGGCAAATTCAGGAGGCGCCTGGGACAACGCGAAGAAGTATATAGAGGAAGGCCATCATGGAGGCAAGGGTTCTTTTTCTCACAAGGCAGCCGTTTCGGGCGACACCGTGGGAGACCCTTTTAAGGATACTTCAGGCCCAAGCTTAAATATACTCATAAAATTGATGTCTATGGTATCTATAGTGTTTGCTGCGTTTATAATAAAAAACAGCCTTATTAAATAGGCCGTAATACGTGATTTATATTGACTAAATCCCTTAAGGTGTTATAATTAAAAAAGAAGTTCAACCGGCAATAATATTAAAAAATTCCATTATAAAACAACAGGAGGTAGCGGCAATGGATAAGAATTTTATTAACACAGGGAAGATTATTTTGGTTCTAGGCCTGATTTTATCTTTAACAGGCTGCACAATAGCGCTTTACAGCCGGTATCCGCGCGATAAGGCAAGGATACAGGAATTAAGCGATCAGCTTACGGATATGGAAAAATTAAAAGCGCAGGAAACAGAGGAATTAAAGCAAGCCTTGGCGCAGTTACAGAATAAATTAAAAGGTGAGATAGCCAGTAAACAGGTTTCTGTGGGCATGGAGGATAGGGGCCTTGTTATAACGTTTGTGGATGAAGTGCTTTATGATTCAGGCAAGGCTGTTGTAAAGTCAAGCGCGTATGATGTTTTAACCAGGGTAGCCAATATATTAAAGGATAAGGTTGCCAATAAGAATATAGGTGTTGAGGGCCATACGGATAATGTACCCATAAAATATTCCGGCTGGAAATCAAACTGGGAACTCTCAACGGCAAGGGCTACAAGTGTATTGCACTATCTGGTTGATAATTGCGGCATAGCGCCGGAGCGGCTTCAGGCAACCGGTTACGGAGAATACAGGCCGGTCGCAAGCAATCTAAATGATGAGGGAAGGCAAAAGAACAGGCGCGTTGAGATAATAATATTGCCTAAGGTTACAAAGGCAGACCTTGAAAGCCTGCAGCGTAAGAAAAGAGCAGCCGAGGCAGGCCAGGAGGCTCCGGTATCAAGGCTTAAGTAAAAACATTTATAGCATATGGCTGATCCAGTGGATAAAAAAATCAGAATATTGATATGGGTGCTGGTTGGAAGCTGCATTTTGAATCTTATATTTGCTATAAACGCCGGGCAGAAAAGAAAGATAGCGATCTCTAAGACAGATATTCTTGACGCAAGGCTTGAAGAACTGCAATTGAGGTATAAAAACGCAATCAACGCGTACGATGCGGCTGAAAAAGAACTTAAAGAGGCAAAAAAAGAACTAGCCCAACAGAATATTTTTGCCGAAACAACCAGAGATGCGTTAGCGGCTGAACAGCAAAAATCAGCAGGGCTTGAACAAACCATCGGTAAGTTAAAAACAGTTTTAAATACTCCTGTGCCGGTAGTTGAAAATAAAAAACCGGCTGCGTCTAAGACGTCAAGCAATATAACAATCAAAAAAAGGTGATAGGGCAAAGATACAAAAAGATAAACGGGTAACAAAAAGAGGGGATGGAATTCCACCCCTCTTTTTAATAAGGATATGGACACTAAACAGGAAAGCATCCCAAGGCATATAGCGATAATAATGGATGGAAACGGCAGGTGGGCAAAGAAGAAGGGCCTGCCAAGGATAGCCGGGCATATGCAGGGCACAAAGACAGTCTATAAGATTATAGAGGTATGTGTTGAGCTGAAAATAAAGGCGCTTACTCTTTATACATTCAGCACCGAAAACTGGAAAAGGCCCAAAGAAGAAGTTGACGCCCTTATGAAAATACTCAAGGACCAGATTCAGGCAGAGTTGCCCCGGATGCAAAAGGCCAATATAAGGTTTAATACTATAGGCGAGGCCAGCGGCCTCTATCCTGATGTTATAGAAAAAATAAAATCAGTAAAGGGCCAGACCAGAAAAAACAACGGCCTTATACTTACACTTGCCTTAAATTACGGCAGCCGCAAAGAAATAACCAGTGCCGCCATAAAAATAGCGCAGGACGTAAAGTCCGGTAAAATAACCCCTAAAGACATTACGGAAGATTTATTTGACAGTTATCTTTACACGCGCGGCCTGCCGGAGCTTGATTTATTAATAAGGACGAGTGGCGAGATGAGGCTTTCAAATTTTTTATTGTGGCAATTATCTTACAGCGAGATATATGTGACAAAAAAGATGTGGCCGGAATTCACAAAAGAAGACTTTAAATCAGCCTTAAATGATTTTTCCTTAAGGTGCCGTAGATTCGGAGGGTAAAAAAATACTGATAAGCCGTTTAATAAGTTCCGCATTGATGTTTTCTTTTATAGCCCTGACTGTTTTTGTTTTTCCGAACTGGTTTTTCGGGCTTATGACCATTATTATAATATCCGTAGCGCTATTTGAATTTTATGCCATGATAGAAAAGAAAGGCGTGATTACTTATAAGATTTTCGGGCTGCTTCTGGGTATTGCCATACCGCTTTCTATATATCAGGAGTTTAAGTTGACAAGCGGTTGGGAATTTTTCTTTGTCGCCGCGGCATGTTTCATTCTGTTTGTAATGCAGCTTGCCAGAAGAGGCCAAGATCAGGCGGTATTAAGCGTTTCTACCACTATTTTCGGCATTCTGTACGTGAGCTGGTTTCTTTCTTTTATAATCAGGATCAAGTTTTTGCCAGAGGGCGCGTGGCTAGTGGTATTTTTGATATTAGTGACAAAGGCGTCTGATATGGCTGCTTATGCAATTGGGTCTTTATTCGGCAGGCATACACTGATACAAAGGATAAGCCCCAAAAAGACATGGGAGGGCGCCATTGCCGGTTTTGTTGCCAGTATACTCATGGCGTTTTTTTGTAGAAGATTTGTGCCGCAGATTCCGGCAGGCCATATATTATACCTTGGCGCATTCTTAGGGCTGATGGCATTAATAGGCGATTTGTACGAATCCCTCTTAAAAAGGGATTGTCAGACAAAGGACGCCAGCAGCATATTCCCCGGATTAGGCGGCATGCTTGATGTTATTGATAGTATAATATTTACCGCGCCCGTCTTTTATTTCTACATAAAATACTTTTTATGAAAAATCTTGTTATTCTCGGGTCAACAGGCTCAATAGGCCAAAATGCCTTGGATGTTGTAAGGCGGTTTAAAAAGCGGTTTAAGGTTTTGGGCCTTAGCGCCAACAATAATACGGATTTACTCGCGGCTCAGGCAAAGGAGTTTAAGCCGGAGTTTGTCGTTGCAAAAGACTCCGATGCCCTGATAAGGCTTGCGGGCCATAAAAAAGCCGATATAGTGCTGATGGCTATTTCAGGCAGCGCTGCCTTAAGGCCGTTGATTGCAGCCATTGATGCCGGAAAAAAAATCGCGCTTGCCAATAAAGAGGCGCTCGTTGCCGCAGGCGGCATAGTGATGAAAAGGGCAAAGGCCTCAGGCGCCAGAATAATTCCGGTTGACAGCGAGCATAGCGCTGTTTTTCAGTGTATAGAGGGCGCTAAAAAAAGCGATATAAAAAATATATTTCTCACTGCAACAGGCGGGCCTCTTAAGGATACGCCTGCCGCAAAGATGCGTTTTGTAAGCCCAAAGCAGGCAATAAGGCATCCAAGATGGTCAATGGGTAAAAAGATTTCCGTTGATTCAGCGACGATGATGAATAAGGGCTTAGAGGTTATTGAGGCAAATTGGCTTTTTGGCGTTGATATTGACAATATAAAGATAATTGTGCACCCTGAGGCTGTTGTGCATTCAATGGTAGAGTTTAACGACGGCTCGGTAATAGCGCAAATGGGCGCAACCGATATGCGGCTTCCGATACAATATGCGCTGCTTTACCCTGAAAGGATCGCTTCAGGCTTAAACGGGATTGATTTAGCCGCAATAAAAAAATTAAACTTTTTGGCGCCTGATTTTAAAAAATTCCCCTGTATAAAACTGGCGTATGAGGCCGCAAAAACAGGCGGCACAATGCCCGCTGTTTTAAACGCCGCAAATGAGGAGCTGGTAGCCATGTTTCTTGATTCGAATATAAGGCTTACCGATATAGCAAAAGGCGTTGCAAAAGTTATGAATAAACATAAAACTGTAAAAAACCCAGGCCTTACAGATATTTTAAAATCTGACAAATGGGCTAGAGAAGAGGTTAACGGATGTCGTCGATAATAGTATTTTTGATAGTTTTAAGCGTGCTTATATTAGTGCATGAGTTTGGGCATTTTATTTTTGCAAAAAGGTTTGGCATAAAGGTGGAGGTTTTTTCGCTCGGGTTCGGGAATAAGCTATTCTGTTTTAAACGTAATGGCACAGAGTACCGCGTATCATGCATACCTCTTGGCGGCTATATAAAGATGGCAGGAGAGACGCCATACGAGGCTGATAAAAAAGGCGCCTCAGATGAATTTGTATCAAAACCAGCCGGCCAGCGCGCAGCTGTTTTGGTTGCAGGGCCGGTATTTAATTATATTTTAGGGTTTTTGCTTTTCGCTTTTATATTTCTTACAGGCAGCCCGCAGATAACTTCATTGGTGGGTGGGTTGGTAGATGATTATCCGGCAAAGGCAGTTGGCATAAAATCAGGCGACAGGATAACGCAGCTTAATGGCAAGGATGTGTATTACTGGGAAGAGATACTTGATGTTGTGCGCCAGACAACCAGCGGCAGCATATCGCTTAAAGCGCAAAGAGCCGGCAAAGAGTTTGCTTTTGTTATTTCGCCCAAACCAAGGGAGTTTAAAAATATTTTCGGACAACAGATTAAGATAGGGCTTCTTGGTATTTCCCCGTCAAGTGAGGTGAAGTATGTCAGGCACGCCCCGATAGAGGCAGTTGCGCTTGCGGCTAAAAAAACATGGAACCTGACGCAGCTTACATACCTTTCGTTATGGCGCATGATGACGGGCGCTATGAGTTTTAAGGAATCGGTTGCAGGGCCTATAGGGATTTTTATGGTAACGCAAAAAGCGGCCATAGCCGGCTTGCCGTATCTGTTGGGTATTATGGCTGTTTTAAGTATAAGCCTTGCGATATTTAATCTGCTTCCGATACCTGTTTTAGACGGAGGGCACCTTTTCTTTCTTTTGATAGAGAAGATATTTAAAAGGCCTGTAAGTGAAAAAGTTTATGAGCGCATAACGCAGATTGGCATGGCGCTATTGATTACATTTATGATTTTTGTTATGTATAATGACGCGGCAAAAGCAGGCTGGATAGCGAAGATAATAGCGGTATTTACAAAACAATGATAAAACGCAGAAAGACAAGGCAAATAACGGTAGGCGATGTAAAGATAGGTAATGGCGCGCCGATATCTGTACAGTCAATGACAAAGACAGATACGCGCGATATTGTTAAGACTGTTGTTCAGATAAAGGATTTGGAGCGCGCGGGCTGCGAAATAGTGCGCGTTGCAGTAAAGGATGCGGATGCCGCAAAGGCAATCGCAGGGATAAAACCAAAGATAAATATTCCGCTTGTGGCTGATATACATTTTGATTACAGGTTAGCGCTTCTTGCTATACAAAGCGGCGCGGATAAAATACGCATCAATCCCGGCAATATGACTCATCGCAATGAGGTTGAAGCGGTTGCGCAGGCGGCAAAGGCAAGGCATATACCTATAAGGATAGGCTTAAACAGCGGTTCAGTCATCAAGCAGCATAAAAAATCAGTGGCAGATGCCATGGTTTCATCAGCGATGGAGTATATAAGGCTTTTTGAGAAAATGAAGTTTCGCGATATAGTAGTTTCACTTAAGGCCTCAGATGTGCAGGCCACAGTAGAGGCTTACAGGCGTATTGCCAAAAAGCGCGATTATCCTTTGCACCTTGGGGTAACCGCGGCAGGCCTTGCAGACTTCGGCAGGATAAAATCAGCAGTTGCCTTTGGAGCGCTTTTGTTAGAAGGCATAGGAGATACCCTGCGCGTATCGCTTACAGGCGACCCTATTTTAGAAGTTCTTGCCGCGAAACAGATTTTAAGAGCAGCTGGTTTGGTAACCGGCGGGGTGGAAGTGATTTCATGCCCTACATGCGGCCGGTGCCAGGTGGATCTTGTAAAAATAGTGGAAGAGCTTAGTGAAAAAATATCAAAGGTCACAAGTCACCCTTTTGCGAGGGCAGGTAAGCCACAAGTAAAAATAGCGGTGATGGGTTGTGAGGTAAACGGCCCGGGTGAGGCAAGGGATGCGGATATAGGCATTGCCGCAGGAAAAAACAGCGGAATGCTTTTTAAAAATGGTAAGCCGATTAAAAAGATTGCAGAAAAGGATTTTGTCAAGGTGCTGCTTGAGGAGATAAAAAAACTATGAAATGGACCCAGAGTTATATACCTACATTAAGAGAAACGCCTGCTGACGCTGAGGCGATTAGCCATATACTGATGTTACGTTCGGGAATGATCAAGAAGGTTATATCAGGCGCTTACTCGTACCTGCCGCTGGGATTTAAGGTGTTAAACAAGGTTATAGATATAGTGCGTAGCGAAATGAACGCCGCAGGCGCGCAAGAATTATTGATGCCTGCTATTCAACCCGCTGAGATATGGAAAGAGTCAGGCAGGTATGATGTTATAAAAGATATAATGATTTCATATAAGGACCGTCACGGCTCTGAGATGATTATGGGCCCCACACACGAAGAAATTATCGTTGATATCGTGCGCAAGGACATATCAAGCTACAAGCAGCTCCCTTTTATCCTGTATCAAATACAGACAAAGTTCCGCGATGAGCCAAGGCCGCGCTTTGGCATCATACGCTCAAAAGAGTTTTTAATGAAAGACGCTTACAGCTTTGACAAGGATACCGACGGGCTTAACAGGAATTATGAGAAAATGTATAATGCCTATATCAGTATTTTTAAAAAATGCGGATTAAACGCTATACCCGTTGAGGCGGAATCAGGCATTATGGGAGGCGATACCTCGCATGAGTTTATGGTTTTATCTGAAAGCGGGGAAGATGAGATTACGCATAAGGGTAAAAAAGAGAAGGCCATTGAGATAGGCCATGTATTTAAGCTGGGCACAAAATATTCAAAGGCGCTGGGAGCTAATTTTTCAGATGAGAACGGCAAAGAAAACCCAATTATAATGGGTTGCTATGGCATAGGTATAAACAGGATTCTTGCAGCCGCAATAGAAGAAAATCATGATAAAGAAGGTATTATCTGGCCCAAGGCAATAGCCCCATATCAGGTAATAGTTATACCGACAAATACGGCAGATGAGAAAATCAACAAAGCAGCGAATGATATTTACGACAAACTCATAAAAGAAGGCGTCGAAGTCATCATAGATGACCGCGATGAGCGCGCCGGCGTCAAATTCAAAGACGCTGACTTAATCGGCGTACCCACCCATGTTATCATCGGCAAAGGCCTTACCGACGGCAAAATCGAAATCAAAGACCGTAAAACCAAAGAAACCCAACAAGTTTTAGTCAAAGACGTAATCAAAGCGATCTAGCAGCCGCTCTGTGGGGTTGCTGCAAAACGAAACGCCGAGGGGGCTGTTCCAACCGTGGGACAGGAGGGTGTGATGTTGAGCTGGAAAATATTCGCAGTTGGTTCTGCCTTTTTTGCCGGAATAACAGCTATATTGGCGAAGATAGGAGTTAAGAATATTCCATCCAACCTGGCGACGCTTCTAAGGACTATAGTCATCTTTATTTTTTTTAGGCGCGCTGGTTGGATTACGTCAAGAGTGGAAAAATCCGTTTGTTATTGATAGGCGGTGTTTGCTGTTCCTTGTATTATCCGGCATTACTACGGGGCTTTCATGGCTTTGTTATTTTAAGGCATTGCAAATAGGGCCTGTTTCATTAGTGGCGCCTATTGATAAATTAAGCCTTGTTTTCGCGGTTGGTTTATCGCTTCTATTTTTAGGTGAACGCTTGGGCGCATATCAATGGATCGGCGTCTGCCTTATGGCATTGGGGGCTGTGATTATAATCAGGTAGACGGAGACGCAAATGAAAAAAACTCAATTGATAATGATATGGTTGTTGCCGTTGATAGTAATCGGTGGGGTGTTTGCGCCGGAGCTGGGGTATCTGGTGCTGGCGATGATGGCAGCGCTTCTGGCGATGTCTATTTTTAAGGGCAGGTACTGGTGCTGGAACCTTTGTCCAAGGGGCGCTTTTCTGGATATAGCGATGTCAAAAATGAGTCGCAAAAACCCGGCGCCTAAAATATTTACAAAACTGTGGTTTCGCTGGACGCTGTTTGTTTTGTTTATGAGTTTTCTTGTATGGCGGCTTGTTAAAAGCGGAGCGAATATTATTTCCATGGGCGCTGTTTTTGTGAGCATGTGCATTATAACAACTGTCATTTCGGTTGTGCTTGCAGTATTAACAAAGCACAGGGCGTGGTGTGTTGTATGCCCCATGGGCCTTATGCAGGAAACCATAGGCAAGAAACACAAGTGAATAAAATAGTATTGATAGACGAATACTTGTGCACTGCCTGCGGAAAATGCGTTGTATTGTGCCCGGAGAGGATATTGTATATAGACGAAGCCTCCAATAAATGTAAGGTTAGGGATGAGTCGCAATGCGATAAACTTGCCGGCTGCCAGCGCGTTTGCCCCACCAAAGCGATCAAAATCACTCTGTGAGTAATTTTCTTGCCAAATAGTATATTGATGTTATAATTATACTAATGATAAACGGCCAGGTGTTTAAAAAGCCAAGGAGGGCATTATGGTCAGATTAGCAGTAAGATTAAAGCAGGCCGGGCCAGCGCTTTTTTGCGCGTTTTTAACCGGCTGCGCGACTATTTCAGGTTCTCAGGAAAGGTTTGTCAGGCAGCCAGGCGCTGATTCTCCGCCCCGGGCGTTATCTATTTACGCGCCTTATATTATGTATGCTGTATGGGCGCTTGGCGTTGTTGTTTCAGCGATAGCCGGGCATTACATTGTTACCTCGTACATCAGAGTGGTAAGGAAATACGTCAAATCCAAGGCCAAATCATCCAGATGGGCAGCATTGACAGGTTGCATTGAAAGGGTTATTTACACAACATCTTTCGTGTTGGGCTGGTATACGGTAATAGTTGTTATCTTCGGAATAAAAATCGCTTTGTTTACTATAAATTGTCTTAGCCTTGATGTAAAAGATACGGCTAAAGCGGCCAATTCTTATATTTTAGGCAATATATTATCGTTGGGCGTTGCTGTTTTAGTCGGGATTATAATGAAAAAGATCCTGGCAGGTTTCTGATATACGTATAAAAAGTTATGAATGAAATAAAGTTTTACGGCAGAGGAGGCCAGGGCGCTGTAGTTGCATCAATTGTCCTGGCCAACGCCGCTTTTAAAGAAGGTAAATTTGTGCAGGCGTTTCCGTTTTACGGTGTTGAACGAAGAGGAGCGCCTGTTGCCGCTTATACGCGCATCGATACAAAGCCCATACGTTCAAGAGGCCAGATAAAATCCCCTGATATTGCCGTTGTACTGGACCCGTATCTTGTTACGGCGCTTAATATAACCAGCGCCTTAAAACCCGGCTCAACAATAGTGATAAACTCCTCTAAAAATATAAACAGTTTTGCGAAAAAGTTTAATGTATATATCTGCGACGCTACAGCCATAGCCGTAAAGCGCGCCTTGGGTGACAGGACTAATCCGATTGTAAACACCACAATACTCGGCGCGCTTTCAAAGGCAACCGGAATAGTAAAACTAGAGTCCATAATTAGCGCTATGCCTGAGAAGGTTTATGTAAAGCTGGAGGAGAACATTGAAGCGGCAAAAGAGGCATATAAAACCGTCAAAAAGATTTAAATCCCATAAAGACCTGCCGTCCATGTCAGTGTCCAGCGTGCCTACGTCTGTGAATAAAACAGGCGGCTGGAGGGTGTTGACACCTGTTATAGATTATGATAAGTGTATATCCTGTATGATATGCTGGAAATTCTGCCCGGAGATTTGCATAACCGCCGAAGATAAACCAAAGATTATACTTGAGTATTGCAAGGGTTGCGGCATTTGCGCTTTTGAATGCCCGAAAAAGGCGATAAAGATGATAGAGGCAAAAGGATGAAGCTGGTTATTACCGGAAATCATGCGGCTGCGTACGCGGCTAAATTATGCAGGCCTCATGTGATATCGGCGTACCCTATTACCCCGCAGACAGAGGTTGTGGAAAAACTTGCCTGCATGGTTGCCGACGGAGAATTAAAGTCGGATTTTATAAAGGTTGAAAGCGAGCATTCTGCCATGGCTGCGTGTATAGGCGCGTCTGCGGCAGGAAGCAGGTCTTTTACAGCCACCAGTTCTCAGGGCTTAGCGCTTATGCATGAGATGCTTTTTTGGGCGGCGAATTCACGCCTTCCTATTGTAATGATAAATGTAAACAGGGCAATGGCGCCTCCATGGACAGTATGGGCCGACCAGACAGATAGTTTAGCTCAGCGCGACACCGGCTGGATGCAGTTTTACTGCGAGGATAATCAGGAAATACTGGATACAGTGATTCAGGCGTATAAGATTGCTGAAAAAGTTTCTTTGCCTGCCATGATATCGCTTGACGCGTTTTTTCTTTCACATACAAGCGAGGCGGTTGATGTGCCGCCCCAGGCGGACGTTGATAGGTTTCTGCCCGAATTTAACCCGGAGTATAAACTTGATATCAATAATCCAAGGGCTTTCGGAGGGCTTGTTACAGCCGAGTGGTATTATGAGTTTCGTTATAAGATACATCAGGCAATGCAAGACGCCAAAAGAGAGATAAATACCGTCGGAAAAGAATACGCGAAATCATTCGGAAGGAAATATTCGCTGATAGAGCCCTATAAGGCAGATGACGCTGATTTTTTATTTGCCGCTTCAGGATCTATGGTTTCTGTGGTGCGCGACGCGGTTGATAAACTTCGTAAGGCGCAAAAAAAGGCGGGGCTTATTAAGATGCGGACATTCAGGCCGTTCCCTAAAGAAGAACTTATAAAGCTGGTCCCGGGCGCTAAAAATTTATGCGTGCTTGACAGAAATATTTCACTTGGTAATGAAGGGATATTTTTTACGGAGATAAAGGCGGCGCTTGCAAATATTAAAGCTAAGCCTATGATATACGGATTTACTGCGGGCCTCGGAGGCAGGGAGGTTTCGGTAAATGATGTTATGAATATTGCCAAAAGCATTGAAACGCACAAAGCAGCCGAATTTAATTTTTACGGATTAAAAAAATGAAATTAACCATACCGCAACAGGAACTGGTTTATTCGGGAAACGCCGCGTGTCAGGGGTGCGCCGGGCTTCTTGCGATGCGTTATTGCCTTAAGGCGTTAGGCGATAAAACCATAGTTGTTGTGCCAGCCTGCTGCTGGACGGTTTTAAGCGGCGCTTTTCCTGCAACCGCGTTTAATGTGCCGATGTTTCATACGGCGTTTGAGACAGCCGCTTCCTGCGCTTGTGGAGTGAAGGCGGCTTTGCGTATGCAGGGCAAGGATGATATAAATGTTTTGGCGTGGGCCGGAGACGGCGGCACGTTTGACATAGGCATACAGGCGCTTTCGGGCGCTGCCGAAAGAAACGATGATTTTATTTATGTGTGCTATGATAACGAGGCGTATATGAATACAGGCATACAGCGTTCGTCTTCCACGCCTTACGGAGCGGCTACATCAACAACGCCTTCAAATATGTTTAAGAATGAGTATAAAAAGGACATAGATTCTATACTGGCGGCGCATAATATTCCTTATATGGCCACGGCAAGCGTTGCTTATCCAGAGGATTTGATAAAAAAGGTGCAGACGGCAAATTCCATAAGAGGGCTGAAGTTTATACATATAATAGCGCCATGCCCGCCGGGTTGGAGGTATCCTTCGGAAAAAACCATCGCCTTGTCAAGGCTTGCGGTTCTAACCGCGGTTTTTCCGCTGTATGAAGTAAAAGACGGTAAGTATACAGTAAGAAAAACAGGCGATAAAAAGCCGGTTGCCGAATACATTAAGCATCAGGGGCGGTTTAGGCATTTAAAGAAAGAAGAGATTGAATATATCCAGGCCGAAACGGATAAAAGATTTGAACTGTTGCTGAAAAAAGAGCAGCTGTTATGAAGAAATTATTTTTTTTCTGCATCATTTTTTTCATAACGGTTTCATGTTTTGCTCAGAAGCAAGAAGCAAGCTTTCCCTTAATACCTGATTTCACGAAAAATGACAGAATATTGATATTTGCCCCGCATCCGGATGATGAGTCAATAGGCACGGCAGGCGTTATACAAAAAGCCCTTGATGCCGGCGCCGGCGTCTGGGTTTGTTGTTATACAAACGGTGACGCGAACCAACTCGCGTTTATTATGTATGAAAAACGTTTTACATTCCGCAAAGGCGAATTTCTGCATATGGGTAGCGTGCGTAAAAAGGAGACATTGGATGCTCTGAAATTCTTAGGGGTGGGCGCTGATAGGGTTTTTTTCCTTGGGTATCCTGATTTCGGCACAATGCGGATTATGCTGAAACACTGGGGCAATACAAAACCGTACAAAAGCCTTTTTACAAGAGTTTCTAAGGTTCCGTACAAGGAAAATCTTTCATGGGGTTCGCCGTATACAGGCGAAAGCATACTCAGGGATGTTAAGGCAGTGTTTCTTGATGTAAAACCGACAAAGATTTTTGTTTCGCATCCGGCTGATACCAACGGCGACCACCAGTCGCTGTATTTGTTTTTAAGGGTTGCGCTTTGGGATTTAGAGGCAAGGTTGAAGGCCCCTCAGATTTATCCTTACCTGGTGCATTGCGCAAGGTGGCCTGAGCCGCGCGGTTTTTATCCGGATATGGCGCTTATGCCGCCGGAGTGGTTTATGAATTTTCAGATTCACTGGATGAGCCTGGTTTTATCCGCAGAAGAGATAAACAAGAAAAACCAGGCGTTTGATTTTTATAAAAGCCAGATACCGTATAATCCGAGATACCTGCATACATTCGCAAGAAGCAATGAATTGTTCGGGGATTACCCTGTTTTAAAATTAAAAGATTCAAGCCCGGCACGCGTTGATTGGCAGGAGAGTTTTGGGCCCGAGGCCATTATAAAAGAAAAAGACAGAGATAAAGACAACGTATTTTTGTTTTACGCAAAGTCAGAAGGGAAACTGTATATAAAATTATCTTTAAGCAGAAAGATAACAAAAGGCGTTACAAGCAGTATATATCTTTTGCCTTACAGCCGCAATACGGATTTTGCTGATATGCCGAAGATACGCCTTGCTATTACCCGCACCCGCCTGAGGGCGTATGATAAAAAGAACAGGGTTTTTATCAGCCATGCTAAAATGAGCATAGTTGATAATGACAGCATACTCATAGAATTTCCGCTTGCCTCGCTTAATTTTCCAGATTATATATTAAGCCGCGCAAGGATACACACGGATGCCGTGGCCTCTGATTTATCGGCGTGGCGCGTGCTTGAGCTGGAATAAGTGTCCTTGCTAACATAATGGCTTTATGGTAAAATTAATCCGTATGCGCATAAGGTATTATTTAAATAATATATATAACAAATTGGTAAAGGCCAATGATACGCCTCATCGCATTGCTTTGGGTTTCGGCATAGGCGTATTCTACGGCCTTTTTCCTTTTGTAGGCGTAGTTTTTACTATTATAACATCATTAATATTTAAGGCCAATAAGGCCTCGGCTTTAATTGGCTGTTTTGTTACGAATACCTGGATGACTGCGCTGTTACTTTTGCCTTCCATAAAAGTCGGATCAAAAATGTTCGGTGTAGATTGGCGGGCTGTATGGCAGGATATGCGGCTCAAGGATTTTTCAAGCGATGTGCTTCTGCCTTCTATAGTGGGATTTTTGACGATTGCCTTGGCTGTAGGGGTTTTAGGTTATTTAATAAGTTTGTTTTTTATAATAAAATACAGAAAACATAGAGGGCAAAATTATGCAGAAGACATTCGTTCTTGATACAAATGTGCTGCTTCACAATGCCGACGCGATAAATGTATTTGCCGACAACAAGGTTGTGCTGCCCATAGAGGTATTGGAGGAACTGGATGAATTTAAAAAAGATACGGATGAAAAAGGCCGTAACGCCAGGCATGTCATAAGGACTCTTGACCGTTTAAGGAGAAAGGGCAAGCTTGGAAAGGGCGTTGTGCTTGAGGGCGGAGGGGTATTGCAGATTATATCAGATAATGACTATAAACAGTTCGAGCACCTGGGGCTTAATTACAGCCAGGCTGATAACCGCATACTTTTTTGCGCCTATGCGCTTCAGAAGCAGGGCGAGAAGGTTGTTTTTGTATCAAAAGATATCAATATAAGGGTTAAAGCGGATGCGATAGGTTTGCGTTCAATGGATTTTGAAAAGCAAACTATAAATTTTGATGAGATATATAAAGGCTGGGTTGAGCTGGTGGTTGAAAAATCAAAGATCAACCAGCTGCAGGCCTCAGGCAGCATTGATGCGCCTGGAAATTTTATTCACAATGAATTTTTGCTTTTAAAAGAAGCCAAAAATTCAGAACATGCGGCTTTGGCCAAATATGACGCCAATATAAAAAAAGCAGTGCGGCTTAAATATAGCGGCGCGCCAATATATGACATAAAACCGCGCAATATACAGCAGACAATGGCAATAGAACTTCTTTTAGATGACAGCGTCAACCTTGTTTCGCTTATCGGTATGGCAGGCACAGGTAAAACGCTCCTGGCCCTTGCTGTGGCCCTGGCAAAGGTTATAAATTCTCAGGCATACAGCCGTATACTTGTGTCAAGGCCTATAATGCCTTTAGGCAGGGATATAGGTTATTTGCCCGGCACAAAAGAAGAGAAGCTTGAAAGTTGGATGGAGCCGATATTCGACAATCTTGAATACCTGCTTTATACGTCAAAAGAGAAATCTTCAGAATCAGGGGTTTTATCCAGGAAACAGAAGGCAAAAAGGATTATAACGATAAATGAGCTTAAGACCAGCGGTATGCTTGAGCTTGAGGCGCTGACCTATATGCGCGGTAGAAGTATACCCATGCAGTATATAATTGTCGACGAGGCGCAGAATCTGACGCCCCATGAAATAAAGACAGTTGTAAGCCGCGTCGGCACAGGAAGCAAGATGGTTTTAACAGGCGACCCGTATCAGATAGATAACCCGTATCTTGATTCAAGTTCAAACGGGCTTGTATATTGCGTTGAAAAAATGAAGGGCCAGAAACTTTTCGGCCATGTGATGTTTGTTAAAAGCGAACGAAGCAATCTTGCGTCGCTTGCCGCTAATATCCTATGAGATTATACGGACGTAATTGCGTAACAGAACGCGTTAAAAATAACCCAAAGAGCATCAGGAAGATTTTGCTTGAAGCTACAGCTGACATCGCAGGCCTTGAGCATGCCATTAAATCGCGCCATATCCCGATAGAACGGATATCAAAACAGGAATTCAATAAAAAATCGCAAGACATTCCTTCGCAAGGCGTGATAGCCGAGGTTTCTGATTTTGAATACTTCTATCTGGAGGATATACTAGCTTTAGAAAAATTACCCGTAATTTTATTTCTCGATAGCCTTAATGATCCGCAGAACTTAGGTAGTATATTGCGCACTGCGGCGTGTTTTGGCGGGTTTGCGATAGTTTTACCGAAGCATGATTCGGTTGATGTGACAGAGGCCGTGTTGCGTGTTGCGCAGGGTGGTGAAAATTATGTGCCGGTAGTTAAAGCCGTAAATTTGGCGATAGCGATAGAAAAGGCCAAAAAAAAAGGTTTTTGGATTGCCGGCGCTGTTGTAGGCGGCGGGCAAGACATAACAAAAACAGCATTAAATTTTCCGCTCGGAATAGTCATAGGTTCGGAGCATAAAGGCATCAGGCCCGGGCTTATGAGCCATCTTGATTTTAATCTGACGCTTCCCATGGAAGGCGCAGGCTTATCGTTTAACGCCGCCACTGCTACAGCCCTGTTTTGTTACGAGGCAGTGCGGCAGAGGCAATGAAATGATAAAAGAGGCGATGCTGTATGAAAAATTGGACAACAATATTGTCCATTGTTATCTTTGCGCCCATCACTGCAAAATACCAGACAATAAATTCGGAATCTGCGGGGTAAGGCAAAACCATCATGGTAAACTTAATACATTGGTATGGGGCGAGGCGATAGCTTCCAATGTTGATCCTATAGAGAAAAAACCACTGTATCACTTTCTTCCAGGCTCGTTTTCATATTCCATAGCAACTATAGGGTGCAATTTCAAATGTGGGTTTTGCCAGAACTGGCAGATTTCCCAGGTTTCAAAAAAATCCGCGCCAGATACATCTGAATTGTGCTTATTAAAGCCGGAGGATATAGTCAGAGAGGCGAAAAAGAATAAATGCCTGAGTATATCCTATACTTACACTGAGCCGACAATATTTTTTGAATACGCCTATGACACTGCAAAGCAAGCCCATTCTTGCGGCCTTAAGAATGTTTTTGTCACCAATGGTTTTATGACAGTCCAGGCGATAGAAACTATATCGCCATATCTGGATGCGGTAAACATAGACCTGAAGTTTTTTAAAGATTCATCTTACATTGATATATGTAAAGCCCGGCTTGCGCCTGTGCTTGATTCAATAAAGTTTATGAAAAAGCTCGGCATCTGGGTTGAAATTACGACGCTGGTGATTCCTGGCATTAACGATTCAGACGAGGAATTATCAGGCATTGCGGAATTCATAGCGTCTGTTGATAAAGGTATGCCATGGCATATAAGCGCGTTTCATCCGGATTATAAGTTTATGGATTATCCGCCGACACCTGTTAAGACTTTACTTTGCGCCGAAAAAATAGCGAAATCTGTCGGGCTTAAATTTGTGCATTTAGGAAATGTTTCGGGTTTTTAAGGAAGTCCCTCGCCACTAAACGTGATAGCGGGTGGCTCGGGACAAATTTTCAAGACGAGATAAATGGAAAATTTGGAGGGCTTATGAGCGGAGTGTTTGGAGTAGTTTCAAAAAAAGATTGCGTAATGGATTTGCTTTATGGTACGGACTATCATTCTCATTTAGGCACTGAGTTCGGCGGCATGGCTGTTTTGGGAAGCAGCTTTGCGCGCCATATACATAATATAAGCCAGAGCCAGTTCAAGTCCAAATTTTACGAGGATTCAAGGCGTATGGAAGGCACAAAGGGCATAGGCGCGATAAGCGATTCCGACGAGCAGCCGATTTATTTGAATTCAAGATTTGGCCCTTTTTGTATAGCAACCACTGGTCTCATTGAGAATAAAGTGGAATTAGCGGATTCTCTTTTAAATAAAGGTGTGTCTTTCAGCGAGGTATCCAAAGATGCGGTTAATGTTACCGAGCTTATAGCCAAACTTATAATAGAAGGCAAGGATTTTATAGATGGCATAGAGAAGATGTTTGATATGATAAACGGTTCATGTTCTTTATTGCTGTTACATAAAGACGGTATTTATGCTGCGAGGGACAGAGCCGGTTATACGCCGCTTGCAGTAGGCAAAAAAGAAGGCGCCTGGGCTGTGGCAAGTGAAACATCGGCGTTTCCGAATTTGGGTTTTGAAATAATAAAACATCTTCAGCCCGGAGAGATAGTCCTGATAAATGAAGATGGCCTTGCTGCAAGGCAACCTGGGAAAAATGCGAATCAGATTTGTTCATTTCTTTGGATATATACGGGTTTTCCCGCTTCAAGTTACGAAGGTGTAAATGTTGAGGTTGTAAGGGAGCGTTGTGGTAAGGCGTTGGCGCGCGCGGATAAAGATATAGATGTGGATATTGTTTCAGGCGTGCCTGATTCCGGTTTAGCGCATGCGATAGGATATTCTATTGAATCCGGCAAGCCGCTTAGGCGGCCGCTTGTTAAGTACACACCAGGTTACGGTAGAAGTTATACGCCTCCGTCGCAGGAAACGCGGGATTTAATAGCCAAGATGAAACTTATACCTATACGCGAGATTATAAAGGGCAATAAAATAGTTGTATGCGACGATTCCATAGTAAGAGGCACGCAGCTTAAGAATTTCGCCATAGGGAAGCTTTGGGATTGCGGGGCGCAAGAAGTGCATGTGAGGCCTGCCTGTCCGCCTTTAATGTTTCCGTGTAAATTTTGTCTTTCCACGCGCACAATGAATGAGCTTGCCGCCAGGCGCGCAATAAAGGCCCTTGAAGGAAAAGACATAGATGATATATCGGATTATATGGATTCGTCTTCAGAAAAATATAAAAAGATGGTTGAGTGGATAGCGCGAGACCTTGAAGTTACCACATTAAGGTACCAGAAACTTGAGGATATGGTAGAGGCCATAGGCCTGCCAAAGGAAAAACTTTGCCTTTATTGCTGGAACGGCAAATGCCCTGCGTCTAAATTTGTTGGCCAAAAAAAAGATTTAAGCGCGCAGGTAGATAAGGTTCATAAATAAGTGAAAAGAAATAAAGCCTTCATTCGCACCTTTGGATGGCCGATGGGGTGCAGTAGTATACGATTTTGGTGTGGTTTCTAGAGAAAGTTTATAATAATATGATAGCAGATAGCGAGACCAAGATTAGTTTTAATAAATGCAAGATATGTAATAGTAATATCAGGGTATTGAAGAAAAAAACAGTTGATGGGTCACCGCTTCTTCTAATAGCCCGCCATTTAGAAAGAATTTGCGACCACGCGACAAATATTGCCGAAGATGTCATCTATATGGTTCAGGCCAAGGTCGTAAAACACCATCCTGAAAAGCTCAAAAATAATAAATAACAATCGTTCGGCCGATCCCAAATCTTATTTTTTATTGACAATCAGATGATTGAGTAGTATATTATATAGCAGTTTGGCTATATAGAGACTGACAAAAATGAATCATTTATTAATTAGAGATTTAGATAAAACAATAAAAGCCTCGGCAGACGCTAATCGGATAAGGATCCTGAGTATGCTACAGGAGAAGAAGATGTGCGTCTGCGAGATCGCTTTTGTATTAGGTATTGCCCAGCCGAGCGTGTCAAGGCATCTTAAGAAATTAAGATCAGCCGGTTTTATTAAAAGCGAAAGCGAAGGCCTGTGGACAAATTATTATTTGTGCCCGCAAAATCCTTACGCGAAGAATTTTATCAAAAACTTAAATTCGTGGATTACCAGTGATAGTATTTTTGCTCAGGATAAGAAGAAAGCAGGCAAGACAGATAGGGATAAGCTCTGCTGTCCGCCTGCGCCGTTAAAAAAAGAATAATCTTTAACGGGTATTTTTTTACCTTAATACATAGCCATTTTGCTATTTGGGAGAAGTTTTATGAAAGAATCAAAGAAATTCTTATTAATGGTAGCGGCGTTCCTAGCCTGTTTCTACCTTCCGGTAGAGATGTTGCCTTTCAGGAACCCTGTTTTTGAAGCGCTTGCTCTGGTCAGGTGGTACGCGAGAGAACATGTTTTGCTCTGCCTTGTGCCGGCATTCTTTATTGCGGGGGCAATTTCAGTATTTGTAAGTCAGGCATCTGTAATTAAATATTTTGGGGCAAAGGCGAATAAATTTCTTGCATACACTGTTGCTTCTGTTTCCGGGACGATACTGGCGGTTTGCTCATGTACTGTTTTACCTTTGTTTTCCGGCATTTACAAAAGAGGAGCCGGATTGGGGCCTGCTACAGCTTTTCTATATTCAGGACCCGCAATTAACGTGCTTGCGATTATTATGACCGCACGCATTCTCGGTTGGGAATTGGGCGTTGCCCGGGCTATCGGCGCGGTTGTTTTTAGTGTGGTCATCGGGCTTTTAATGCACCTTATTTTTCTTAAAGAGGAGCGTGCCAGAAAAGCTGAAGGAGACCTTATTGCCGGTGAAGTGAAGGAGCCGAGAGCGTTATGGCAGAACGCACTGTATTTTTTTGCGATGGTCGGCTTTCTTGTTTTTGCCAACTGGGCTAAACCGCAAGAGGGGAGCAGCGGGTTGTGGGCATCGATTTTTGCGGCTAAATGGTACCTTGCAGTAGGTTTTCTGGTTATGACAGGCGTAATGCTCGCAAACTGGTTTAAAAAAGATGAGATTAAGGAGTGGACGCAGAGTTCATGGACGTTTGCCAAGCAGATCATGCCGTTACTTCTTGCGGGCGTGTTGATAGCCGGGTTGCTTCTCGGCCGTCCTGATCATGAAGGCTTTATTCCGTCATGGATAATTTCAAAAGCTGTTGGCGGTAATTCCCTATTATCAAACTTCTTTGCGGCTATAGTTGGTGCATTCATGTATTTTGCGACACTGACCGAGGTTCCTATATTGCAGGGATTGATCGGCGCTGGCATGGGTAAAGGACCCGCCTTAGCATTGCTTTTAGCAGGGCCCGCGCTGAGTCTGCCTAACATGCTTGTTATCCGTGGAGTTATCGGCACAAAGAAAACTGTTGTTTATGTCAGCCTTGTCGTCATCATGGCGACAATAAGCGGAATATTATTCGGAGCTATTGTCCGTTAGGGGGGGTATGGATAAAGATATAAAAAAAATAGTTAAAGAAGGTTATGCTAAGGTTGCCAAGAAAGGGATATCCTGTTGTCCTTCTGGATCGTGCTGTTCATCATCAAATAACGCCCGGGATATCAGCAAGACTGTCGGTTATACCGATGATGAAATGAACGCTGTTCCTGACGGAGCGAATTTGGGGCTAGGGTGCGGAAATCCGGTGGCCATTGTCTCGTTAAAAGAGGGTGATGTGGTGCTTGATCTGGGGAGCGGGGCTGGATTTGACGCTTTTCTTGCGGCCAAGAAAGTTGGCAAGACAGGGCGTGTTATCGGCGTAGATATGACTGATGAAATGTTGGATAAAGCACGGACTAACGCAAAAAAAGGTGGTTATGATAATGTGGAATTCCGATTAGGCGAGATAGAAAAACTTCCAATCGAGGACAGCGTGATTGATGTCATTATTTCCAACTGCGTTATAAACCTATCGCCTAACAAAGAGGATGTGCTTAAAGAAGCGTTTAGGGTTCTCAAGTCGGGAGGCAGGCTGATGGTTTCCGATCTAGTGCTTGAAAAGGAATTGCCGAAAGAGATTAAAGAATCAGTTGAGGCGTATGTGGGCTGTCTTGCCGGTGCGATAAAAAAAGACGAGTATCTTGGATATATTAGACAAGCCGGTTTTCAGGATATTAAGGTAGTAAGCGAATCCAGTTATCCGGTTGATGCCATGTTTGATAATCTCAAGAACGTTCAAGATGCTGTTTTAAGCATAAAAATCTCGGCAGTTAAAAATTGAAATGAGAGCAATTATGAAAATAGAAATTTTAGGCATGGGATGTCCGAAATGTAAAACACTTTATGAAAACACTCTTACCGCATTAAAAAATGCCGGCAAAGAAGCTGAAGTTGTGAAAGTAGAGGATCTTTCAAAGATTACCGAATACGCGGTGATGACAACGCCCGCTCTCGTTGTAGATGGTGAAGTTAAATCGGCGGGCAAAGTTTTGTCGCCAGAGGATATTAATAAATTTTTGGAGGCTTAATTTATGAAAAAAATATCGTTATGCGTATTCATTTTATCAATTATCTGTTTTCTACCAAGTTCTTTATTCGCTCAGGATGACGATAAGGTTATTGCTTATTATTTTCATACCACATTTAGGTGCTCATCTTGCCATAATATCGAGCAGTATACGGAAGAAGCGATAAAAAATAATTTTGCAAAAGAAGTCGAAACAGGAGAACTGGTGTATAAAGTTATAAATATTGAAGAAAAAGGCAACGAGCATTTTGTTCAGGATTATAAGTTGTACACGAAATCAGTTGTTCTTTCACTGATCCAAGGCGGTAAAGAAGTAAGGTTTAAGAATCTTGAGCAGGTTTGGCAGTTATTAAGGAATAAGGATAAATTCTATCAATACATAAAAAATGAAACTCAAGGATTCCTTGATAGTCTGCGGGAGGGTGATCAATTATGATGGCTTTGCTTTCCGCATTATGGTTTGGAATATTAACGTCCATCAGCCCCTGCCCGCTTGCGACAAATATTGCGGCTGTTTCATTCCTGTCAAAAAAGATCGACCATCCACGCATGGTTCTCTGGTCAGGTCTTGCCTATGCGCTGGGGCGTATGACCGCATATGTAGTGCTTGGCATTATCATCATTTCATCTCTTGCCGGAGTTCCTTCAGTTGCCAATTTCTTGCAGAAATACATGAATAAAATACTCGGGTTTTTGCTGATTATAGTCGGTCTTTTTCTTATGGATATATTACGGCTGAATTTTAGCGGATTTGCACTTTCCGGCAAACATCAGAACAAACTTGCTGAATCCGGAGTGTTGGGTTCATTCGCGTTAGGTGTTATTTTTGCGCTGTCTTTTTGCCCTATTTCAGCGGCTCTCTTTTTCGGCAGTTTAATCCCGCTGGCGGTAAATAGTAATTTTGGAATAGTTTTCCCTTTTATATACGGTATCGGGACAGGCTTGCCGGTTTTAATCTTTGCGGTTGGAATATCTCTGGGAGTCCATTCCATGGCTCACTGGTTCAATAAAGTAGCAAGGCTTGAAATTTATATGCGTAAAGTCACAGGAGCGATATTTATTCTTGTTGGGATTTATTATATTTGGGCATATATTGTTTCAACCCTTCATGTTTAGGAGAAGATATATGAGTGAAAAAGTAGATCGTAATATGTCAATTTTTGAGAGGTATTTAACCGTATGGGTTATTGCCTGTATCGGTGCCGGAATACTGCTGGGGAAAATTGCTCCCGGTGTTGCTAAGGCGCTGGATGGTTTTGCCATATACGTTAACGGCGCGCCTGTTGTATCAGTTCCCATTGCAATATGCCTGTTTTTTATGATGTATCCAATCATGGTGAAAATTGATTTTGCGGAAGTCATAAAAGCGGGAAAGTCGCCGAAACCAGTCGGATTAACATTGTTTGTTAACTGGCTTATCAAACCGTTCACGATGTACGGAATTGCTTTTCTTTTTCTCGGCATTCTTTTTAAAGGGCTTATTGGGGCTGAAGCAGTAGATTTTGTAAAACTACCGCCCGGAGCTGATTGGGTTTTGGGGTCGATCCACGGCGCAGGTACAGTAGTTATGCACGAGGGAGTTAAAATGTTGCAGGTTTCTCTGTGGAGAAGTTTCTTTGCCGGGTGTATCTTGCTTGGAATAGCTCCGTGTACGGCAATGGTTCTTGTTTGGGGATTTCTGGCTAAAGGCAATGACGGACACACGCTGGTTATGGTAGCTATAAATTCATTAACCATGCTTTTGCTGTATGGGGTGCTTGGAGGTTTTCTTCTCGGTGTCGGGCGTATGCCGGTTCCTTGGCAGGCATTGTTGCTATCAATTGCTATATATGTTGCCTTGCCGTTAGTTGCCGGATATTTTTCAAGAAAATGGATAATCGCCCATAAAGGCTTAGCGTGGTTTAATGAAAAATTTCTGCACGTTCTTGCGCCTGTTTCAATAACAGCATTGCTAGTGACTCTTGTACTGCTGTTTTCATTTAAAGGCGAAATTATCCTAGCACAGCCGTTGACAATTCTCTGGATAGCTATTCCGTTATTTATACAGACTTGTTTGATATTCGCGATTACTTACTGGATGGCAAAAAAGCTGAGGTTAAAATATGAAGACGCGGCTCCATCAGCCATGATCGGAGCAAGCAATCACTTTGAGGTCGCGATTGCCACAGCGACAATGCTGTTCGGGTTATCATCGGGAGCGGCATTGGCAACCGTAGTCGGGGTTTTGATTGAAGTGCCTGTGATGCTCATGCTTGTGAAAATATGCTTAAAAACGAAATATTTATTTGATTAAAGGAGATCTTTTTATGGATAAGAAAAAAGTGCTATTTGTATGCGTTCACAATTCGGCCCGAAGCCAGATGGCGGAAGCGTTTCTTAAGAAATACGGCGGTGACCGTTTTGAGGTGGAAAGCGCCGGGCTTGAGCCGGGTAAGTTGAACCCCATAGTTGTTGAGGCTATGAAGGAAGTTGGGGTTGATATATCACAGAATAAGGCCAAAAGCGTATTTGATTTTTACAAGCAGGGCAAGCAGTATGATTACGTGATCACGGTCTGCGATGAGTCGCAGTCCGGCGTCTGCCCGGTTTTCCCCGGCACAGGAGAAAGCCTTCACTGGGGATTTTCTGATCCGTCGAGTTTTCAGGGAACGCGTGAAGAAAAGCTGGAACAGACTCAAAAAGTCAGGGACGAGATAGAATCTCGGATCAAGGATTGGGTTAACTTCATATAATTCCCCATTTTCAATTAAGTTTTTTATTGACAAGAGGCATTCTTTAAATATACTATATGTAAATAACATATAGATGTAAATAATTATCAAGGATGGCGACTATGTTTGAAGGCAGTAAAATAGCGAAAAAATATAAACTGACTAAATGTGAGTGCCCGAGCGGAAAAATGACACGGTTTGTCGAGCCGTGTCTTTTGTTTTTTTTGTCCCAAAAGCCGTCGTACGGATATGAGTTAATGGATCAGTTAGATGAATTCGGTTTTCAAAAAGGCAAGCCTGATCCCGCTATGGTTTATAGGACGCTGCGTTCATTAGAGAAAGAAAATTGTGTTATCTCAAAATGGGACACCAAAGGTGCGGGCCCCGCGAAACGGAATTACGAATTAACTCCGACGATATCGATATCCGCATAAGAGGATACAACTTGGATAAGCTTTTTGAGATAGCCAAAGAGATACAGGACGAGATAAAAGACGTGGAGGGATTGGGGAATCTTGATATCTCAGTTGATTTCTCGCGGCCGGAAATACATATTTTTCTGGACAGGGAGAAATTAAACGACTTTAGCCTTACCGCCAGAGACTTGTCGGATGTGGTAAGGACGTCTGTGGACGGTCTGGTAA
>Ga0210050_1000701_pt1 | contig 40904 bp, 31 predicted proteins | sample CryGey132114_all_FD_185463 | JGI IMG/M metagenome (GOLD analysis project Ga0210050, IMG submission 185463) | Groundwater microbial communities from aquifer - Crystal Geyser CG22_combo_CG10-13_8/21/14_all (SPAdes) (version 2) | ecosystem: Environmental > Aquatic > Deep subsurface > Groundwater ... | reverse complement strand
CCGTTAACGTTACCGTGTTTGCTCCTACATTGTCACAGGTGAAGCTGGTGTTGTCCAGGCTCAGTGTGAATGCACAGTTGTCGAAAGTGCCATTGTCCACACTTGCAGTGGTGATGCTGGCCGCTCCATTCTCATCCAAGAACACTTCTATGTTCTTGGTGATCACTGTTGGTGCGATCACATCGATTACTGTTACTACCGCTGTGTTTGAGCTTACGTTGCCGTTAACATCGGTTACCGTCAAGGTCACCGTGTTCGCCCCTGTATTGCCGCAGTCGAATGAAGTGATGTCCAAAGCATAGCTCGCAATTCCGCAGGCATCGTTCGAACCATTGTCGATCATGTCTGTAGTGATACTTGCTGATCCGTTGGCATCCAACTCTACTGTGATGTTTTGAGTCAATACTTCCGCTGCAATGACATCTCTCACTGTTACTTGTGCTGTGTTGCTCGATACATTACCGTTGTTGTCAGTCACTGTAAGTGTTACAGTGTTTGCGCCAACATTGGTACAATCGAAAGTTGTTTTGTCCAAGCTGTAGCTTGCAATTCCACAAGCATCATTAGATCCATTGTCAATATCTCCTGTTGTGATTGAGGCGTTGCCATTCACGTCAAGGTCTATCGTAATGTCTGTGGTGATTACTTCTGCTGCAATTACATCTCTTACTGTTACTTGCGCTGTGTTTGAGCTTACATTACCATTGTTGTCAGTTACGGTAAGTGTTACAGTGTTTGCTCCAACGTTAGTACAGTCGAAAGTTGTTTTGTCTAAGCTGTAGCTTGCAATTCCACAAGCATCATTCGATCCATTGTCAATGTCTCCCGTTGTGATTGAGGCGTTGCCATTCACATCAAGGTCGATCGTAATGTCTGTTGTGATTACTTCGGCTGCGATTACATCTCTAACGGTTACTTGTGCTGTGTTTGAGCTTACGTTTCCGTTGTTGTCAGTCACTGTAAGTGTTACAGTGTTTGCGCCAACATTGGTACAGTCAAATGTGTATTTGCTCAGTGCGTATGTTGCTATTCCACAAGCATCGTTACTTCCATTGTCAATCATTCCTGTTGTGATTGAGGCGTTGCCGTTCACGTCAAGGTCTATCGTAATGTCTGTGGTGATTACTTCGGCTGCAATTACATCTTTAACTGTCACTACTGCAGGAGCTGAATTACTGTTTCCGTAAATGTCTGTTACTGTAATTGTTACAGTGTTTGCTCCAACATTGGCACAATCAAATGAAGTCTTACTTACAGAGATGTTTGCGATTCCACAATTATCTGTAGAACCTCCATTTACATTGTCAGCAGTAATACTACCGTTACCATTAGCATCTAATTCAATGATTACATTCTGAGTTACCACATTTGGAGCTTCATTATCTACAACTGTTATATCGAATGAAGTTTCAACTCTATTTCCAGAAGGATCAACAGCTTCATAAGTTACCGTAGTAGTTCCTACAGGGAATACTGAGCCTGGTGCCAAACCAGCAATCATGTTAGTTGGAAGTGTTCCTCCATCAAACTCAATCACATAGTAAGCTGGTTGTGTATAGTACCAATCATTCCAACTTGGGTTATTTACTCCACCCCAGTTAATGACGGCCCAATCTTCATTACCACCAGCATTATTTGGTTCTCCATTGGCCCAATTAGTATAGGTATATGGTTCATTAGTAATCCACTTCCATTGACCTTCTACATCTCTATCTGTTGCGCCAATCCACATAAAGTCAGCTATAAATCCGCTGATAAACGAGTTCTCGGCTGCATCAGTAATTGTAGCCAGGTGACCACCTGCTGCGATGGCATTGGCATGTGCAACTTCAGGAGTAGCTTTCACATTAGACAAGAAATAGGTGTGACCATTTCTTTCTCCCTTGAAGGTATGACCAGCTAAGCTAGTTGGTGCAGAACCTGTTCCACAGTTATCTGTGGCCGTTGGAATGCCATAATTTACTACTGCTCCACAAACACCTGCATCAACAGTTGTTGTGATGTCAAAAGGACTGGTAATTGTAGGAACTTGAGTATCATTCACTGTGATAGAGAATGATTTAGTTGAAGTTCCAACCGCGTTAGTAGCCGTTGCAGTTACAACAGTAGTACCTACTCCAAATACAGTTCCTGGCTGAATATCATATGTGATAGTTGAAGCCGGGATACCTACGGTTTCTGTCGCTGCAAAGTTCACAACAGCGCCACAAATTCCGAAGTCATTTTCAACAGTAATGTCAGCTGGTACTACAATCTGAGGAGGAAGTCCTGTTACATTCACCGTAAATGAAGCAGAAGCTGTCAAGCCTGAAGCATCAGTTGCGGTATAAGTCACCACCGTAGTTCCAATTGGGAAGGTAGCCCCTGATGCAAGACCTGCCGTTAAAGCAGTAGTGACATCACAATTATCAGTTCCGACAGGAGCTGTATAATTCACAACCGATCCAGCGGCACTCGTTGCTATCAAATTGATATCCGCAGGTGCTGTGATTTGCGGTGCTTGTGTATCAGCATTTGCTATGGTGTATGACTGTACAAGATCGGCCTGTCCTGGATTAGAAACTGTAACAGTATACTCACCTGGGGACAATCCGCTAATATCTTGAGTAGTTGCCCCATTGCTCCAACTGTAAGTTGTACATGGGCTCTCGTAAGACATTTCTATATCTATACTTCCATCTGCAATAGCAGGACAAGAAGCATCTACAATTGCTGCACTAGCAATGGTGAATTCTTCAGTAAATACTAGATTTCTAACTCTAACTCTGTGTTCATTAGCAAGTCCTCCGGTTGCTGCAGTCCAGCCCCAGAATACACCAGGGTTACCACTGAATACATTATTAATTACATCACCAGTGTAGCTGATACGATTCGTACCGTCCAGATCCAGTCTAAAGGTATTGGATTGACTGTTCCAAGAAATATTCACCGAGTGCCATGCTCCGTTTTCAAGATTTGAAACAGAAACTGGTCCTTGAAGATTATTTGAAACACCATGGTTGATAATACCATTCGACTGAAGTGAAACATGGTCAGCAGATGGATCTAATCTATCACTGTTCTGAAAAGTGTCGAATTCTACTGCCAAAGAAGGTGAAATGCCTAAATAACCGATTCCACCACCACCAGTTCCTTCACCAGTACTTAAAGGCTGAAGAACGAAGGCCATACCATCGGCTCCGCCATCATTATTACCCAAATAGACGTCAAACTCCAAATTGAAGTCAGAGTTCATGTCCAATTTATTCTGGTACCAAACAGAACCAAATTGTCCACCTGCATTTGCTGTTAATCTATAATCTCCATTACCTAAGTATGAGGAATTGCCGTTATTCACATAATCATTTTGATTGAAGGAAGTAACCACGCTCGTGTTAGTTACGGTTACTTGAGCAGTTGAAGAGGTACTGTTACCGTTAACATCGGTCGTTGTTACTGTTACTGTTTGAACACCAACATCATCACAACCAAAAACGGCAGGACTAACTGATGAGCTAGCTATGCCGCAATTGTCAGAGGCACTCACTAATACATCTGAAACAGAAATAGTAGCAGAGCCTGATGCATCCAGATTTACAGTGATATCTTTTAAAGTAACCGATGGATCTGTGTCATCAACGACTGTGACCGTAAATGTTCCGGTTGAAGCACCGACAGGGTTAGTTGCTGTGGCAGAGACCGTTGTTGTTCCCACTGGGAAGAAGCTTCCTGGTTGGGTCGAATAGGTAATATCAGCATTAGGAATTCCTGTTGCATCCGTAGCTGCGAAATTCACAACTGCTCCACATAATCCCGCATCACTACTCACAGTGATATTAGCAGGTACTACAATCTGAGGTGCTAATCCTGCAACAGTCACATTGAAAGAAGCAGTTGCTTCATTTCCAGAACCGTCAGTTGCGGTGTATGTTACTGTAGTTGTTCCAATTGGGAAAGTAGCACCTGAGGCTAGACCAGCGGTTAATGCTGTGGTTGCTGAACAATTATCAGTTCCTACCGGAGCTGTGTAATTTACAATAGCACCCGCAGCGCTTGTAGCATTTAAGGTAATATCTGCCGGAGCTGTAATCACTGGGCTGATATTATCCTTCACAATAACAAACGCTTGTCCTGAAGAAGCATTTCCTGATGCATCGGTAGCCGTCAATTGAACAGGAACACCATCTGCTACGGCATCCATTCTCACCATGAATCCACCATCATCGGTTGAATTATTATCGTTACCAATGGCAAAGACAATCTCATTATCCCCTTCTTGAAGAAGGTCAAGAATGGATTGAGATGTTACTTGATCGAACATCATTCCTCCCTGATATCCATTTTGAACACCATTGTCATCGATAAAGACATCATGATAAACTGTGTTGCTGAAGTTCTTGGTATCGAAGTCACCTTCATAGCCAATTGATACTCCGTTGATGAAAATTTCCATCACGTTATCTACTCGAGCTCTCAATCGTAGAGATTGAGGTCTACCAGTCAATTCGAAGTTATTTCTAAAGAACTTCATATTACCGAAAGATCTAATGGCCTGAGCACCAGGGATAGCAGGCTTAAAGAAGTTGGCCTGACCATAAGGATCATCCACTGTAGCACCTAAAGTGTAAGTATTTGCAGCGGGTAGCTGATTCAATACTGTATTATATGGTTTTGGCGTACTGATTACGCTTGTTGACTGAGACCATGTATTGTCTGAAACAATTGTTGCCTCATTTCTCGCCCCTAAATCAGAACAATCAAAGGCGTCTAAATCAAGACTTAAATTGAATTGACCTGAATTGTCAGACGATCCATTGTCTACGTCTTGAGGAGAAATAGTTGCATTTCCATTAGCATCCAAAAAGACCGTAATATCTTTAGCGATTACAACAGGATCAGTTGAATCGACCACCTGAACTGTTCTCGTAGCTGTAGTTTCATTTCCACTGATATCTGTAGCGGTATAAGTCACAGTGTAAGCACCCGGAGTATTTACATCAACAGGATTGTTTGTAGTCAATGTTGCCGAACAGTTGTCAGTTGCTGTAGCACCTGCGTCAATATAAGCAGTATATGCTTCATGCTGAACTGTTGCGACACCATTCAAGGTGACCACAGGCACTTCATTATCAACGACTGTTACTGTGAAGCTTCCTGATGAAGTTCCTACTGGATTGGTTGCTGTTGCTGTCACCGTTGTTGTTCCAACCGCAAAGAAGGTATTCGGTTGAATATCATACGTAATCGTTGATGCAGGAATACCTGTTGCATCTTTTGCTGCATAGTTAACTATCGCTCCACAGGATCCAGGATCATTGCTCACCGTAATATTAGCAGGCAGAATAATCTGAGGTGCTAATCCTGACACATTAACATTGAATGAGGCTATTGCTTCATTGCCAGAAGCATCTGTCGCAGTATAAGTTACTAGGGTGGTACCAATTGGGAAGGTTGAACCTGATGCTAAACCAGCGGTTAATGCTGTGGTCACTGAACAATTGTCAGTTCCTACTGGAGTTGAATAATTAACAACTGTACCGTTAGGACCTGCTGCATTTACCGTAATGTCTGAAGGCGCTGTAACCACTGGGTCTTCAGTGTCATTCAGGTTGAAAGTAATCGTTGCAGTAGCAGTTGCATCAATGTCGCAATCGCCAGGCATTCCACCATACTCTACTATATAACCTTGAATTTCATTTGAGTTAAGAGGGAAATCGTTCCATTCTCCTGTATTTCTGAAATGGGCATAGTCTTCGCCTGTTCCGAAGTTATTAGGCTCGTTGGCTTGCCAATTGGTATAAGCTCCATTTTGAGCTTGTCTGGTTGATTGATTATAAAAGAAAGTGCCAGCTTCTGGACCAGTTACCCATCTCCATTCATTTTCTACTTGAGTATCTGTAGCGCCAATCCAAGCCTGATCGTCAAGCTTTTCGAAGGCAAAGTCATTCTCAGCTGCTGAAGTAATAGTTACCAAATATCCTTGTTGGCCATTGTAAGTTCTGGCTGCTGCTGCATCTCTTGCTGCAGTCCACGAAATATTTGGGGCTGATACAAACTCATAAAAATGTCCGTTCTCAGAGAAAACTACAGTTCCATCATCTCTCTTGACTAAATAAGACGCTGTCGCAGAATGGCTAGCTGAGCTACCAGGAGTATACGTCCATGTACCATTATTATTGTCGACAATAGTGCCTGAGCTCGGCTGACCAACAAAATCAACAATTAGGTTTTCATTATAAGGATCTGAGTCGTTGCCAATGAGCTGAGCAACTGAGAAAGTAATAGGTTCACAAGAAGTCAACTCGATGGTATCGTCTTGAGCATTTATTGGTAGAACGTCAAGAACCGTCACTAAAGCGGTCTCTGATCCTACATTGCCCAAATTATCTGTTACCGATAAAGTAACTTCAACACCTCCTCCACTTCTTGTCACATCTGGCGTTTCGGCTGTCCACGTTGCGCTATTCAATGCGCCATCATTATTGCCTGCCCAATCTTCCAAAACAGTTCCATTACCTGCATCGAATCTATAATAAGCTACGAGACCATTTTCCGCACCATCCAATGGCCTATCAAAGTTCGCTTGAATCTCATTTGCAGTACGTGCAACATTCCAAACTCTTACTTCATCCATTTGGCCGTTGTGCAGAGAGTGCATGTCTGTGGCACCACCGATGGTAAGAGGAGTATTATCCGTTAATGGTGTATAAGCCGCGGTAGCTGAGACTACTAAAGTTCCATTTAGATATAATTCAACGAGATTGCCTCTTCTGACTCCAGCTAAATGATACCATTGATTATCATTTAATGTTGTTTGAATCAGTGTTTGGTCACCCACTAATTGACCGAAGCCATTTAATCCAAATTGTTGAAAAAGAATAGTCCCGTTGGTATTGTACCAAAGACCATAGTTTCTTACAGTTGAAGCACCCTTTCCAACAAGTCTAACCCAATCATTGGTAGGTTTTGAGTCAATTCTAAACCAAGTTTCAACCGTTAAGTCTCCAGTAATGTTAAGATCATTTGAACTAGCCACTGTTGCTATACTTGCGGTAGAAGCATTAAAATCTAAAGCAAATTCATTTTCGTAAGGATCAGCACTTACATCATTGCAATCAAAAGTTGATTGGCTTAAAGCGTAACTCTGAATTCCTGATGGATCAGATGAGCCATTATCTATTTGGTTCGGTGTGATTGTGGCTGTTCCATCTGCTCCCAATTGAACTGTAATATCTTGTGTAATAACAGTCGGAGGAGTTGCATCTGTTATAGTTACTGTTCTCGAAACTTCAGTTGATTCATTTCCTTGAGGATCTACCGCCTGATAAGTTAATACATAAGTACCAACAGTATTTGTATCTACTGTTCCAGATACTTGTACAGTGGCCGAACAATTATCACCCGCTGTAGCTCCCGGATCGTTAAATGGTTGAAACTGACCTTGACTAACATCTCCACCATTCAAAGTAATTGTTGGCGCAGTTGTATCCAGACCTAAATCACAAACGCAAGTTGCTGATGCGTTGGCGCTAGTACCTATTCCTTGTCCACCATTCGCTGAAAGAGGAACACCATTAACATCAACTCCACCCGAAAGTGAACCATCGTTATTTATTGCACTCAGGCCTAAACCTAAACTGCCTTCAACAGCATCGGAACAACCATCTCCGTCTGAATCCAAATCAAGACTATTGATAATTCCATCATTATCATCATCTTGAGTACAAGGCTCTGCGAAATCTGCACCAAAGGCAAAGTTCACATAGAACTCATCATCTAAATAGTTGAACGATAATTCAGAAAAAGAACCGTTAAATCTTATGACAAGGTAAGCTTCTTTGCCCGTGATTGAATTATTGGCCTCATCAATGGTAACGTATGAAATTGCGCCATCAAAGGTCCTAGCATATAAAACATCTATGTCTTGATCAAATTCAATGGTCACTGCATTAGCCCCACCTACTGATGAGAACACCAAAATTGGGTTAGTCATGGGCTCATCAAATCTAATTGTATTCTCAGATGCCCGAACGTTTCTTACAGAAGCCTGGTTAGGAATATCATAGCCGCCAGGTTGATTGATTCTTGATGTTAACGCAAAAACGTCTCCTGTTAAATCAAATGCAACGTTTGATTCATAAGTATAGCCGATCCCATTGATCGTCCCTGTTGCTGAAGTACTAGAAGGGCTATTTAACGTCCAAGGATCAACACTTGGTGAAGGATTTACTAAGGTAGGTGCATCAGACCAAAAGAAAACTGAATTATCTCCACATTCCGATATATCTAATATACCATCATTATCATCGTCTAAATCAGCAGTATCCAATACTCCGTCAGCATCAGAATCAGTAGTATCTTGTGGGTCATTGAAAAGAGAATTCGCCTCATTAACAACAAAATTGGGGATGTCTGCTGCCACAGGATCGTTTGCACTATTCAAATCGCGATTTCCTATTAAGCCGTAGTTGGTTCCATAACCTGCTAAAGAAGCAAGTGGTGTAAAAGCTATCTGCAGTGCTGGCTGAGAAAAACCGCTTAAGGTTACAGAAGAGAACAAAACAGTTAAGTCGATAGGCTCTCCAGCGGCTGTTTGTCCAGCAACATTCTGCATTTCTAGACCTAGCACCAGATTACCATTGGCTTGTGGGGTGTAGTTTCTGAGGCGATTTCCTGAAACAGCAGGAAGGCTACGTTGAATGCCATCAAAAGGAACATCCTGACCATTTACAGACAGCGTTCTAGTTAAGGTTCCTGGTTCAACTTGGTAAATCATAACCTCCTCACCAATTTGAAAAGCAACTCTTTCTATATATGCATTCGCTACATCTTGAACTGGATTGGTCCTGAATATCTGAATTATGAATCGATCATCACCTGTAAATCCATTATTGGCGAGTTCAAGAATTCCTGCATCTGTGTTGGTGAGATTATTCCCAGAGAGATTGTTGATGATGCTTGTGTTCGCTCTTACTGCTGGAATCCCGAAGTTGAATTGAGCAAAAACTTGAGATGACATCAATGGTATCATTAGAGCACAAAAAAGGAATGCTCGGTTGATTGGTTTGGCGAAAATGCTCGCCATGAGGAGGAACATATTTACATGCCTCTGTTTTAGTAGAAAAGAATTCATACACTACACGTTTTGGTTGATTTACTTTAACCCTGAGGTCTAGTTCAGAAAACAAACTAGAATCAGGGCTAGGATTTCCCGATTTGAAAGTAATTTATTAATTGTGCAGCGCTCGAAAATTGTTGTGAATGACGGAGCTTTGTATGCGAATTGCAAAAATCACCACCTAAGAGAATGACAGCTTTTCGAGAATTTCGACCTTCCTCGACCTGCTTAATGGAATATGCTCGCCTGCTATTTCGATATGATCTGCTCCTACCCTTTCTACTTTGTTCGTATTGATGATAAATGAACGATGAACCCTAAAAAATTGATCTTCTGGCAGGGAATGCATCATTTCAGAAAGTGGGACTCTTTGAAGAATTTTTTTGGTATCCGTCTTAATCTCGGTGTATATATTGTCTGCTTTTAACCATAGAATCTGATCAAACTTTAGCCTGATAGATTCATAACCATCTTTTACCAACAAATACTTAGGTGCTATTTTTGCCATTTTAATCTTGGCAATTTCAAGGGTTTTAAACACCTCCTCCTCTGTGAAAGGCTTCAGAATATAAGCTATAGAGTCATATTTCATGGCCTCACTTATCGTTAACGGATCAGAGTAAGAAGTTAAATATATAAATGGAATAGAGAGTTGCTCACAGTCCTTGGCGAGGTCTACACCGGTTTTGGCAGACTCTAAATTAATGTCTAAAAAAACGAGGTCAGGCTTATTTTTAATGAGATAAGTACTAAAATCTAGATCTCCATTAAACAGTACCTTTACTTCATTGCCACTCAGTTCAAGAATGGTTTTCAAATATTCAGCTATGATGGTTTCGTCTTCTACGAGTACGATTCTCATGCCATTTCCCATACAGTGTTTTGGTTGATAGAGTTAAATATAAATTCTTTTTTTACATTTCCGTCTGGCAGCTTTAAGGCAGAACAATGACCAAAAAAAAGAAACGTTTAAACATCTATTTGACCTTCAAAATATTCTTTTTTCACCCCATCTCATTGGTGAGCACTTTTTTTATATTAGTCTCATTATCAACGAATTCTTATGCTCAACAAGATCAAGTTTCACTCAAGGAAGCATTTATAGAAGGTAAATCTGAAAATGAAGAAATTTTAAATACACTTCAAAAAGCAATCGAATTGACTAACTACGGTAATTATAAAGAAGCCACAGCGCTATACGAATTACTGGATACTTCTCAACTGATTTTAGCCAACGATTCTTTGCGAATGACAATGCTTGAATCGAGGTCCTTCATGAACAAAGTATTGAAACGCTTCAGTCATTCCCTTGAAGATTTATTGGAGATGATCAACTATTACACCCTTCAGAATGACTTTAATAACTTAGCAAAAACTGAAACTCTATTGGCTGAATTCTATCGGTCCAGAGACTTAAAAGAACTCGCTTTTAAACACCTTAAAATCGCAGAAGCCATCATTGAAAAGGAAAAGGTTGAGCCCTGCAATATCGCCTATTGGTTCAGCCGAAGGGCAGCTTGCGAGACTCAATTCCAGCCAAACTCCGACAATATCATATTCTTTTGCAATAAAGGCTTAGCGCTAGCTGATTCTGAATGCTCGAAATATACAGAAGCGCTTATTTACAATGAGCTCGGCTTTGTATATGGTAGTGTAGATTTCGACAACGAACAAAAAATCATTGCTTATTATCAAAAGTCCTTAAATATACTTCTTGAAACCAACAGGTTAAGAGATGTAGCAACTGTAAAACATAACCTTGCCACTTACTATACCAGACGTGGGCAACTCGATGCTGCCCTTAATGAACTAAATCCAACCATAGAACTGGCCGAAAAAAACAACTGGCATGGCTCACTTGAAGACCTCTATTTATTGAAAATGGTCATCCTCCATTCAAGAGGCCAAGACCAAGAAGCTTATGACATATCAAGGAAATCATACCTTTCTAAGGTAGAACTGATGCAAGATCAGTATGCCATTGGTGTTGAAGAGTTACAAGCTGTGCATGATAAAGAATTGGCAGAAAAGGCATTGGCCGAAGCTGAAATAAGGGCAGAAGCGAACGAGAATGCTTTAACGTACACGATTATTGGTATTTTACTTTTCGGGCTTTCAACGGTTACGGCCTTATTGCTCTTTCTTAGGGTTAGGAAGAACAATAAACTGCTAACTGAGCAACAAAAGAGTATTGAATTGACGAATGAAATGCTGTCAAATTCATTGGGAGAAAAAGAAACACTATACAAAGAGTTGAACCACAGGGTAAAAAACAACTTAATGGTACTTTCTAGTTTGATCTACCTTCAGCAGCACAGCGAAAATTCTGAAGACTCCATAAACGATTTATATACCGCCCTGCGCAACAGAATTCAGACCATGGCAATCGTTCATGAAAAACTCTATGGAATTAATGATACTAAAAATATCAACTTTCAGAATTACTTGGAGGAGCTAATCCCGCTTATCTATTCCAGCTTTAAAAAAGGCGACATTATAATGCCCTATACCGTCAGGTGTATGTCCCTATTTCTGCCCATCAACAAGGCCATTCCTCTAGCCTTGATCTTCAACGAATTGATCACTAATTCAATCAAACACGCTACAAATGACTCTTTAGCCAAAGGTATTGAGATTGAAAGTCATACTGATGAAAACGGTACGGTGGTACAATTCAAAGATTTTGGCCCTGAATTCCCGATTGAAATTAACTTCTCAAACCCTTCAAGCATGGGAATGAAAATTGTGAACCTCATGACCCAACAGTTGAAAGCTACTCTGGAGCATCAGTCGACCGAAAGTGGCTTGAGGTTCACAATTAGATTTAACTAGTTTCCTTTTTTTACTGGCCTTTTCCAACGGATTGGAGCGGCAGGTTCTGGTTTCAAAACTACCTCTTCGGTTTTCAAAAGTCTAAGTGCTTCTTTAACCGCAGCTTCTAATTGTGGGTCTTTTCCATCAATCACAAGTTTAGGCAATTGCTCCACGGTAATGTCAGGTGCAATCCCATCGCCTTCTACTGCCCAATTGCCATCGGTATCAAAAAAGCCACCTCTTGGGGCAACCATTCTACCATTGTCTATAAAAAGTGGCGTGTCCCAAGTACCCACAAGACCGCCCCAAGTGAGCGTGCCCACGAGCGTTCCAAGTTTCATTTTCTTGAACATATAAGGCAATAAATCACCCCCTGACCCAGCCCTACCATTGATAATCATCACTTTTGGCCCCCAAATACCTGCTCCTGGCGTGGTAAATGGTCTGTTCCCTTCTACCCTACTGTTGAAATATCCCAGTAAGGTCCTGTTCATCACATCAATCATATAATCAGCGGCAGATCCTCCTCCGTTGTTTCTTTCATCAATTACAGCTCCCTTTTTGTGCTGCTGAGAGAAATAATATCGATTGAAAGAAGTATAGCCTGGATTTCCTGTATTTGGCACATAAACATAGGCCAATTTTCCGTCCGAAAGCTCATCCACCTTTTTACGGTTACCTTCGATCCAATCTAAGTTTCTTAGTCCATTTTCATTGGTGATGGTTTGAACAGTGATCAATCGAGCTCCTTCCATTTTAGGTTTATCATTCACCAGCAATTTGACCTGCCTGTTGGCAGTGCCTACAAAATGACTGAAGAAATTATCGGAAGTTGACACGTCTTTGCCGTCTACCTGAAGGATATAGTCATTCTCTCTTACGTTAATCCCAGGGACCGCCAAAGGAGCTTGTAAATTGGGATTCCAACTTTCGCCATTATAAATTTTAGCTATTCTGAAGCCATTTTTATCCCTCACAACGTCTGCACCCAATAAACCAACTCGATCATTTTCTAAGTCTGGGTAATCTCCACCAGAAACGTAGGAATGACCTACCGCCACTTCTCCACTAATGATATCGACTATATAATTCAAGTCGGACCTGTGTCTTACGTGCTCTACCCAAGGCGAATACCATTTCCACACATCATCCCAAGGCGCACCATGCACATTGTCTACATAAAGAAAGTCTCTCATGTATCTCCAACCTTCTTTTAAGATTTGCTTCGCCTCTAACCTTGGATCAACTTTAACTCTGATGCCATTCAGATTCAATCTACCATCTCCCACCTTTTTAGCTGGCCCAGTAGTGGCAATCATTCCCCAAGTGCTCCCGCTTTGGTACAACATCGTTTTCTTGTCATTCGAGGTAACTCCCGAGCCGAAATTACTCAGGTACTCAATCCCCTTTCGTTCTTTTAAACTATAGCGGTGCAGCTTACTTCCTTCATTCGGAACAGATTCTACATAAAATACATGGCCTTCTGGGCCTTCGATTAATTGGGTGTAATTCCTTAATGGAATATCAATTGCCAAAATTCTATTGGCAATTCCATCAAAATCAATTTTAACTGACACCTCTCCTTTTGCTTCTTCCTTCTTCTTATCACCTATGACCTCCTCATCGCTTTGTGGTAAAAATGGTGAGGGATCATCTTTGCTCAATATTGCCACATAAAGTGCTCTTGTAGTAGGAACGTTATAACTGCTCATGTCAAGCCAACCCGTGTTCAATCCAAAATCAGTGCTTGCCAGAAAATACAGGTATTTTCCATTGGCATCCCAAGCAGGAGTAATCGCGTCTGCCATTCCATCCGTCAGTTGAGCGCTTTTTGAACTTTCAAGATTGTATACTTTTACCGCTTTAAACTGATTTTCCTGAAGTTTGACATAAGCAATCCATTTACTATCTGGCGACCAGATGGGGTTCAATGATCGATTTGGATGGGCATAAAGCTCAGTATCTACTTTCTTGGCTTGTCCATTTTCCACATCCACATACCACATATTGTAATCTGTATCGGTGTAAGCGATGAATTTTCCATTGGGCGACCAAACTGGCTTAAAATAAAATGTCGGATTGGGCAGTGTGATGGATTTTGGCGCAGTCATTCCCTCTTGATCCGTTATCATCAGCGTATATTCTCCCGAACCATCTGAAAAATAGGCGATCTTACTGCCATCGGGTGACCATACTGGCGAGCGATCTGCTGTAGCACTATTATTCGAGATATTTCTCCAATCGCCCTCTTCCTTAGGTACTGTAATGATCTCACCTCTGAATTCAAAAACCGCCCTTTGCCCTGTCGGTGAAATAGCAGGGTTTTGCATTCTATTGGCTGCTGCGTCTACCCATCTTGGTCTACCCCAATTCATATCACCAGCCACATTTATGGTCAGTTGCTTTGCGCTTCCAGTTTTTGGATCGAGTAAATGAAGATAGCTTCCTTGTTCATACACAATCATGCCTCCACCGGCATCAATGTTCTTTACATCGAAATCGGAATGGAAAGTGACCTGCTTTAAATCGTTTGTTTTTGGATTGAATGACCAGATGTTATTGGCGAAATCTCTTTCAGACAAGAAATACACCACTCCTTCTAGCCAAACTGGCCTAGTATGCCTTTCACCATCAGTTCTTGGTGTTTCTTTCAACTCGAAAGTTTTTAAATCGACTATCCAAATGGGCTTTGCTTGCCCACCCCTGTGGTTTCTCCATTCGGGGTCCCAGAAAGAAATTTGTTGATAGGCGATCATTTTTCCGTCATCTGAAATTTCACCCTCCACTGCCCTTGGGATTGGCAGTTCCTCGGGCATTCCACCATTGGTGCCTACGCTATAAAAATGAGATTCTTTGGTGGGCGTTCCTTTTCTGGTTGAAGTAAAAAGCACTTTTCCATCAGGCGTCCAACCCGTTACAATATCGTTTCCCGGATGGTAAGTAAGCCTTTCAGGTTCTCCACCAGTGGATGGAATGACATAGACATCCCCATTTCCATCGTACTGGCCGGTGAAGGCAATCATTTTTCCGTCAGGAGAAAAATGCGGATTGGTTTCTCCTCCAGAATTAGTGGTCAATCGTTTGGCATCTCCTCCATTCCTATCGACTAGCCAAAGGTCATTGGCATACACAAAAACGATAGAGTTCTGAGCAACAGAAGGTTGCCTTAATAATCTTGTGCCTTGAGCAAAGCTAAATTGCCCAATCATCATCAGCAAAAATGTACATAATGCTGGACTTAAGTTGAACGGTTTCCTCATAAGTAGTAATGGTTGTTTGTTGAATATACCAAATAACAAACGATTCCAAAGTGCTTAATTTTTAATCAGTCATATAATCTTTTGAGTTACCATTTATGTTATCGAACTTTCCCAATTACCAACGGAAGCAGTATGCAAAAAATCAAAAAAGTTTGTGTCTATTGTGCATCAAGTGCTCAAATCGATCAAAAGTATTTTGATGCCACCCAAAAGCTTGCCCGGGCTTTGGTCAAAAGTAACGTGACGGTAGTTTATGGAGGAGGCGCAAAGGGACTTATGGGTACACTGGCAGATACAGTGATTGCAGAAAAAGGCAGAATCGTTGGCATTATGCCCCACTTTATGCGCGAAGTAGAATTTCACCATAAAGATGTAAATGAATTTATCTTCACTGCGGACATGCATGACCGAAAAAAGCAATTCATGGTGGGTGTAGACGCATTGATTACTTTGCCAGGAGGTTGCGGCACCATGGAGGAACTGATGGAAGCCATTACGCTAAAACGTTTGGGTATCTTCACCAAACCAATCGTGATCCTGAACATTGATGGCTATTACGATCCTTTGATCAATATGCTGAACAACGCAATTGAAGAGAACTTTATGAAGCCCATCCATAGAGATATTTGGACAGTTTTTGAAGACCCTGAAAAAGTAATTGAAGCCATTCTTCAATCTAAACCTTGGAGTAAAGAAGCAATTAAGTACGCCTAAGCTAGCAACCTTAAAACAGTCATTCAAATACAATTATTTGCTTTTGAATAGAATGTTGAATTTTTACTTCAATATCAGTTACTATTGATGGATTAAATTAGCAAATTGCTTCGTAAATGTTCTTCACTAAGCTGTCCGAAATAGTAGGTTTTTTATGCATAAGGCTCATTTTTTAGTTCTTTTCCTAATCCACTTCAATGCTGTTTTCGGTATATCATCGGACATTGAGTCTTTTTGGTATCAACACCAAATTTATGACAGCAAGGAGAACCCTGTGATGCCCTCACAGGTAATGGTGTTCCGAGATGACAGCAACCTGTTGGAATATGAGGATGTGAAGGACTATGGGAACAACTATTTCATTCGCTTAAGTGAAATAGATCGCTTCGTGTCTACGAAAACTTATTGGGTAAAAGTAATTTTTAAAAATTCCAGTGGAAGCGACCAAAATCTAATTGTATTTACCGGAAATAACGCTTATTCAACAGTTTACATTCAGAAGGGCGAGAATGTCGACAGCTTAAAAACTGGGTACTTGGTTCCTTATCATCAATGGAAAATCAAAAAGGGCTTCGATTCTAAATTCCCGCTAGCACTAGCATCGAACGAGACTGCCTCAGTCTTGATCAAAGTGAAGTCACTGGACAATTACCCGCCAAGATTTGAACTTAAAACGGTACCAGAGAGCATTTGGCAAAAAAACACAAACACCAAGAACTTTCTGGTCGGTAGCTTTACTGGTCTTTCAGTAATTCTATCTATAGTAGGCTTCACTTTTTTCTATTTCATCAGAAAAAATGAGTTTCTATACTACGGCATTTATGCCTTCATCATTTCTGTCTATTTTCTTTTTTATCATGGTTTTTTAGATGAGTATTTAGGCGCATCTGACCCGAAAACGGTAGCATTTATGTGGCTATTACCCACCCTTTCGGCCGTATTTTATTTCTCATTTGCAAGGCTGTTCCTAAACTCCCCAGTGACCCAGCCAAAATGGGATAAGTTTTTTAAATTATTCATCTGGCTAATTTCAATCCTGTTTATAGCCAACTCAATTTATGTTTCGCTGAGTCTCGATATGTTCAATGGCTTGATTGTGGTCAACGCGATCAATATTGCGCTGAGCATTGCTGTCATTTTATTCATTCTCAGCCTAAAAAATTTCAATTCTACAGAGGTGCGCTATTTTACTTTAGCCTCCATTTTCTTGGTCACCACCGTTTTATTTGCATCTGTCCAATACTTACTGGATTTAGATATTCAACTGATTCCATTCGTGCAAATCGCAGTAGCCATTGAGTTGTTGCTCTTTTCATTTGGCATTGGCCATAAAATGAAAAAACTAATTGAAAACCATACCATTACCCAAGAATCGCTGATTCTTCAACTTGTAGAAAATGAGCGAATTCAGGAAAAGACCAATGCAGAATTAAAAGAAAAAGTAGCCGAAAGAACCCATCAAATCAATCTTCAGAATGTAGAGTTAAAATTGGCCCGTTTAGAAGCCGAAAAGGCCACCAAGTCCAAATCCGATTTCCTCTCCGTAATGAGCCATGAAATCCGAACCCCGCTGAATGCCATCATCAGCTTGAGTCACTTGATGGACATTGACAATGAGAACGAAGAAACCCAAGAATACATCGATGCCTTGAAATTCTCTTCAGAAAGCCTGAATTCATTGATCAACGACATATTGGATTATAATAAAATTGAAGCTGGCAAATTAAGGCTCGAAAAGGTAGATTTCTCCTTGATCGATTTGCTCAAAAACATCAGAGACAGTTTCAAATTCAAAGCCACCAGCAAAGGAATTCAACTGGTCTTTAACTTATCAGAAAATACCCCAGACCGCATTATCGGTGACCCAACTAGGCTAACCCAAATTTTCAATAACCTGATCAGCAATGCGCTTAAGTTTACAGACGAAGGCAGTGTCGAAGTGCTTGCAGAACTGAAAGGCATTGAAGATGAAAAGGTCACTTTGGAATTCTTTGTAAAGGATACCGGTATAGGGATATCTGAAGACAAGATCACCGCAATATTTGATGATTTTGAACAAGCCAGTAGCGACACCACCAGAAAATACGGAGGCACAGGCTTGGGCTTAGCCATTACCCGAAGGTTAATAGAATTGCACGACAGCGAAATCCAAGTGACCAGCGAAGTTGACAAAGGAACAACCTTTAGCTTTTTGCTGAACTTCGAATTGCCCGAATCTTTCGATCTGTTGTCTGCCAATAAAATAGACACTGTATTCGACCTAAAGAAAGCAGATATATTGGTGGTGGACGACAACTATATGAATAGGCTCGTTTTAAGACGGCTGTTTGCAAAATGGAATGCGAATTTCCATGAGGCCGAAAACGGAAATCAAGCTTGCCAAAAGGTAAATGAACGTGAATTTGATCTCATTTTAATGGACGTCCACATGGATGGCATGAATGGTTTTGAATGTACAGAATTCATCAGCACCAGCTCCTTATTAAATAAAGCAACCAAAGTGGTCGGGATGACGGCTTTTAGAAAAAACGATGTAGACGAAGCCATAAGAAGCCCCTATTTGAATGAATTCATCAACAAGCCCTTTGACCCTAAGGAGTTATTGAAAAAATTAGTCTTCTATCTGAGCAATGAGTATGAACAAAAGAATTAATATTTCTAGCGGAAGCCCATGGGAAGACATTGTTGGCTACTCTAGGGCGGTACGTGTAGGCAATGTGGTTGAAGTAACTGGCACCGTAGCCGATGATGAAGGCACTTTGGTAGGAAAAGATGATGCGTATCTTCAAACTAAATTCGCGCTCCAAAAAATTGAAAAAGCACTGATTGCCGCAGGATCAAGTTTAAATGATGTGGTTAGAACACGAATGTTTGTAGTCAATATTGATCAATGGGAAGAAATCGGTCGTGCGCATCAAGAGGTCTTTGGAACGATTAAACCTTGCACCACTATGGTAGAAATTTCAAGATTTATTGGGCCAGACTATTTGATTGAAATCGAAGCTACCGCCATCATTGCCAATTAAACTCCAATTTCGTCAAAAACTGCGATTAACTCACTGAGCATCATCGCAGTAGCGCCCCAAACTTTGTGACCTTCAATTTCAAAATAAGGCGAGTGAATGGTGTATTGACCAAAACGCATTTCTTGGATTCCCTGCCTTGACTTATCCCATAACTGCCCTAATGGCACTTGCAAAACAGATTCAACTTCATAAGGATCGGGCACAAAATCAGGGGTAAACTGCATCAAGCCCAAACTCGGAAACACTTTAAAATTGCTCGCAATGATGAAAAGCTCTGAAAGTTGGCCGAGTACCGCAATTTCGTTTTGCTTCACTCCTATTTCCTCCTCAGTTTCTCTTAATGCTGTCGCAATAAGGTCCTTGTCCTCTAGCTCAACTTTGCCTCCGGGGAAACTCACTTGCCCACTATGCGCTCCATCATAACTTGGCCTCTTCATCAAAGGAAGATAAATTTCTCCGTTTTTCGGATACAAAAGAATCATTACCCCTCCTGGCCTTGCAGGGTTTTTGGGATTCTCATTAAAGCGGTTTTCATCGATGGGCATTGGCGCCATTCTGGCTTGTGCATTTCGCCCCGGAAGCGGTTTGGCCAACCTCTTCTTTAAATTGGCTTCAAGAATTGACATGTCCGAAATTCTCATTTTCTGCTAAAATCGTTGCTCAACCTAATTTTGAATCTGTCGTTGCTCATAAAATCAATTCAATAATAACCTACTTTCAACAAATCTGTTAGAATTTTAATTAATATGAAGCCCGATTACTTTGACACTCCATTTATGAAGCTCAATAAATTTCTTTTATTCATCATTTGTATTGCTTTGACTACGGCTGTTCATGGCCAATCCGATAAACTTAAGATCGCAAAACTGAAATATAATGGTGGCGGTGATTGGTATGCCAACAAAACAGCATTGCCCAATTTAGCGGCCTTCTGTAACGAAAATTTAAAAACCAATATCGACCTTCAAGACGCTGTAGTTGAAATTGGAAGCCCTAGCCTTTTTGATTATGCCTATGTATACATGACAGGGCACGGCAACGTGGTTTTTTCAAATCAAGAAGCAGAAAACCTTCGAAATTACCTGATGGCTGGTGGCTTTCTGCATATTGATGATAATTACGGTTTGGATCAATTTGTCCGATTAGAAATGAAGAAGGTGTTTCCAGAACTAGAGTTCATCGAATTGCCCTTCGATCACCCGGTTTATCATCAGAAATTTGAGTTTGAAAAGGGCATTCCTAAAATCCATGAGCATGATGGAAAACCAGCTCAAGCCTTTGGGCTTATTTATGAAGGCAGATTGGTATGTTTTTACTCCTTTGAAACCGACTTAGGCAATGGCTGGGAAGATCAGCGGATCCATAACGACCCTCAATCAGTACGACTACAAGCCCTGCGCATGGGCGCTAACCTTATCGCTTACGCTTTTACCTTGTAAAAGGAAAAGTGTCCTCAATAAATAAACTACCCTGTTAGTTGGAAAACTACTCAGATAGTTTTATAATTGATATTAATACGAACACTCAATTCAAATTATAGTTATGAAGGAACTTACCAAGGCAGAAGAACAGGTGATGCAAATCCTGTGGCAGATTGAAAAGGGATTCGTAAAAGATGTGCTTTCAAAAATGCCTGCGCCAAAACCAGCTTATAACACTGTTTCAACCATCATAAGAATTCTTGAGAAAAAAGGCTTTGTCGGATATAAGGCTTATGGAAAAACCCATGAGTACTTTCCGCTCATTGACAAAACCAGTTACAGCAATTTTTACCTGAAAAACTTTATTGGAGGTTATTTCGGTGGCTCTTTCCAAAAATTAGTTTCATTCTTCGCGAAGGAAAATGATATGGATGTGAAAGAGTTTGAATCTTTGGTCAAACATGTTGAAGATGATTTAAAATAATTAAAAGCCGAAAGAAGATGTCGAAGCACCCTACCATCGAATTACTGGAAACGCTCAATAATGCGTTGCTCTATGTTCTTGAAACTGCTACTTGCCTTGCCATCTTCTATTTGCTTTATCATTTCATTTTAAGGAAAGAAAGAAGTTTTCAGTACAATAGATTTTATCTTTTGGCCACCATACTTTTCTCCCTTTCCTTTCCTTTGATCAATGTTAATTATAACCCAGAGAAAACCCCTGCGGTGCTTAATTCTTTGCATGCCGTAAGCAATGAGGTCAGCAAAGAACCCATCATTGAACCAAAAGGATATTACTCGGTAACAGTCGTTGCAGAGTCCGAAAAACCCTTCTTGCTTTGGTGGGAAGCTGTGATACTATTGTATATCATAGGCTTGGTGGCTTTGGGCTTGCGTTTGTTCATTCAAATGAGGTCTTTCAACGAATTCATTTGGTACCAACGCCACAATACAAGGTATAAGGACGATCACTATTTGGTGAATACTGACGGCCATTTGCCCACATTCGCTTTCTTCAATTACCTCATGTGGGACAATTCTCTGGAACTGACTTTGGAAGAGCAAAAACAAATTCTTGACCACGAAAAGGTACATATTAAGCAGAAGCACTCCTTCGATATTATGCTGATGGAAAGCCTAAAAGTGATTTTTTGGTTTAACCCATTGATCTATCTGTTCCGTAATTTATTGGAGGAAATTCATGAATACGAAGCTGATTATAAAGCAGTTAAAGTAAATGACCAAACTACTTACACCAAACTTTTGGTCAAGTTGGTATTTCAAAAAATGGGACTTCAGCACGGTAGCTTTTTTGCGAAAAACAAAACCTTAAAACGGGTTGATATGATAAAAGGGCAAAAGAAAATCAACTTCTTCAAACTCCTTACTCCTATACCTGTAGCCGCCTTGTTGTTCTTTATTTTTTCTTGCGAAGCCAAATTAGAAAAGCAGGCGGTGAGTGTTTCAGATGTAGCTTATGTATTCACCAGTTTTGGCGAAAACGATGTCAAGCCAGCACCGGTTGATGGTTTTAGTGCTTGGAAAAGCTTTTTGACTGAAAACATTCATTACCAAGACGTTGAGGCTTTGAAAAACCTTGAGGGGAAAGTAATGGTCTCCTTTCTTGTAGATCACAAAGGAGATGTGAAGGACGTTCGCATCACGAAAGGAATCGATAAAAACTTAGATGCTCAGGTAGCCAAAATTCTAAAGAAATCTCCGAAGTGGAATCCAGGCATCAAGGAAGGAAATGTAACCGCTACAAGGATGATGGTTCCAATTACTTTTAGAGCGATTTAATATTTTCGGTTAAAGATTTCGCTCATTACGAAAGCTTTTCTCGCGCCATCCAGACTTCCAAAGGCATCGGCATAACTTTCTTGTTCCACCTCTTCCTCCATTTCATCTAAGAGCGCTATCCTTTCCTTCTCAGCTTTTTTATTCTGTGCAGAATTTTCCAAAATTGTTTTTCGCTCAATTTTAGGCACTTCCATCATTTTTGGCTTGGGCTGGTTTACGGGCACAGGCTGCTGAACAGTGGCTGGTTCCAAATTCTGTGGCCGCTTTCCCGTGAACTCTTGAAGCAATTCCTCAAAAGTAGGTTGGCGCATAGGAGGTGGCCCTAAAGTTTCACCTCCCCTTTCAGGATTGCTTGGACTGCCTGTTTTTTTAGGGGCGCCCTTCTTCTTGGAAGAAACTACAAAGTAGATAATTCCTAAAGCGATATAGAAAAGTGTTTTGATGTCAAATTCCATGTGGTTAGCAAATCTAAGAATTAATTCTAATTTTGCTTACTATCGCGTTTTTTTAGGAATTTCCCCTACACATGCAACTTACCAAGCTAGAGATCAAAGGTTTTAAGAGTTTTGGCGACCGAGTAGTGATCAATTTTGATGAAGGAATTACCGGAATTGTGGGTCCCAACGGTTGCGGTAAATCCAATGTGGTAGATGCCATTCGCTGGGTATTGGGAGAACAGAAGACCAGAATGCTGCGCTCCGAGAAAATGGAAAACATCATTTTCAACGGCACCAAAACACGCAAACCGACCCAATTGGCCGAAGTGGCGCTCTCGTTTAAGAATACCAAAAACTTATTGCCTACCGAGTACTCTGAAGTAACCATTACCAGAAGATACTACCGATCTGGCGAGAGCGAATACTTATTGAATGGTGTGAATTGCCGACTCAAGGACATCAATGATCTTTTTATGGATACTGGAATAGCTTCAAATAGCTACGCCATTATTGAGCTGAAAATGGTCGATGATCTTTTAAATGACAAAGAAAATTCGAGACGAGAACTTTTTGAAGAAGCCGCTGGGATTTCAAAATTCAAAAAAAGGAAAAAAGAGACCCTCAGAAAGCTAAAAGACACCGATGATGACCTGGCCCGTGTGGATGATTTACTTTTCGAAATAGAAAAGAACCTTAAATCACTCGAAAAGCAGGCTAAGCAGGCTGAAAAATATTACGAGTACAAAGAAGAGTATAAAACCTTAAGTGTTCGTTTGGCGCGCAAAACCGTGCAACGTCAAGATACTACTTTAAGAAGTATTGAAAAGGACATTCAGCTACAGCAAGACAAGAAGCTGGAGTTAAGTCAAATGATGGCCAAAGAAGAAGCCACAATAGAAAAAGGCAAGGCGGATTTGATCACAAAAGAAAAGCTGCTATCCTCCAGGCAGAAAACGCTCAATGAGCATGTGAACAAAATCAGACAATTTGAAAGCGACAGAAAAATCAAGAATGAGAGGCTTACCTTTTTAGAAGACAAAAGTGATAGCCTTAGAGAGCAATTAGAAGCCGACAAAAAAAGCAATGAGCGTGCTTCTTTCAGCTTAGAAAGCTTAAAAAATGAAAGAGAAGGAGCGGAAAAGGAGTTTAAGGAAATCAGTCAACAGGTCCTTAAGCTTCGCGAAGCCTTCGAAACACAAAAAACGGTAGCGGCCAATGCGCAGGCCAGTTTCGATGCCAATAGCAAGTCGTTCAACCAGCAACGAGAAACGCTTTATAGCCTTAAAAAGGAGATCGAAATCAAAGAAATTCAACTCCAAACGCTGACGCACGAATTGGAGAAAACGACTTCTGATACTTCTGAGCAATCGGCCAGCCTAGAGTCGTTCGACAGCAAACTGGCGGAGATCGAAGTAGTACTGAAAGCCAAGGAGGGCGCGCTAACAAAATCAAAAAACGAGGAAGAGAAGCAAAGAATAGCGATTCAAAATACGGAAGAAACCATTGATGTAGTGCGCGAAAAGCTAACAGGACTCAGCCGTAAGCTAGACTCGCAACGCAACGAATACAACCTTACCAAAAGCTTGGTGGAGAACCTCGAGGGTTTTCCCGAGGCCATTAAATTCTTAAAAAAGAAAGCAAGCTGGAATAAGAATGCCCCGCTCCTCTCCGATATTCTTACCTGCGATGACCGCTACCGCATCTCAATTGAGAATTACCTAGAGCCTTACATGAACTACTACATTGTAGACAATGAAAGGCAAGCATTTGAAGCCGTCAATATTTTGAGTGATGCAGCCAAAGGAAAGGCCAATTTTTTTGTGCTTGATGCTTTTGATAAGTATAATGCTCCGCAGGCAAAACTCTACCAAAATGCCATTCCAGCCACGGAAATCGTGGAATACGAGCCTCGCTACAAACGACTGATCAGTTATATTCTGGAAAATGTTTTTCTCATTGCCGGTGGCCCTGGCGAAATTCCAATGGATGAAGATGCGGTGTTCATTACTGAAAATGGCAAGTACACCAAACGTAAATTCAGCATTTCTGGGGGCTCTGTGGGACTCTTCGAAGGGAAGAGAATTGGTAGGGCAAAAAACCTTGAGAAGCTCCAGAAATCCATTAAAGAACTTGAAACCCAAATTGCAGAGATCAAAGAGCGACTTGATGAGAAGCAAAAAGAACTGGCACAACTCAAATCAAGTGGTTTCAGGTCAGAAATTGATACGCTTCAAAAAGAGTACAATCAAGTCAATGAGGAGTTCATTTCAGTAAAAACCAGAAAAGAACAATTGGCCCAAATGCTGAATAGCAACGCCACCCGAAGAGAAGACATCAGCAGAAATATTGACAACCTGACGGCCGATTTAATTGAACTAAGACCAGAAACCAAAGAAGCCGAGCAAACTTTCATCAAGCTACAGCAAGGCATTGTTGACTTAGAAAGCAACGCCAAAAGGGAAAATCAACTACTTTCTGAAAAGTCGCAAAAATTCAATGAAGCCAATATCCTTTTCCATCAAAAGCAAAGTCGGGTGCAATCCATTAGCCAGGAAATTGAATACAAGCAAACTGCCTTTGATGGCAGTAAAAGCCGAATTGAGAAAAATCAAATTGAGCTCGAAAGAAATGAATTAGAAATTAAAAAACTGATTTCGAATACGGAAAGCAATGATGACGAGCTCATTGGTCTCTATGATGAAAAGGAAACTATAGAAAAGGGCGTAAACGAGGCAGAAAAGGACTATTACGCCCAAAGAGGCAATATTGATGTAGCCGACAAAACAGTTCGCGAACTCAGAAGCAGACGCGAACAAGCGGACACCATTTTGATGGAATTGCAACAAAAGCTGAACGACACCAAAATTCAATTGAGCAGCATCAAGGAAAGGCTTTCGGTGGAATTCAATATTGATTTGACTGAAATACTTCGCGAAGCACAAGTTGAGGAGGATGCTACTCCTACGGAAGAACTGCAAGCTTTAGTTTCCAAAATCAAAGAGAAAATTGAACGCATTGGGCCCATAAACCCAATGGCCATGGAGGCTTATCAAGAAATAAAAGAGCGTTTCGACTTTATTACTGAGCAAAAGAACGATTTGGTGGAGGCCAAAACATCATTGATGCAAACCATCGATGAAATCGACACGGTAGCAAAAGAGACGTTCTTAACCGCCTTTGCCCAAATCAAGGAGAATTTCATCAAGGTGTTTCGTTCATTGTTCACCGAAGAAGATGACTGTGATCTGAAATTGGTTGATCCTGAGAATCCATTGGAATCACCTATCGAAATCATGGCCAAACCCAAGGGCAAACGTCCGTTGACCATCAACCAACTGTCGGGTGGAGAAAAAACGCTCACCGCCACTTCTCTCCTCTTTTCAATCTATTTATTGAAGCCAGCACCTTTCTGTATCTTCGATGAAGTGGATGCGCCTTTGGATGATGCCAATATTGACAAGTTCAATCAGATCATTAAGAAATTTTCGACCGAATCACAGTTCATCATCGTGACGCATAACAAGCGCACAATGGCGAGCACCGATATTATTTACGGCATCACGATGATTGAACAAGGGGTTTCCAGGGTAATCCCCGTTGACCTTAGGGAACTTGAGTAGTTCGTTGTTATCCATAAAAAAAAGATGATGAGACATAGCATATACATTATAGCATTCCTGTTGATCACTACTTTCGGCACAAATATGAAAGCACAAACTTCTGAAAATCAAAAAACCTTGCGCTATTTAGCCCTTGGCGATTCCTATACCATTGGTGAAAGCGTTGCAGAATCAGAAAGATGGCCTGTGTATTTAGCCGCACGTTTGGCCTCGGAAGGAATGAGCATTGAATCGCCCAAAATCATTGCAAAAACTGGCTGGAGAACGGACCAGCTGCAAGAAGCAATCGAATCTGATCCGCAAGCCCGTGGCGACTGGGACTTGGTTTCGTTGTTAATCGGGGTAAATAACCAATACCAAGGCAAAACAGTGGAGAGTTATGAGATTGAGTTCAACCGTTTGGTACAAATGGCGCTCAAACTGGCTGGGGGCGATGCTAAGAAGGTGTTTATCGTTTCAATTCCAGACTATGGTAAAACACCTTTTGGAGCATCGAAAGAAGCGAAAATCGAGAAAGAGCTTAAAGCATATAACAAAGTGAACAAAGCCATCGCAAAGAAGTACAACATCCAATACTTCAACATTACCCCAATTTCTGCAAAAGCTAAAAACGACCCTGAGCTTGTGGCAGATGATACGCTTCATCCTTCTGGTAAAATGTACAAAGCTTGGGTGGATATGATGTTCAATAAAGTGCTTAAAATGGTGAAGTGATCGCCTGAAATTTTAATACTACTAGTTCGCAATGGAGTGCGGACTTATCTTTCTGCTTTATGAAATATGCACTTTAAATGCATTTTAAGATGGTACAAGCTGCAAGTGAGCGCCAGTTAAAGAAGTGGCTAAGTGAGCGGTAGTGGGTGTTTACCGAAGCCTTTTAATCAACGAAGCACAGCGTAGTTGATTGGCGTAGGTAAGTATCGTTACTTATAATGTTTGCTTTGCGAGCGACAGGAGCAACTGATAATGATTCGGATTATTTGTTTGTACTGAGGTTACTTGGGTCTCTGCTGGTATGGAATACATCCAATACGGTAATGGTATCGGGTGTAACTTCATAAATGATCTTGTAGCTCCAAATCACTTTGAACCGATATTCCCCAGGTTCGTCCTTCAGGTATGGGTCTTCCACAAACTTCTCTGGAAAAACATTGAGGTTCTTGGCCGATCTTACAATCTCATCCCTGACCTTCTTTGCCCTTTCAGCTGACTCTCTTTTCTTGATGTAATTGTAAATGTTCCTAAGAGCGTGTTTGGCTTCATTGCCCCAGATTATACTGGATTTCTTTTTTACCATTGCTCCATTTCTTTTTCAAGGTCTTCTTGGGTAGTAAAGTGGCCTGCTGCCACATTGGACTTGGCCTCTCTTATCTTGTTTTTATAGTCTTCTACACTCATCGGATTTCCGGGCAAGGTAAAGTCTTCTTCAAAATAAGCTTTTGCGATGGCCTGCATCATGTTCAAAAGTCTTTTGTCCCCTTGCTCTATGTATTGGTGTAATTCTTCCTTTAGCTGTGCTGTTCCCATGATCATAGTACTTTTTACGAAGTTAACGATTTCATGTCTATTTCAGTTTAACGGATGGAACTTGTTCACTTCTTCTACCAATCCTTCCATATCGTTGTGTTTGTAGCTCTTTTTCCTTCTTGTTTTTGACATACTTGATAGGTTAGTGACTGATAACACCTCCTGAACAACCTGCCATTTGAACTCTTCGGAATAATAATCTGGCTTCTTAATTATCCTGTTTTTAGTTGACTTTTCCATAAGATTATAGTCAACCTATTTCAGGACGATACACTTTTGAGCCTCCTACCAGTGGGGCAAGCACCAGTTACCGTAGTGGACAAGTGAGTGCCAGGGGGATCACTGCAAGTAAGCACCTGTTGTAGACCAGTTCCATTAAAACTCGAAACCTACTCTAAATACCCATGGGCTTGGGTTTGTGCTTTTTTCGTTATGAAGAAAATTATAAAGCGCAGTAAAATTACCATTCAGTTTTTTGGTGAGTTTAAATCTGTTGCCTGCCCCGAGCATTGCTGCGGGAGTCCAAACGGGCTTAGAGGAAATTTCATTATTGCTTGCTTTGGGCTTGTGCCTATCCCATTGGCCCAATCCTTCTAAATAAATAGATTTAAAAACTGTATAGTCCAGAAATGCCCTTGTGCCCAATACTTGATTATTAAAATCGACATACTTAAAATCCTTTCCTATTTCCAACCTGTAAGAAACGCCTAAGCCAAATCTTGCTCTTGCATTCAACAAATAAGCAGCCTGCCCCGCAATATCTACAGTGGTTGAATTGTTTTTGCCTAACTGAAAATTACCTCCCCACTTGATCCGCTTAAGATAGGGATCATCCTTATATGGGTTAGGAGGGCGTTTGGGTGCATCCTTCAGGCTTTCTAAAGAACCAAATTTCTCTTTTGCATCAGCCATTTTAGTTTGAGCAGCATCGAATTTCTCTTGCAGTGATGGCCCTCCAATTTTTTCGATCATCTCTGCTTTGGCTTCCAACTTTTCTTTCACAAAATCATTGGTCTGAAAACCATCCAACTTTTCTCTATACCCCTCGGGAAGAGGCTTATACTGGGCCATTTTCCTTTGTTGTTCTTGAAGCAGCTTAACCTCATCTAGGTTGCTGAGTTGGCTAAGTATTTTTTCATCTATTCCATTAAAACCATCCTTATACTCGGAGACAAGCGATTTTAAATCCTTTGCTTTAGTGGCTAAGTCTGAGAACTCCGTTCTCGACAACAGTTGATTAGATACTTCCTGAATCTTAGAGCTGTTTAGTTCTGGTATTTTTAACTTTTTGTAAAGGTCTTCAAGCTTATCGAGTTCTTCTATGGATACATGAAGATCTTTGGCGATTTCTAGATTAGGAGGTGTTAAGTTCAAATCTTCTTTAATTTCTTCTTTCCATTTCTTGAGTTGATTGAGAACAGTATCTTGTAAAAGCAACTCCTTAAACTCATGAGGAATACTGTCGGTGGTGGCTTTTGAGAGTGAGTCTAATTGCTGTTTAGTAAGCTCAGGGTATGCCTTTTTTAACTTCTTCTCAAGTCTGGATTTTACCTTTTCAATTTGCTTTTGAAGGCTCTTATTGGCTTTGTTCATTTCGGATGTAATTTCTTCAATGTTGGGGACGCTTTTTTCGCTTTGCCCATAAGCGAAGTTCCCCATTATAATGATTACCAAAGACAATAATAGTCTAGTCACTTTCTTGCTAATTTATGATTTCAAGTTAGCATAAAACCTGAATAAAATATGCTCATATCCTAATAATCTATAGATTGTAACATAAATCACTTTTTGGCCAGTTAAGCTAAATATTGGCTGGTTGGCAATGTAAAGCGTACAGGTCATCCGACACTGAAAATAATGCACTTTACATACATCTTAAGTACTCTCTGCAAGTGAGCACCAGTTCTTGAAAATCAAATGATATACTCAATTTCAAGTTCGCCAACCTTGCCTGCATATTGCCTCGCTGATGAGTACACATAATCTTCAGCTTCATCAACAATCTTTTCTGCAACAGGGTTATTGTGTATGTATTCTAATTTTTGAAATGCCATTGCTGGTGTTAATAATTCAACTGGATGAAAACCATCTTGCCAAAGTTTAAATTTGGAACCTCGCACCACGCGAGTAGCTTCGTATGAGAACTTGTTCAACATCCATTCTCTCCTGCTTTCATTAATATCTGAAATCGATTTAAGTAATGCTTTAGAAGTGAAGGTTTTGAAATCTCTGATAACACTAGATAAGGGAATTCCATCTTCAGTACTCACAATCAAATGAATGTGGCTAGACATAATTACATAGGCATGTACTTTTAGTCCTTTATTTTGGATGCAGAAATTAAGTGAATTGATTAGAATGTCTTTGTATTCTTGTCGAATGAATAAATCAACCCAGCCTATAATAGTGCAGGTAATGAAGTAAAAACCCTCAGGGTTGTTGGCTTTATATTTACGAGACATATTTCAATATAATCATTGAACTGCACGAAAAGAAATTATGTCAACCCGATAAGCAAGGTTACCTCAGATGCTCGCTAGTTCGCACTTGCAGTGCGGACTAATCTTCTGAACTAGAAAAGATGCACTCAAAGTACATTTTAAGATAGGTACTTACCGCAGGTGAGCACCAGGGGTGCACCAGTTCGCAGTGGCAATTATGTCAACTCGATAAGCAGGGATACCTCAGATGCTCGCTAGTTCGCACTTGCAGTGCGGACTAATCTTCTGAACTAGAAAAGATGCACTCAAAGTACATCTTAAAATGGTACTCACTGCAAGTGAGCACCAGGGGTGCACCAGTTCGCAGTGGCAATTATGTCAACTCGATAAGCAGGGATACCTCAGATGCTCGCTAGTTCGCACTTGCAGTGCGGACTAATCTTATCACACTATTACATTCAATCTCATTAAAAGACCAGCCCTGTTAACAAAGCTGGCCTTTCTGTCCTTCTCTACATTATGCACTGGAAGTACATTTTAAAATGGTACTCACTGCAAGTGAGCACCAGTTACCGCTGTGCACAAGTGAACGCCAGGGGGTACCAGTTACAGCAGTGCACAAGTGAGCGCCAGTGGGTGAGCGCCAGGGGGGTAAAATAGGTACTCACCGCAGGTGAGCACCAGTGGGCACTACCGGAAGCCCTTATCTAAGTCGTATGGTATATCATACCTAAACTGTATCTTATTTTTAATTACTGCACTATTACCATTATTTGTCGTCTCCAACTCATAAAGAATACCTTCCAAGGCTAAGGTGCCTATTCCCTTCTTGGGAAGGTTTAAACCAAACGTAATTATACCACTCTCGCTATAAACAGTCTTTTCTTCAACAACTGGATTCGTAATGTCAAGCATTAACAAGCCAAACTCAGGATTAACTAAGGCTATCGTAACACTGACACTATCACTATCACTATCAACAAACTCATGATCAATCATAAACTCTCCAAAACGCCCCAAAAGTATGCCAGAATCACTGTAGTATTCAGATTTAAGTAGCCTTCCATTATCATATACTCTTAAGAGCTCTAGCTTGCCATTGGGGAAATATTGAACAATATCGCCATCAAGTTTACCATTAGAGTAATTAAGCTGAGCCCGAATAGTCCCATCAGCATAATATTCAGTGCTGGGTCCATTCAATTCACCTAAGGAATAATTGATTTTCTTTTTTAGGCTTCCATCTGAAAAAAACTCATATGCCGTCCCATCAGCCTTGTTCGTTCGGAAATCTATAGATTGGTATCTAACACCAGCCGAATCAAAGTAATCTGTCAATCCCTCTCTAATACCGTTGATATATTTGACTTTCGCATGTAATTGACCATTCTGGTAAAAAAAACTTGCTAACCCATTCAGAGTCCCATTATTGTAACTTCTAACACTTTCAATAGCTCCATCCTCGAAACGGTAAATACACTTTCCATGAGGAATGCCATCCTTTAATTGACATTCCTTCTTAACATTACCCGAGTCAAAAGTTTCCATTGCTGTGTAGTTTTCACAACCATTAAGTAATAAGAACATCACAAACATACACACCACTGGATTCTTATTATTTAAAATCACTAGTATACTTATAGTATTAAACATAATAATCAGCGCTTATTGTTTTTTCGTTGTTATAATTCTCTTATCCAAGGTGTCTCCTATCGATCTTCCATTTCCGTTAGGCATAGAAATCCAAGCACCGTTCGCGGTATAAGCACCGCCACCGGGGGGAATAACATCTTTTTCCGTTGCAATAATATATACAGTATCCCTAGAAATAATATTATTAGGCTCAGAAGGATTTTGCCCTCCACTTACTAACTGGTTATCGGTTGCATCTTCTCCGAGCATATCAATAATTTTGTTCGCTAAATCAGGGCCTCCTGCTATTGATGTCCAACTGATACCACTAGGTTCATATCGTCCAAACTTCTCACTTCCTGACATCAGTGCGGAAAGGCCAGTAAGATCTATTCTGTCCGTCACTTGGCCATTTGTGTTTGGTCCAGGCCCACCACTTCCGTCTGTAACATAACCGACAAGGCCGAATGGTTGAGAATTTTCACTAGATTTCGTTTTTTTTCTGATCCAACTTCCTATTCTATTAATTCCATTCCCAATCGCATCAAGCCCATCTGTAATAGCATTACCCACACCTGCTACTACCTCGTCTATTTCTTCCTTAGCATCAGCTACAATTTCCTTAACCACAGCCTTAGCATCTAGAAGCTTATCACAGTTAGAGCCTTCTGGACAACTGCCATTCACTGCACTCGGAGCCATTCCATCCGGGTCAATGAACCTGATCGGGTTATCAAAAGCATAGTTGTATGGGGAGTGCCTTCTCATCAGGTCGGCTGCTGGGTCAACCTGGATGAACCTTCCCAGCTGTGGGTCGTAGAACCTGGCCTGGTAATCGTACCAGCCAAGATCGAACTCTGATTGGATTTCAAAGCCATTGTATTTGAAGTTATTAGGCTTACTCAACGGAGCTGTACTTGACAGTGCAGATATGTTGAGACCGAAAGGATAGTAATGATTGCGTTTTTTTAACGGTCGACCATTTTTTCCCTAGTGCCCTTCCCAAAAAAACAGTAAAGTTTCCTAAGCCTTCCCCTGCTGGTTTTCAGTATTTCAACAAAGCTTGCCTTCCTTCCAAAGACAGGTTCAAGATAGTAGTTTTAGACGATTAACAGAACTGACTTTTTTACTTTTTAGCTTTCGCTGCTTCTGCTTCTTCCCTCATTTCTCTGAGCAACTCTTTTTTCCTGACTCCTAATCTAGTTTTGATTTCTTCTGGACTAACTCCCTGCATTTCGGACATCACTTTGATATAGTCTTCTTCAACTGCTAAAGCCGAAGCGTATCCATTTACCATTTTTAGCATTAGACTATCAAAGGCACTTGTTTTATCTGACATGGTTTTGCTGTTTATTTTTGCAACTAAGTTAATGATCTCTTCCCCTAAAGCATCCCTGTCCTGATTCACTTTTACATAACATGCTCTTATACAACTCCTCGCTGATTGTCTATTTGATTTGGTTGCTTGCGGGTTATATAAGCATATTATGTAAAGCATCCGCTTTGAGCGTCTGCACGTTTCCAGTCCATGTCAGCTTTAGGGTGATTTACACCGATTCACGTTGGTAAACGTGATTTTCATTTAAAAACACCCATTACAGTTAATAGTGACTGATTTTGACGGTATTTCACACCTGATTTCTGTCAAGTAAATGGTCGTTATACTTAACGACCAATAGTTGTGTTTTGCTTATAACATAACACAACATGGGTAACGGTTACCCATTTTCTATCCCTGCCGGAGGCTCATTTTTGCACTTGATGCAAAACATGATCTTTGGATTGCTGATTAAAGATTCGAGCCGTTTTACATCAACTGCAAAAACGTCTAAACTCATGAACCTTTAATCCAACCAATAATAGACTTCAATAATTCGAAGGCTTTATTCGGGTCAACTTTTAAAGCAAGGATAAAAGCTACGCCCAGTATTGTAAACTGCCACCATTTCCAATTAGGTAACTTGATCTTAATTTTTTCGATCTCAATCATCGGATTTATGTTTAATTAAAACTTCAATCCGCTCCCCGCTTTGAAGATACCCTGTCCAGATGGTACTCTAAAGGACATAGAAAAAAGATGCGTTTATAGCCTGTATTCGTACTTTTTAATGATCATCCGTTTTTTTGAAGGCTAAAAGACTTTCATAAAAGCTGTTCTTTCTTCTTTGTCCACAGGCTTTTGGCGTTCAAAAAAATGATCCAAGCGACTGGTTAAGTTGATTGGGGATTCATGGGCTGGTTTCGCGCGGAAGGTTGTTCAAAAGACTTTCTTGTTTCATTTCGTAACTGATAATGACCGTTTGGAACACTGCCCTTCGCGGGCCGCCAGCGGGTGCCACAGACTGCCTGCCAGGAGAAGGGCACCCGTGAGGGTGAACGTCTGGCAGTGAGTGGCATTTTTGATCCAACTTTAATCCATTCGATAAACTTCAATAAATGCCACGCTAGGCTGTGGCCAGCAGGCCCGCACAAACTCGGGCAGCGGATGGACTGATCTGGGGATGAGCGAAGGGCAACGGAGAGAAGCGCCAGACAGGACATGGTAGCTGCCATGAGGAGCAGCCGCAGCAAGGGAGGTGGTACAGAGTGGGGAACTTGCGGCCTGTAGGCACGGAAGGCGGCAAGGGCGCAACGCCCCTGCAAGGCCGAGGGAGGCACGACCGAGCTTGTACAGCCTTGTCAGGGCTGGGCCCCGAACCCGAAGCGAGCAGCGCACGAATGCCGATTTACCTGATAAAGTACCGTTACAGATGATGTTTGCTTTGCGACCAACAGGAGCAACTGATAATGCTTCGGCTTTTTGCTGCATATTTTTGTAACTCTGTAACCTTTGTTTCAAGTGACTGATTTTTATATAGTTATGGGTTACACTTCTTCTTTTCTTTAAAGGTCAGTTACAAAAAGATTGTAACCAGTAGTAGAGCTTTTAAGAGGTTACAAAGCTGGAAAGGTCGATTCATGGAGTAGATTTCAAAACTGTAACCACTTAAGCCTTTGAAAATCAAAATGGTATAGCTGATTTAATCAGCGGTTACAGAGTTACAAAATTATGGGTGGAATAAGGGGTTCGAATCCCCCTCTCTCCGCACTTACCCCAAAGGATGGAACATATTCACTTCTTCTACCAATCCTTCCATATCGTTTTGTTTGTAGCCTTCTGTAGTACTGATATATCTATGACCTGCCAGATATTGGGTTTCTCTTAGGTTGTATTGCTTGAGCCATTTTGTGATCACTGATGCCCTGATCTGCTTGGTATTCAACAGGTTTTTGTTCTGGGCTTTTAATGGCTTGATAAAACTATTGGTCAGGTTGCTGATCGTGCTTTCTTTTCCTGTAAGGCTGATAAAGAGCTTGTCTGTTTGTTGGCCTGATTCCATGAGGATCTCTGGCCTTGCTTGTAATATGTAGTCGTACATTTCCAAGACTTGATGGCTTTCTAAATTCATTGTCCTGTGGTTGCTCCTTCTACCTCCTGGTACTTCTATTTTTCCTTCCCTGAGTTTGATGTCTGTTGTTTCCAGTTTGGCCAGTTCTTCTGTTTTTAACCCTTGATAGATCAATAAACCGAGCATTACTTTGTTCCGTTTGCCGATCAATGATTCATCTTTATAGCTGTTGTAGAGTTGGTGCAGCTCGTGTGGTTCAAAAATGTGATAGAGTGTTTTTCTTTTGACCCCTTTTATTTTGATGTCTTCAGCTGGGTTGACTGTTGTTTTGCCTTCCCTGATCAGATGGTCATAGTAGTGTTTTATAGTACCTAGATAGCTCTGTACTGTTCTTTGGCTAACACCTTTTCTCTGGCTGTGTTTGATGTAGATTAAAAGGTCATTGTAAGTAACTTCTTCGGCCTGCAGTCCTTGTTTTTCAAGCCATTTGAGGTAACAGCCGATCACGGCAAGCCTTGTTTTTATGCTTGATTTGGTAAAACCCTGCTGCTTGAGGTAGGTTTCAAAGCTGGCTTTCTCGGTTTTCATAGTGGTTGTACTTTGGGATGTTGGAATAGGGTTGATTCTCTGTTTTGGATAGAACACCTTCGCCTGTGGCTTCGGTTGTTAAGCCTGCCTTCACCAAGGTTTCGGCAGATAAATGTGTGTAGATCTGTGTGCTTTCCAGACTGCCATGGCCTAAAAATAGGCTGATGGATTCCAGTTTCATGCCTGCTTGTAAAAGGTGTGTGGCTATGCTATGGCGAAGCGTATGCAAGCCCACTTCTTTATCTATGATTTCTGGATTCTCCGTTTTTTGGATCAAGTACCCAAGTCTTAAATTCAGGCTCTGGCCTTGCATTCTTGTGCCGTAGGTACTGACGAAAAGTGCGTCTGTCTTTTCCTTCAGCAATATTGATCTGTAGTTGTAAATATAGTCCTCTAGGTGTTTGAGACTGGTTTTACTAATGGGTACGAGTCTTTCTTTGTAGTTCTTTCCTTTGCGTACATGCAGTATTGACCTGTCAAAGTTGATGTCCGATACATCTACATTTACACCTTCATTTCTTCTCAGGCCACAGCCATAGAAGATGGCAAGCATGGCACGATCACGGCTTCTAAAGGCTTCTTGCTGTTCCCAAAAGTTGTAGGCTTCTGCCCTGCCGTTGGCCATGGTCTCTTTGTGGCTGGCCTTGAACAGGTCTTGGATTTCATCGGTGGTGAGCCAAGTGATCTTGTGGGCTGCTTCTTCATTCTCCAGGTTGGGGTTTCCGATCTGCACACGGCCTACTGTCCTCAGGTACTCCGTAAACTTCCTGAGTGCTTGGATATGTTTGTTCAGGTGGCCACTGCTCAGAGCGCCCCCGATCTTTCGCTGATTGCTTCTCTCTTTGAGTTGGGTATAATATTCTTCTATCGTGTGGACAGTCAGGTCTTTGATGTTGTTGAGCCTTTGTTTTTCCATGTAGAACAGCAGCTCCCTGATCATGTTGGGAAGGTTGTAAACCGTGATTTCTGAGTAGCCGAGGATGTCAAGCCATTCTCTAAAACTTTGCTCGATGTAGCGGAAGGAGGCGTTTTCTAGATTGAGGTTCTTCATTTCTTTTTTGCTTCGGTTGGTGTTTTCAGAACTTTTGAACTTTTGTTGTAACGGGTTGACTGATTGGGCTTTTAGTGGTTCATTTCTGCTTTGAACTGGTTGTGAACTTGCTTGAACTGGTAGGCTCTTTTTCCTTGATCCTTTCCAGTATTTCGTCCAGTATACTGCCTATGCCCAGTTTCAGTTTCTCGTATTCTTCCAGGTCTGTGATTTCGTAATGGTGGGTCTTGCCTTTCTCTCCCTGTACTTTCTGCACATAGTCATAGGCCTGCAGTTCTACCATGTACCGCTTTTGATTGCTTGGGTTGATCCTGATCGACTGTCTGATCTCTTTATTGGTAAAGCTGGTTTTCCCTTCTGCCCTGCACCATGTTTTGAGCTGTTCGAGGTATTTTCTGCATGGGGCATTCAATGGGTCTGACTTCCTGATCAGTACTTCTTTCATCAGGCCATTGGCTTCTTTGATGTCTTCTATCGTTGTTTCGATGTATTCTTCTCCTGTGTCCTGATCGTGGCATTTCTCACGCTGGTACTGATGGTAAAAGGTGACGGCTTCTATGAAGGCGAGGTAGTGGGCGTTTGATCTTCTTGGCTTGAACACTTCTTCGGGGATGCGCAAGGATTCTGCAAAGGGGTTTCTGATCTGTACTGGCTGCAGGATCCGCTGCATGTCCTTGAACTGTTCTTGGAGTTTGTGTTCTTCGGCAAGGTCCACTTTGCCTGCTGACATCGCCCTTTGGTGGTCCATGATCTTGTTGTCCTGTGCCTTGCTTTCATCTATGTAGATCAGGAATGATCTGTTGGCATTGTCTTCATAGAGGCTTTCTTTGGTGGTGCAGCCCGACACGCAAACGGGCCCTTCTACTTTCAGGGTGACTGTCCTTGTTTCTCCTTTGGTGTTTTTGATCACTACCGTTTTGGTGACCTGCTTCTTGGACTTGATTTCCCGAAGTGGGTACAATACATCTTCTGCTCCGTCCAGGTCCTCGATCAATATCAGTTTGTTCCTCAGTTCCTGTCTTCCAAAATAATAAAAGGCGTTGCCCGACAGTGAGGTGATTTCAAGTTTGTCTTCTTCTGGGATCAGTGAACTTAATTTTTCCTGTAAATGGGTTTTTCCTATGCCGGAAGCCCCAAGGCTGATCACGTGCAAGGGGTTGTCCCTCTTTCTTGATGTAAAGATCAGGTACATTAACAGCCTGTTGGTTTCCTCACCTATGACACCAGCTCTGCCTATGTCCTGGTTTGTTCGCCCCATCAGGTTTGGACTGGACAGGTAGAGCTTTGCTTTCTTGATCTCTTCGGGGTTTGGGAACTTCCTCTTGTCTGTTTCCTGCAGCTCCTTTTCCATTTCTGCCAATCTGTACTTTTCCAGTTCATCGGTGAGCATGTCCAAAGCGGATGCGATCACGCTTGTTCCCACTTCCAGTTTCTCGGCCGTTGTCCTGATCAGTTTTTCCACTTGTCCATGGTTGTAAAGGTCGAGTGAGTGCCTGAGTGATAAATGTTCTACCGTTACTTTTAAAGTGGTACGCATCCGATCAAGACCATCTAATCTGATTCCCCCGAGCACGGCTATTTCTAAAGGTGGGTGTTTGTAAATAAGGTGCTGGTTGTTGGTGGTGTCGAGCTTTGTTGATTTTATTTCCATGGACTAAAAATTATTTTTCAAGACCTATAAGTCGTAAATCTAATTGATAAGTCTTAATTAAACAATCACTATAAGGATTGTTTAAGACAGATAAGTCTCCTATTTTTGACAAAACCTCTTTTAAAGGTCTTTTTAACTGCTTATCCGTATGGCTTTAGGTGAACAACTCATGTTACTGCGCAAGAAAAAGGGGCTTTCCCAATCTGCCCTTGGAAAGGTGATCGGCACTTCTGGGGATGTGGTGGGACGCTACGAACGTGGGCTTATGGCCCCGTCCATCGAGGCTATCATTAAACTGGCCGATGCGCTGGAAGTTTCTATTGATTACCTAGTGGGCAAAGCGGACATTGAACTGGACAAGGAGACCTTCGATAGATTGAAAGAGGTTTCCAAACTCCCCCAAGAGGACAAACACTACATCTTTAGAATGGTGGACGCTCTCATCAGGGATGCCAAAGCTAGACAGGCTTATTCTTAAACTTAAAATCTAAACATCATGACAAAGAAAATTTTAGTGGTAATGCTCATTATTATGACTTCTGGTTTTTCAGTTAAAGCTCAGAATACGGTCAAAGACCCTGAGAGCATCATTAAAGAGTTTTTTCAGCTATACAAAAATAAATCTACAGACAGTGCTCTTGAGTATATCTTCTCTACCAACCCTTGGATGTCTGGCTCTAAGGATCAAACCGATGCTCTTGGATTGAAACTCAAGAATTTAATTAGTGTTATTGGTGACTTTCATGGAGAAAAACTGATTACAAAAGCCTCGATAGCATCTGATATTGTGATGTATTCCTACCTCATAAAATATGACCGCCAACCATTGAGGTTCATAATGACTTTTTATAAGCCTAATGACAGTTGGAGGCTCTATAATTTTAAGTTTGATGATTCCTTAGATGATGAGCTTGATGAGGCCATAAAAGCACATAGACTACCCGAAAACACTTCTGGTAAATAGTCCAAATACACAAAAAGAGGTTACTCTATAAAAAATAACCTCTTTTTATTTCTATGACTTTTCAAAAATATTAAAGTGAATCATACAGTATCAAAAGCTGAACCACCGTGACGAAGAGTGTAAAAGCTCCTAAAAATATCATGGCGAATTTTGCTCTTTGTTTTTTAGAAATTTTAAATCCCTGACTGTCAAAAAATGGCATAGCAATCTTGTAAAAGACATATCCCACAAAATAGAAAACTAGTAATGAAAAGGAAAGATTAAATTCTTCTTTACTTTGACCACCCAACACCCCAAAAAGGATGCACACAAGTAGGAAAATGGCCACAAAAGCCACTTTGACCACTTTATTAAAACGTTGCTTTAAAGGACTTACGAAAAGAATATACAACCCTAAATTTAGAGTTAAATAAGTCAATGCTAAAAACAGCTTTTCCATCATAATTAAATCTACCAACTAACCTTAACTTTACCCCCGAGCCCTCCTGCAAGAGCTCCAAACTTAAACCCAGCAGAGCCCCCTCTTTTACCACCACTTAATTCTCCGCCAATTCCTAATGATGCTGCAGTAGCCTCACCTGATAACTGTATTTTCAAACTACCAATGGAGATTGTAAAATCTCCTTCAACTTTGGCCGCATACACCATTGCTTCGCCTTTAACTCCTACCCCATCTTTTGTAGAACCATATATAGATCCTTCAGCCTTGCCTCCCAGAACCTGAGCATTTAAATCTGTAGTTAGACTTAGATCATCACTTCCTACTTTGGATTCAAGGCCCATTTGAAGAACCGAGGCTGAAGCACTTACAGTCCCTTTAATGCCTACAGGACCCTTACTACCTTCTGTACCACTCTCACCAAAAAAGCCTACATCACTCTTAGCTTCTGCCGAAACCTCGCCAGCACTCATATTAAATTTTACATCATAACCCTCACCCTTATTGCGGGTATCAAGCTTCGCAACATGTGCACCCACTTTTCCATTACCATCATTGGTAGTTTTAAGTGTAGTAGGATCAGCGTAACCACAATCTCCCGTTTTACACCTTTCTTTCTCTGCTTTTATATACTGTTCATGAGCAGAAGAGCCCTCGCCCTCTTTACAATCTCCTGTAGGACATTGCCCACCCTCAGTAGGCACCATCCCATCAGGATCAATGAACCTGATCGGATTGTCAAAAGCATAGTTGTAGGGTGAATGCCTACGCATAAAATCAGCAGCAGGGTCTACTTGCATAAAGCGTCCTAATTGTGGATCATAGAACCTTGCTTGGTAATCGTACCAGCCGAGGTCGAACTCCGTTTGTTCTTCGAAGCCGTTGTATTTGAAGTTGTTCGGTTTACTTAAAGGAGCAGTACTTGAGAGTGCGTTTATTGAGAGACCAAAAGGATAGTAATGATTGCGTTTTTTTAACGGTCGACCATTTTTTCCCTAGTGCCCTTCCCAAAAAAACAGTAAAGTTTCCTAAT
>Ga0210050_1000689_pt1 | contig 41666 bp, 42 predicted proteins | sample CryGey132114_all_FD_185463 | JGI IMG/M metagenome (GOLD analysis project Ga0210050, IMG submission 185463) | Groundwater microbial communities from aquifer - Crystal Geyser CG22_combo_CG10-13_8/21/14_all (SPAdes) (version 2) | ecosystem: Environmental > Aquatic > Deep subsurface > Groundwater ... | reverse complement strand
ATTAAAGTTCAGGTAAATTTTGAGCAGTAAATTTTTCAGATATTTTTACTTTTTTCAGCATTTTTATGTCGCTTAAGTCCTGCGTTCTTCCGCTAAATTTCTTTATACTTCAAATTTATAATGTCATATCTCATAAATAATATTAAAAATCAAGCTCCATTTGTCTATCCCTGCACTCTCTGCTAAATTCGTCCAAATTTAAAATCATTCCATCCTCTGCTGCAACAACATCAACATTTGTTTCTTTGCTCAACATCCGTGCTATTTTATTCGTATCGCCTTTAAGCATAGTCCTTCCGAAATGTGTAATAATACATTTTTTCGGCTTTATTTCAGATAAAATTTTCCGTACATCATCAACACACAAATGCATTATTTTATCCTTCCCTTTATTCATAACTAAATTTATTATTAAAATATCTGAGCCTCCATAACTTTTTATCAGCCCCGGAAAATATTTTGTATCAACTATGAAAGAAATTTTGCAGTTAAAATCAAACATTATGCCGTAGGTCTCAACTCCGTGCCGATGTTCAACCGATGTCTTAAATTTTAAATTTCCAATTGCATAATCGGTACATGCTTTTAATACGGTAATTTTAATAAAATTTCGCAGATAGTTTAACAGGACCTTATTCTCTCCTTCTATACATTCTGCTGGTGCAAACAGCATTGGCTTTCTTTTAGTCCATCCGCCCTTCGTGATTACATCAATTATAACATTGAGGTCATTTGAATGGTCAATATGATTATGGCTTAAAATAATCGCGTCTGTTTTACTTAAATCAATACAGGGATTCGCATCGACCCACCAGACAAGCGTTCCAGGACCAGGATCAAGCATTATGTTTTTCCCTTTAATATGCATAAATGTTCCCGCCGAACTCCTTAGTTGTTTGGCCATGACAAATCTTCCGCCGGATGTTCCCAAAAACCGGATAAAATCTTCCATTCGGATATTTTCAGAAAAAAATAATAGTTATTTGAAAAATATAAGATATAAAGATATAAGATATAAAAATAATTATTAATAGACATAATTATTAAGTTTAACAAATTTAACTTTTAACTTAACAAATTTAACTTAACAAATTTAACTTTTAACTTAACAAATTTAACTTTTAACTTAACAAATTTAAAAAAACAATAAATTCATTAAAATGAAAGACAACAGCGGAATCGGAGAAATTATAAGAAGAATAGATAATGAAGCAAAAGCAAAGGTAGGAGAGATAGAAAAAAGTTCCGAACAAAAGGCAAATTTAATAATGCAGCATTTTGAACGGCTCGCAGAGGAAAATGCAGAGAAAATAAGAAAGCGTGGCAATGATGAAATTTCACTGATAAAAAGGCAAATAATTTCAAATGCGGAAATAGATGCGAAGGACAAAACTGACAAAGAGAAATTCGTCTGGGTTGAAAATGTGTTTGAGGAGGCAAGACAAACAATTTTAAACTTAAACGATAACGACAAAAAAAATATTCTGAAAAGAATGTGCGATATTCCAAATAAAGAAAATTTTGTGTTCTATGTTGATAAGAAATATATAAATTTGCTAGATAAGAATAATGCCGATGTTAAAGAATTAGATATTAACGACTTCGGAGTTATAATAAAAAGCAAAGATGACAGAGTAACAATTGACAACACACTGACAAATCGTCTGAATATTTTAAAGATGAACAGGAGATACGATGTTGCAAAAATTTTGTTTGGATGAATAATTATGAAAAATGTTTAAAATTGCCCTCAAAAATTGGTAATCATCTCTTTAAGTTAGGATAATTATTTTGTGAGATTTTTTAAAAATCTGCTTAAAAATTAAAATTGGATATTATAAATTTAATTTTAAACATTACAGAACTTACGCAAGGCAGATACGAATTCTTGACTTTTTATGTTCATTTACAAAATAATCTCCGTAAGTCCTATGATTTATAAAAATATTAGTAAAAAAACAGCAACTATTCAGCCGCCCAAAAAATACGCTCACTATTGTTCGGAGATTTAAAATTTCTAACGAAATTTAAAATAAGATTGAAAACCTACAGATTTTCAATATTTCAAAATTTCGTTTTGAAAATAAGTTCGCTTCGTTCCACTCACTTTGTTCGTGTCTTTTCAAATTCTCCGCGAATTTGAAAATAACCTCACTTTGTTCGGATATTTCAAAAACTTCGTTTTTGAAATTACGGGTAAATTTTTGATTTTTCGTATTTTTTGAGATTTTCAAAGGTAAATTTTTGCACCCACTGAATAGTTACAAAAAACAAATATATACTTATCCCAATTTTAGTGGGTCAGCACATAATATTTTAATAATGAAAATATCCGAAGATCTGACTGAAAGTTTATTTTATGTCAAAAAATTTAAAGGCGAAACATTTGTGGTAAAATTTGGCGGTTCAACACTGAACAGCAAAGACGCAGTTATTTCGGTTGGAAAAAATTTGAAATATCTGATGGATGTCGGGATAAATGTTGTCTTAATTCATGGGGGAGGTCCGCTTATTTCTAACACGATGAATGCATTAAATTTAGAGGTAAATTTTTATAACGGAGAAAGAATTACTGATGAAAGATCATTATATGTTGTAATCGGCGGTTTGTTTGCAATAAACAGAGATATCGTTGAAAAGATGAATAAAATAGATATTAAAGCAATCGGTATCAGCGGAATAATACGGGCAAAAAAAAAGGAAAATCTGGGATTTGTCGGAGAGGTTGAAGATATTGAAACCTGTGCAATAACATGTCTGATGAACGAAGGATATCTGCCGGTAATTAATCCGCTCGGAATTGATATTAAAAATAAAACCCCTCTTAATATCAATGCTGATTTTGCGGCAACTGAAATTGCACAGAAAATGAATGCGAAAAAATTTATTGTTCTGACATCTGCAAAAGGTGTGCTAGACAGAGACAAAAATTTGATAAGAAAACTCACTTTAAAACAATGCGATGAAATGATTGCAGACGAAACAATAACCAAAGGTATGATTCCAAAAGTGATATCGTGTAAAGATGCAATAGAAAAAGGTGTGGAAAGTGCACATATTGTTTGTGCTTATGAAGAGTTTCTACTCAATGAAATTTTTACTGAAACAGGAAGCGGAACGATGGTGATAAAGGATTAGAAATTTTAGGTTTTATCTTTGATATTGTGATGTATTTAAAAATCAAATGAAAATAATCTGTTAATTCACTATCATCACAGATTTGGAAATAAGAGCATTAAAATTTTGTGCAGAGTTGGAATAAGCAACGGCGAGGATGGCAGGGCGGCAATAAAATCAGGCATTGATGGAGTACTGCTTGCATCAGCATTTTATAACTTTGTGCAGGTGTGCATGTATTTGGCATGCTGTGTTCAATGAATAAAATTTCAAATATTTAATCTTATTTTAGTAACTATTCATGGTAATCATCCCTTTAAATTAACCTCACTTCGTTCGGATATTTCAAAATCTTTGCGATTTTGAAATGGGATAATTATTTTGTGAGATTTTTTAAAAATCTGCTTAAAAATTAAAATTGGATATTATAAATTTAATTTTAAACATTACAGGACATACACAAAACAAATATGAATTCTTGACTTTTTATGTTCATTTACAAAATAATATAAGTAAGTCCTATAACTTATAAAAATAATAGTAAAAAACAAATATATAATTATCCAGTTCTAGTGGGTCAGCACCAAAAAAATGGGCAAGTTATTACGATGCGTTGGAAAGGTCGCTGATAAGAAACGATGAAAATATGTTTGTGCAATGGTTTTTCAGGAGATATGTTAAATATGTTAAAGAGAGTAACAGATATTTGTTTTGCAAAATAATATGAAATTTATTTAAACAAAACCTAATTATTAAGTCCAAAATTTGTCAATATTAAAATTTATACTAAAATTTATACTAAAATTTATACTAAAATTTATACAAATATTAAAATTAAATTTATCAAAATTTAAAGTGATTATTCCGATAAGATGCTTCACATGCGGGAAGCCGGTTGCACAGGACTGGGAAAAATATAATGAGATAGTAAATAATGGAAAATCTCCGAAAGATGCATTAGATGAACTTGGTTATAATAGGGCATGCTGCAGAAGGATGTTTTTGTCTAATGTGGAATTAATTGACAGAATAGCAAAATTTAAAAATTTCAAGAAATAGACATTTAATAAATTTATCAGATAAAAATGGATTTGGCTGCGTATAAAAATAAATACGGTTTAAACAAATTTGAACTTGCACGAATACTCGGGGCGAGAGCCTTGCAGATAAGAATGGGCGCTCCCATATTTGTTGAGGTTTTGGAGGATAAATTTTTAAGACCTTTTGACATAGCAAAAATGGAATTTGAAAACGGGACAATCCCGATAACTGTAAAAAGAAAAAATATAAAATAAAAAAAGAACAAAAAAAGAACAAAAACCAGATTTTAATTTTAATTCGTTAACTTTTTATTTAAAATGTCAGATGAACAAGAAAATTTAAGTGCGGAAGAAAAAGCAAAAACCGAAATTTTAACTTCCCCGGAAGCAAAAAGCAAATATATAAATGCAGAAGAAAATAATGTAGGGGAAGTTAGAGACAAGGGTTCTGAAGTTAATAGGAGTGCTAAAAGCAGTCCGGGTGTGCAGATGGTTGCAGAAGAAACGGTTTTGAAAAAACATTTAACAATAGAGGGACTTATCGTAGAACCGCCGGATATATATCTGGAAAACGGAATTCATATAGGTCTAAAATTTAAAACAAACGATATGAGGGCATATATATACAGAATAAAATCAGCAAGAACGCCGAGAGGGTGGATAAAAATTTCTGTCTTTGATGTAGCAAAAATAGATAAACGAATAAGGCAGGCGGCAAAATTTCTGTCTATGTATACTCCGGGCGATGTTGTTATTATTTCAAACGGTCTTTACGGAAGGAAGCCGGCATCGGCATTTGCAAGATACTGCGGATTTAAATTTGTTGACGGGAGATTTGACAGCGGCACATTTACAAATCCAAATTCAAAAAAATATGTAGAGCCGAAAGTGATTTTCGTAACCGCTCCTGCAGAAGATAAACAGGCAATAAAAGAGGCGTCAAAGGAACATATACCTGTAATTGCGTTTGTTAATTCAAATACACGGTTTAAAAATATTGACTTTATAATTCCTGGCAATAATGTCGGGAAGTATTCAGTTGCAATGCTTTACTGGCTTTTAACAAAAGAAATGTCAAAAATAAAGGGATTTGAGTTTAATGTTCCTGTTCCGAGAGCAACGGCTGTTGATGCTGAAGGAAAAGAAATTCCGCATGAATTTGTTTCAACCGAAGAGCCAGCTAACTATCTGCTTGAAATAAGAGAAATTAATAAGGCACTGAAAAGAAAAAGGAGAAACAAGAAAGGAAGTATAAAAATAAAGAGGAAGATAAGGTTCATAAGATAAAATGGGTTTTTTTGAAATATACGAACAGGTAATTGTAATTTGTTGTCAGCGAAAGGAAAAGTTAAAAAATAGAGTTATTTAGTCAAACCATAAAATTTAAATTTAATATGTAACGATGGTACTTTTTGAAATATCCGAACCTGGAATTGTAATTTTTGTAATTGCAATTGTATTGGGACTGGCAAGCAGTCTGGTAATGAAATTTACTATGGGAAAGGATGCAAAGGAAGCAAGAGGAAAACAAAAATCACTCAGCGCGGATTTAAAGGCAGCATTAAAGGCAAATGATGTTAAAAAGGCGAAAGAGTTGCAAAGCGAACTAATGAAATCATCATTGTCTTCAATGAAATTTTCGCTAAAGCCGATGCTTATTACATTTATACCTTTTATACTCGTCTTCTGGTGGATGTCTAGTACTTATGGAGGCATAGGTGATGTTAATTTTGAGATGAGTGTAAGCAATCAAGATGTCGCTTTTTTTAACTGCCCGCTATACACAGATTCAAATCAGCATTACAATTGCAGTTCCTTTTATTTTAATGGAACATTAAAGGGAGGGCAAACGGTTGATTTTAGTATTGTAGTTATTCCAAATCAGTCAGCAGATAGAACAAAAATTGAAATTAATGGCCTTGCAAAAGATACAAATGGAAAGGACTATATTTTATCTGCGGAAACAGTTACGGTATCAAAGAGAGAACCCGAGAAAAATCCTTATTACCAGGAAGAAAACTTGCTGGTGGCAATAACACCAAAATTTTTATCAAATCAGGCAACAGGTGCACACACTACCTATAATTTCAAATTAGCAAATCACCTGGCAGGCAAGGTTATAACTTTATTCGGAATAGAACTGTCATGGTTTTGGTGGTATTTGCTTATTGCGATCCCCTTTTCATTCATCATAGGAAGATTACTTAAATTGTATTAAATATTAAAGGTATAAAATTAATAGTTGTATTAAATTTTTCATATTAAATTTTTAAAATGGTAAACAGACAATTAAGATCAACGACAATAAAACGACTGATAAGAAAAGCACCGGGCGGAACAGTTGTTACAATTTACAAACCAAAGAAAACAGGAAAACATATATGCGGAAGATGTGAAAGAACATTAAATGTGCCTTATGACCAGCGCAAAGTTAAAAAACTTTCAAAGAGTAAGAAAATACCTTCACGGCCATATCCAATGCTTTGCTCAAAATGCGCAGAAGAAGTTGAGAGATACAAAGCAATAGCTGATGTAAAATTTAAATTTAAGTTTGATGTAAAATTTGAAAGAGACCTTACAATAGAGAAATTTTTGGAAAAGGGATGGTTTGAGAAGATTTCCGAAAGTAACAGGTAAGGTAAAAGTCAGGCGCAGAATGTCCGGATAGAAAAAATTTGAAATTTTCCGGATAAAATAAGGTGATTTCAAACATTGTTTTAAAATTAAGGTAATATTTGTGAATTTGACATAAGTTTGTTTTTTGGTAAATTTTTTAAATTTTAAAATAAGGGCTTGTAGTCTAGTGGTTATGATGTCTGCCTTACACGCAGAAGATCCCCAGTTCGAATCTGGGCAGGCCCAAACATAAATTTTAAGATAAGGTCTTTTCAAAAAATGATTCACCCAATAGAATATCGCTATGGAAGGAAAGAAGTTAAAGAAATCTTTGACGAAGAAAAACGGCTTGAATATATGCTTAAAGTTGAATGTGCACTAGTTAAAGCCCATTATAAAGCCGGGAACATAAATGATGAAGGCATTGTTAAAGAGGTTGAAAAAAAGGCAAATTTAAATTTTGTGAGAATATGCAGAGTTAAGGAGATTGAAAACGAAATTAATCACGATGTGATGGCAGTAGTCAAAGGACTAAGCGAGGTCTGTGAAGGTGATGCATCAAAATTTATACATCTCGGCATTACCTCCAACGATGTAATTGATACAGCAAATGCCTTGCAGTTCGCTGATTTTGTGAAATTTTTGGAAAGCGATTTGCTCAATTTAAGAAAGACCCTGGTTGAACAGGCAGAAAGAAACAAACAACTGGTTTGCATTGGAAGAACCCACGGACAGCACGCAATTCCAACAACTTACGGAATGAAATTTGCAATTTATGCAATGGAAATTCAGAGACACATTGAACGGCTGAATGAATACAAAAAGCGGCTACTTGTCGGAAAAATCAGCGGGGCGGTTGGAACTTATGCGACACTTGGCAATAAAGGGATAAAAATTGAAAAAGAAGTCATGCAACAGTTAAATTTAACTCCTGCTGAAATTTCAAATCAGGTTGTCCAGAGAGACAGATATGCAGAATTTTTCATCCACCTTGCTTTAATTGCGAAAACACTTGAAAAAATTGCAGTTGAAATCAGAAATTTGCAGAGAACTGAAATAGACGAAATTGCCGAACATTTTGAAAAGGGAAAACAGGTCGGTTCTTCAACAATGCCTCAAAAGAGAAATCCGATAACCGGTGAAAGAATTTGCGGAATAGTGAGGATCATCGTCGGGAATGCGATTGCATCACTTGATAATATTCCGTTGTGGCATGAGCGTGATCTGACAAATTCCTCAGCAGAGCGAATCATTATTCCCGAAATATGCATTTTAAGCGATTATATCTTAAACTTGGCAATAAAATTAATCAAAAACCTGGAATTTAGGTCTGAAAACATAGACAGAAATTTAAATTTAACAAACGGAATGATAATGTCCGAATGCTTGATGATAAATTTAACAAAAAAAGGACTTGGACGGCAGGAAGCCCACGAACTGGTCAGGGAATGTGCGATGAGGGTATATGAAAGCAGAAGCAAAGGCGATGTAAATAAAGGCAATATAAATTTCAGAGATGTCCTTCTTTCCGATAAAAAAATAAGAAAATTTTTAACAGAGGATGAAATCAGACAGGCATTAAATCCGAAAAATTATATAGGACTTGCTGTTAAAAAGGTTGAGGAAATTTGCGAAATTCTGAGAAAGCAATAAGGTTGGGTGTCAAATAAAGGAGAATATAAATTTGGTGCTCATCCCTTTAAATTGGGTTAATTAATTTGAGAGTAATCTGTTCGCTTCTAACATCGTTTTTTTATTTTGGTTTTCCATTGTTTTCAAAAATGTTTATAAAAATAATAGTAAAAAAACAAATATATAATTATCCCAATTTTAGTAGGCCAGCACCATAAATTTATACTAACTACTCATAGGGTAGGAAATTTACCTGCGATTTTCAAAACGCAAAGTTTTGAAAATATGAGAGCGAAGCGAACTTATTTTAAAATCTCAAAGATTTTAAAATATCCGAACGAAGTGAGCGTAAAATTTCAAAAAAAATACAAAAAATCAAAAATTTACCTATAATTTTTTAGGGTGGCTGAGTAGTTACAGGAAATTTACTTGTGAAAATTTCAAAAAACACAATTTCAAAATTTATGAAATTTCAAAAAACACAATTTTTGAAATCATAAAGATTTCAAAAAGACACGAACGAAGTGAGTGGACCGAAGTGAGCGTAAAAATCAAAAATTTACCAGTAATTTTTTAGGGCGGCTGTGTAGTTACGTTCAAAACTCAATTAATTAAGTCAAAAAAAGTGTTCCCTTTTATATAGCATAACCATTACGAGACAGAAGAAGCAGTAGCAAAGAAATTAAACTTAAAAATTTTGAAGTAATGTTTGCAAACACATCTGAAATTTGGTGAATTTTATTCCTTTTTTAATCCGTAACCTTCTTCAATCTTCTTTAACAACCTTTCAATAAACTGGACACTTTCATCAATAACCAGCTGCTTAACATACATTTCAAAGACATCAGACGGAAATTTATCTCCCGAGAAAAAATACATGTCATTTATGCACTCTATCATTTTTATATCCTTAAAAAATTTTAACCAAATCTGGACATTTCTTTTAGATAATGAATCATCAATATTGCCATCAAATTCCCGGAGTTCTTTTCTATTTTTTCGCATCTCAATTACCTCGTTCCTTATTTCATCAGATTTTAAATGAATTCCTTTTTTTTTGTTGAGCAGCAAAATTTCAAATATATCGCTTGCCGTACCTTTGCTTGCTCCGAGAGAGTTTAAAAATAATTCAACTAATGCACGGGGACTATCTTTAAGCAGTTCATCATCCGAAAACCAGCAAAGTTTTATTTTTGACAGCAAAGGCATTCTGAAAATTTAAAAATAATGAATTTAATTTAATAGAATTTAGATTTAAAATTTAATTTATTATACAAAATTTAAAAATTTAGATTAAAATTTAATATAAAAATTTAATATAAAAATTTATAGTCATTTTGACATCTTTTGATAATATTGTTTTTATCAATATATTTATTCTTTAAATCATAATATATAATATTGATGTTCAAATTATAGTCAATATACTAATTTTTTACACTCTTGAAGTAGATTAATGAATCGTATATTGGGTGTAAAATGTTGATAGATTCACTATAAATAATCAAAAGTTGAAATTTTCACTATAATCAAAAAATGTGTATTATATCAGCATTGGTTGAGCATAAGCCGGGGGTATTGCAGAGGATAGCGGGATTGTTTTCAAGAAGAAATTTTAATATAGATGAAATCAGTGTGGGAGTTACGGAAAATCCGGAGATAGCAAGAATAACTATTATAACAAAAGGAGATGAGAAAGACATAGAACAAATGCTCAAACAGATGAATAAGTTGGTAGAGGTTATCAAGGTAACTGCACTTGATGAAAAGAACAGCGTCGCGCGAACCCTGTGTCTGGTAAAAGCAAACACGCCGACAAGGGATGCAAAGTCGGAATTTATTCAATATACTGATGTATTCAGGGGAAGGATCGTTGATGTAAGCAGAACATCTCTTACGGCTGAAATAACCGGGGATAATGATAAGATAGATGCATTTATAAATATGGTCAGGATACTCGGAATAAAGGAAATAGCAAGAACCGGAACAACTGCACTGGAAAGAAAATAATGAATTCAAAGAGATTTGTTGTTCAGGAGCATTGGGCTTCTCATTACCATTTTGATTTTCGGCTTGAAATGGATGGCGTTTTAAAGTCATGGGCAGTGCCAAAAGGAGTGCCTGAAAAATCAGGGGTTAGGCATCTTGCGATAGCAGTTGAAGATCATGCTCTTGATTATATTGACTTTGAAGGTGAAATTTCTGAGGGTTACGGAGCAGGAACAGTTAAAATTTTTGATAAAGGAGAGTATGAATTAATTAAAAGAAGCGAACATTCTCTTATTTTTGAGTTAAGGGGGAAAATGCTGAAGGGAAAATACAAGATGATGAAATTTAAAGAACCAGACCAGTATCTTTTATTTATGATAAAATGAAATTTTTAACAGGGCTGAGTAGCAAATGAAATATTCTTATCATTACAATTAACAATGACTAACGAAAACGAAAATTTTATAAGTTCGCTTCGCTCTCATATCCCAAAGGTAAACTTTGAAATCACAAAAGAACAGCAAAATTTACTTGCCAAACACCAATACAGAATTATCGGCAGGAATGCTGGAGTTAAGATATGTTTATGGACAAAGAGAAGTTTAGTTGATAAGGGCATATGCTATAAGGAAAAATTTTACGGAATAAAATCACACCGCTGCCTTCAGATGTCTCCTTCTTTGATGAACTGCACATACTCCTGCACATTCTGCTGGCGACTGCATGAGTTATATCCAAAAATTTCAGATGATATTTTTGATGAGCCGGAAGAAACTGTTGAAAAGTCCATACTTACCCAGCGTGTGTTGTTGAGTGGGTTTAAAGGAAACAAAAATATAAATATGAAGAAATTTGAGGAATCCCAGAATCCGAATCAGGTTGCAATATCCCTTGTCGGAGAGCCGTTGCTTTATTCGAAAATTTATGATTTGATTGAGGAATACAAAAAAAGAAATTTCACAACATTCGTTGTTTCAAACGGAAGTGTCCCTGAAAAAATTGCTGAAATCAGACCAACGCAACTTTACATTTCTATGAACGCTCCTGACGAAGAAACATTCAAAAAAATTTGCAGACCTTTAATTAAAGATGCGTGGAAGATGTATAATGAAACTTTGGAAATTTTTTCAAAGAGAACAGATATAAAAAGAGTCATACGATTAACCATGATAAAGGACTTCAACACCCATAACATTGAGGGATATGCAAAATTGATAGAAAAAGCAGAGCCGGATTTTATTGAATGTAAATCGTTTATGTTTGTCGGAGGAAGTAGGCATGAAGAAGGTCTTTCGCTTGACAAAATGCTCACTATGAAAGAAATTTTGGAATTTTCAGAAGGACTGCAAAAAAGGACGGGCTATAAAATAAAGGACTATAAAGAGGAAAGCAGGGTTGCTTTGCTAACAAGATAAATTTACACGATAAAAAACCAAAATTTAAATCAGTTTTTAATATATCCATTTCTAATTATTATTCAAATTTTAATATTGTATTCAAAATATTCAAAAAAGACGAAAGATGGCAAAAAAGACGAAACCAAGATGCGGTTCATTAGCATACAGCCCCCGACAAAGAGCAAGTAGAGTAGTACCTAAGATCAAAAAGAGAGGGGATAAAAATTTAGGAATATTTCCACTTGGATTTGCGGGCTACAAGGTTGGAATGGCACAAATTATGGCAACTGACATTACTCCGCATTCGCCTACAAATAAAATAAATGTAGCAATTCCGTGCACTATCATAGCAACACCTCCGTTAAAAATTTTCGGTATCAGATTTTATCATAAGCCCTATATACATTTAATGCCTTACACAGAGGTAATTTCAGAAAAATCAGACAAGGATTTAAGCAGAGTAATACATTTGTCCAAAAACAACAACGCAGAAGCGGTCTCAAAAAAATTTGAGGAAATAGAAAAAAACAAAGATGAAATTAAGGAGGTTAAATTGCTTTGCTGTACAAACCCGCGACTATTAAATATAAAGAAAAAACCAGACATACTGGAAATTCCAATCGGAGGAGATATTAACACACAAATAAATTTTGCAAAGGAAAATTTCGGAAAGGAAATTAATGTTGATAATACCTTTAAAGAAAATACTTTGATTGCTGTTAGTGGTGTTACAAAAGGAAAGGGATGGCAGGGTGCGGTTAAAAGATGGGGAATTATAACTCAGGGTAGAAAGGTAACCGGAAAAAGACGACACAGCCCCATAAATCCTGTTACACCAAGACATACATCATGGAGGGCACCACAGGGAGGGCAGGTAGGATATCATATGCGGACAGAGACAAACAGAATATTGCTTAAAATTTCAAAAGACAATATAACCCCTAAAGGCGGATTTTTAAATTTCGGTGTTTTAAATGATACGAAATATGTAATAGTAAAGGGGTCTGTTCCTGGACCAGCAAAAAGAATAATCGGTTTGTCTTTCAATCCCTATAAAATTGAAACAAAAGAAAAATATGAGTTAAAGGAACTAATTGTTTAATAAACTAATTGTTTAATAAGTTTAATTATTATGATTATTATAGTCAATTATTATGATTATTATAGTCAATTATAATTACGATTATTATAGTCAATTATTATGATTACTACAGTCAATTATTATGATTACTACAATGGATGCGAATGTTTATGGTTTAAATGGAGAAGTTACAGGAACAATAGATCTTGGTGAAATTTTTGATACGGTATTGCGGCATGACCTGATTCAAAGAGCAGTGGTTTCGGAATTATCAAAGACATTTCAGCCGCAGGGAAGGGACCCCCTGGCGGGATTGCGGACGAGTGCTGACTATTTTGCAAACAGGCAAAGGTCGTTCAGGGTGACCGTAGGTAGAGCAATTTCAAGAAAACCAAGAGAAAAATTAGCAAAAGGCGGACTCGGAAGGGTCAGAAGAGTTCCAGAGTCGGTTGGCGGAAGGGCAGCGCACCCTCCGGAAGTTAATAAAGTATTAACAAAAAAGATAAACAAAAAAGAATATAACTTTGCATTATATTCAGCAATTGCAAATTCAAAATTTGTTGTTGTCAGCGATGATGTTGAAAATTTAAAAAAAACAAAAGAAATTGCCGGTTTTATAAATCTGCTTAAAGAAAAAAATATAGTAGGTGATAAAAAAATTTTGTTTGTAGTCTATGATAACTATGTTGCCGCAGGAAATATTGATTTTATAAATGTTAAAAGATTATCTGATTTGCGGGTAAAGGACTTTGTCATCGGGCCATGCAAATTAATAACCAGTGTGTTGTGGACAAAAAAGGCAATTGAAAATTTAAAAACAAAAATTTAATATAAAATGGGAATTATACTTTATCCGCTGATGGGAGAAAAGGCAGTAAATTTAAGGGAAAAAAATAACACACTTTCGTTTGCGGTTGATATTAAGGCAACAAAAGAACAGATTAAAGAAGAATTAGAAAAGGATTATAGAATAAAAGTAATAAAAGTCAATACAATAATCATTCACGGAATGAAAAAGGCGTATACAAAACTTATGCCGGAATATTCCGCAGTGGATATTGCCTCAAGATTTGGAGCAATCTAACCCAGTATAATTTAATATAAAATAAAAATAAAGGTAATAAGTAATAAATTAAAAAATGCCGAAAAATTTGCAATGTCAAAGAAGAGGAAAGGGAGGAAGTGTGTGGAGATCAAAACGGACCGGAAATAACAAGGTTGACTATTCATCTGTCAGGGATATTTTTAGGAAAGGAGAGACGAGGATGGGACAGGTTGTTGATATAATTACCGACTCAATTCATACCTCGCCGCTGGCAAAAATTTTGACCGATGATTTCAGGGAGTTTTATGCTATTGCAGTTAATGGGCTTCAGGTAGGGCAAAATATAATGATTGGGGTAAATGCAGAATCGTCTGCCGGAAATATAACATTGTTAAAGAGCGTCAATCCCGGAACACGGATATGTAATCTGGAATACGGAAATTACAGGATAGCCAGAACAAGCGGTGCATTCACAACTTTTGTAGAAGGTGTTGGAAATAAGGGAAAGATTGTTTTACCTTCAAAAAAAGATAAATTTATTTCTCTTGACAGTATTGTTACTGTTGGAAGTGTTGCATCTATGGGAAGGGTTATAAAGCCGTTAATTCGTGCGGGAGCAAATTTTTATAAACATCGGGCAAGAGGAAAGAAATATCCAAATATCAAAGGTATCTCAATGAACGCAGTTAATCATCCGCACGGCGGAAAAGAACCGCGACTGGGACATCCGACAACGGTAAGCCGAAATGCTCCGCCAGGTGCAAAGGTTGGACTTATTGCTGCAAGAAGGAGCGGAAAAAAGAAAAAGAAATAAAAATTTAATTACTTATATATAAATAAGTACATTATAAAATTTTACATTAAAATGGCGAGAATATTTACTTACAGAGGAAAAACAACAGATCAGTTAAAGGCATTATCTATGGATGAACTTGCAAAGGTCATGCCTTCAAGAATAAGGAGGGTTTTAAACAGAGGTTTAGACGAACCGAGAAGAAAATTATTGCTGAAAGTGAGAAATACACTGGCAACTAATAAAGGTAAAGTAATAAAAACACAGTCACGGGATATGCCAATACTACCTGAAATGGTTGGAGCAAAAATAGGAGTACACAGGGGAGGAAAGGACAAAACAAATTTAAGTGCTTTTGTTACATTTGAAATTACACCTGAAATGGTGGGACATTGTCTGGGGGAGTTTGTTATGACCAGAAAGCAGATAAAACATAGTGCAGCAGGTATCGGTGCTACCAGAGGATCTAAATTTACAACAACAAGAAAGTAAATTAATTTAAAATGAAAATTAATTATAGTTATATTTCAAAGGCGCCTGAAAAAGCGGTAAAGGCGTGTGGTAAGGATTTGGATGTTTCCTTTAAAGCGTCTGTAAATGTAGCAAATGCAGTAAAAGGAATGAAACTTGAGGAAGCAATGAAGTATCTGGATGCGGTAATTTCCTTTAAGGATTTTATTCCTTATATAAAATTTTGCAAAGGTGCGGGGCATCGTTCAGAGGTGGGGGGAAAATCAGGATCCGGAAGATATCCTGTAAAGATATGTAAAGAGGTCCTGAAATTGCTGAGAAGCGCCGAAAGAAATGCAAAACATAGTCCAGGTATGGATATAAAAAATTTAATAATCTCGCATATTCAGGCATCGCAGGGTCCAAAGAGAAAAAAAGCAAAACCTACGGGGAGAAGAGCAACATGGGGAACACGGGTTACGCACATTCATCTTGTTCTTGAAGAGACGAAAGAAAAAGAAAAGCTCAAAAGAGAAAATACAACAACCGGAAAAAATAAAGAAGAAATGAAAAAGGAAAGTCCCATATAAAAATGTCAGTAAAAAAAATATTTGTAGAAAAAGGAAAAACAAGGATGTTTATAGAAAGGTACATAAAAGGTGCGCTTGAAAAGGTTGGATACAGTAAAATGGAAATTCACAAAGGGCCTCTTTCAACGAGAATAATCCTTAATGTTGAAAAGCCGCCGTTAGTAATAGGACATGCGGGAAATAAAATAAACCAGTTGACAGAATCCTTAAAAGAAAGATTCAAAATAGATGACCCAAGGATAGATGTTCAGGGAACTAAATATCCCTATCTGGATGCGAGTATTATAGCCGAGGAAATAACAAATTGTATAGAAAGAGGAGACAGATACAGGATAATTGCCCACAGAGCAGTTGACGCCGTGATGGCGCATGGTGCATTGGGAGTTGAAATAAACTTATCAGGAAAGATTAAGGGTAAAGGTGAACGTGGCTCAACAGAGAAATTTAGAAAGGGCTATATGAAAAAGACGGGCTTTCCTTTAACTATGGTACGGCATGCTAATGTGCAGGCACAACTAAAACAGGGAGTTATAGGTATTAGTGTAGATATTCTTCCGCAGGATCTAAAATTTCCGGACAAAATATTTTTAAAAAGTCCGCCAAAGAAGAATACATCCTCAACTGTTCAGCCAAAAAAAGAAACAGTTATAAAAGACGAGGTTAAAAAAGGTAAAGAAGTTAAAAAATAAATTTTTTATTTAAATTTATAAATTTAATTTATTATCATGGCTATTCTTAGAGCAAAAGAATTACGGGAAATGAGTACCGAAGATACAGAGGAACATCTTAAAGACCTTTATAAGAGAAAAATGAAGATAAAAAGTGATATTTCGGCAGGAATTTCATCAGAATCTATTGGTAATTTAAGGGAGATCAAAAGAACCATTGCACGATTGTTAACAATAAAACACGAAAAAGAAACAAATAAACAATAAAAACCAATGGCAATTTGTCCTAAGTGCGGGCTTCCGGAAGAACTGTGTGTCTGCAGGGAGATAAAAACAACAGAAGGTATAAAAGTATCTTTTGACAGGCGGAAGTATCGTAAGGTGGTAACGATTATAGAAGGAGTGGATAAGGAAAACATAGAAAATACCGCAAGGGAAATTAAAAGGCGGATTGGCTGCGGAGGAACAATACGGGAAGGAAATCTGATTGAATTGCAGGGCAACCATAAGAGCAAAATAGAAGATGTTCTTGTGAAGATTGGCTTTTTAAAAGAGACCATAGATGTTGGAGCATTGCCAAAAGCGCCGCCAAGAAGGGCGTTTGCCCCGAGACGATACTAATTTTTACCCTTTAAGTCCATTCACTTTTAGATAATAGGATACAAATAGCATAAATCAGGTATGAGAATTTAGCATGAGAAATCCATATAATATACTAAGACATGAAATAACAGGCCTTAATGTTGATGTTATGTCAATAAGCAGTGAAGGTTACAAAATGCATGGAACAGTTCATAGCGAGACCCGAAACATGTTCCTGATTAGAGATGGCAGCAACAATATAAAACTGGTTCCAAAGAACTCAGTAATACTTACAGCACAACTTGATGACGGAAGTGTTGTTAAAATTGATGGAAATTTAATGGTTGGCAGGCCGGAAGAAAGAATTAAAAAACGTTATAAAATTTCCTTTAAATTTTAGTTTGCAGTTCTAATTTTTTTAAATTTTATTTATTCATAGTTTAATTTAATAAATGTAATAAATGTATCAGATAAAGGTATTAAAAATATAATATATCAAAAAATGGCCGAGAAATTGTCAGTCAGGGGCAAAGATATTGACGGAGTAGTGGTCAGCGCAAAGGCAAAGAAAGTTGTCAGTATAAGAAAGGATACCCTTATAAAAGTAAGAAAGTATGAGAGATATGCAAAAGTGATGACAAAAATTTTAGCAAGAGTTCCCGAAGATTTAGATGTAAAAGTAGGAGATACTGTCAGGGCATCAGAGTGCAGAAGAACCGGAAAAGATGTTGCATTTGTTGTTACTAAAAAATTATCTTAAATTTAATCTTATCTTAAGTTTAATCTTATCTTAAGTTTAATCTTATCTTAAGTTTTCACAAAATTAAAAATCTCCGAACAAAGTGAGGTGATTTTAAAATACCCAAAGCATTTGAAAATAATTTTCAATACTGAAAATCGGTAAGATAAATCTTTGGATTTCAATCTTATTTTAAATTTTGTTAGAAATTTAAAATCTCTGAGCATAAGCAAGATTACAAAATGTTCTCAACATTTTGTAAAGACGCAAACGAAGTGATTGTAGGTAGGTAAACATTTAGATATTTCAAAATTTCATTTTTGAAAATACGCTCACTTCGTTCGTGTCTTTTCAAATCCTCTGCGAATTTGAAAATCGCCCAAGCCGGGATTTGAACCCGGGTCGGAGGCTCCGCAGGCCTCCAGGATATCCAAACTACCCTACTTGGGCAGATAAAATTACCCGCAATTATATTGTGTTATGGGTTATGTGTTACATTATCTATCAGATGCATTATCTATTAAAATTTGAACCGAATATAATATTTTTAATCAGGTAAATTTCATAAATTATATTTTACATCAGGTAAATTTTACATCATGGAAAATACATTTGTTTCAAAAATAAGAAAGGATATGAAGAAAAAAGTAGAAAAAAGGACCAAAGACAGCAATGTAATTGGAAATTTAGTAAAGAGCGGTCTGGAAACCAGCGTCCAGAAACAGTCCAAAGAGGTTATTGGTAAAAATTTAAAAATAAATCTTGCAGAAGTTATGAAAAATAAAGCAACAGAAACAAGTTATGAAATAGTAAAGAAAAAAATAACCGGGAATATAAAACAGGAACTTGCAAAATATGCTGATCAAAAATCAAAGGATGTGTTTGACTTAACTACAAAAGATAAAAAGAAAAAAATGAAAAAGATGGCAGACCGTTTATAAAATTCTTGCTTTTCCATTCTTTATTACACAGGTATCCTCAAAACGGATTCCGAATTTATTTGCCCTGTAAATGCCTGGTTCAATTGTAAAAACCATATTCTCTGCAAAGTCCTCTTTTGAGTTGTTAGTTATAAAAGGCATTTCATGGACATCCAGTCCAACGCCGTGCCCAAGCAAATGAAAAAATTTAAATCCCTTTTTATTTATCTCTTTTTCTGCAAAGACGGAAATTTCTGAAAATTTCATCCCTGCGTAAATTTTATCAACACATTGCCTTTCTAAATTTCTAATAAATTCCGCAAGTTGTCTAACTTCATTATCTGCCCTCTCCGTGAATGTCCTGCTCAAATCGGAAAAATAACCGTTAAATTTTGCCCCCAAATCAACAAGCATTGCGTCAACGACTATTTTGTCTGACGGCTTTGCATGAATATGTGCTGCATTTTTTCCGCAGGCAAGCAGTATTCCTTCTTCAAATGTTCCTTCACTTCCCTGCATTTTCATAAAATATTCTATCTCTGCTGCCAGATTGTGTTCGCTAATTCGCTTTTCTGACAGATAAATTTTCATTGCCATTTCAATGCCCTTCCTCGCAATTTCACACGCCTTTTTAATCTTTTTAATCTCTTCTTCACCTTTTGTCATTCTTGCTTTTTCAACCGCATCAGTTGTTTTTATATTCATTCCGATTGTATTTTTCAGATTTATGAGTGCCTTTTCATCTGCCTTATCAACAAAAATTTCTGAAATTTTGCCTTTTCTGACGGTCTCTTTTATTGTATTTCCTATTATTCCTTTTTTATAAATCCTGGCGCAAATTTCATTATCAGGGCTTTCTTTATAAATTTCATAATCGTTTTCATTCAAAAACAGGGTAAAATTTTCAGATGTTAATAACCCGGCCGCTCCGAAGCCATCAATTCCGCACAGATAGTATAAATTTTTCGGAGCATATATTAATAAAGCATCTTTGTCTCCAAATGCCTTCCTGACATTTGTCCTTCTTTCAGTATTAAATTTTTTATCAAATTTATTCATTTTTGAAATTTTAATTAATAAAGAGTTAATAAATGAAATCTAACAATGAAATCAATGAAATTTAACAATGAAATCAATGAAATCAATGAAATCTAACAATGAAATCAATGAAATCTAACAATGAAATCAATGAAATCTAACAATGAAATCAATGAAATCTAAAAAATTTAATAAAATAAAAATCAAAATGTCTCATAAAATAACACTGATAAGGGGTGATGGTTCCGGTCCGGAAATAGTAGAACAGGCAAAAAGGGCAATTGACAAAGCAATAGAAGTAGGTGGAGAGAAAATCAGGTGGGAAATTTTTGATGCCGGTGCTGATGTAGTGGCAAAAGAGGGAACACCTTTGCCTACTCATGTAATTGATTCAGTTAAAAGAAACAAAATTGCATTAAAGGGCCCCATTACAACACCTCTTGGAAAGGGCTTCAGAAGTGTTAATGTTAAATTAAGAAAACAGCTTGACTTGTATGCGTGTGTCAGGCCGTGCAAATATTATAAAGGAATTAAAACGAGAATAAGTGAGCCCGAAAATATTGACCTTGTTATAATAAGAGAAAATACGGAAGATTTATATGCGGGAATTGAATTTGAAAAAGGAAATGCTGATACAATTGAGTTAATTAAATTTATTGAAAGTAAAGATAAGGGAAAGATAAGGGAGGACTCTGCAATAGGTCTAAAGGCAATTTCTGGATTTGGAAGCAAGAGAATTATAAAATACGCCTTTGAATATGCGGAGAGGAATAAAAGAAAGAGTGTTACGGCTGTTACAAAGTCAAACATAATGAAATTTAGCGATGGTTTGTTTATGCACACAGCGGAAGAAATTTCAAAAAATCATCCTGAAATAAAATTTAAACATAAACTGGTTGATAGTTTGTGTATGGACATTGTTCAGTTTCCGGAAAATTATGATGTTTTGGTTCTGCCAAATTTATATGGAGATATAGTGAGTGATTTATGTGCGGGTTTAATTGGAGGACTGGGTGTTGCCCCGGGAGCAAATATCGGGGATGACTGTGCGGTCTTTGAGGCAGTTCACGGCTCTGCACCAGAATTTAAGGGCACATACAGGTTAAATCCAACTGCTTTAATTCTTTCAGGTGTTCTGATGCTAAGATATATAAAAGAAAATGACGCCGCTGAAATTTTGGAAAATGCTGTTGCGAAGGTTGTTGAAGATGGAAAGTATGTAACCTTTGATATAGCAAAGAATCCCACAGAAGCAGTTGGAACAAAAGAAATGACGGATGCTATATTAAAAGAAATTGAACACCTTTCTGTATAAGCGCAGTATGTCTTTAAATCGCAGTAAATCCCGAGTTTCTCGCCCATAAGTAAAAGTTTGGGCGTAATTTTTAAATCCCAAAAATTTGAAAATATCCAAATAATAGTGAGGTTATTTTCAAATTCTCAGAGGATTTGAAAAGACACGAACGAAGTGGGCGTATTTTCAAATTCTCAGAGGATTTGAAAAGACACGAACGAAGTGAGTGGAACGATGTGAGCTTATTTTCAAAATCAAGAGATTTTGTAAATATCCGAGCAACAGCGAGGTTATTTTCAAATTCGCAAAGATTTTGTAAATATCCGAATGCTAATGAGGTTATTTTAAAATTGTGTGAATTTTAAAATCTCCGAACGAAGTGGGCGTAATTTTTGTTGTTAAGCATAACTAATTTTGTAAATTTTTAAATTACTCGTCCATTTTTTGATTGTTGGAAAGATGGGGCAAATAGTAAATTTATCATTTTCAAATCGCAGAGATTTGAAAATATACTGAAAATCTTTGAGATTTTCAATCTTTAAAAATCTTTGGATTTTAAAATACTAAAATCTTTGGTTTCAATCTTTAAAAAATCTTGGGATTTTTTAAATACATGACTATCGGCTATTGACCGAATTAAATGTCATTAATTTATTTACTTTCTTTCCTATGTTATTTATATGAATGCAAGCATAGAGAGCGTTGAAAAAGTCCCAAATTAGGTAAATTCCAAATTTTTGGGTTGTTTGAGCATATCGGTTTTAAATTCCGATTTCTCAAAAAACGAGGTTTTTCAACAGTTTCAATTATATTAATGGGAAAAAATTCTCGTTTCAATTGGTTGGTGACATTTAATTCGGTCAATTTTCTCATTTAGCCGATAGTCATGAAATACTGAAAATCTTTGAGATTTTCAATCTTTAAAAATCTTTGGATTTTAAAATACTAAAATCTTTGGTTTCAATCTTTAAAAATTTTAAACTGGCTGATAACCTCTTCATAAGTATTAAAAGTCTCATTTAAATCTATGTTCTTATTTATTTTGTCAGAGTCATAGAATCTGACATCCTTTCTTAGAAATTTTACTGCAAAAAAGCACCTGACTTTGGCAATTTCCTTAAATTTTTTAAAATTTTCAATACTTTTTGAGATATAAATTTTATCGTTTTTTGTCTTTTTGCATTGTATTGCTATAACAATATCATTCTTCATAATTAACACATCCGGCAATAATTCTGAATATCTTCCGCTGCCGGCAATTCTCATTGCAATAAATCCATCTGCACTAAACATCTCAACCAGTTTTCTTTCAAAAACAGTGCCTTTTATATATTCCTTATTCATTTCAGTCATATTTTGAACTAATTCAAATCACTTATTAACAGGAAGTCCTTCTCTTTACAGATTTCGTTCAGTGTTTCATTTATCTGTCTGTCTTGTGCCTCATCGTATTCGATCTTTAACATACACGTAGAAACGGAATCCGGTGATTTCATAATCACACTTAAATCATACACTAATCCACCTTCATTGATTTTATCTATTGTTCCCCTGATATCTTTATCTATAACATGCCCGACCATAATAATTGTTTTAGTCCTTTTTTTATAATATTTTTTTCCTTCAATTTTTATTTCCGAAATTTTTATCCTTTCCTTAATCAGTGCATTTTGGACATTTTCAACCGATTTAATATCATCAATTCCGAACACAATTTCAACAGGAATTTCATCATTCTCCTTAAACCGGTGCGAATGGACAATACTTTGTATATTTGCATTGTTGGCTGAAATCGGTTCAATTGCCCTGATTAAACTTCCAGGTGTGTCCTTTAAAAAAATTTTCATATTTATTTTCATTCTGTTAGAATTTAGGGTGTCTGATTTGATTTGGTTATTTTATTACGTTTAAAATTTAATTATAATTAATTAGAAATAATTAGGACTTTGAAAAAAATTTATTACTTAATGTTTAATGCCGAGGTGGCAGAATCCGGTAATGCGCACGCCTCGAGAGCGTGTTCCCGCGAGGGAATTAGGGTTCAAATCCCTGCCTCGGCGAAAATTTAACGATGAAAATTTAACGATGAAAATTTAAATGAAAAATTTCAGATATTTTTATACCAAATCTAATTTTTAAGAAGTTATGAATTTAAAGATATATGAATTTAAGAAGTTATATAGTCATTTTGACATCTTTTGATAATATTGTTTTTGTCCATATATTTATTCTTTAAATCATAATATGTGATGTTGATGTTCAAAATAAATAATCAAAAGTTGAAATTTTCACTATAAATAAAATTTAAAATGCGACAGGAAACAATAGAGCTTACAGGACATATTATTGATTCTCTGATACTTCCGAAAGTGTTTGATACAATAATGGAAGATAAAGGAGACTTTGAGGTTTTGGAATTTAAAATAGGTAAAAAGAAAACCGAGCAAAGTTATACAAAAATTTTAGTGAAAGGAAAAGATAACGAGCACCTCAATACAATTCTTCAAAAGATCCAAAAATTGGGGGCGATTATTGCTGTTCCAAAAGATGCCGAAACCGAAATTGTGGATATGGATGGTGCCGCTCCTGAAAATTTCTGCCCTACAACAAATCAAAAGACATACATAAGAATCCAGGGGGAATGGAAAGAAGTAAAGCATCAGAAGATGGATGCGTGCATTATTATTGAAAATGAAATTCCTGTCTGCAAAATATTCAGGCACATAAAAAAAGGTGACAAAGTTGTTGTCGGATTAGAAGGAATTAAAATTGAGCCGATTGAAAGATCAAGAGAACCGATGGGTTTATTTGGATTTATGAGGAGTGAGACATCAACGGAAAAACCAACCATCACCCTGATAAAAGAGGTCTCAAATGAATTAAAAAAAATAAAAAAAGATGGCGGAAAAATAGGCATTGTTTGTGGTTCTGTGGTTATTCACACGGGGGCGAGCAGAGCACTTGCGGAAATCATAAATTTAGGATATGTTGATGCGTTCTTTGCAGGGAATGCCGTTGCCGTCAGAGATATTGAGTATGAAATTTACGGGACATCCCTTGGAGTTAACATTGAAACAGGAAAAGTGGAGCAGTACGGATACAGGAAACACACTTCAACAATAAATTTAATAAGGCGACTTGGCTCTGTCAATGAATTAATAAATAAAGGAACAATAAAGCACGGAATGATGTATGAATTAATTGCCAAAAATATTCCATACATTCTTGCGGGAAGTATAAGAGATGACGGACCTTTGCCGGAGGTAATAACAGATATTTGTGAATCACAGGATAAAATGCGCGAGTTGGTGCAGGATTTGGATGTGGTTTTGATGATGGGTTCAATGCTTCATTCAATCGCTCTTGGAAATTTAATGAAGGCAGAAACAAAGGTTATCTGCGTTGATATAGATCCCGCAATTGTTACTAAATTGAGAGACAGAGGAACATCACAGGCAATAGGGATAGTAACTGATTTAGGAACATTTATTCCTGCATTGCTTGAAGAACTTAAAAGAAAATAGAATTTAAAATATTTATACTAATGATTAATTTATAATAATTATTTATTTATATACCTAATCTAATTAATAAACAATAAACAAAAACCAAAATGGCATCTGAAAAGGGGTTGATCGTGGTGGCGACATTTTTTATAGTGATGTCGCTTACTACGAACATGGGATTCTGGTTTGATGGAGAGGTGATAGAGCTGTATTTGGCAACTATGTTGAACATCTTGGCAACTGTTGTGAAGGTAGCAATGAAGAGAGGGGTTATTGGAATGAGTTCTTTGGGAGCAAGTGTTGTTGCAGACATACATTTGATATGGGCAGTAGTTATAACATTGGGAGCAGGAGTAGTAGACCCAGTAACTGGAATTGTTCACAGCGAACTTGCAAGAGGTTTGGCCTTTGGAGCAATATTTGCAAATTTGGTAAGCATTGCATTGTTGCTCATGGAAACACACCACGAAGCAAAGAAAGAAGTAGATTAAATTAAACCAGGAAAAATACAGAAATCAGTAAATTGTTTTTTTTTTTATCTTTTTTTTTATCTTTTAACTTGAGTTTCCCACCCCAGCGTAAAAGTTTGAGCGTATTTTTGTTTTTAAGCATAATTAATTTTGTAAATTTTTAAAATTACTCGTCCATTTTTTGATGGTGGGAAAGAAGGGTTTTAAATTCTGTTTTGTGAATTTGTGGAAAGCATGTTATATTTCTGGAAAAGAAATTTCTTTTACCTGTGGACTTAGTGAATCCACTAACTTTTGAATATTTAAAGTAATTTAAGGATATGGGTTTGCTTACGCTCACTTCGTTCGTGTCTTTACAAAATGTTGAGAACATTTTGTAATCTTGCTTACGCTCGGAGATTTTAAATTTCTAATGAAATTTAAAATAAGATTGAAATCCAAAGGTTTCAGTATTTTAAAATTTCATAAATTTTAAAAGATTGAAAAACTTGTAGTTTTCAGTGTTTCAAATTCTCTGCGAATTTGAAAATTATGTATTTTTAAAATCTCTGCGTTTTTAAAATAATTTCGCTTCGCTCTCATTTAAAAATTTCGTAAATTTTTAAAGATTGAAACCAAAGGTTTTAGTATTTTAAAATCCTATAGATTTTTAAACTTGAGTTTCAAAGTTATGGTGTTTTGACCTTGACAAAATGATAAAATTGGTGGCAATAAAAAACATATTTTAAAGGTGTTTTTAGCCATTTTTTAAATATCTTTGAAACTCGGGTTAAAGATTGAAAACTTGTAGTTTTCAGTATTTAAAAAATCCCAAGATTTTTTAAAGATTGAAACCAATTGTTTTAGTATTTTAAAATCTCAAAGATTTTTAAAGATTGAAAATCTCAAAGATTTTCAGTATATTTTCAAATGCTTTGGGCATTTTAAAATCACCCCCCTTCGTTCGGAGATTTTCAATTTTGTGAAAATTTAAAATGAAAATTTAAAATGATATATAAATTATACTTGACATTATTTAAAAAATTTGGAAAGCAGCACTGGTGGCCTGCTGAAGGCAAAGAAGAAATAATGATTGGTGCAATTTTAACTCAAAATACCGCTTGGAATAATGTTGAAAAGGCAATAAAAAATTTAAAGGCAAAAAATACATGCTCTGTTAAGACAATTGCAAATAAGCCAGTTGAGGAGATTGAAATTTTAATAAAACCATCGGGATTTTACAGACAGAAAGCAAAACGGCTGAAAAATTTTTGTGAATATTTACTCGCTCATTACGGAGAAAATTTTATTTTGGAGATGAATAACAAAGAAATTGCCGTATTGAGAAATGAATTGCTGAATATTAACGGAATCGGAAAAGAGACTGCTGACTCAGTCCTGCTTTATGTGTTTGAAAAGCCGGTGTTTGTGATAGATACATACACAAGGAGGATTTATGACATATTATATAAAGATGCGGATGTTTGTGATGCCTTTAAAATGGATTATGATAAATTAAGGGAAATTTTTGAGAGCGAAATAAAAAAGGGCTGCAAAAAATGCAGAGAATGCAACGATGAAAAGGAACTGGTTAAAATTTATAACGAATATCACGCATTGATTGTCCGGTTTGGAAAGGAATGTAAAGGGAGAGATTATAAAGAAGTAACCAAATTAATTCAATAAATTTCGTATAATAAGCTTGTATAATAAGCTGCGGTAGAAACAAACCCGGATAAATTTATTTTACCTTTATTTATCTTTATTCATTTCTACATTTAATAATTTAAATTTTTCCTAAATATTATTTTATTTTTTTACTATTTTATTTTAAATTATTTTTTTTATTTTTTTACATTTTTAATTTCTATCGGGTCGGACAGGTCTTCCGCCATACACAATCTCGATATATCAGCGATATTCCGCAGAGGAATTCGCACATTGCGATTAGTGCTTATGAGGGCGGTTTCTCACTTTAAATAAAGAGATAGTCTGAAAAGACTTCTCAAAAAATTTAGAGATCCTGCCGACCCTTCCGATGATATTTTTTGTTTTAGATTTATTAAATTTATTAAATTTATATCTTTATTTGTATTTTAAATTTATTTATGAAAAATTTAATATAAAAGAGGCGGCTCATCAGTCTAAGTACAGAGGTAGCTTTTAAAAAAGCTCCATAAGATTTATATAGATGCAGCCACCACTTATACACAGATTATTACACAAGAATACGATCTACTTTGTAGGTAGGTTATTATAGCAGTCTAATTTGAAAACTAATTTTTAAACTTTAATTTTTAAACTTTAAAATGTCGGATTCAGATGCAGTGCTTGTTTTGGCAGATGGAACAGTAATAAATGGCAATGGCTTGGGATGCCATGGCAATAAAGAAGGAGAGGTTGTATTTAACACATCAATGACCGGGTATCAGGAGGCATTAACCGACCCTAGTTATAAGTATCAGATTTTGACCTTTACTTATCCATTGATAGGTAATTACGGAACAAACGAGACCGACTTTGAGTCAGATAATGTACATGTCAGTGGAGTTGTTGTTAAGGAATCGTGTTTATCTCCATCGCATCCATTTATGAAAAAATCAGTTAATAAATTTTTTGAAGAGCACAAGATTGTGGGAATTGAAGGAGTTGATACAAGGGCTTTGACGAGAAAGTTAAGAAATTTCGGGGTTATGAATGGAATTTTAAAATTTCCTTATGATGAAGGCGAGATTGATGAACTAAAAGAAAAGGCAAAAAGGGCTGCGGGTATTTCTGACTATGACCTTGTCACTATGGTAACGATAAAAGAGCCAAAAATTTATAATGTCCATGGAGCAAAGAAAACGGCTGTAATGATTGACTGCGGGGTAAAGGAAGGTATTGCCAAAAATATCACAGAGCGAAAGATAAATTTAATAAAGGTGCCTGCAAATTTCAGTGCGGATAAAATTCTTGAATACAATCCTAATGGAATTATTGTCTCAAACGGCCCTGGCGATCCAAAAAGGGCTGATTATATAATAAAAACGGTTCGGGAACTAACGAAAGAGAAAATACCTGTATTTGGTATTTGTTTAGGCCATCAGATTTTGGCATTATCATCCGGAGCAGATACCTATAAATTGAAATTCGGACATCGTGGAAGTAATCAGCCGGTGAAGGATCTAATAACAGGAAAATGTTATGTAACTTCACAAAATCACGGGTTTGCGGTGGATGCGAAAAGTGCAAAGAATGCAAATTTAGAAGTAACGCAGATAAATTTAAATGACGGTTCTGTTGAGGGCTTAAGGAGTAAGGACTTAAAGATGTTCAGCGTTCAGTATCATCCCGAAGTGCATCCGGGACCTTATCTTTTGGGGCATGTTTTTGACGAGTTTAGGGAAATGCTTTAAACGGCCATATAAATAGCCATATTAAAATTTCATCATTATGTTAAAATTTAATGAAATCATAATTATTAAACTTATAAATTTTATCTTTGAATGCTGAGGTGGCAGAGTGGTTATCGCGCAGGCCTGCTAAGTCTGTGCCCGCGAGGGCTCCAGGGTTCGAATCCCTGCCTCAGCGTTTAGAATATTTAATTTGTTAATCTGGGCTCGTAGCGTAGCAGTATCGTGCTTCCTTGGCGTGGAAGATACCTCGGGTGCGAATCCCGACGAGTCCATTAAACCAGCAAATTTTTGACATTATTAGTGGTTGAGTGCCAAATAAATGTAGGACACTAATTTAGTAAATAAAATTTACTTTTTCCTCGGTTTTAGGAAAAGTGTAATAAGTAAAATCAAGTGCCACCGATATTATTTCTCTGGCATTTAATAATGTGAAACACACTAAATTACCTACTTCTTATGTCTTCCATAAGTTATTTGATTTTGAAGTATATATTTTTAGAGGCATAAGAGAAAAGTGTCCTACTTTCATAAGTTACATAACCATAACCGTTAGTCAGCAAAATGAAGCAGAAAAACAAATCATGGAAACCTGCAGTTGTTGGATTTTTTATTATATCTGTAATCTGTTTTAGCGGGTGTATTGATACATCAAAATCATGTAATTATAAAGATATATGTAACAATGCTAATTTAAATGCTTCTTCATTGCCATCCAAATTTGACTGGCGAGACTGCGGAGGAAACTTTCTCACATCCGTAAAAGATCAGGGGACGTGTGGTTCCTGCTGGGCATTTTCTTCTGTTGGAGCAATGGAATCCAGATACAAAATTGAAAATAATAATTCCTCTTTAAATTTGGATCTTTCGGAACAATATCTCGTATCAGATTGTTTTAAAGAAGGAGATTGTGATGGTGGCTGGCCGGCGGATGCATTAGAGTATATAAAAAATAGCGGCATTTCAAATGAACATTGTTTTCCCTACAAGAAAAGCAATTGTGCCTGCAATGAGAGTTGTTCAGACTGGACAAATAACATGTGGAAAATATCTGATTATAAACGGTTTTATACTACTACTAACAACATAAAAAAAGAACTGGTTTGCAATGGTCCTCTTATTACATGCGGATATGTTGGAAGTGATCTTCATTGCGTTGTTCTGGTTGGATGGAATGATGATGAGAATATCTGGATAATCAAAAACAGCTGGGGAACCGGGATAGGATATAATGGATATAGCAAAATACCTTATAATCATTCATTAATCACTTATAATTATTTATTTGGCGTTGGCGGAATAAAAAAGGACCAAATTTAAATTTAAAAAAATAAAACTCAACGATTTTAAAATGACATTACTTCGTTTGGACATTTCAAACAGGTTTGAAACGGATAAAAATTTAAAAAATTTATGTATTTTTGCATTTACATTAATGTTTGCAGCATTGATTTTAAATTCATCTTTTGCAATGAAAAATCCCTCTGCTGTTTATTGTGAAGGTCTCAACTATACTTATGTGATAGAGGATACAAAAGAAGGGCAGCACGGAATATGTATATTAAATAACAAGACAAGGATAGACGCGTGGGAATTTTTTAAGGGAAAGGTTGTTAAAGAATATAGTTATTGCAGGCAAAAAGGATACGAAATAAAGACAATAAAAGACAGAGAAAAATGCGGAAAATTTTTGACTGATGAATGTGCGGTCTGCATATTAGAAAATGGAACAGAGGTAGAAGTAACGGACTTGATGAATCTGTCATTTAGAGAAACTGTTTGTGGAGATGGAACCTGCGGCATGCCTGAAAATTATGAAACCTGTCCTAAAGATTGTCCGTCCGGAAGTTACGATAACTTTTGTGACGGGATTAAAGACGGAAAATGTGACCCGGATTGTAAAGAAAAGTACGGTGAATCCGCTATAAAAATGGATCCGGATTGTGCTGAAATATTAAACGAAACAATATGCGGCAATCAGCGATGCGATTTTCCAAAAGAGAATTATGAAACCTGCCCTGAAGATTGTCCGTCCGGAAGTTACGATAACTTTTGTGACGGGATTAAAGACGGAAAATGTGACCCGGATTGTAAAGAAAAGTACGGTGAATCCGCTATAAAAATGGATCCGGATTGTGCTGAAATATTAAACGAAACAATATGCGGCAATCAGCGATGCGATTTTCCAAAAGAGAATTATGAAACCTGCCCTGAAGATTGTCCGTCCGGAAGTTACGATAACTTTTGTGACGGGATTAAAGACGGAAAATGTGACCCGGATTGTAAAGAAAAGTACGGTGAATCCGCTATAAAAATGGATCCGGATTGTGCTGAAATATTAAACGAAACAATATGCGGCAATCAGCGATGCAATTTTCCAAAAGAGAATTATAGAACATGCCCTAAAGATTGTCCGTCCGGAGGTTACGATAACTTTTGTGACTGGATTATAGACGGAAAATGTGACCCGGATTGTAAAGAAAAAGAAGATGTTGATTGTGTTAACAACCAGACAGATATGCCAAAGGTATTCCATTTAACAAATACCGGAATTGACACGGGAGTTTTAACATTAGCGGTGGTGGTTGTTGTTTTAATTGCATCAGGTTATGGAATTAGAATATACATTAAAACAAGAAACTCGGTTCCCAAATAACGGGTAAATTTAAATAATTTTTCAGTTACACCTGCCTTTATTTTCACAAATTTCACATTTCCAATTACACGGCTCAATATGAAATATTACATTGATTTTTCTGATTTTTTTAATTATGTCTCTTTTAATATGTTCTGCAATATTGTGTGATTCTTCAATACTCATCTGCATAGGGAATACAATAAGGAAATCAATATACTTTTCCGCACCTGAACTTCGTGTTCTAAGTTTATGATAGTCAATAAATTTTTCCCTGTGGGAATCCAGTATTGCTATATAGTCATTTTACTGACTTTTTGCAGTAAAATGACTATACTCGTAAATTTGATAACGGTGCAAAAAGTTAGCAAATTTACTATAATCTTGTCCTCTTCGGTTTTTGGCAGTTTTATGTCCATTAAATTTTTCCCTGATTTCAGTATCATTTTAAGAGCCGCTCTGATGATAATTATTGCTACGGCAATTGCGATTATTGAATCAAGAATCAAGATTTCCGTAAATTTTACGATAATTAATCCGAGAAAGACACCCAATGCTGTATACACATCTGTCCTCAAATGTAATGCGTCTGCTTCAAGTGCCGGTGAATTCGTTTTCTTTGCTGTTGAATGAAGATACTGCGAAACAAAAAAATTTGTAACCGCGGAAATTAGCATAATTGCTATTCCCATATCAATTAACTCTATCTCAAATTTCCCGCTTATAATTCTTCTAATTGCTTCGTAAAGAATAAATATTACTGCAAAAAGTATGAGCATTCCTTCAATAAGTGCCGAAACATCCTCTATCTTTCCATGTCCGTAGCGATGTTTTTCATCAGGCGGTTTTGATGACTGGCCAAGTGAATATCTTGCAATCAGGGAAGCAATCAAATCATTTAATGAGTGCAACGCTTCTGAAATTATACTTACTGCTCCTGTGGCAAAACCAACAATAAATTTAAGCAAAACAAAAATTAAATTTGAGGCAATTGATATATTTGCAGCACGAAGTTTTTGCCTGTCAGATTTGTTGCTGCTGCTTTTGTCAGTGTTTTTTTTCCATATTAAATTTTAGGTAATCATCCCTTTAAATTAACCTCATTTGTGAGATATTTTTAAAAATCTGCTTAAAAATTAAAATTGGATATTATAAACAGGGATTCTGGATCCAAAATATTCTTTACAAATTGCATAGATAATTTCAATCTCAATTGTAGAAATTTCAGAATTTTTATACTTGTCCGGGTAATTACTTCATTAAATAAAATCTGTAATTTTTTGTTTCTATTTTTATAGAAATCTAAATTTTTAACAGATCAAAAAATTGGAACAACCCTACAGTTGGACAATCTCATATCATATTAACAATGCAAATAAATTTCACATTTTAAATAAAAATTTATCAAGTGCCAGATGAGAAAAGAATCCTGTAATAAATGAAATCGCTGTTATTACTGAAAAATTTTGATTTGAAAAAATATAATAAAAGAGCAGAAATAATAAAAACCCGGCAAGCATTCCAAATATTTTTTTGTGGGTTATGCCTCTGTGAGCGGGCTTAATAATTTTAAGCGTTATTACTGACAAAATTCCAGCAGTAACCGCGATTAGAACGGCTATGAAAAATTTTATTACCTCGCTGCTAACATTGACAGGAAAAATTGTGAAAAGATATTCTATTATTGCATTTAAAATTTCAATATGCTCAATCATAACGCCAAGACAACCAAAAAAGAAGAAAAGAAAAACCAGTATTTTCAGGGTTCTAAAAGGAATTGATGCGTGGTGGTCTATATCTGGAAGGACAGAGCCCAAAATTGCCGAAAGCAAAGGCAAGAAGATTAGCAGGGAAAAGCCCTCATAAAACAAAAGGACAACCGAAAATGCAATTCCTATACACGTGCCAAATAAAAAGTGTTCCCTGAAATTCATTGTGAATATTTAAATTTTTAAATTTATTTGTTTAAATTTATATATAAAACTTATAATAATTTACAATAATTTAATAACTTATAAAAAGGGCTATGGCAAAATTAAATTTTTACGGAATTTTCACGGTGTTTTTGGCGCGTATAATATTCATTCTATTACTATGCGAAGCATCAGCAGGCGAAATAAAAGGAAAAATCATAAACAATGACAGAGAAAATTTAAAAGGAGTAACTGTAAAGGTCTATCAGGAAGGCAATTTGATTTCGGAAGAAATAACTAACAAAAGCAGTTATAAAATAAATTTATATAAAGGAAATTATTATGTCGTGATAACGCTACCATGGACTTTATATTGCCCGTAGTAAAAAATCAGCAAAAAGAGGGCGACGATATAATTTCATTACTTTCAAAAATAGACGCAACAGATACGACTCCCTAATCAAAGATGCATCATTCAAAAGACGAATTAAATTTTTCAGTGATATTGCTGATAATTTTCATAATTTTAATAAGTGCATTTGTTTTATATCTTCGCAGGATAAGAAAAAATAAATTGTAAGTGTTCGGGAGGGGTATTTCAAAAACCTGAAATTTTTAAAATTTTTTAGAAATTTAAAATCTCCAAACAATAAATTTTAAAGAGAAAATAAATTTTAAAAATCAAGTGAAGTATCGTATTTCAGCTTTTCCTTCAGTTTTTCAAATTTTGTCTCATAACTGCTTTCTTTCATTGTAAAGGAAATTTCCTTCGCTGTAATGTCACTATTTTCAAATCCGTATCTCCTCCTGTCCTGAAGTTCTTTTAATTTCCCTTTATTCCATCCCTTTATATTCTGATAATATCCTGTAATCCTGCTCCACCAATCAACATTTTCGGAATTACAACTTGGACATTTGTTATGCAATCCCCCGGTTACAAAATTACAGTTGCTGCAGACAGTTAAATCCTTTGTAAAAGCCATATACTGGATCGCTGTTTTTGTGGCAATCTTTTTTGTCAGGGATAAAATTCCTTCTGGATTTGGATTTTGTTCACCGAGCCAGACATGACTGTTGTGATTTAAAATCCCTTCTTTTGTAAAGAAATTTCCTGTTTCGGTTTGTATGTCATAAACATATTTAGATTCCGATTTTATAATTTTTATATCTTTTATCGTATCAAATCCAAAGTTATTTAAGATGTTTTCAAAATTTTTTAATTTATTTTCATCCCGGTTTATTTTCTCTTTCACTATCTTACCATATTCATTTGCTTTTGTGATGACATTGTTAAATCGGGCTTCGGAAAAATAGTTGTTTTTTATATATTTTTTGTTTTTTCTAAACATCGCTATACTTCTCCAAATGACCTTATAGGGAATATCTGTATCAAAAGAAATTTTGTCTTTATAGTATAAATATCCGCAAATTGCATCGTCTAATGCATTTAAAGCCTTTAAAATTTTTATCCATCTATATGAGACATTTTTCGCTTTATTGCTGGTTATTTTGTTTTCGTGTAACAAATACGACATTTTACGCAGTTCGTTTTCATGAGTGCCAATGAATCTTCCGATCCTCTTTCTGCCATTTATATAAAATTCTGAAAGGTTTTTAAATGGAGCGGCGTTATAGTCCAATAAAAATCCGTTCATAATAGATTTTCTTTGAGGTATATCCTTTATTTTGATTTTAAACAATTTTGAATTATTTATAAAATTATTTCCCGAATCCCGCAAAATTGAAACACAATAAAATTCTCTTTTATCTTTTCTTTTTACATGTTCTTTTGAATTTTCATAACCACAAAGTGAAGCAACAAAAGAAACATCATCGGCTAAATTGTTAGATGTTGTTGCATAAATTTCAACATTTTTATTTTCTCTTCTATCAATACTTCCATCTCCGGTAAAAAGCGAATCCATTATACCTTCTAACGCTGATTTATTAGAAAATGTAATTTTGTCAGGCATACTTCTGTTTTTACAATCTATACCTATGTTAAGTATACGCGAAAAAAAATAATGCAAATTTTTATCGTTTTTAGAAATTCCTATACAATGTCCTGATCTATTCTTACATTTTCCAAAACTTTTTCCGAAAATATTTTCAACCAGATTTTTGAAGTAATTTGCGTAATAATCTTCATGAAAACCAAAAGTTGCACTTACATTATAAGCACTGTTTTTTATTGCGTACTCGCTTTTAATTACAGAGCCCTCAGAAAGCATAAATCCCATCATTTCGCCAAATTTTCTATCTGCCTCAAATTTGGCTGGATAATAATAATTTGTTCCTTTTAACTTCCACATAGATTTATTCCCATTAAACATTATATTTGTATCTTTAGATAATTCCGGGGCAATATCAAGAGCATTAGTACTATTTGCATCCATGTCTTTAAACATTAAAACAGTGTCGTTTTCTTTTATATCCCGGACAAAGACCTCTTTTATTTCTCCGTCCTCTAACTTAAATATTTTGTGCCTGCCAACAGCTTTTAGACCTTTGTTGTTTTTTGTTTTTATTTCAAACATATTGTTATTTTCAAGAACAGGTATTTTCATTATCTTTTCTACTTTTATTTTTCTAATATTGTTATCTTTATCAGCGCCGAATGTTTCAAAATCTATTATATTATCAGATATACTGCCATCTGAAAGATATTTTTTGTTCTTCAGGTTTTGTTCTACAAAATCCCCTATTTTTACAATATTGAAAATGTTATTCCTGCCAACTGTAATTTTTTCGTTGTAGTCCAAGCACATAGCCCCCCCATCAGTCAATGGATGGAATGCACCCTCAACCGTCAGTCGTTTCCATAAAGGTACATTTGCCGATGGCCTGATATGAAAAGAATTCGTGTAATATGCATCCTTTTCTTCTCCATTCGCAATAAATTTATCAGGAAATCTTCTGCTGTCTATCTGTGCCAGGCGATATGAACAACTTTCAGCAGGTGTTCTTGCCAGAGAGAAATTTAGACCAGTTTCTTTCCTGATATCGGCAACAATGCCCTTCATTGCATTCATAACCTTCAGTCCGAACTTCCATCCTACATCTTCATGCAATTCACAATCGGTCATAAATTTAACACATTCATTCATTCCAACCAATCCTACAATAAAGCTTTGTCTGTCAACCTCTAAATATTTATCTCCTTTCTCATTAACAATCTGGGACATAAAAGGGAGCATCTCCAAATTCTGGTTTTTCTTTATAATTTCCCGCTTTAGAAGATGCACATTTTTTGTTTTTTCCATTCTGTCTTTTAAAATTTCATTAAATTTTTCTTCGCTGCGGTTGCTTTCATAAGCAATTTGCGGGAGATTTATCGTTACTACCTGCAATCCGCCTCCCCTGAGTGTTCCGTCCCGGACATCATCTTCCGTATTTGCATCCGTTAAGGGCATAAGAAAAGAGCAGCACTGATAACAAGCATACAGCGGCATATATGGTTGATTGATAATGTAATAAGGCGTTCCAAATTTTGCTGCTAATTGCGAAACCTTTAAAAGCATATCTACATTTTTGTCTATTTTCTTTGGATAAATTTGAACCTCAAATTTTGGAAAATTGAATGCCTTGCCTGTGAAATCACCTTGCAGATAAACATCAATCAGCGCATTAAACAACATCTTAACTTCATCTTCAAAATCAGAATATGTTGTACTATCTTTAACTATTCCACCAGGTAAAACAGCAGGGGTGTCTTTAAACTGTTCTGGAACTTCCATGTCACAATCAATACTTGAAAACACCGTTTGTCCTCCCCTTGCTACATACATCATTGACATTTCATAAATAAACATTTGCGCTAACTGTTTAACCTTTTCATAAGGTAATCCAGCAACATACGGTGCTAGAAATGTGTTAAAATAACTGAAACCTTGGCCCCCGGCGCAATTAACCTGTGCAGAAGCTAAAACCTTTGCAGCGTGCAAAAATGCAACATCCGGCTTTCTTGCCGGTCCAGCAACAGCAGTATGATTTCCTACGCCATCTACCTTTAGTCCATGCTTTAAGAAAAATCTTATATCATGACTGAAACAAAACGGACGCGTAGAATTATGCACATAAACAGGAGATGTACCAACTAAATACCTTCTTGCATCGGGACATGATAAATCATACACATATTCGGGTTTATCAGATATTGTCTTTTCTTTTACACAAATGAAATTTGCCTCTTTAAAAGAAACATATTTATTCCCGGATTCTTTTATAATAATTATATTTTGTCGTTTCTGAGTTAAACATCCCTTTCCAAGACGTCTCAAAAGCCATTTTATCTGACTCGCGAGATCTTCTGAAGAAGTATAATATTCATCTATACCATTTCCATCACATTTTTTAAAGAAATCAAGTAAGGACTTAATATTATCTTTATTAAGCATTATTGCAAAATCAGGGAGCTTTTTATTTTGAGCATATTCGCCAGTTGAAAAAACGTATTTAAATAAAAGGTACGTTATCTTTGACCCAAAAGTAACTGTAGTAACTCCATTTTCTCTTAAATAATTTTTCGGATGTTTTCCAAAGATGCTTTCTGCTGCATGACTAAATTTTTTAATAATATTTTTATCCTTATTTGAAAAAGATACGCTATAAACGGGCTTTCTGTTTTTTAAGTGCGTTTTGCCTAACCATCCTTCGGTAACAACCCCTGCAATAATAGTTACGAGACCTTCATCAATTTTTAAAACTACCGGAATAGAATAATTGATTTTTGGGTTATAGTTATAGGCAACAACGATCTCCATTTCCTGCCCATTTATTTTATCAAGACCTTCAAGAGACCTGATAGTTCCACCCTTATATTTTACCCATAAGTTTTTTATAAGAAATGCATCTTCTTCAAGGATTTTACTTTTGTTTTTTATTAGGTATTCTAGAATATTGATTTCCTTTATTTCCTCCTTCTCATCAATCACTATTTCTCCTGGAACCTCCACAAGCATACTCTTTTCTAAATTATCAGCAGTGATTTCTTCAACATCCATATAATTGCACAACTTCATTAAAATTTCATACCATATCTTTGAATTAATAACTATATTTTTTGTTTTAGTCCTTTTTGAAGTATATTTCTTTGTGAATGGAATTCCCAAATTTTTTAAGGCATCTTCAACAACATCATTAAAGACAGTTCTAAAGATTATTCTTTTTTCTTTGTCATCATTTCTTCCATATAAAATTTGATTAAGAATTATGTCCAAAAATTTAGATGATTTTATTTTTTCCGGTACTTTAAATTTACTTCTCTCCTGGTTGTAAAAGCCATCCTTCACGTGTAAATTGCTTAATTTATCAATAAAGGGATATATCAAAAAATCCTTATTTTTTAGGACTAAACCAAAGAACCTGTGCTGATTTGTGACTTTTATGTCATCTCCATTATCCAGAGAAATTTTACAAAGGTTCTCATCATTTTTTCTTTTAAATAATTCTGAAGCGTAAGCCGGCTTTGCAATGCCTTTTGCACCGGAAAATATCTTAAAATGGGCATTGTTATTGTTGTTATTATTGTTGTTATTATTGTTGTTATTATTGTTATTGTTATTGTTGTTATTATTGTTATTGTTATTGTTGTTATTATTGTTGTTATTATTATTGTTATTGTTATTGTTGTTATTATTGTTGTTATTATTATTGTTATTATTATTGTTATTGTTATTTGCATCATCGTTATTAATCCTGTTATCTATCCATTCTCCGATAGTCGTAAATTTAGGGGCAGGGTTTACCGTCCAGATTTTTTCGTTTTTATCTAAACAAAAATAATCCAAATCGTGTATGTGTATTTCCCCCCTCATGTGCGCATCCGCCAAATCCAAAGGCAAAACCTTAATCAAAGAATATTCCTTGCTTATCTGGTCAGCCATTAATTTATGGATAGTCTCCGGGTTGAATTGCAAATTAGCATTTTCCTTACTTCCACGATCTATTAAAAATGTAACATCATAAACAGGCATTCCAAGCCGCGTGTATAATTTTCTTTCCTTTTCAAGTCCTTTTTTAAGCAGTTCAACACAAACTATCTCTCTTATTAAAGGAGCGGTAACAAATTCAATGTTTAATTTTCTCATTTGTTTTTCAACACTTTTTGCTATCTTCCTCGCTGTTTTCTCATCAATTTCTGTTTCCTCAATAAGCGACTTCGTGATTTTATTGACATCAAAATCCTCAAAGGTTGATAAAGAAGTTCTAACCTTCATTATATTTCCGTTATAATATTTGTCGGCAAGCATGACATCTACGGCTTTTAATTTTTCACACACCTTTGATTTGATTTCCCTGCTTGAAATTTCTGTTTCAGAGTCGCCGGAGACCTTTTTTATATCCTCAAAAATTTCATTTGTTATTTTTACTGCCAGCGACGCCTGCAATCCGACATTCAAAAGTGAATTGATGATCTTGTTCTCGTCAAATTTCTCTGTTTTGTCGCTTTTCCTGACTAAAATTGGTTGCATCATTCTGACCAGATTTATAAAAAATTAAATTAAAAATTAAATTAAAAATTAAATTAAAAATTTTAGAAAATGATTATAAAAAATTAGAAATAAAAGAAAATAAAAGAAAAATAAAAGAAAAATAACAAAAAATAAAACAGAAAAATTTAAATTTCGGCAACAACATTAGTTCCTTCGGTCCTCTTTATCCTGCTATCAGGTACTTTGTTTTTTGCATTTTCCAGAATTTCTTCAATTATGCCAGAATTCAGATAAATTTCATCACCTATTTTTGAGTAAATCAATACCTCATCATTAAGTTCTTCAGACCTTTTTCTTTGCTGTCCGGCGATAAATTCCAGTTTTTTTAAGTCCTTCTCTATTTTCTCCATTTCATAGTCCCTCTTTAAGTTGTATGCAATCAGATTTTTAAATATCCCTGAAATTTCGCCTTCTTTATCGCCCAAAAAATTAATTCCGCTTTCATACGGATTGCCCTGTGCCGCATTTATATTCTCTTTTACTTCATTAAAGTACGCTCCAAAAAACAGCATCACTGCTTTTTCACTGAGCGTATTTTCGGGAAATTTATAAATTTCTCCATGCTTTACTGCCCTGCCTTTCCATTCTCTCTTAATCAGTGCGTCTATTATTTTATTCTCATTATCGCATAATACAACATTCCCTTTGCCAAAAAATTCAAGATAAAGTATGTGATTGGCGGTTTTTACTGATAAAATTTTATCGTTGTTGCATTGCAGGACATCTGTTATAAATTTATCCTCAAGGTGCTTTCTCAAAACCATCGTAAATGTTGATGGAACCTGAGGATTTTCAACGATGTCGTTTTCATAACATGCAATGGCATTATCTGTGATTATCAGAAATTTCTTCTGATTTTTATAAACCATAAATTTAACAACATAGCCATCTTCTCTTTTAATAAAATAAATTTTCTCAATTCTGCCATTCAAAATTTCTTTTTTAATTTTCCTGCCCACAATGTAAAAGTCAAATCCGCAGGTTTTTCTGAAAGGTTCCATTTTTCATCATTTATAAAGTATGATTATAGTTAAAAAGTTATCTTTTTACACCCATAATTATTAATACTTTTTATAATTTATAATTAAAAATGGCCAATAATAAAGAGATAAACGTAAATAAACATGTTAGTTATGAAGAATTAATCAAAAAATATCACGCAGAAAAGAATCCGAGAGTGAAAGAAAGATTGCTTGTAATGATCTATTTGTATGAAGGAAAATGTCTTGATGATATCGTAAAATTAAGCAAACGGTGTGAGCGGACAATATGGTTATGGATCAAAAGATGGAATGATTACGGATATGACGGGTTAATTCCAAAATTTAGAGAGCAAAAATCAAAGATAACTGATGAGCAATGGAATGAAATAGTTAATGATATCTCTGGGAAAGGGATGACAATAAAAGAAGTTGTAGATCATCTAAAAAAGAAATACAACATTGTTTTTAGCTATGGTTGGGTATGGGAAGTATTGAGAAAGAAAAAGAAAGTTCTGTATGGAAAACCATTTGTCCAAAATGAAAAACAACCAGCAGATGCGGAGGATATTTTAAAAAAAATTTTTCTCTCGTGCTTCTATTGCTATGTAATCCTATTATTGCATTTCTTGATGAAACAGCAATTCAACTTAATCCAAATAAAATAAGGTTGTTAAATACACCAAAGATAAAGTATATGCTTGGGAAGATAAGGTCAAAAACTTTATTTGGTTTTATGGCGTTGAATGGAAATAGTGTTGCTATGTTGGTGGATAGGGGAATAAAAGAAAACATGGCTGCGTTTTTGCAAAACATACGGAAGAGTAATCCATTTGGACCAATAGTAATAGAAGTAGATAATGCAAAAATACACCATGCAAAAATGGTGACTGCTTTAGCGGAAATGTTAGATATTCATTTTGTATTCCTTCCACCATATTCTCCCAAGTTGAACCCTATAGAATATGCTAATAAAGATTTAAAAAGAGAATTAGCAAAAAAATTAAACTTTGAGGAAATGGTTGATGCATGTGAAAGTACAGCTTCGGAATTGTTTAATGATAGGAAAATGTCTTATAGTGGGAGTTGGCGAGCAAAATTTTTAGACGAAAAATACAACTTTGAAGGTGGTAAAAAGTTAGCAAAATGACTATAAACACCTTACGAAAATCGGTGTTTAAGTATTTAATTTTATACAAATTTAATTTATATACACTCAAACTAATTAATAAAACAAGTAATTAATAAAAGAAGAGCAATTAATAAAGGGAAATAATTAATATACTATAAAATATATTACTAT
>Ga0210050_1000686_pt1 | contig 41737 bp, 39 predicted proteins | sample CryGey132114_all_FD_185463 | JGI IMG/M metagenome (GOLD analysis project Ga0210050, IMG submission 185463) | Groundwater microbial communities from aquifer - Crystal Geyser CG22_combo_CG10-13_8/21/14_all (SPAdes) (version 2) | ecosystem: Environmental > Aquatic > Deep subsurface > Groundwater ... | reverse complement strand
AGCAACACCATGTTCTCAGACAATCTTCCCAACGGCAACAACAACGACAAAAACAAAGGAGAATGGATCCAAAAGCAACGCCAAACCGGCAACGTCACTCAGGCTCATTTACGGATGAGAAAATGCTCGGTTCGCCTTTCTGGGCGTTAAAGAAATTGAGTGAATTGTTGTATAATGTCGCTGTTGTTCCGAAGCCCCGTTTGCTAGGGCTCGGCGCGGCGTCGAGGGACCGAGGCCATCCCGGCTTCGGGCGGAGTATTTGTCCGCCTTGTACGACCCCTCGGCATTTTGTTACTATTGGAAGCGTATGCATATCTACGAAAGCGTCATCGTCGTCCATCCAAGACTCTCAGACTCCGAAATCGGTGAGTTCGTCGAAAAGACGAAGAAGATGATCTCCACCGACGGCGGTGAGATTCTCGGCGAAGACAAGTGGGGGCGTCGTAAGCTCGCCTATCCCGTGCGGAAAAACCGGGAAGGCTACTACGTCTACCTCAAATTCAACGCCCAGGGCTCGGTCATCAAGAAGATGAACGAGTTTTACCGTCTGCAGGAAGACGTCCTGAGAACGTTGACTGTCCACGCCTACGAGGCCAAGAAGCAGGCGCCTCGGAAGGTGAAGCCCAAAGCCGCGGCGAAGCCTGCGGCCCCGACCCCGGCGGTCTCATGAGCGAAATGAGGCTGTTGGAGCAGAACCTCGTCTTATTGGCGGGGCGATTGGGGGGCGATCCTGATTTTCGCATGACCTCAGGAGGCCGCGGAGTCTGCAACTTCCGTTTGGCCGTGGGTCGTCGCTTCAAGGATCCCAAATCGGGTGAATGGAAGGACGATACGGCTTGGGTCCGCGTCGAAGTGTGGGGGGACGCCGCCGAGCGTCTCAAGGATAAGCTCAAGAAAGGGAGCCCCGTCCACGTCGAAGGACGCTTGAAGTACTACGAGTACGAGGATAAGGCGGGGCAAAAGCGCAACGGACTCGACGTTATCGCCAGCCGCGTTCAGTTCCTCGTCAAGTCGGGCAGCGAGGGCGGTTCCCGGCCGATGGCCGGAAAGCCCGCCGATACGGAGCTTGAGGAGGTTCCCTTTTAATGGCTGAAGAGAAGTCCACCAGTATTGCAACCGCGGCGAAGCCCGCGGACGGCCGCCGCCCCTCCGCGGGCGGACCCCGGGGCGAACGGCGCCCCGCGGCCGGCGGTCCTCGTCGTCGAGGCGGTCCTTTCCGCCCGCGCCGCAAGGTCTGCCGCTTTTGCGTCGACAAGGTCGAACACGTCGACTTCAAGCAGGTGCAGATCATCAGGACATTCGTCACCGAGCGCGGCAAAATTCTTTCGAGCCGCATCACGGGAAACTGCGCGAAGCATCAGCGTCAGTTGAGCCGTGCGATCAAGAGGGCGCGCTATTTGGCGCTGCTTCCGTTTACCGGGGCGTAAGGTATGAAGGTAATTCTTAAGAAGGGCGTCGATTCCATCGGACCGGTCGGAACGGTGAAGGAGGTTTCGCCGGGATTCGCGCGCAACCACCTGATCCCCAACGGGCTGGCCGTCGAGGCCACCGCGGCGAACCTGCGCTGGTTCGAGAAGGGAAAGGAAAAGCTGGCGAAGTCCCTCGAAAAGTCGCTCGAGGGAGCGAAGGCTCTTGCCGGGAAGCTCGCGGACGTGAAGCTGTCCTATACCCGCGAAGTCGGAGACAACGGGAAACTCTTCGGATCCGTCGGACGTACGGATATCGTCAAGAGTTTAAAGGCCTCCGGCTACGTGGTCGATAAATCCGCGGTGAAGCTCGAGACCCCCCTGAAGGAGATCGGCGAGAGCGAAGTCGAAATTCGTCTCGCTCCTGAAATCGGCGCGAAGGTATCGGTGACGATCCTCGCCCGTAAATCCTGACGCGATAAGTTCTGCAACGGGCCTGAACTTATTGCCGGGAATCCGCGATGAGTTTAGGCCCGTCCCTTTTTTATGAGCGATACCGTTAGAGTCCCGCCTCAAGCGCTTGACGCCGAGCGCGCGGTCCTCGGCTCCATGCTTATCGAGCCGGAAGCCGTCGAACGCGCCCTCGAAATTCTCAATGAGAAGTCCTTCTATAAGGACTCCCACCGCAAAATTTTCGCGGCGGCCGTCAACATGCAGGATCGAGGGCAACCCGTCGATCTGGTGACCATGTCCGAGGAGCTCAAGCGCCGCAAGTCGCTGGGGGACGTCGGGGGAAGTTCTTATTTAAAGGAACTGACGCACTCGGTTTCGACCGCCGCCCACGTCGAGCATTATGCAAGACTGGTCCACGACAAGGCCATCCTCCGCGAATTGATCACCCTCTCCACGACCATCGTCTCTGAATGCCACGGTGAGAAGGAGCCGAGCGTGCTTCTCGATCAGGCGCAGGGTTGGATTTTCAAGCTGACGCAGCAGCAGCAAACGAAAGGATTCACCTCCGCGAAGGAACTGGCCCACCAGGTCATCGAAGATATCGAGCGCCTCCAGAAGAACAAGGGCGACGTGACGGGCGTCCCGACCGGTCTCAAGAAGCTGGACTCCAAGACCGCCGGGTTCCAGAAAGGCGACATGATCATCATCGGGGCGCGCCCGTCGCAGGGGAAGACGGCCTTGGCGCTCAATATCGCGGCGCACATCGTGCTTCACGCCAAGGAGCCTCAGCCTGTCGCCATCTTCTCGATGGAAATGTCGAAGCAGGCGATTATGACGCGCTTCATCGCGTCCGAAGCGCGCGTCAACCTCCATGAGGTCCGCAACGGATTCTTCCGCCGGGACCGTTGGACCGATCTTACCAACGCCGCCGCCCGCCTTTCCGAAGCTCCGCTTTACATCGAGGACACGCCGGGACTGTCGGTTCTCGAGGTGCGGAGCCAGGCCCGCCGGCTTGCGAACGAATTGGCGTCGAAAGGGCAGCAACTCGGCATCGTGCTTCTCGATTACCTTCAGTTGATGCGGGGAAGTTCGCACCGCTCCGAGAATCGCCAGCAGGAGGTTTCCGAAATTTCCCGAGGTCTGAAGGGTTTGGCCCGCGATCTGAACGTCCCCATCGTGGTTCTCTCCCAGCTTTCCCGACGCGTCGAAGACAAGGGACGCGCCGACGCCCGCCCTCAGCTTTCCGATCTGCGCGAATCCGGCGCGATCGAGCAGGACGCCGACGTGGTGGCCTTCATCTATCGCGAGGGGTACTACAAACGCGACGATCCCACCGCGGAAAATAAAGCGGAGATCATCATCGCGAAGCAAAGAAACGGCCCGACCGGCACCGTCGAGCTTATGTTCCGGCCGGAACTCGCGCGTTTCGAAAATCTCGAAGTGATGCCCGACACCGTCGGCGACGAGGAAGAGGCGCAGGTTTCCTTCTCGTGAAGCCGGCCGCCTTTCAACGGCGTCCGGAAACGGCACTTCCTCGTGACAACCCTCGATCGGCGGGAAGCGGCGTCTATTCGGTCCGCTTTCCGAGGATTTACCGCCCTTCCTGGGCTGAAGTCGATCTCTCCGCGTTGCGCTCCAACATTATCCGGTTCCGGCGCAAGGTGGGCCGGCGCGCGGAAATTCTCTTCGTCGTCAAGGCCGACGGCTACGGGCACGGCGCCGTCGAGGTGGCCAAGGCTGCGTTGGCGACGGGACTCGTTTCGCGTCTGGGCGTGTCCTCCGTTGAGGAAGGCGCGGTGCTGCGTGAGGCCGGAGTGCGCGGCCCGATTCTCATCCTGGGATCCTTATATCCTTTCGCGAGCACCCTCGCCGCGATTCGCTATCGGTTGACGCCGACCGTCGCGTCGCTCGAGGGAGCGAAACTGATCCGCGAGGCGGAGCGGCGCCTGAATCCGCGAGAGCGTCGGCGGCTGCCGCTGGCCTGCCATTTGAAAATCGATACGGGCATGGGAAGGATCGGCGTTCGCTGGCCTTCGGGACGCGCGATCCTGGAAGCCCTCGACCGGGTCGAGGGGGTTTCCCTCTCGGGCGTTTATACTCATTGTCCGCGCGCAGAGGACGACGCCGCCTATACCCGGGCGCAGCTGAAACGCTTCTCGAGGATCGTCGATTCCATTCGAGCGACCGGGACGAAGATCCCCTGCTTTCACGCGGCGAATTCAGCAGCCGCGCTGCGCTTTCCGGAGAGCCGTTTCGATCTCGTTCGCCCCGGCTTGGCGGTCTATGGACTCGTCGACGGTTTTCAGCCCGTACTCTCCTTAAAATCGACGATTGTGTTCCTCAAGCGTGTTCCCAAGGGAACTCCGATCAGCTACGGGGGGCTGTGGCGCGCAAAGCGGCCGACCCGGGTGGCGACCTTGCCGATCGGCTACGGCGACGGCGTTCCCCGGGTTGTATCCGTCGGAGAGCGCCGCGCTTCCGTGCTGATTCAGGGACGGCGTTGTCCGATTATCGGCGCCGTGACGATGGACATGCTGATGGTCGACGTCACGGGGGTGCGGGGGGTCGGAATCGGAACCGAAGCCGTACTCATCGGACGCTCCGGCAAAGCGGAAATCGGCGCCGAGGAGTTAGCGGCCGCCGCGGGAACAATCTCGTACGAAATCGTCACCGGCCTAGGAGCCCGCGTTCCGCGCATCTATCGAAAAATCCATTAAAAATATAACTTTCCCCGGGCTTCTCGCGGCGGAGAAAATGGTACCATCCTAAAGCATATGCGGATCCTTTTTTTAGTCGCGGTCCTGGGTGTAGGGACCGGCGCGCGTTCGGTTCGCGCCCAGGAGGCGGCGCCCGCCGAGAAATCCGTTTCCACCGGAACCGCCGCCGCTGCCGCTGCCGCGGACGAGGATTTTGCGGAATTCGAAGAGGAATTCGGAGATGAAGCTGCCGTGGACGCGGGGGTCCGGAAGGTCTTTGACCCGCTGCGCGGGTACAATCGGCTGATGTTCAAGGTCAACGACAAGTTTTATTTTTGGCTCGCGAAGCCGTTGGCGCGCGGATATCGCTTTATCGCGCCGGAGCCGGCCCGGGCCTCCGTGCAAAAGGCCTTTCATAACCTGCATTTCCCCGTTCGCTTCGTGAGCTCTTTGCTGCAGCTGAAATTCAAGAAAACAGGATTGGAGTTGGGTCGCTTTGTCGTCAACTCAACGGTCGGCATCGGCGGGCTTTTCGACCCGGCCGATCGCTGGCTCGGATGGCGGCGACCGGGCGATGAGGATCTCGGCCAGATCCTCGGGCACTACGGGGTCGGCGACGGGTTTCCTTTCGTGATTCCTCTTCTTGGACAGACCAATTTGCGCGACGGCTTAGCCACGATCCCGACCTTCTTCCTGAACCCCGTCTGGTACGTGGCCGATACGCCGACGAATATCGGAGTGACGGCGGGGGAGCAATTCAATTTTCTTTCGCTGCATATCGGCGAGTACGAGAGTATTAAGATGGACGCGCTGGATCCCTATACCTTCATCCGGGACGCTTACAAGCAGAACCGGGACAAGAACATTCGGGAGTAAACAATGATGCGATGCACGATTGCCCTTCTGGCGCTGTTGACCCTTCCCCAAGCGGCGCGCTGCGCCGCCGCCGCCGAATCCGCCGCTGCGAAGAAGTTCGTTCAGGACCGGGTCGAGCGGGTCCTGGCGATTCTCAAGGACGCGAAGCTCGAGAAGAGCGCCCAAAAGGAAAAGGTCATCAAGGTCGCCGACGAGATGTTCGATTTGCCGTTGATGGCGAAACTCTCGCTGGGCAAGAGGCACTGGCCCAAATTCTCTCCGGAGCAGCGCGACAAGTTCACCGATCTTTTCGTGACCACGCTCAAAGCCTCCTACGCGGATAAGATCGACCTCATTACCGATGAGACCGTGGAGTTCGAGGAACTGGAACGAAAATCCAAGACCAAATTTGAAATGATCACGAACGTCGTGTCGGCAGACAAGCGCTATAAGATGATTTACAAGATTACCGCCCGCGACGACGGCTGGCGCGTTTACGACGTCGAGATTGAGGGGATCAGCATCGTGCGCTCGTACGGATCGCAATACGATCAATTCCTTGCCGACCATTCGATCAAGGACCTGCTCGAAAAGATGGAGAAGAAGGCGTTCGGCCAGCCAAAAGAGCTGGAAATCAAATCCGAGGAAATCAAGAACGGTTCGAAGGCCGGCGGGAAGAAAGGCGCGGTCGGGGGCGAAAAGGGCGAGTGATCTCGAGCCTGTTCAATCGCTTCGTTTTGGAGAGACCCAAGGCGGTTCTCGCGGTTATGGCCGCGGTGTTCTCCTTTTTCGCCTTTTGGAGCCGCGATTTCCGCCTCGACGCTTCGAGCGATTCGATCGTGCTGGAGCACGACGCCGATCTCCGGTATCAGCGGCAGATGAGCGCCCGCTACGGAGACGGCGACTTCGTCGTCGTCACGATCCGGCCGGAAGGGGGGCTTTTCAGCGACGCCTCCCTCTCCAAAATCCGCGCCCTGCGCGAGGATCTGAAGGCCGTGCCGCGCGTCGCCTCGGTCGTTTCTTTGCTCGACGTGCCGCTGTTGAAGAACCCTCCCGGGACGCTCAAAGAGCTCAAAGAGAACATCAAGACGATCGAGGATCCGAAGGCCGACCGGGGGATGGCCATCGCGGAATTTCGGGACAGTCCGATCTATCAAAGCATGCTCGTGAGCCCGGACCTTCGGTCGACGGCGATTCAGGTTAATTTTAAGGAGAACAAGCACTTCGAGTCCATGCTCGCGCGGCGTTCAACGCTTCTGGACTTGAAGTTCGCGGAATCGATCTCCCCCGAGGAAGAGGCGGAACTGGAAGCCTTCTCGGAGGAGTATCGCCGCTACAAAGACGAGATCCGTTCCGACCGCCACGAGGATATTCAAGCCATCCGCCAATTGATCGACCGACACCGCGAGGGGGCGGAGCTTTTCCTCGGCGGCGTCCCCATGATCGTGGACGACATCATTTCCTTTATCAAGAACGATCTTCGAGTTTTCGGCGCCGGAATGATGCTTTTGCTCGTCTTTACCTTGGGACTGATCTTTCGGCGCAAGCGGTGGATCGTCCTTCCGATGGTCGCCTGCCTAGGTTCGGTCGTGACGATGATGGGCCTGCTCGGACTCACGGGATGGGAGGTAACGGTCGTTTCCTCGAATTTCATCTCGCTGCAGCTTATCTTCACGATGTCTTTGGCGATCCATATCGTCGTGCGTTATCTCGAGTTGCTCCGGGAGTCCCCCGGCGCGTCGAACCGCGCTCTCGTGCGCGAGGCGGTCGCCGCCACATTCATCCCCTGTCTCTACGCGACTCTGACGACGATCGCCGGCTTCGCCTCGCTCGTGTTTTGCGATATCTTGCCCGTGGTGAGTTTCGGCTGGATGATGGTGATGGGTCTCTCCGTTTCGATGGTCGTCGTGTTCGTGCTTCTCCCCGCGGGAATCGTTGTGTTCGGGAAGTCGCCGCCGCAAGGGGAAACGATCTTCGGACACCGGCTGACCCGTTGGTTCGCGAACCTGACCGAGCACCGTCCGGCGGTGATTTTCGGGACGACCGCCCTTGTCGCCGCGGTGACTGTCTTCGGCTTCCTGCGGCTTCAGGTCGAGAACAGCTTCATCGATTATTTTAAGTCGACCACGGAGATCTACCGCGGGATGAAGTTCATCGACCGCAATCTCGGGGGAACGACGCCGCTCGACGTTGTCTTGAATTTCGACGAGGAGCCGGACGCGCCGAAGGCCTCTCCCGCCGCCGGCGTAGTCGACGAGGATTTTGAAGAATTCGACGAATTCGAGGAGGCGGCCGAGGACCCTTCGAAATATTGGTACACCACGCATAAGCTCGACCGGATCGAGAAAGTGCACGACTATCTCGACGGTCTCGAGGAGACCGGGAAGGTCCTCTCCTTGGCGACGCTCGGAAAGACGACGCGGAGTCTCAACGAGAACAAGCCGTTCGACGATTTTACTCTTTCCGTTCTGTTTAATTCGATGTCCGAGGACTTCCGGGGCATTCTGATCAAGCCTTACGCTTCGATCGAGGATAACCAAGCCCGAATATCGACTCGCATCAACGATTCCATGCCGGGGCTGAGGCGTGATGCGCTGATCAAACGAATTCGTTCCGATTTAGTGAAAAAACTCGGACTGGAACCCGGGTCGTTTCGGATCAGCGGCCTCATGGTTCTCTACAACAACATGCTGCAGAGTTTGTTCCGTTCGCAGATCAAAACCATCGGGTTTACCGTCTTGGCGCTGATGGCGATGTTCTTGATCCTGTTCCGGTCTCTCAAGATCGCCGTGATCGCTGTTTTCCCAAACCTCCTGTCCTCGATGACGGTGCTCGGCGTGATGGGCGTCGCCGGAATCCCGCTCGACGTCATGACGATCACGATCGTGGCGATCGCGATCGGGATCGCCGTCGACGATACGATTCACTATCTGCACCGCTTTCAGCACGAGATTGAAGTCGATCACGACTATACGGCCGCGATGCATCGCTGCCACGCAAGCATCGGAAGCGCGATGTACTACACCTCTTTGACGATCGTGACCGGATTCTCCATCCTCGGATTCTCGAATTTCGTCCCCTCGATTCTATTCGGGCTTTTGACCGCGCTTGCGATGGTCGTCGCCCTGATCTCGGCGCTGAGTCTTCTGCCGCGGCTGATTATTCTCGTGAAGCCCTTTGGTCCCGAGAGAGGCGCCGCCTCGTGAAGCTGAAGGCGGTTTACCGTTGTCAGGAGTGCGGGTACGCGGCTCCGAAATGGGCCGGCCAGTGCTCCGACTGCTCGGCATGGAACACACTCGTGGAGGAAGCGGTTTCGGTCGCGACGGCTTCCGGGGGCGGACGCGTCTCTGGCCGCCCGTTGACGGATTTTAGTTCCGAGGTCGTCGCGCTCAAGGACGCCGCGTCCGACCGCCAGGAGCGGATCGCCGTCGGGCTTGAAGAGCTCGACCGGATGCTCGGCGGGGGGCTCGTCGACGGCCAGGTCCTGCTGCTTGCGGGTCCTCCGGGTATCGGAAAATCCACCTTGATGCTCCAGATCGCCGACCGGCTCGCCGCATGGGGACGCGTGCTTTACGTGACCGGCGAGGAATCCCCCGGCCAGGTCTCGGGACGCGCGAAGCGGATTGGAGCGTGTGCGGACGGGATTTTCCTTCTCGCAGAGACGAATCTCGCAAAGATTTTGGACGCGATCGAAACGAAGGACCCGAAGGTCGTCGTTCTCGATTCGATCCAGACCGTCTACCATCCGGAGTGGGGCGGCTCCCCGGGGACCGTCGGGCAGGTCCGGGAATGCGCGGCGGAACTGCTGCGGGCGGCCAAAAAGGCCGGCCGGATTTTATTCGTGCTGGGGCACGTGACCAAGGAGGGGAGCGTGGCAGGACCGAAGGTGCTTGAGCACATCGTCGACACCGTGCTTCAGTTCGACGCGGACGCCTCCCGCTCCCTTCGCGTGCTCCGGGCGAGCAAGAACCGGTTCGGACCCTCCTCGGAGATCGGACTTTTCGAGATGAGGGAGGAGGGCCTCGTCGAAGTCGGAGACGCCGCTTCCCATTTCGTGGAAGAAAGCGACGGCACGGGCTCAGGCCGCGCGGTGACGGTGGCGCTCGAGGGAAGCCGGCCGATTTTGACCGAGGTGCAGGCGTTGGTGAGTCCTACGCGATATCCGCTTCCGCGGCGCATGGCGACGGGGTTGGATCTCAACCGCGTTCAGGTGCTTCTTGCGGCGTTGGAAAAGCACTGCGGCGTCCGGCTTGAGAACCGGGACGTTTTCGTGAACGTCGCCGGCGGGCTTCGTCCGCGCGATCCCGCGTTGGATCTCGCGGTCTGTATGGCCGTTTTGTCTTCGGCCGAGGACGCGCCTTTGTCCCCGGATTGGGTCTTTATCGGGGAGGTCGGCCTGCTCGGAAAAATCGGGCGAGTATCCTCTCTTGAGGCCCGCTTGCGCGAGGCGGGTCGCGCGGGCTTCAAGCGCGCCGTCGTTCCCGCCGCCGCGCTGCGCGGACTTGTGCGCGGCGCAAGAAAGACCGGCATCACCGCGGCGGGCGCCGCCGATTTGGCCGCCGCCGCCGCCGCCTGTCTTCAGGACGCACCTAAGGAGAATTGATCGATGATAACCTGGATTTATCGCGCCAGCATTCTGTTGGCCTGTCCCGCGTTCGCCTATTTCGCGGTTTCGAAGGAATCGGCGAGTGTGATGGTGGGATTCGGCGTCGGGGTTTTAATCGTCATGCTCGAATTGCTGCTGGAGGGCATGAGCCTGCTGACCTTGATCGTCGGCATCATCGGCGGGATCGCCGGCGTGGTCGGTTCGAAGTTCTTAAACGTCATGATCCAAGAGACGGGGTTGACGGACTTGGTCAACGCGTGGGATAAGTTCGCTCCGTTGAGCCACTTCGGATTCGCGTTGCTGGGGATGGTCGTTTCGATCCGTAAATTTCCGGAATTGGACACGCTCGACAAAGACATCCTCGTCAACGCCCGGCGCCGCGGGTCCGACCTCAAGGTTCTGGACACCAGCGCGATTATCGACGGGCGCGTCGTCGATATCTGCGAGACGAAGTTCCTTTCCGGATCCATCGTTGTGCCGCGCTTCGTCCTCAATGAACTGCACCATCTCGCAGACTCGGAGGACGATCTCAAGCGGGCCCGGGGACGCCGCGGGCTCGATATGCTCGCCCGCATGCAGGAGAATCCGGACGTTCCTATTAAGATCATCGACCGCGACGTTCCCGAGATCGAGGAAGTCGACGGCAAACTGGTCCGGCTGGCGAAGGATCTCTCGGCCAAGGTGATGACCACGGACTTCAATCTCAACAAGGTCGCGGCGCTCGAAGGCGTCGTCTGCCTTAACGTCAACGACCTAACGACCGCGCTAAAGCCCGTCGTGCTGCCCGGCGAGATGATGACGCTGTTCGTCATGAAGGAGGGCAAGGAGCGCGAGCAGGGCGTCGGCTATCTCGACGACGGGACGATGGTCGTGATCGAAGACGGCAGAAGCCGCATCGGCAAACGCGTCGACGCGCAAGTGACGTCGATCCTCCAGACCTCCGCGGGCCGCATGATTTTCAGCAAGTTCAAGGCGGAACGCTGAAGGCCGGCTGCATCATCGTCGCGGCCGGATCCGGGACTCGTTTCGGACGGCCCAAGCAGTTTCTCCCTCTCGCGGGGAGAAGCGTCTGCGAGTGGTCGCTGAAGGCGTTCGTCGATCTTCCGGAAGTGAGCGAAGTGGTTCTTGTGCTGACCGGGGAGAATCTGAAGGAGCGCGGACCGCTTCTTTCCGGTGGAAAGGTCAAGGTCGTGGAGGGCGGAGACACGCGCCTCGGCTCGGTCCTCAACGGATTTCGGGCGCTTTCGGGGGACCTCGAGGTGGTCGCGGTGCACGACGGGGCGCGTCCTCTCGTGAGCCCCGCGACGATTCGGGGGACCTTCACGGAGGCGTTGGCCTCGGGCGCGGCCGTCGCGGCCGTTCTGGCCAAGGACACGCTGAAGGAAGCGGTGGGCGGCATCGTCGAGGCGACCCCGGACCGGGCTCGATTTTGGCAGGCCCAAACGCCGCAGACCTACCGCCGGGACGTCCTGGCGGACGCGTTGGAGCGGTTCGGATCCGAGCGCGACGCGACGGACGAGAGTCAGCTTGTCGAGAAGGCGGGACACAAGGTCCGGATCGTGCCCTCATCCTACGATAACTTGAAGATCACGACGCCCGAAGATCTCGTGATCGCGGAGGCGTTGATGAAGGACCGGACGGGATCCTCTCTCGACACGCGAGCCGGTTTCGGCTACGACATTCACCGCCTGGTCGAGGGGCGGCCGATGGTGATCTCGGGGACGACGCTGGAGCATCCGAAGGGCCCGCAGGGGCATTCCGACGGGGACGTCGTGCTGCACGCGGCCTCGGACGCCGTTCTCGGGGCAATCGGGGCGGGGGAGATCGGCATCGCCTTTCCGCCTTCGGATCCGAGGTTTAAAGGGATCTCGAGCCGGCGGATCGTCGAATTCGTGCTGGAGAGAGTCTCCGAAGCCGGCGCCGAGTTGATTTCGCTGGACGTGACGATCGTGGCCGAAGAACCGAAAATCAAACCACATTACGCGGCGCTCAAAGCCTCCCTGGCGTCGGCGTTCTCCCTGCCGGAAGGACGCGTTAATCTCAAGGCGAAGAGCAACGAAGGTCTCGACGCGATCGGACGGGGCGAGGCGATCGCCTGCTACGCCGCGGCTTCGTTGCGGGTTCCGCGGTCCGCCGCTCCCTGACGGCGTTAGGAGGCGGCACTTCCTCGGGTATATCCTCGGTCGTCCTGATCCTGGTCGTCGTCGGGCCGCCGCGGGCTTGGGGCCGCGGAGTCCTTCTTTAACAGCAGCCGGAGTTCCTCGAGCTCTTGTTGAAACACGCGGGCTGATTGAATCCGCGTACGGCCGTCGAGGTCCAGAGCGCGCGCGAGCAGGCTTTCCGCGCGGGGATCCGGGGTCTCATCGCCCGGTTCCCCGGGCTTCTTCCCGGTGAGGGCTTCGTGCAGACATGCGCCGAGGGAGTAGATGTCGGAAGCCCGGGTCGGCTCGCCTCGCTTCGCTTCGGGCGCCACGCAGGCGCCGGCGTCGCTTCCCGTGGTGCGGGCCAAAACGAAGTCGGTGACCTTGACGTAGCCTTGACGGGTCAGCACGATTCGGTCGGGACTTAAGGCGCCGTGCACGACCCCGCGATGATGCGCATGCTGCAATCCCCGGCAGACGGGAATCAGAATATCGAGCGCCTGCAGCAGCGGCAGGGAACCCACTTCATCGATGACGTCCCGGAGCGTTTTGCCCGACGGGTATTCGTAAACAACGAAGAGTCCGATCGGCATGTCGAGAATCTCATAGAGGTCGACGATGTTCGGATGGTGCAGCGTCGCCGCCGTTTTCGCTTCCGAGAGGCGCAGTTCCCATTCCCCCGAGTCGATGCGTCGTTCGTACAGCTGCTTCATCAGCACGGGTCGGTCGAGGACTTTGTCGAGAGCCTTCCATACCTGCACCGTCCCGTCGACGCCGATGCGGCGAATCAGTTTATACTTGTCGGCTACTCGAAGCCCCGGTTCCAGCGTGACGATCGAGGGGCCGTCGGGACGTCGAACCGGCGCAGTGAGTTTCGGCGTGGCGCTGCCCTTCACCCATTTAGTCCAGCGTCCCAATGTCTTGCGCTTCGCCTCCGGAGATAGGCGGCGGTACGCGGAAGCTCCGGCGATGAGGGGGATGGCCAAGACGAGGGCCCCGAGCAGTAGTCCTACGGCCTGCCTTCCCGGAAGAGGCCCGCGCTCCGGCGTTTCCGCCAAGGCGCCTAGCAATCCCCAACTGTCTGCGGCGGAAGGGTCGAACAGCGTTTGTCCGCCGCGCGCCTGTTCCAGAAGTTTGGAGAATCGCCTCGGATTCAGGCGGGCCGCCTCCTCCAGGGACGCCAATTTTGCGGCTTCGTCGCCCAGGCCTTCGCTGGCGATCGCCCGCAGCGCAAGCGCGTCGGAGTCCTTGGGGTTGACCGCGAGGGCGCGGTCTGCGGCCGCTCGCGCTTCCTTGAAGTTTCCGAGCCCGATCTGCGATTGCGCCAACGCGGAATACGCGGCTTGCGAGCGTCCCTTTTCGAGTCGCGCTCGGGCGCGGCGTTCGGATTCCCGGTAGGCTCTGCGGTGTTCGGCGGCGAATAGATTGGGTTTCGGATCGAAGTCGGCGGGTTGGTCGCGCAGGGAGCGGAATTCCCTCGAGCCTCCCGCGCGCCTCATCGCGCGGCGCGATCCCGCCTCGAGCGGGGACATCGATTCGCCGAGGTCCCGCGGGGAGGCGTGATTCAGACGGGGCGCATCGCGCTGGGCCCGCTGTACCGGATTTCGGCGACCCTGCGAGGATTGAAAATCACGCCCGGAGGCGGCGCCGGAGGGGATCGACCGCTCCCGTTGCAGCGACGACTTTCCGATTTCGTTGAAGGACGCTCTTCCGTCGAATCCTGAAGGGCGGGCATAATTGACCGAGCCCTGTTCCATTTGGCGCTCAAAGGCCGAGGCATTAGGACTTTTGAGCAGAGAGTCCAACGCCTTGCGGGCGCCGGGGGGGAGATGCCCTTTATCCCGTCCGTCCCGGAGGGTCGCTCTTTGCTGCTCGGAGAGCAGGATGGTGATCGCTTGGGGATCGGAGGAATCCGTTAGTCCTTGGGAGACTCCCGAACCGGTCGTGTTGAAGCCGCGCGCGTTGCTGTCGGAAATCGCCGCCGGCGGGTCGTTTCCGGTGGTGGCTTGAGAAGGACGCGACACGTCGGCCGCCCGCGCAGAGCAGGCGAAGACAGTCGAAACGACGAATGCCAATCCTTTCATCACTTTCCTCATCAGGGTACGGCCCGTATCCGGTGCCGTCAAGGGTGGTTTCCGAATTTTTACTTAAGATTGAAGGGGATTTTAAGCGACGGCTATTTCTGGTAAAACGCCTTGCCGGGACGGATATTCAGCGACTGACCGACCCGCAAGCGGCGGGCGTTTGTGATGCCGTTGAGCCGCATGATTTCATTGACCGAGGTTCTGTAGCGACGGGCGATCTTTCCCAAAAAATCCCCTCGCTGCACCTTGTAGGAGACCAGTTCGGGTCCCGGGTTCCAGTCCTTCACGGAGGCCAGCCGTTCGAGGAAAGTATCTTTGATTCCCGCCGGCACGCGCAGAGGATAGGAGTTCCGGTTCTTGGGCGTGCACCAGGCGCGCAGTTCCGGGTTGAGCCGGCGGATGTCTTCCTCGGTGACCCCGGCGGCCTTCGCGGCAATCTTCAAATCAAGCGGCTTGGGGATGTTCACCACATCGTAGGGTTCGGGTTTCTCGTACTCGACCTGAAGCCCGTACCGTTGTGGATTCTCCCCGATCAGGACGCAGGCCATGAATTTCGGGACGTAGCTGTTGGTCTCACTCGGGAGCACGCCGCGGGTGGACAAGCCCGAGAAATCCGTTGAGCGCGAGAATTGGAGGTCGCGGCCGATGCCGTTCTCGCCGCGGTTGTAGGCGGCCATCGCCAAGTGCCAATCGCCGAACCATTGATGCAGTTCCTCAAGATAGCGGACCGCGGCCCCCGTCGCTTTTTCGGGGTTGTAGCGCTCGTCGACCCAATAGGAAACCTCAAGTCCGAATTTACGTCCGGTGAACGGCATGAACTGCCATAGTCCGCCCGCGCCAGAACGGGAAATCGCCTTCTGCTTGAATTCGCTCTCGGTCATCACGAGCCACAGCAGTTCCTCGGGAAGTTTCGCCTTGCGGAGGTGTTTTAGAATCATCGCGCGGTAGCGTCCCGAGCGGGCGAGGGCTTGTTCGACGCTTTTGGGTCGCTTTTGGGTGTAGATCTCTATATATTTTTTTGTGATCGTATTCTCGGGGTCGATCGTGATGGTGTGTTTTTTCGGTTCCGCGGACGGCACGGTTTCGGTCGGCGTCGCGGCGAGTTCCTCGGCCCCGACGCTCAGTTCCCCGATGGATTCCGCCGCCGGTTCCCGGCCCTCCCAAACGCGGATTTTCTCGATCATCCCTCGGAACTCGGAACGAAGCTCCGTCGGCAGCTCATCCTCGTCCATGAGGGAGGTCAACAGGGAAAAAGCGCGCTTGAGTTCCGCCCGGCCGTTGAGCACTCGCCCCTGCGCGAACGAGGCGATGCCCCGGGAGTAAAGGGCTTCGGCCTCTTCGAGAGCGGAGGCCTCACGGAGTTCCGCATCATTCGAGACGAACCCGGTTTCCGAGACGGTCTCGCCGGAGGGCGGATTCACGGGCTCCCCGGCCGACGCGGAGTGCGGCGACAGCAGCAGAAAAAGGGAGAGAAACGGGCGCGTCACCCGAATAGTTTAGCTAATGCGGCGGGGTTTGGCGGGTTAGGGCGACTTGTGGCCGCAACTTCCGCAGAACTTCGCGGCGCCCGGAACCGGCTCGCCGCACTTCGGACAGGCTTGAGTCCCCAGTTTTTTTCCGCAGTTTCCGCAGAACTTGGCTCCGGCCGAGACATCGGCATTGCAGCCCGTGCATTTCGTGGTCGGAGCGATCACAGGGGCGCCGCATTCCGGGCAAAACTTCGCGGTCGCTGGGATCTCCGCCTTGCATTTGCGGTTCGTGCAGGAGGCGAAATGCGTCGGAGAGGCCTTCGCCGCGACCTGTCCCATCAGTCCCGACATCATGCTTCCCATGCCCGCGCCCGCTCCGAGTCCCATCCCGAGCCCCATGCCGCCGCCCATCGTCCCCTGGTTTCCGGCCGCGGATTCCATCGTGTCGAACGAGCGTTTCGTCCGGTAGTTTTGATCCCCGAGAATCTCGATTTCGGCTTTGTCCGAGAGCGCCTTTTTGAGCTTCTTGACGGTCGAATCTTCGTCGGGGACGTTGACCGAGTTGAGATAGAAGTTCACCAAAGAGATGCCGTACTGCGCAAAGTCCTTTTGAATCTTCTTATGGAGTTCCGTCGAAATTTCCTCTAGATAGGCCGTGATTTCGAGCAGGTTGATCTTTTTCTTGATGATCGTTTCGGCGATGTAGTCCTTGGCCTTCGTGAGGATCACTCCTCGAAAATAGTCGGTAAGCGTATCCACCGAGAACTCCGTCATTGTCCCCGAGAGTTGGACGACGAATTTTCGCGAATCCATCACCTTGATGCCGAATTGTCCGAACGCGCGAACGGGCAGGAAGATGTTGTAGCGGGGATCCAAAACCGGAATCGGCGATTTCGTACCCCATTTGACGTCGAGTTTCACGGCCTTATTGACGAAGTAGATTTCGGCGGAAAACGGCGTTTCACCTCCGAAGGGGATCTTGACCAGGCGGCGGAGGATCGGGATGTTCGAGGTTCGAAGCGTGTGCGTCCCCGGGCCGAGGACGTCGAGGGCCTGGCCGCCCTTAAAGAAAATCGCCTCTTGGCTCTGATGGACGATGACCTGGGTGCCCCACGACAGATCCCCGACCGGGTGCTTCCAGACGAGGACCTTGCTCGGGCCCTGAAATTTGACGACGTCGATAATGGCCATGCGGGTTCTCCTAGGGTCTGCGGCGTTCGAAGTTTACTGTAGCGCGGGGGAAACCGGGCGTCAAGGGAGGGTCCTCCAAGTTCCCCCAGTTTCAACGACGGACCCAACGCATTGGTTTCGGCCTGAAGGGCCGATGTTTCGGATTTTGAACGACCCAAACCCGAAGCGTCAAAGGTAGCGGCAGTTCCTGCAAAACGAGTTTCAAGAAGGGGCTGAAAAAGGGGTGTCCAGTCCAAAGCTGAATCGGATTTTTTCAAAAAGCATTAGAAAACAAGTGCTTTTTACATCTCGCGCGAGATGTAAATAATACCGTATTTTATTACACTTCTCCTAATATTCGATTTATCGAGCACCAGGAGATGGCCTTCGCGGCTTTCGCTGTCGCAAAAGCGGACGCAGCGGAAGTCTATGGAGGTTTCCCATGCCTTATTTCTTTATAGGCGATCGCCTATAAAGTACATACGAGCGGGAGAGGACTATGGTTCCCTCCAGACTCCGAAGCCCGAACAGCATCACAACTCCAGTCCCAAACTATGGAAACTTGGAGGGAGGGTCGCCATGTTTCCCTAACTTCAACGACGAGAGGCGCGGGAATTCTTTCGGCCTGAAGGGCGGTCCAGTCCAAAGCTAAATCGGATTTTTTCAAAAAGCTTTATAAAAGCAGTGCTTTTCACATATCTTGAGATATGTAAATAATGCCGTATTTTATTAGACTTCTCTGATTATTCGATTTCTTAAGCCCCAGAGCTTGGCATTTGCGACTTCAAGAGGGGCTTCTAAGAAACGGCGCAGTTTGCGCGCCTTGGGCGCGTCGTTCGTGGTTTTCGCTGTCGCGAAAACACGCGAACTCAAACAGAAACGGCTTGGCGCTCCCGCGCGAACGCGCCTTTAACGAACGACGTTGCTTTGAATTCTTCCGGCTCGACGCGGGCAGGCGAGAGACGCGTGGGAGCGGCCTTTTGCCGTTGCCGTTCGGGCTTCGGGTTTTGACCGTTCAAAACCCGAAGCATCGGCCCGTCAGGCCGAAACAAATTCCGTTCCTCTCGTTGTTGAAAGTATGGAAACCTGGAGGAAGGGTCAGGCCTGAATCTTAATCGACGAGATCATGCGGCCGACCGCCGCGTTTTGGGGTTCCAGGCTATGGGCGTGCTCAAGCTGCGCGAGGGCGAGCTTGGCCTTCCCTTGGAGTTTGAGGATCATCCCTATCCGGATGTAAACCTTCGCTTCGTCCTTCATGCCGAAATCCCGCACGGCTCGGTACATCGCGAGGGCGTCCTCGTGCCGATCGGCGCGCTCGAGCGTCTCGCCGGAGAAGAAATAGACGTGCTTGAGATGCGCCCGTACGCTGAGGGCGCGCGCCTTGTCGAAAAGCGTGAGGGCCTTGGGCAAATCGGCCTTGATCTCGGCAGACGACGCTTTCGCGACGCCTTCGAAAATGTGGAGAAGACTTTTCGCCTCGGTCATTTTCGGGTCCAGCTTCAGAGCGCGCTCCGCGTGCTTGCGCACCATGACGTTCGTCCACCCCTTCCATTCGGCGTACACGAGGGCGAGCAGGTATTGGACTTCCCCGGAAATCGGGGCGGCTTTCTCGGCCTTGTGCAGCGCGTCGACCGCTTCCTTGAAAAGTTCCCGTTTCGCGTAATACGCGCCGATGCCGAACAGCGCGTCGGGATCTTCGGGGTTCTTATCAAGCTTCGCTTTGTATTCGACGAACATCCGGTCGAGCGTCGGCTTCCCCGCCCGCAGGAGGCCGAGCCCGCTGAGCGCGTAGGCCACCGACGCGCCGCAGAAATCGCAGACGGGATGATCCCCTGAGACCGGAGCCCCGCAGGCGGCGCAATCTGTTTTCATGCAGTGGGTCTCTTCAGCGCCGCTTTCGCTTCTTGGTACAGGCGGGAGCGTTCGGTGTTGACCATCAGCTTCACTTGGGCCGGAGGGAGCCGCATCCGCTCCCCGAAGGCGAGCAAGGTTCGGAGTTCCGCGTTGGAGACCGTCCCATCGGCGAAACTCATGTCGATGAGGCCGCGCATGTAATCGACGGCCTGCTGGGGTCCGCTTGGGCGGGGGACTTCCAGTTTCCCCGCGCGGGCGGAGGCGACGAGTGCTTCGATGCGTTTTTCCGGGATGGAGTTTTTCCGGGCGTAGCTCCGAGCGAAGTCGACCTCGCGTTGTTCGATAACGCCGTCCATCACCATGCCCGCGACGAGGACGGCGAGCGCGTCGCCGGGGCTCATCGGTCCGTCCCACGAGGACCGGGCCGCGGCGGCGGACGGGGCCGCCGGGGACGGCCGCGCCGCGGAAGAGGCCATCGCCGGCATTCGCCAACGCCCCCGAGGCGTGATTTCCAGCAGAGTCCAGTCGCGGCTCCCGTCGTTAAACGGCGCCGAGCAGTACTCGCAGGCGGCTTGAGTCCGCTCGGAGGGCGGAGCGCCGCAGGAGGGGCAGCGCGCGGATCTTAGGCCCGACCTGGCGTCGGTTTTGACTCCGTGCTTGCGGCCGAAAATGAAGACATGGCAGCAGACGGCCTGACCGTCTGGCTCGGCTTCTCCGTCGACGACGCGGTATTTCTCCGCGGACCAGCGCACCTGTACGTGCGCCCGGTCCATGGGCTCGCCCGCCTCGAAGGCCAGCGCGTCGACCCCGCCGACCGCCGCGTTTTTATAGAGCGCGCGATCCGTCTTTTGGGAATCGAGAAGGGCGGCCGTGACCGCCCCGACGGCGACGCCCGCGAGGCTGGCCGCGCTCTCCTCCCAATGGGCGATCTGCCACCGCCAGAAGGCGACCGAGGCCCGATCCTCGAGAAATTGAGCGTTCAGCGCGGGGTCCCCGGGAGCGAGGTCCGCGAGTCCCGGAATCGGAGCCCCGGTGCGCAGGGGTTTCCATTCGCAAGCCTGCGTGATTTCCGCGAGCACCCAATCGTATTCGCCGGAGTTGACCCAGCTGTCGCAGGCTCCGCATTTGGCGGAGTCCGCGATCTCCAGTGGAGAACCGCAGTTCGGACACGAGCCTTCGATCAGCCCGGGTTTTGCGAGCGTCTTCGCTCCGGGGCGACGGAGGAACGACCATATCTCGGTGAACGGTTCCTGACGCTTCATTTCGTTGCGGAGCACCTTGCGGCCTTCGAGCGAGACGTCGTAGTCGGTCGCCGCGGCATCGATGCGCACGTGAAGCGTGTCGAAGTGCGGGTCCGATTCGGCCTGAATCACCGCGGAGGCGAGAACCGAGACTCCTTCCATCGCGTTTCGAAACCCCAGCGCCTTCTGCATTTCGAGATAAATGCGGAATCGTTCGAAGACGCCGTCCGAAAGGAAGGCGCGGACCGCCCGCATGTCCTGGCGCGACCAGGCTTCCTGCGTTTTGAGAAATCCGTTCTTCACCCGCCGCAGAAACGCCGCCTCGTCGAACGCGGGATCGCGGGCTCGTATCTTCTCAAATCCCGCTTCGCGCAGATGCGAGGCCTGCGCTTCGACGCCTCTTCGGATCGTGCTGCCGACATGCCGTGAGTGTCCCTGCTGACCGGCGACGAAGAACAGGTAGAGCAGAAACAGCGTCAGGGGAAACCCGATCAGGGGATTGCGCGAGGCCCACAGCAGGTACAGGGTCAGGAAATCCGGTCCGCTGGAGCGCCGGCTGCTGGAGCCGCCGGAATACGAGGAGCGTCCGCCCGAAAAACCGCCTCCCGAAGATCCGCCGGAATAGCTGTGTCCGCCGCCCGCGCGCGCGTGCACAAGCGGAGCGGCGAATCCCAGACAAAGGGCGGCGAGGGCGGCGCGGCACAACCAGCGGCGGGGAAGTCGCATCTCCCTTATATAGTCGCGGCGGAGAATTGTGTCAACCGCCGCTTTTGCGCGCCGCTTTACTGCGCGTCGGCGGCCTGCTGCTGCATTTTTTGGAGCATTTCCATGCCGTTGCCGAGCATCTTGTTCATGTCGGCCGAAGCGCTGCGCATGTCTTTGATCAGGCGCGGCCGTTGGGCGGCCGGGGTTGCCGGAAGCTGCTCCACGAGCGATTTTCTTATCGGCGCGGCCATCGCCGGCCACGCCTCTTCGAGCGCGCTTTGCCCTTCCTCGTCGAGAAGCGCGAGGGTATCCTTGGGCGGAGCGCTCATTTGCTGGTAGCGCGCCATGTCCCTTAGAATCGCGTTGGGGTCGCGGGCCGCGTCCATCATCGCCTGCTGCGCCTTGGCCTTCATCTCGGGATCGTCGATGCCCGCGAGGGCCTGAGCCATCGCCCGTTGGATTTCGGGCGGGGCGCCCGCCGGAAGACCGCTTTGGGCTCCCTGCGCCGTTCCGGGCGGTTCCATTTGCTGGAGCATCTTCTGAAGTTCGCGGGCCTGGCGCTGCGTGTAAATCGAGCCCATCACGCCTAACGCGGCGAGAAGGCCGAACGCGACCCATGCCTTTCTCTTATCGACCTTATGCACGCCGGAGGCGCCCTGCACGCTGAGGAACAATCCGTAGAGCTGCAGGAGAATCCCGGCGTACGGGACGAGACTCAGGAGCGCGCTGACGGGAAACAGCGCCGAGACGCTGGCGAGCACCGCGTAGCTTCCCCGGTAGGGCGCCGTTCCGCCGAGCAATTTGCAGATCAAATGGAATATTCCCGCGCCGACGAAGGAGAACACGAGCGACATCATTGGAAACAGGAGAATCTGCGCGACCGCCGCGATTTTTTGGATGCCGGTCTGAGTCGCGAGGCCGATCAGCGCGAAAACGGCCCCGGCGATCAATGACCACAGCAAGGTCGTTCCCAGCGCCGGTCCGATCCGGGTTTCCGGATCGAGCGAGTCGAAGTAGCCGATCGGATCGGTGAGCATCCATTTCGCGTTCGCGAAAAGGTTCCCGGGCGTTAGGTCGACGAATCCGCCGGCGGCCGATTCGTTTCCGGGGCCGGGGGGCGGGGGAGGAGCGCCGAGACCCGCTTCCACCATCGCCGCGCTGATTTCCGTGTCGGGAAACCCCTGCCCGCGCAGCGCCTGCTTGAGCGTCTCAATCGGATAGCTGCCGGAATTCTGCTTTAAATAGTCTACGACGCGTTGATCGGCCATGCCCCATCTTACAGGGCAGAGGGTCGTTCGTCAAGTTGTTTAAGTTATTTAAGTTATTTGATGTAAAGGCGGTTTTCCGCCAACAACTTAAATAACTTAAACAACTTGACGAACGACCCTGCTACAATACGGTCGTGGATTTGACGCTTTACAACACCCTGACGAAGAAAAACGAACCGCTTGCGCGTCCCGAAGGGGGGGCGCCGGTGGGGCTCTATACCTGCGGGCCGACGGTGTACAACTTCCTGCATGTCGGAAATTACCGAACCTATGTGTTCGAAGACGTTCTCAAGCGAACGCTGAAGCTGCTCGGGTATCCGGTCCGGCACGTGATGAACATCACCGATGTCGGGCATCTCGTCGGGGACGGCGACGAGGGCGAAGACAAGATGTCGCTGACCGCCAGGCGGGAGAACAAGACCGCCTGGGACATCGCGAAATTTTATACCGAGACCTTCCTGTCCGACGCGAAGAAGCTTAAGCTCGATTTTCATCCCGTCGGGAATCCCCCCCGTGAAAACGACGGCAAGGCCGTGGACATCCTCTGCCGGGCGACCGAGCACATCGAGGAGCAGATGGCGCAGGTGGACCGCCTGATCAAGAAGGGCTTCACCTACGAGACCGCCGACGGCATCTATTTCGATACCGCGAAGTTCCCGGCCTACGGCGCGCTCGCCGGCGGGGCGCACCTCTCAGGACTCCAGGAGGGCCAGCGCGTCGCGATGGGCGAGAAGAAGAACCCTACCGACTTCGCGGTGTGGAAGTTCTCGCCCGCGACGGAGAAGCGACAGATGGAGTGGGAGTATCGGGGGCGCATGGGATTTCCGGGCTGGCATATCGAATGCTCGGCGATGGGGCAAGCCTATCTCGGCGATACCTTCGACCTCCACTGCGGAGGTGTCGACCATATTCCGATCCACCACGCCAACGAGATCGCCCAGGCCGAGGCGGCAACGGGCAAATCGCCGTTCGTGCGCTTCTGGCTGCACGGCGAGTTCCTCGTGATGAACAAGGCGAAGATGGCCAAGTCGGCCGGCGGCTTCATCACTCTAGGGGATCTCGAGACAAAGGGCTTCGACCCGCTCGACTATCGGTACTTCTGTTACTCTGCCCACTACCGCAAGCAGTTGGATTTCTCCTGGGAGGCGCTCGAGGCGGCGAAAACCGCGCGTTCCCGTCTCCGGGAAAAAGCAAGCTCGCTGGGGGCTCCCGCCGACGGAGACGAGTCCCGGGCGTGGGGCGAAAGGTTCCAGGCCGCATTGGCCGCCGATTTGAATGTTCCCGAGGCGCTCGCCGCGGTTCACACGGCTCTCGCGAAAATCGAGAATCGCGCTCAGGCGGCGGCGCTCTTGAGAGCCGCCGACGAGGCGCTCGCCCTCGGCCTGTTCGAGAGCAAGACCGAGTCCCCACTCGCGCCCGAACTGCGGGAAAAATTTCAAGCATACCTGCGTTCACGCGAAACCAAGGACTACGCGTCCTCGGACCGGCTGCGCAAAGAGCTCGCCGAGGCGGGCATCGTGGTGAAAGACACGAAGGAAGGCTCCACATGGTCCCGCCGATGAACCGCCGCAGCGGAAAAGGAAAGTCCAAGCGCGGAAAGCCGCGTTCGGGGCGGTCGGGCTTCGCGAGCCCGAGCAATCCGTTTAAGATGCAAATGAAGAAGCGCGAGGCGTCCGCGGGGAAGGGGGAGAAACGCCCCGCCTTGCACGGCAAGCGCGATTCCGGGCGCTGGATTTACGGACGCCACGTCGTCGAGGAGAGTCTCGAGGGGCAGGCCCGCGTGCACGTGGTATGCGTGTTTCACGGGCAGAAGACGATGTATGCCGATATCGTCGAGCGCGCCAAGCGCCGCGGCGCGTCGGTACGCTGGGTGGGGAAGGATGAATTGGACCGGCTGACCGAGGGGGGCGCCCATCAGGGTCTCGCCGCGAAGATCGCCGAGCGGGAAGGCAAGAGTCTCCAGGCGTTCGTCGCCTCGCTCAGCGAGGCGCAGAAGAAGAGCTGCGTGCTCGTCGCGCTCGATCAAATTCAGGATCCGCACAACTTCGGGGCGATCGCGCGCAGCGCGGTTTGTTTGGGAGCCTCCGGTCTCTTGACTACGGAGTTCCGCTCCGCGACGATTTCGCAGACCGTGCTTCAGACCTCGGCGGGGGCGATCCAGAAGATTCCTTCCTTTCGCGTGACGAACCTGGCCCAGACGCTGACCCAATTGAAGGAGAACGGGTTCTGGATCTACGGCGCGGACGCCTCGGGGGTCGACTCCTGGAAGGCGACCCTGAATCGGCCGATGGTCCTCGTCATCGGGGCGGAGGGGAAGGGCATCCGGCCGCTCGTGAAGTCTCACTGCGACGAGATCGTCAAGATCCCGCAATCCGCGGCCGGAGTCGCGAGCCTCAACGCCTCCTGCGCGGCGAGCGTGCTCCTCTACGAGGCGCTCCGCCAAGCGAACGCGTAAGCGTTCTTAGACGAAGGATTCGGCGTGCTGGCTCAGATCGAGCCCGCTTTCCTCTTGTTCCGGCCGAACCCGGAAGGTGACGATCGCGTCGGTGATCTTGTAGATCGCCCATGCCATGGCGAACGAGTAGGCGCCCACGATCGCCGCGCCCAGCGCGGAGGCGGCGGGCGCCTATTTCTTGAGAGAGATCGCCCGTTCGAGCTTCGATTTCAGGACGCCGAAATCGATGGGTTTTACCAGGTAGTCGATCGCGCCGAACAAAAGCGCGTCGTTGAGCGTCGCCGCGTCGGAGAGACCGCTGACGACCAAGATCGGGATGTCGGCGGTTTTTGAATCGGAATGGATTTCCCGGGTCAGGCTGATTCCGTCCTGTTCGGGCATCATGATGTCCATGAGGATGACGTCGGGCTTCTTTTCCGAAAGGATTTCCTTGGCCCGGGCGCCGGACGAGGCGCAAACGATGTCGTAACCGAGCGACGGAATCCCGTTCTCGTAGAGCTCGCAGACGGAGGCGTCGTCGTCGACGGCCAGGATCAGTTTCTTGTCGCCCATCGGGGGTCTCTCAGGCTCCGCGGTCGATCCAGGCGTCAAGCGGCGCGTAGGACGAACCGAAGCGGTAGGCACAGTATGCCAGGCAAAGCAGGATGCTGTCCAGGCCCATCGCCTGCGCCGCGGTGAGGTGGATTCCGCCGCCGAAGCACCCGCAATTCTCCAGGGGGATTCCCCGGACGAGCGTGGAGCCCAGCGCCGCGAGAAACATCACGAACAGGCCTCCGGCGACCGCGGCGGTCGCGCGCACCCAATAGCCCGCGACGAGGGAGAGTCCGACGAAAATTTCGATCCATGGGACGGCGGTTGCGAAGGCGAGGATGCGCTGGGGCGGCAGCAGGCGGTACTGTTCGATCACGGCGGCGAATTCTTCCGGTGCCGCGAAGGCCTTATGCAGGCCCGAGAGCAGGAAGACCCCTCCGAGGATCACGCGGGCGGCCGCGCCCGCGATTTCCCATCGGGGGTCGGGGGCCTGCGCCGGGACGGCGGCGGAGGCCGCCGCCTCGGAATGTTTATTCTTGCGGTCTTTGCGGCTCAAAATCGCCCCGCCTTCTTGAGTTCGTTTTCGATGTGGTTGAGCCCCACCGTTCGAAGCTGGTGTGAGCCGATAAACCGCTTGCCGTTGATGACCATCGTCGGCGTGGAATTGATCCAGGCGTCCCGGTTTTCCTTGCGTTCCTTTTCTATCGCCTTCGCCGTCTCGGGGTCCTTGAGGCAGGACCCGAACGCCGTTTCGTCCAGGCCCGTTTCCTTCGCGTATCTCAAGAAGTCGGAGAGATTCGCCTCAGGCGTCGCCGCGAGCGACCAGGCACCCTGCCGGGCGAAGAGCAGGTCGTGGTATTCCCAAAACTTCCCTTGCTTGCCCGCGCATTCGGCCGCGGCCGCCCCGGCGGCGGCCCAGCGGTGGAAGTCCCACGGCATGTGACGGAAGCGCAGAGAGATCTTCCCCGGATAGAGGGTTAGAACCTGATGGAGCGGACCCACGACCTGTTGGCAGGCCGGGCATTGGAAGTCGGAAAACTCGGTAATGACGATGGGCGCCCCCGGGGTTCCTTTTTCCCGGTAGGCCGGAACGCCGGGCTCGAACGGAGGCGTCATCAGTCGTCCGGCGGTCGCGATGACGGCCGTTGCCAGGAGTAGTCCGATTCCCGCGATGACGCGACGGGTCTGGGAATCTTTAGAGGGCATCGGCGGTATGATAACAACTTTGACGGATGGTCTTGCAAAGCGGGTAATCCGGTGGTATGGTAGAACTCGATGGCGGCAAAGGTTCTCGTAATCGAAGACGACGAAGGCGCTGCGGATTTGATGCTCGCGATCCTGCGCAAAGAAGGCCTCTCGGTCGACCATTCCGCCGATGGAAAAGACGGCGTGGAAAAGGCGCGCGTCCAACTGCCGGACCTCGTGATCGTGGATCTGATGCTTCCGCGCATGCACGGCTTCGAGGTCATTGAACGCCTGCGCGAAGACGCCCGGTTTAAGGGAATGCCGATTCTGGTCGTGACCGCGAAATCCTACACGCAGGATTTAGAGGGGGCGAAGGACGCCGGTGCGACCGAGTACATGACCAAGCCCTACGACATCGACAAGTTTTCCGAGACGGTAAAGAAGCTCCTGGGCGGAAAGGTATCGGAGGTCGGCGCGGCTTCGCGTTCGAATCCTTCGTCTCCTGCCTAGGCTCCGAAGAAAAAAGCCCCGCCCGGAATCGCCGGGCGGGGCTTTTTAATTCAAGTCTTGGGCGTTACGGGTTGACGAGTCTTCCCGCGTCCGGCATGCCGGCGCCCTGCTGTTCGGCCGGGAATTCCCCGATCGGAGACGCGGCCTCGCGAAGGGCCTTGCGGATCGCGTCGATGCCGTGGAGTCCGCGGGAAGCCACCGCGAGCGCCGCGAGTCCGGCGACGTGCGGCGTCGCCATCGAGGTGCCCGAGATGCTCTTGTACCCGCCGCCCATCCAGGTCGAGTTGATTCCGACGCCGGGGGCGATCACGTCCACCTCGGGTCCGCGGCTGGAGAAGTACGCGACGCGGTCTCCCGAGTCGGACGCCGCCACCGCGAGCGCTCCCGGGTAGGCGGCCGGAAAGCCGACCGAACCGCCGGAGTTGCCCGCCGCGCAGATCAACGCGACCCCGCCGTCCGCCGCGGCCTGAACCGCGTCGGCCAGCGCCTGGGTGCCTTGGGAGGCGCCGAGGCTGAAGTTCGCGACGTCCATCTTATTCTCGACGGTCCACTGGATTCCCTCGATCACGTCCGCGAAGGTTCCGCTTCCGCTCGCGCTGAGGACTTTGACGCCGTAGAGCAGCACGTCCGGCGCGACGCCCACGACTCCCTCATCGTTGTCGGAGCCCGCGATCGTGCCGGCCACGTGGGTGCCGTGTCCGTTGTCGTCCTTGAAGTCCGCGGCGTTGTCGATGGTGTTGAAGCCGCCGACGACCTTGAGGTCCGTGTGGGTGTGGTCGATGCCCGTGTCGACGACCGCGAGCTTCACGCCTCCGCCGCGCGTCGTTTCCCAGGCCTTCGCCGCGTGCACGCGGTCGATGCCCCAGGGGGTCTTTTGTTCTTCCGTCTCGGGCGCCGTTCCTTTAAGAGCGTCCGGGCGGATGTCGGCACGGCGATTGACCGGAAGCACCGGCGCCATCGCCGGCGCGTTGACGAGCCAGTTCTGGATGAAATCGTCTTCGACGCGCAGAACCTCGCCGAACGAGGCGAGACCCCGTTTGAAGCTCTGGAGGCGCGACTTCGGCATGACGACCGAGACCGCGTTGACCAGCCAGAGATTCTTTTGGGGGATGCCGCCGGTCTGACGGATGATGTTCATCCGGCGTCCGGTTTCGCTGCCCTTGCGGAAAACGACGATCTTGCGGACGATGTCGCCTTCGTTCATCGCTTGAATCTGGCGCGACTCGCCCTCCAGTTTCGTTTCGTCCGACGCGACGGCGGAGCGCGCGTTCTTGACGAAGCGGCCGACGTTTACACCTTGATCAAAGTCCGGAAGCCGTTCCTCGGCCTGCGCCGGAACGGAGAACGCGGCGCCGAGTACGACGGCGAACGCGATCGACAGGATACTGCTCTTTCGCATACAACCACCTCCCACCATGATTCGGGGCCACCAACCCCGGGTCTTGATCCCGTCAAGCGACGGGGACCAAGAGACCTATACCAAAGTGGGCCTTATGGGTCAAGCAGGTTTTTCGCGTTTTTTTTCGGAGGGGGGCCGGAGAGCAGATCGGGCGATTTTGCGGCGGTTTCCGCTTCACAGCCGGGGTCGGTGTCTCCCGGCTTGGGGGCGCCGCAGGTCGTCGGGTCGCCTCCGGCGGCGACGACGGCTTCGCGAAAAACAGCGCTTTTCCCATGTTTATTCACGAGCTCTTGGAAGCGCGTTTTGGATTGCGAGTCGAGACCCCCCACCAAGGCGGCCTGCAGTTCAGGGTCCGCGTCGAGATCGTTCATGAACGCCGCCGCGCCGGGCTGCACCTTTAGATCGTTCAAGGTCAGCAAGACTTCTTTCGCGAAATCGTTGAGTCGTACCGGTGCCGGGGCGGGCTGCTTCTTGGAGCAGGCGACCGCGCCGAGCAGGAGGGCGGGGAGAAGCCGCTTCATCTAAACAGCGCGAGGAAGCGATCCTCGTACGTTTCGAACAAGCCGTAATCCCGCAGCTTCATGCCGAGCCGTTGCCGCGCGTCGCGGTCGGTCTTGGCCTTGTCGAACATCCGGTCGACCTCCCCGCGGCGCCGGCGGTCCTCGTTGGAACCGGGAGCGAAAAGATCGTGCTGTTCCAGATCCCGCACGTTCGTGGGAAAGGCGCGCGCAGCCTCTTCCAGGGTAAATTGCATCAGCGCGAGCGACCAGCCCGCGTCGGGGCATTCGATCACGGCGGCCTGGTGGATCTCCCGGCGGTCGACGTCGTCGCGGATTTTCAGCGCGGTCTCGTGAGCGTTCTCGGTGAGGACGCGGGCGTTCGGCGTTTGGTTCTTGAAGGTGTACTCGAGCGCGCGCAGCAGGTCGCGGTACTGGTTCTGGATCCATTCGGAAAACGCGTCGGAATCGTCCCCAAAGCCTTCGAAGCGTTCGCGCAGAGAGTCCGGAGTCAGGATTTGAGGCTTTTCGGAGACGACGACTCCTTCCCTGAGCCGCGTTTTGTCCGTCATCGCGTCGATGGGGGACACGACGTGATACTCGATGCGCGTCGCGCCGAACGTCGACAGGAGTTTTCGAGGCTTGCGCACGAGAGTCGTCTTCTTAAGAAACGAGCGAATCCGTTTCGCGTCCATATGGGGCATAGGGTAGCAGTCTTTTTCCGTCGGGAACAGGCCCTCGGAGGAGGGGGCCGAAAGGACCGATACTTGTGGTACAATAGGCCTACTTTGACTATGGGCCCTGGGGGCCCGCTAGAGGAGGTCAAACGAATGGTTCATCAATGTGGAAGGGTTTTTGCGATTCTCGCGCTTTTGTCGGCCCCTGCCGTCGCGTCCGATTTCGACGCCGCGGCTTCCGATATCAAGGGCGTCGTATCGACGGCGAAGGAAAACGCGAAAAGCGACAAGCAGGAAATCAAGCCGATCCAGGCGCAATACCGCGCGGAGCGCGATTGCGTGAATTTCCGTTTCAAACCGGAAGGTCCCAATGTGTCCGAAGCCGTGTGGCTGCGGAGCACCGAGTACCGCGAGGAATGCTACTACAGCGGGGATCCCCGACGCGGCGGCGGCGGGCGCGTCTGTCACGAGGTTCCGGGCTGGACGCATCGCGAGCGGGTGCAGATCACGCTGGAAGGGCGTCAGAAGCTGTTTCCTTGGGAAGACGAGATCTTCGAGGTCTGCCTTGAGGGCAACTGGTTGAGCGCCTATGCGCTGCGCGTGTCGCATAAGTACGAGGCGCACCGCACCGGCGGCGACTACACGATGACCGCTTCTGAGCGCATCCCCGGCTCGCACGACAAGAACGGCCTTTCCGCACGGGTGGTCTTTCCCGCCGGCGGCGTCAAGGCGGTGTTCACGGACAAGTGGTCTTCCTATTACGAGGGCGAAAAAATCCTCGTGAAGGCGAAACTTCGTCGGGAGATCAGCAATTGGCCCGACAGCACGATCGGGGAAAAGGAGATGACATTCTCAACAGCCGGATCCTACGAGATCGACTTCTCCGAATTGGCCGGCAAGCTCAGCGGCGGCAAGCCCTACTACGTCGAGTACGGCTTCAAGCGCATTGGAAAGGTTTCCAAGGAGCAGTACCTCAAGACCGGGGATTCCCCGAGCGCGGTGTACCGTCAGTCGCTCGCGCCGATGGCTCTGGCGTTTTAAGCGCGGAGAATTGAAATGTGAAGAGCGGGCCCCCGGAAACGGGGGCCCGCTCCTTTATAGGGGGTTGCGCGCGACGACGACCAGCCGGAGCGAGTCGGAGGGATCGTAGCGAAGGCCGTCGGCGTCTCCGAAAAAGGCTTCGACCGTGAAGCCGGCTTTTTTTAGGAGCGCTCCCATCGACGCGCCATCGTAGAGGCGGACGCGGGAGATCAACCGGTGTTTCTTCCCGCCCTTGACGATCAGCCAGTCGTTTTCGACGACGCGGTCGCCTTTCACGAGCCGCGGCCGCTCCAAAACGAGGCTGCCCGGAGCGATCTCGCTCCAGCGGTCGGAGGGAACTTCGTGATCCCGGAGCCAGGACAAGACGGATCGAAGCCGCGCTCCGTTGGTCGTCTGAAGCAAGAGTCTCCCGCCGGGCTTCAACGCGCGCCGCATCGAGCGCAGCGCCATTAAGTCGTCGGAGGCGCGCTCGAAGTACCCGAAGCTGGTCCAGAGATTGATCGCCGCGTCGAACTCCCCGGAGAAACCGAGGGCGCGCATGTCCCGCTTCAAAAAGAGCGCGCCGCTGCGTCCCTTTCGGGCCGTTCGCAGATACCGATCGGAGGCGTCGACGCCGGTGACGCGCAGGCCCCGGCGGGCGAGAGGGAGCGCGACGCGTCCCGGACCGCAGCAGACGTCCAGGAGGCGGTCTCCGCGGCGCAGCTTCAGCGCGCGCAGGATGAACGGAACGTCGCGCTTGGTCCGCTCCTTGAACTCTTCGGAGCGGGTCAGGTCTTCGACGGGGAACGCCCCGTCGACGAACGCGCGCTTCCACCACTCCCGCTTCAAAACAGCTCCCTTTGCCCGGCGGGTTCCGGGGGGGGCGCGGCGCAGGCCGGGTCGTCGTATTTCGGGGAATTGACGCGCGACGAAACCTCGACGGCTCGCATCGCCTCGGGATCGAACGGGAGCAGGAGTTCCTTTAATCGTGCGGGAGAGGATTTCGGATCGAGCCAGAGGCTCTCTCCCTCAGGCGTCAGGATCACCGGCATCCGGTCATGCACGGGTTTGAGCAATGCGTTCGGCGCGGTGGTGACGATTGTAAAGGTTCCGTTGTCCCAGAGTCCCGCGAATGCGAACGGTCCGCCGCCTTTGAGCGTGAAGTGATAGGGAATCCTGGCTTTCGCGCCGGCCCTTTTCCATTCATAGAACCCGTCGGCCGGCACCAGGCAGCGTTGGGACGCGAACGGTTTGCGGTAAGCGGGCTTCTCCGCGATCGTCTCGGCGCGGGCGTTGATCATGCGGGCGCCGATCGACGCGTCCCGCGCCCATTTCGGCGTCAGACCCCATTTGAACATGCCCATGCGATAGCCGTTCCTGCAGGCGATCACCGGCGCGTTTTGGCCGGGGGCGAGGTTGTAGCGCGGCGTCAATTCCTGCGGAGCGGCTTTTAGCGAAAACCGCGTTTGCAGCGTTTTGACGTCGGAGGAGAGCGTGTAGCGGCCGCACATGACGGCGGGTATTGTAACAACTAATCCGGATCAGGCCGCTCCCGTGGAACGGTTTTCGCGGCGTAACGGCCTTCCAGCATGCGTCGGGCGCGCCATTCGCCCAGGTGAAGCCGGGGCTTGGGGAGCACCAGCAGATCGCATCGGAGCGCTTGAAACGCGCGTTTCCAAGTCGAGATCCGCGCGTCTTTTTTTCCCGATTCAAGATCGTGCCAGTACTGCTGCGGGATGCGGGCGCGGTTCGCCGCTTCGGACTGGCTCATGCCGACTTTGACGCGAGCGGCCCACAAAAGTTCGAACAGTTCGGTTTCGCCCGCCGCGCGGGGAGCGCTTCGGGAGAAGACGGCGAGTTTGTTCAGAGCTCGCCGGAGTCTCATCGGCAGTGAGTAGAGGTTCCCCATACCCTATTCCGACTACATGTTAAAACGTGTAGTCGGAATAGGGAAGAGGGCTCCCTAAAGGGCGTGCCGAAGGTCGGCTCGCCGACTGCGGCCGAATCTTTGGACTTGACAGAAACGGATTCCTCGGTATACTACTGTACTAGGACACTAGTACAGATGATCTCCATCGACGCCCGCTCCCCCGTACCGCTCTACGACCAGATCAAGGCCGGCTTCAAAGGCTTGATCGCCAAGGGCCTGCTCAAACCCGGCGATCCGGCGCCTTCGGTCCGGGCCTTGGCCGACCGCCTGCGCGTTAATCCGAACACCGTGGCGCGGGCGCTGCGGGAACTCGCTCTGGAGGGGGTTCTCGAATCCACGCGCGGTGCGGGAAACGTGGTCGCGGGAGAGGCCCGGGCGCGGGCGAAGGACGGGATCGGGGCGGTCGTTTTAAATTTCGAGGAAGCGTTGGCGCACGCGCGCCGCTCCGGAATGCCGTGGAAAGACGTCGACGCGGTCGTGCGGCGCCTTAAGAAGGAGGAGTGATGAACGGATCGATTCAACTGGAAGGCGTCGTGCGGCGCTTCGGGAAACGGGAGGTGCTGCGCGCAGTGACCGCGCGGGCCGAACCCGGCAAGGTGATCGGACTGCTCGGACGAAACGGGGAGGGCAAATCGACCCTTTTCAAAATTCTCCTGGACATGCTCGCGGCCGATGCGGGACGCATCTCGATCGGCGGGATGTCGCCGGACGGTTCCGGCCGCATTCGTCAGAAAGTGGGCTACATGCCCGAGCGTCCGGAGTTTCACGGCTTCATGACGATTGAGGAGGCGTTCGCGCTTCGCGGCCGTTTTTTCGAAAAATGGGACCGACGCCGCGCGTCCGAACTGGCGAAGCGTCTGGAGTTGGACGTGCGGGCTCCCGTGGCGGGAGCGAGCAAGGGCATGCTCGGCAAGGCGGCGATGATTTGCGCGCTCGCGCATAATCCCGAGATTCTGCTGCTCGACGAGCCGACCTCCGGGCTCGATCCGATCGTGCGGGACGGCGTGCTCGGGGAAATTATCCGCGAACTGCACGGATCCGGAAAGACCATCGTCGTCTCGAATCACCGGATGGAGGAGATGGGGGGCTTGATCGACGAGGTCTGGGTGCTCGCGGGAGGGAGAATCGTCGCGACCCACGAGGTCGAACGGCTTCGCACGGAGGCCTGTCGCCTGGTCGCCCGCGCGAAGAACGGAGCGTATCCGGCGACGGGGTTGCGGGTCGTCGAGCTCTCCAACGACGGTCCCCTCAGCGAATGGGCCGCGTTTGATTCCGATTCCGCCGACCGATTCTCCAAGGCATGGGGGATCGAGGCGATCGAAAGAGAGCCCCTTCCGCTGGAAACCTCGTTGAAGCTTTTGCTTAAGGAAGCGGACGCCGCGGCGTCCGAAGAGACGGAGGCCCATCATGCTTGAAATCGCGAAACTGCAGTTCCGCAAAAACCGCCTGCCGTTCGTCGGTATGGCGGCGACCTTGGTCGCCTCGGTGCCGTTCGGCGCGGCGGTTGCGCTGCTCAGCGGGCACCCGGGCCGTTTCGGCGTGGATTCGATGCTTTACTTTTGGAGCTTCATCGGTCTTCCCTTGATCGCGGTGCTGCTCGGTTCCTCCGCCGGCGCGGCCAACGCGAACGATCCGCTGCGTTCGGCGGAAGAGATTTTACCCGTGTCCGACGGGAGGGCGGCGTTCGCGTCGGCGGGAACGTCGGCGCTGCAGGCGCTGCTGCTCGGGGCGCTGTTCTTGGGCCTCGCCTTTGTGGTCAGCGCGCAGTGGCGCGAGAGCCTGGTGCTGGTCGTCCCGCCTTCGGAGAGTTGGCTGCGCGCGATCGAAGCGCCGATTATGCGTCCGATGTTCTGGCTCTGCGTCGGCGGAATACCGCTGTTTGCGATATCGTCCTTTGCCGCGGCGTGGACCGTGCGCAACGGGGTCGCGGGAGGATTTCTCGGGATGGTCGCGATCGGAGCGATGGTCCTCTCTTTGGCGGCCGGGCTGGCGATGCAGCTATTCTACGCCTACCGCGCGCCGTTCGGCGCGTCTCTGATCGGGGTGTTGTTCGCGGCATCGGCCTCGACGCTGTGGGCGCTCGGGCGCGCCGCGCGCTGGCTCGGGCGCCGGGAGGCGATGGGATGGCGGCGTTGGGCCGCTTTGGCCGCCGCGTTCGCGTTCGGGCCGGCCTGTTCGGCTTTAGCCCTCGGGCGGAGTTGGACGCGCGTCAATGCGGGAATCTCGTTCGCGCATCTCTCCGACAGCGAACAGACCGTCCTGCCGAGCCGCCCCGCGCATTTCTCGCTTTCCCCCGAAGCGGCGCGCCGCGTCGAACTATCCGGAGCGGTGATGCGCGGCTTCGACGGGGGCATCGTGTTCGTGCGCCCTGATGGTTCGCGCAAGCCTCTCGCGGCCGCTGCGGGCAGGACGGCGCTTGCGACGGTGCTCGAAGGGCCGGCTGAAATGCGCGATCACGCGATCTGGGACGCGTACGGCAAGTTGTGGATTTCGCGGGCGATGCCGGGGCGCGACGGCAAGGGATTGGTCGCGGAGCTTTGGCGCGGCGATCTCGAGTCCGGACTGCGCCATCAAAAGCCCCTGCCGAATTATTGGTCGAATCAGATGATTCGGGTGGGGGAAGCGATCGGAAGCTTCGGGTGGACGGAGAACCGCTATGAGTTCGTCCGATTCGACGAAACCGGGCGGGCCGTCGCGAAAACCAATTACGACTACGCGTCCGCAGGCTTGATGCTCGACGAGTGGTTTCGCCAGGGCTATGCGGGAACCGTGAGCGCCGATCGCGCCTCGTTTTCGGCGACGCTCCCGGACGGGACGCGGCGAAAGTGGCGGCTTCCAGGCGAGGCGCGCGTCGACGATGCGTCCGAGCGGGAGCGCGTCGCGGTACGAGCCTTCGGGAGGTCGTTCTTCGCGATCGAGGTGGCGGACGCCCACGGTGAAGCGTTTCTCGCGCTGCTCGACTTCGACGGCGGGGTTCGCAGCGTGTGGCGCGGCGAACGCAGCGCGTGGCCGCTCCAGGAAGCCACCGCGCGCGGCGGTCTCTACTCCATCCGGGACGGGACGGTTTTCGCGATGTCGCCGGAGGGGGATTTCCTTCCGAAAACGCCGATCCGCGCGGTCGCCGAGGCCGTCGCGGCCCCCGGTTCCGTCCGCCCCGCGCCGCACCGTCTGCTGCGCGTCGAGCGGGACCGGCTTTGGTTCCTGCTGTCGTCGGGGCGCTTAATCGCGCTTCGGGCCGGGGACGGGGCGGTGCTGTCCGACGCAAAACTGCCGGAGTCGGCGATGTTCGCGGCGATGAACCGCGACTACGAGAGACGCCCTTTGTTTCTCGAGGAGCGGGCGTGGAAGGCCGTCGAATCCGGCCTGTTCTGGCATACCGGCCGGCGTTTGTATTTCGTCGAGTGGGGCGGGGCGGTGCGGGATTTGGGCGGCGCCTAAGCCGCCGGGAGGATGCGCTCTCGGGAATCTTCGAGCGTCCGCTTCACCGTTTCGGCGACGTCGCTTTGGAACGCGAACTCGTAACGCGTATCCAGGACGTACGCCTTGATCTTGAGCTTGGTGCGAAGCTCCTTCTCGGAAGGGGCGTCCTCGACGAGGACGGAGATCGGCTTCTTCAGAAAGACGAAGCGCGAGGTCGCCGCTGCTTCCCAGGCGATGCGTTTCGCCTTCTGGATGTCCGTCCCCGGAGGCAAGACGACAGGAGTGACGACCTGGCAGTCAAGCGCCCCGGAATTGGCGTTCGCGATCGCCTTGCTGACCATCTCGGCGTTGGGAACGGTGATCGTGTTGTCGTCGGAGGTGACGAGGCGGGTCGTGCGAAGGCCGATATTCGTCACTTCCCCGTAGTACTCGCCGATGCGGACCTTGTCTCCGACCTGGAACGGGCGGTCGAAGACGATCATGATCCCGCCGAAGACGTTCTTGAGGATGTCTTGCGACGCGAAGCCGATGGCGACGCCGGAGGCGGTGGTGAACGCGAAGAAGGTCTCCTTGCTCGGCGCGAAGACGAAGCGGATTACGGCGTACGCCGCGACGGTCCAGCAGGCGATGCGCAGCACGGGAATCGCTTTTTTCAGGAAGCGGTATCGCGCCCCGCGCTCGGCGAATCGCTCCAGCAGGAAAACCGCCGCTCCCAGAAACGCCCAGACCAGCCCCAAGATCGCGGCCGACAGCGCGATTTTCAGGGGCAGATTCGAAGCAAGTTCGGCCGCGCCTTCAGGCATGGATCAAGTTCCGCTCCTTCAGGATTTTTTCGACCGGGTAAGAGAGAATCGGGTTTGCACCGTAAACCGCGTCCGGACCCGAACCGGTTTTGAGCAGTACGCGTCGGCGGGTGAGATAGTCGAGAGTCAGCCCGCTTTCGATTTCGTTCATGCGCAGTAGACGGGCGTGCTGCCGGGGAGTGAGGCGGTCGTGTTGGAATACGAACAGCATCGTGAAGAGATAGTCGTCTCCGAGTCCGCGCAGGGCGGCGGCCGGAATGGCGGCCAAGGGGCTCGCGACGACTCGCCGGCGGTCGACGACCTTCGTGTAGCGCAGCCAGTAGTAGAGCGCGGCGTGCAGGTTCGAACCCGCGGCGGCGTGAAGTTCATCGAAGAATTCTTCGCGCAGTATCTCCTGACGCCGGCGTGGATCACGGACGCCGCGCAGGCGCCACGCCGCGTCGGCGCCGAGCCCGGGCTCTTCGGCGAAATCGAGTTCGTACCCGGAAATTTCGTGGCGAGCCATCATGGCACGCTCCAATTCCCCGCGATCGAGACCGTCGAGATCCGCGTGCTCGTCGAAGCGCTTGGAAAGCGCGAGGACGCGGTCTAGATAGCTCCATCCGTCCCGGGAAAAGGAAACGACCCACAGTGCCTTCCCTTCGGTGGCCGTAAGGAGGGAAAGGAACGCCTGCATCGCCTCCAGGCCTCCGACGCGGCGCTCGAAGAGACGGCTGCCTCCTTTGAGAAATACGATGGGAGGGGTTTCCAGAGCGGCGATCGCGGCGGCGAGGGCGCCGCCATCGGCCGCCTTCACGCCGAGGCGGTCCGCCAGGACTCGGACCAGTTCCGGAGCCGACGCGATGGGGGTTTCGATTTCGATCTGCAGGACCGGGCCGGATTTGAAGTAGCGGCGGAGCGCGCAGCGCAGCAGACTCGTCTTCCCCGCCCCGGTCGGGCCCGTGACGGCCACGGAGGCGGAGAGCCCCTTCGCGAGGCGTTCTTTCGCGCGGGCGAAGCGTTCGAGATGTTCGTCTCGGCCCTCCAGAAAGTCTTCATCGGAGAGGGGGTCGAAGTTGAACAGACGCCGGTACAACGGGGGTGTTCGCCGGCGGACGAAATCGACGGTCGCTTCCTCCAGTTGGGCCTGCGTCGCGCGGGATTCGAGCCTCCCCAAGCCGAGAGCCGCGGCCGCGCTTCCCCAGACGGCCTCCAGCGGTGTGCGCAGCGCCTCGCGCCAGGCGGATCGGGAAGACAGCTGTTCTTTGGAAAGCGCAATGAATTCTTCCCATGAATGGGCGATGGAACCCCCGATTCTCGCGGCGCGTTCCCCGAAGGTGTCGGCGACGTCGGCGTCTCGGCGGATCCCCGCAGCGCAGCGCTTTCCGGCGTCCTGCGCCGCGAATAGAAAACGCGCCTCGCCTTCCTCGACTTCTCCCAGCAGCTTTTTCAGGCGGGCGGCCGTACGTTCCAGGCCTTCCTTCGCGAGTTCGCGGGCGACGGCGATGGCGTCGCGGTCCTCGTCCGAGGGTTCTTCAAGTTCCGCCCCCGCCGAATCGAGGTTGAAGCGCAGAATCCGCGCGGCCTCTAGAAGGGCGTCGGACGCCTTTTCCGAAAGCCGGCGGATTTCTTCGCAGCCTTCGGCGAGAGCGGCGAAGAGGGCGTTGTTGATGCGACGGTCGAGAATCGCGCGAAACGGCACGCGGCGGACCCGGATTTCCGCGTCTGCGCGTCCGAGGAGACCCCAGACGCGCAGATCGGCGCGGCGCTGGGCCTTCATGAGGCGAACGAACAGCGGGTCTCCCTCGCGTCCGGCGAGTTCTTCCCGGTCTTGGCGCAGGCGGAATTCCACGGGAGCGCGCTTGAGCCGCGGACGCAACGCGGCCCGAACGGCGTTGAGGAAGGCTTCGTCCGCCGGATTGCGTCTGCTTTCGATGCGAATCCGGACGGCCTCGTCGCTGATGGCCCTGCGCAGACTCTCTTCCTGTTCGTCTATCCAGGCCTCGATGCCGGCGGCGTCCCAGTCGTTCTTCGAGGAGAGTTCCTCGACGATTTGTTCGCAGCGCGCGTTCAGCGACGAGACGAGTGCGTTGTAGCGGCGCTGCAGCGAGTCTCCGGCTTCGTCAGCGCAGGCGCGGCAGGCTTCGGCCACCGCCGCCTGGGCTTGCGCGATCGCGGTGTCGAGGCGGGCGCCCTCATCCTCCAGGTCGTGCGCCGCTTCCGAAACAAAAAGTTCGTCGCGCACGCCGCCGAGCGCGGAGAGCGTTCGGCGGAGCGTCCGGGCCAGCGGCAGGACCATAGACAGCAGCAAGGCGGATCCCGCGACCATCGCGCAGCCGAGCGCGGCGAGCTTCAACAAAAAGCCCGCGTCGCCCAGCATGGGAGCGGGCGTTTCGAGCCACGCTTCCAAATGAAGCGCGATCGAAAGAAGGGATTCCGGAAAAGATTCCACGACGAAACAATAGCATAGCGCCGTCATGACCGCGCCCCCTAAAAATGTAAAATTCCGCCTGATGACCCCGATTCTTTCCTTGCTGGTCGTGCTCGCCGGCCTGATCTTGGTGATGCGGCTCGCGACGATCATGTTCGTGCACACTGGCCTCTCGGTCGAATCGGCGAGCTTTCAGGCGCTGTCGGCGCTGTCCGGGGTCGGTTTCACGACCGCGGAATCCGAGAAGATCGTCAACCACCCGGTCCGGCGCAGGATTCTCTTCGTGCTGCTGCTCGCCGGAAACGCCGGCATCGTGACAGCGGTTTCCTCTTTGATCTTGACCTTCATGGTCCCGAACACGCATTTCAGCGTTTTTGAGAAATTTTTCGTGCTGGCCGGTGGGATCGTGTTTATATTGATCCTCGCCGTCAGCCCCTGGACCAACCTCGCTCTCCAGACCTTCGTCGGATGGCTGCTGCGCCGCTACACGCGCCTGGATGTTCGGGATTACTCGGCGTTGTTGAGACTCTCCGGTGAATACCAGGTCGGCGAGCTTTACATCAAGGAAGCGGACTGGCTCGTGGAGAAGGATCTGGCGACGGCGGGACTCCACAAAGAAGGTATTCTGGTATTGGGAATTCGAAGGCAGGACGGAACCTATATCGGCGTTCCGGGCGCCCAATCGAAGATTCTGGCCGGCGACCTCCTGTTGGTCTACGGGCGGGAGAGTTCGATCGCCGGCCTCGACGAGCGGGTTGAAGGCCGTATCGGGGACATCGAGCATTTCGACGCGATTGAGGCGGAAAAGCAGGTCGCCGAAGAAGAGAAGAAGGCGGATCCCGCCGAAAATGGCGTGTAGGGTCTTATGGCGCCGGATTCCCGTGTTATAATCAGGCCGATGTCGTGCCCTGAAAGCTGTGCCTGGCCAGCGGGTGAAAGTCCCGCCGGGGTAAGTGCCGAGACGCCCCGTAGCAGACCCGAGTAGGGATGCGGAGACGCGCCCTTAGGAGCCGGGTGTCGAAGCTAGCGGACGGGGGGACCGAAGCAAGCCGCGTGCGGCCTCTGTGGAGGATGCCCCGTCAGGCTGGTGCGAGTGGACGGTCCGTAGCATTAAGCGAACCTTGCAGCCTCGTTACAGTATATAGCCGAAAGGCAGTGGGGGCCGAGCAGCTCATGACGAGCGAAGGCAACAGACAGCGTCCGGCGGAAGACTCGGAGGTTCCGGCGCTGGACCCCATCGGGGTACGGAGGATGGAACGTTCACACGGTGAGGCATGGAACAGGGGAGACCCTCCCCGGCCGAGGCGAAAGCCGGGAGAAGGCCGCGTCTATAAGCCCGGAGTGGTGAAAGGACGAGGTGTCGGGAGGGAGTCCGAGCAGGCCGTAGTACTGGAACGCGGGGACAACATAACCCTGCGGAGCCCCGAGAGGGAGCAAGGGAAGGGCCTGTACTTGAACCGACGCTTGATGAGAGGGTAAGTGGAGGGCGTGTCCCGGCTCGACCGGGAACAACAACCCGATGATGCAAGAGTATCGTAAGAAAACACGAGGACTTCAAATCAAGCTATGGGCTTGCGCCAAACGGAGCAAGACCCGGCGCTTTCACGCGCTGTATGACCGCATCTATCGCTGGGATGTGCTCAATGAAGCCTGGCGACGGGTGCGGTCGAAACGCGGGAGCGGCGGGGTGGATGGGGAGACCATCCAGGAGATCGAAACCGGAGGGGTCGAATCTTTCTTGAGAGACATAGAGCAACGGCTCAAGGAAGGGGAGTACCGCCCGTCGCCCGTGTTGAGGCATTACATCGACAAAGGGGATGGTCGGAAGCGGCCTTTGGGTATACCGACGGTGCGGGATCGAGTCGTACAGACGGCGGCGACGCTGGTATTGCTGCCGATCTTCGAGGCGGACTTCAAGGAGTGTTCGTATGGGTTTCGGCCCAAGCGGAACACCTTGGGAGCCTTGGAGAGAATCCGGGTGAGGGCGAATCGGGGCGGCAACTTCGTTCTGGATGCGGATATCCGGGGCTTCTTCGATGCGGTGGACCACGGTCTGCTGATGGAAGAAGTCCGCAGGCGCATCTCTGACCGGAGGGTGCTGAAGCTCATTGGGCAATGGTTGGAAGCGGGGGTGATGGAGGAAGGGAAGCTGAGAAACAACGCCCTGGGTACGCCCCAGGGCGGGGTCATCAGCCCTCTTCTGGCCAACATCCTGCTTCACCGGCTCGATGAGATATGGGAGGCCCGCTACAAGCACCTCGGGGAACTGACACGGTACGCAGACGACCTTGTCGTCTTGTGCCGCAACGCCTATCAGGCGCAGAAAGCCCGAGAAGCCGTGGAGGGAATCCTAAAATCCCTGAAGCTGATGCTCCACCCGGAGAAAACGCGGCTCGTCAACCTGTCCTGGGGAAAAGAAGGATTCGACTTCCTCGGGCACCATCTGCGCAAGATGCCGTCGTACCGGTTCGCGGGGAAGTTCTTCCTGAACCGGTGGCCTTCGCAGAAGAACTTGAAGCGTCTGCGCGGGAAGGTGCGAAGCATCGTCCATAGCGGGCGCAATGGGGTCAAGGGGCTCGGGGTGCTGGTCAAGGAGTTGAATCCTGTTCTACGGGGCTGGCGGGACCACTTCAAAAGCGGCAATGCCTCGCGGCAGTTCGCCTCCATTGAGAAACATGTATGGGGGCGGCTGGCACGGTTTGAGTGCAAGCGCCGTCGGAATGTGGCTCCGTACCGCGACCGGAAGTATACTTACGAATGGTTTCGTTCACTGGGTGTGGTGCCGTTGGTGGGCACGATGCGTTATCCCAATCCTAGTCTTGTGATGGTGAAAGCCAATGCCTGAATGGTTCTCGGTTAGCCGTGTGAGTCGAATAGCTCATGCACGGTTAGAAAGGGGGGCTCAGGAAACCGGAGGCAGTGCGCCCACCGGCGCCTGAGCCCTACCAATGG